>JAABUN010000023.1_pt1 | contig 332533 bp, 327 predicted proteins | sample 5559311 | NCBI WGS metagenome assembly JAABUN01 (sample SAMN10711877, study PRJNA513370) | rock metagenome | isolation source: Antarctica rocks | place: Antarctica: Victoria Land, Siegfried Peak sud
CGTACCGTTTCCCATGCTCGCGGCTCCTCCACCAGCTGTTTCCAGACACCAGCCAGTGTCGAGGGGCCGCGAGCCCTCAGCTCACAGCACGAAGATCGTGTCTTGCCCCCTCAAGTTCGAAGAGCCCCATTACGCAGCGGGAGCTGCGGAATGACAGCGGCGAGATCATGAGGGCAGTCGAGGCCGGCGAGAGCATCGCCGTGACTCGTAACGGTGTGCCAACCGCCGAGCTTCGGCCGTTGCGGCGCCGGACATTCGTTCCGCGCGCAGACATCATCCGGGCTGCAGTCACTGCTCCGCGCATCGACGGCGCGCGGTTCCGCGGGGACCTCGATGCCGTCGTCGATCAGAGCCTGCCAGGTGAATGAGGTCGAGCGGGGGCTGTTGGACACCTCTACGCTTATCGACCTGCCTCTCATCTCGACCGATGTCCTGCCCACCGAACTCGCGATCAGCGCGATCACACTTGCTGAGCTCGCCGCCGGTCCACATACCACCGGCGAGCCCGCCGAGCGGGCTGCTCGCCGGCAGCGCCTGCAGTGGGCCGAGGGCACTTTCGATCCGCTGCCTTTTCGACACCGAGGCCGCCCGTGCGTACGGGCGCGTGTACGCCGCCACGGTGGCCGCTGGGCGGGGATCGCGCCGACGGGCACATGACCTGTTGATCGCTTCGGTGGCCGCGGCCAACGGTCTTCCGGTCGTCACGCGCAACCCCGACGACTTCGCCGCACTTGATGGCATCGTTGAGGTGATCGCTGTCTGAACGCCGAGCCCACACCGCCGGAGGGAGGCGCCATGCCCGGCCCGCACGACGAGCGCTCGTTCGAGGGCGCCATCGAGGCGTCGCTTCTCGACCACGGCGGCTGGGCCAAGGGGACGGCGTACCTCTATGACGCGGCGCGCGGGCTGGACACGGGTGAGCTGTTCGCCTTCATCGGCGCGACGCAAGCCCGGCCTTGGCAGCGGCTGCTGGCGCTGCACGGTGGCGACGCCGACATGGCGCAGCGCAAGTTCGCTGATCGCCTCGCCCAACAGCTCGACTCGCGCGGCACCGTCGATGTCCTCCGCCACGGCGTCGAGGAACTCGGGGTACTGATCCGGCTGGCGCACTTCCGGCCGGCATCCGGGCTCAACCCGGACCTGGAACAGCTGTACGCCGCCAATCGACTGACGGTCGTGCGCCAGCTGCACTACTCGGTCGCCAACCCCGACGTATCGCTCGACCTGGTCCTCTTCATCAACGGGCTGCCGGTCGCGACCGCGGAGCTAAAGAACCCGCTCACCCGGCAGACCGTCGAGCATGCGGTTGCGCAGTACCGCCGCGACCGCGACCCCGCCGACGTGCTGCTCGGTCGCCGAGCCGTCGTGCACTTCGCCGTGGACCCCGACACCGTCCTGATGACCACGAAGCTGGCGGGCCGGGCGACCCGCTTCCTGCCGTTCAATCAGGGCACCGGCGGACCGGGCAACCCGGGCGGCGCCGGCAACCCGCCAGCCACGAACGGCCGGCACGCCACCGCTTACCTGTGGGAGCAGGTGTGGTCAGGTGACGCATGGCTCGATCTGCTCGCCCGCTTCGTCCATGTCGAGCAGTCGGCGCCGGGCAAGAAGGCCAAGGCCACCCGCCAATCTGGGAACCTGATCTTCCCGCGCTACCACCAGTGGGACGCCGTACGCCGGCTTGAGGCGCACGCGCGCGCCCACGGCCCCGGCCAGCACTACCTCGTCCAGCACTCGGCCGGCTCGGGCAAGTCGAACACGATCGCCTGGCTCGCCCACCGGCTGTCATCACTGCACGACGAGCAGGACACCAAGGTGTTCGACAAGGTCGTCGTCATCACGGACCGGCGGGTGCTGGACCGCCAGCTGCAGGACACGATCTACCAGTTCGAGCACGCGCACGGCGTCGTCGCGAAGATCGACCAGGACTCCGAGCAGCTGGCGACCGCGCTCGCCGGCGCGGAGGCGAAGATCGTCATCACGACCCTGCAGAAGTTCCCCTTCGTCGTTGATCGGCTGGCCGCGCTGCCGGGGCGCCGGTACGCCGTACTGGTCGACGAGGCGCACTCCTCCCAGACGGGCGAGGCGGCCAAGGAGATGAAGGCGGCGCTTGGCGGCGGGCTGGGAGCGGGCGACGACGAGGACTCAGGCGTCGACTCTCAGGACCTGCTGGCCGCGGCCGTCGAGGCCTCGGCGCGGGCCCGCGGCCGGCAGGACAACCTGTCGCTGTTCGCGTTCACCGCCACGCCGAAGGGCAAGACGCTCGAGCTCTTCGGCGAGGCTGTGGCCGACGCCGGCGAGCGGCAGTTCCGGCCCTCCCACCTCTACTCGATGCGGCAGGCGATCGAGGAGGGATTCATCCTCGACGTGCTCGCCAACTACACGACGTACAACACCTACTTCCGGCTGCAGAACGCCGGCGTGGACGACCGCGAGGTCGAGTCGCGCAAGGCCGCCGCCGCGATCGCCAGCTATGTCTCACTGCACCCGGACAACATGAGCCAGCGAGCCGGAATCATCGTCGAGCACTTCCGCGCCCACACGGGCAAGGAGATCGCCGGGCAGGCGAAGGCGATGGTGGTCTGCCGGTCCCGGCTGCACGCCGTACGGATGCGGCTGGCGATCGACAAGCACCTGCGGGAGAACGGCATTGACGGCATCAACGCCCTCGTCGCTTTCTCCGGCACGTTGACCGATCCCGGCACCGGCGCGGAGCACACCGAGTCGCGGATGAACGGCTTCCCCGAGTCCGAGACCGCCAGCCGGTTTGGCACGCCGGCGTACAAGCTGCTCGTCGTGGCGGAGAAGTTCCAGACCGGCTTCGACCAGCCGCTGCTGCACACGATGTTCGTGGACAAGAAGCTCTCCGGCGTGAACGCCGTCCAGACGCTGTCGCGCCTCAACCGCATCCACCCGGACAAGACCACGACGTTCGTCCTGGACTTCACCAACGACGCGGAGGAGATCCAGCGGGCGTTCGAGCCGTACTACGAGACGACGCTGGCGACGCCCACGGATCCCAACACCTTGTTCGACGCGCGCAACGCCTTGGAGGCGTACGGCGTACTGCGCGATGAGGAGATCGACGCCTTCGCAGCCGCGTGGTTCGGCGCCCAGCCGGCCGACCGGGGCGTGCACGCCCGCCTGTATGCCGCGCTCGACCCGGCGCGGGACCGGTTCACCGAGCTGGACGACGACGACCAGGACGAGTGCCGAGCCGCACTGGATCGCTTCATCCACCTGTACGCATTTCTCGCGCAGGTGCTTTCCCTTGACGACACGTCGCTGGAGAAGCGCTACCTCTACTGCCGGATGCTCGCCTTGCGGCTGCCGAAGCGGTCGGCAGCAGGGCTCGACCTCGACCTCGACCTCACCCATCTGCGAGTCGCCCGGAGGGGGTCGTCGTCGATCGCGCTCAGCGGCGAGGCAACCCCGCTCACGTCCTTCACCGGGGACGGGACGGGCAGCGCGTACCTGCCAGGCATGGAACCGCTCTCGGAGGTGATCCGGCGGTTCAACGAGACGTTCGGGCTCGACCTCACCGACGCCGACGCCCTGCACCTGCAGGGCATCGTGGCCGACATGGCGGCCGACCCGGTCCTGCAGCAGCAGGCGGCGGGGAACACGAAGGACAACTTCGGGATCCCGTTCGGGGCCGCTTTCGAGGGCGCCGTGGTCGACCGGATGAAAAGTGCCGAGGACTTCACCTACAAGCTGCTCGACGACGCCGACCTCAGTCGGCAGGTGCGGGCCTGGGTGCTCCCGCAGGTTTACGAGAAGGCGCGCGTCGGCTACCAGAAGACCTGCCCGATCGGCGACCTGCTCGAGCGCGGCGAGGACCAGCACCTGGAGTACAAGTCGACGCTGCGCTGGGACATCGCCAAGGCCGAGAAGAGCCGGATCATGGAAGGCGCGTCGCTGAAGACGGTCGCCGCCTTCCTCAACAGCCGGTACGGCGGAACGCTGCTCATCGGTGTCGCGGACTCACCCTCTGGCGGCGGCGGTCAAGTGGTCGGGCTCGACGCGGACTACAAGACGCTGCACAAGGAGGGTAAGGACGACGCTGATCTGTTCCAGTTACACCTGACCCAGCTGATGGCCAACGCCGTCGGCCTCGCGGCCGCCGCCAACGTGACGACGCAGGTGCATCGGGTCGACGGTCACGACGTTTGCCGCGTCCACGTCGAGCCGAGCGGCCACCCCGTGCACGCCGAGATCGCGACTCCAGAAGGCAAGAAGCGGTGGTTCTTCATCCGGCTCAACAACGGCACCAAGGCGATCGATGACGACGCTGAGATCCAGCGCTACGTCGCCCAGCGGTGGCGTTGACGACACTCACAGCAAGAGAACAGGCGTGACGACCGTCCCGGACGCCTCCTCGCGGAGGGCTGGCATGCCGGAAGTCGTCAAGTTGCATGGGCAACTCTGCATAGGACCACCGCCGGTTAGTCGTCACTCTCGAGATGGTCCTCCACAGAGTAAGAGATTAGGTCGACAGGTTTCAGCGCCTTCTCTTGGACTGGCAACGTGATCACACCCTGCTGGCGGGCATCGACTCGGGTCGACGTCGCGCTCCACTCGATGGACAAAGCGGATCCGGGCGCCGCCCTTGACATCACGAGAAGGAACGGCTCTGCGAGAAGAACAGCGTGGGGCCGGATGTCGCCGAGTGATAGTTCCACGGCGATCGGTGGACCGTTGGCGATTCGGATGTTCGGGTTGTAGATCACCGGATTAGCGTTGACTAGTCCCGCATAGCTAGAAGGAAACGGCCCTAGCGGCTTCAGCCCCGCCATCAAGCCCTTGCTGGGGGTTCCAAAGGCCTGTGGTGGCGTTGGGAGCTTCCAGTCATGCTCCTCGTCCTCCTTAAAGGCAAGCCCGGGTGTGTCGATGCGCAAAGTGAGTTCAACCTTCGGGAGGTTGCGCGGAGTCGGGTTGGTGACTTTTAAGACAACCAAGTTTAACCGGCTCGCGGCGGCTTCGTGGACCACAGCGTGCTGGATGGCCTTTCGACATTTCGTCAGGTGCTCTTCGACTTGCTTGACGTATTCGTCTCGACTACGCCGATCACGCGACGTGCTCTGGAGGAGCATCGCCTGGATCAAGGTCTCGTCTGACGCCGAGCTTCGCGGGGGCGGATCCATGGCAAGTACCGCCTCGCGACGCCGCTCGATCCACTCGTCGAAGGCTGCAGCCGAGACGTCGAGTGTGACCAGCTCCTCGGGCTCTGCCGCTTCCACGATCAGATTCAGCGCCTGCTCCCCCTCGCCCCGCAGAAGCCGGTCCTGCAGCATCTGAATGTCGCCCGGCCCGGCCGGCACGGTGCGTGCCTGCTTGCGGATGAAGATCGCCCCGGCGTCAGCGCCCGGCGTGCCCCTGCGCTGCGGCTGGAACGTCTTTGCGAGGGGGTAGACGCGGTCCCCCCACCGTGGGGCGTCGACGGTGACCACCAGGACGTCCTTCCCGTGCACGTCGACATAGACGCCGCCCCATACCGGTCCGCTGGGACCCAGGTACTTCTCCAGCGACGCATCCACCTTGGCGAGGTCGACTGCGGTGACGCCCTCGACTGACCCCGGCTGGGCGCCCACGACGATGTACCCGAGGCCTTGCATGAAGCGGGCAGCCTGGTCAGGTTGGCGGTGAGCTGAGCCGAGGATCTGCCGGGCCAGACTGAAGATGCCCTCGCCCGTGGTGAGGTCAAGGGTCGACTTCCACTCAATCCAGTCGGCCTCGTCGTCTCTCTTGCCGGCGACTACCGCCTCGACCAACCTCGCCAGGTCTGTGGGACGGCGCAACGCTCGGTCGACGTCGATGCTGAGCGCCATCCGTTTCCTTCCATCCCCTTGCCGCTCGACAATCAGGCTACGAGTCACCACAGTGGCTTTGGCGACACGAACCTGCTCTACCGACCTGCGCCCGGTGGGCGAGCCGCAGCGATCCTCAGGCCCTGGTTGATCAGAACCGCTGCGACGTGCAGTGATCTCGGGTCAGACAGGCCCGACGCTACGGCCAGTCGATGTCGTGCGCCACCTTCTCGGCGGTGACGCCCAGGAGCCGGCTCTGCCCCACTTCGGTGTAGCGGTCCCCGCTCAACCCCCAGATCTGAACGGCGTGGCGTTGGGGCTCGCCGACAACAACTTCCTCCACTCCATGCCTGGCGTAGAAGGGGAACTTCTCGTAGGTCGCGTCGCCGGGCGAGACGACCTCGATGACGACTGCTGCGGTGGGCAGGAAGATTTTGGCCGGGCGACCGCGGTGCAGGCGCCCGTCGGGGACCCGACAGTCATCGGAACTTCGACGTTAAACGGGCCGGTGACGACCAGACCGGCCCGCTTGGCCAGCGGTAGCAGCAGCGCCATCAGCTCGGCAAAGACCCGGGGTGCTCGGCCGAAGGCCCAGGTACTACGTGGTACTCCTCGTCCCAGACTTCGTCGAAGAGGTCCTGGCCGAGGCTGCGGCGGCGCTCGATCCACTCCGCGAGCTCCCGGGGCCGCTCGCCCACCACGACCGTGCGCATCGCGCTCACCCCACTGCGACCGTGCCGCTTCAGTCTGTCCCGTGCAGTGTGGCTGAGCGAGGGCAACGGCGCGTCGTACGCCGATCCCGTCGTTGCTGCCCAGTAGCGTTCGAACCGAACAGGCGTTCGGACGGAGGGGTCGATGCGGGTGCTCGGCGTAGACCCCGGCCTGACCCGCTGCGGGCTGGGCGTGGTCGAGGGCCGGCCGGGGGCGCCACCACGGTTGGTGGCAGCGGGGTTCTTCTCCACGCCGGCCGGTGATGCGATCGGCGTACGGCTGGTGGCGCTGGAGCGCGAGATCGAGCGCTGGCTCGCCGAGCACCGGCCCGACGCCGTCGCCGTCGAGCAGGTCTTCAGCCAGGCCAACGTCCGCACCGTCATGGGTACGGCGCAGGCCGGCGCCGTCGCGATCACGTGCGCGGCCCGGCGGGGGCTGCCGGTCGCCACCCACACCCCGAGCGAGGTGAAGGCTGCGGTGACCGGCAGCGGGCGGGCCGACAAGGCACAGGTGGCGGCCATGGTGACCCGGCTGCTCTGCCTGTCGGCGCCACCCAAGCCGGCGGACGCCGCGGACGCGCTGGCACTCGCGATCTGCCACCTCTGGCGGGGTGCCGCCCAGACCCGGCTGGCCGCCGCGGCCGCGGGGGTTGGCCGGTGATCGCCAGCGTGCGCGGCCGGGTAGCCGCCCTGCACCCCGACGGTGCGGTGGTCGAGGTCGGCGGGGTGGGGCTGTTCGTCTCCTGTGCCCCGGGCACGCTGGCCCGGCTGCGGCTCGGTGAGCCGGGCACGCTGGCGACCTCGCTCGTGGTCCGCGAGGACTCGCTCACGCTCTACGGGTTCGGCTCCGAGGACGAACGCTCGACCTTCGAGCTGCTGCAGACGGCGAGTGGCGTCGGTCCCCGGCTGGCGCAGGCGGTCCTCGCCGTGCACTCGCCGGCCGCCGTACGCCGGGCGGTGGCGACCGAGGACCTGGCAGCGCTCACCCTGGTGTCGGGCATCGGCCGCAAGGGGGCCCAGCGGATGGTGCTCGAGCTCAAGGACCGGCTGGCGGGCGAGCCGCTGACCGAGCCGGTTCCCGATGCCGCCGGGGGGTCGTGGCGTGAGCAGCTCCGAGGGGCGCTCATCGGCCTGGGCTGGTCGGCGCGGGAGGCCGACGAGGCGGTGGCTGCAGTGGCGCCGGAGGCCGACGCAGCCGACGCTCCCGATGTCGCCATCCTGCTGCGCAGCGCCCTGCGGTTGCTGAGCCGGCGATGAGCGGAGCCGATCCGGCGGTGGACGTGGTCTCGCCGCTGCCGGTCGAGGAGGAGCTGGTCGTCGAGGCGGCACTGCGGCCGCGGCGGCTGGCGGAGTTCATCGGCCAGGAGCGGGTCCGCGAGCAGCTCTCGCTGGTGCTCGAGGGTGCCCGGCGACGCGGTCGCCCGCCGGACCACGTGCTCCTGTCCGGGCCGCCGGGACTCGGCAAGACGACGATGGCAATGATCATCGGCACCGAGCTGGGCGTGTCCGTCCGGATCACCAGCGGGCACGCGATCGAGCGCGCCGGTGACCTCGCCGCGCTGCTCTCGACACTCACCGAGGGAGAGGTCCTCTTCCTCGACGAGGTGCACCGGATCGCGCGCCCCGCCGCCGAGATGCTCTACATCGCGATGGAGGACTTCCGCGTCGACGTCGTGGTCGGCAAGGGGCCGGGTGCCACCGCGATCCCCCTATCGGTGGCGCCGTTCACGCTGGTGGCCGCGACGACCCGGGCGGGACTGCTACCGGGCCCGCTGCGCGACCGCTTCGGCTTCGTCGCTCACCTCGACTTCTACGAGCCGGTCGAGCTGCAGCGGGTGCTGATCCGGTCGGCACGGCTGCTCGAGGTACGAGCAGATGCGGGTGGTCTGGCGGAGATCGCCGGCCGGTCGCGCGGGACCCCCCGGATCGCCAACCGGCTGCTGCGCCGGGTGCGCGACTACGCCGAGGTGCGCGGCGAGGGGGTGGTGACGCTCGAGATGGCGACCGCGGCGCTAGCCGTCTACGAGGTCGACGACCTGGGCCTCGACCGGCTCGACCGGGCGGTGCTCGACGCCCTGCTCCGGCGCTTCGGCGGCGGCCCGGTCGGCCTGTCCACTCTTGCCGTGGCGGTCGCGGAGGAGCGGGAGACCGTCGAAGAGGTAGCCGAGCCGTTCCTCGTGCGTGCCGGGCTGCTGGCCCGTACGCCGCGCGGTCGGGTGGCGACACCCGCGGCGTGGGCCCACCTCGGCCTGCGGCCACCCGTCGACGCCGTCCGCCAACCGCTGTTCGAGCTGCCCGGCCCCGCCGGCTGACGGGAACCCGTCCCTGTCGGCTGACGGGAACCCGGCCCTGCCCACGGTCGTTGCCCGGCGTACGGAGCCTCGCCTAGGATGGCGGCGGCCACGCATGTCGTGGCCTTTCGCGTGTCCGGACAGTCATCGGTATCGGAGATCATGGAGCTCGTGCAGCCGCTGGCGCTGGTGCTCGCAGCCGACCCGGGCGGGAGCAGCGCGTTCAGCCTGCTGATCCCGTTGCTGCTGCTCGGTGCCTTCTTCCTTTTCGTGATCCGGCCGCAGCGGCAGCGGCAGCGGGCGTTCCTTCAGGTCCAGGGCTCGCTGGTCGAGGGTCAGGAGATCGTCACGACGGCCGGTCTCTACGGCACCGTGGCGGAGGTGGGAACGGACTTCGTGCTGCTGGAGGTGGCGCCCGGCGTACGGGTCAAGCTGGCGAGGGCGGCGGTCGGCCAGGTGCTGACCGACCGCGAGCCGGCGAGTGACGTGCCGCCGGAGGACCGGGAGTAATCGACCCGTCGGGGATACTCGAGTTCCCGGCAGAACAGGCAGAACAGGAGAGATCCACCCGTGGCACCACCACCGAACGCGCCGAGGCCGGGCCGCGCCTTGGCGATCGTGGGGCTGACCCTGGTCGCGCTCTACACGGCCGTCTTCCTGGGCAAGAGCCCGACCCCGCAGCTGGGCCTGGACCTGCGCGGCGGCACCAGCGTGATCCTGACACCCAAGGCGGGGGAGGGTTCCAAGGTCACCAAGGACTCCCTGTCCAAGGCCGTCGACATCATCCGGCAGCGGGTCAACGGGCTGGGCGTTGCCGAGGCGGACGTCACCACGCAGGGCGGCAGGAACATCATCATCTCGGCGCCCGGCAAGGGCCGCTCCGAGGTGGTCGGCAAGGTGGCCAGCACAGCGCAGCTGCGCTTCCGCGAGGTGCTCAACGAGGCGCCGGCGGCGCCGGCCCCGAGCGGGACACCCAGGCCCAGCGGTACGGCGAGCCCCAAGCCGTCGTCGGGGTCCTCGCTGGCACCCGGCCCCAGCGCGAGCCCCACCAGCAACGGCCGGGCGCTCAGCGGCGCCCTGCTGCCGGCGGCGGCCAGCCCGTCCGCGGCTGCCTCCCCGTCCGCGGCAGCCAGCCCGTCCGCGGCCCCGAGTCCGGCGCCGCCCGCAACCCCCACGCCGGCGGCCACGCCTGGTGCCGGAGCGAGTGACCTGGCGAACTTCGCCACCATCGACTGCTCGAAGGCCAAGAACCAGGCGGGCGGCAGCACCGACGAGCCGAGCAAGCCGCTGGTCGCCTGCGACCAGGACGGCACCACCAAGTACCTGCTCGCACCGGCCAAAGTGATCGGCACCGACGTCAAGACCGCCAGTGCCGACCTCGACCAGCAGCTCGGCAACGAGTGGCAGGTCAACGTGAAGTTCACCGGCAAGGGCCAGAAGAAGTTCACCGGCCTCACCCAGGCGACAGTCGGCAAGAACGTCGCGATCGTGCTCGACGGCGTCGTCGTGTCCGCGCCCCGGATCAACGAGCCGATCAACGGCGACGCGCAGATCAGCGGACAGTTCAACGAGAAGAGTTCCAAGGACCTGGCGAACGTCCTGAAGTACGGCGCGCTGCCGCTCACCTTCGAGACGCAGGCGGTCGAGTCGATCTCGCCGACGCTCGGTGACGACCAGCTGCGCGCCGGCCTGCTGGCGGGTGCCATCGGGCTCGGCCTGGTGATCCTCTACTCGCTGCTCTACTACCGGGGCCTCGGCCTGGTGACCATCGCCAGCCTGGCGCTGTCCGGTCTGGTCGTCTACGCGTCCACCGTGCTGCTCGGCCGGGCCATCGGCTACACGCTGACCCTGGCCGGCATCGCCGGCTTCATCGTCGCGGTCGGCATCACCGCCGACTCCTTTGTCGTCTACTTCGAACGACTGCGCGACGAGGTGCGTGAGGGCCGCACCCTGCGGTCCGGCGTCGAGCGCGCCTGGGTCCGCGCGCGCCGTACCATCCTGTCCGCCGACACGGTCTCGCTGCTGGCCGCCGTGATCCTGTACTTCCTCTCGGTCGGCGGGGTCCGCGGCTTCGCCTTCACGCTGGGGCTCTCCACGGTCGTCGACCTGTTCGTGGTGTTCCTGTTCACCAAGCCGCTGATGTCCCTGCTGTCCAGGACCAAGCTGTACGGCGGCGGCGGGGCGTTCTCCGGGCTGGGGCGGGCGCGGACGGCACCGGTGACGGACGCCGAGCCGGTCACCGTCACCCGGCGGACGACTCCGAGGGAGGCCTGATGGCGCGGACCGGGCTCGCCAGTCGGCTCTACCGGGGCGACATCTCCTTCGACTTCATCGGCCGGCGTCGGCGCTGGTACGCGCTGTCCGGGCTGGTGCTGCTCATCAGCATCGCCAGCCTGCTCTTCAAGGGCCTGCACCCCGGCATCGAGTTCAGTGGCGGGGCCCAGTTCACCGTGCGGGCCAACGGGCACTCGACGACCGAAGGCCGCGAAGCGGCGATCTCCGCCGGTGCCACCCGGGCCGACGCCATCAAGATCGGCGAAGGCAAGATCCGGATCCAGACCGAGTCGCTGACCAACAAGCAGGCCGACGACGTCCAAAAGTCCATCGCGGACCGGTTCGACGCCGGCCCGGACGAGATCGCCGTGTCGACGGTGGGACCGACCTGGGGCATCGAGATCACCAAGAAGGCGCTGCAGGGCCTGGTCGGCTTCCTGGTCGCCGTCGTGATCTACCTGTCCTTTCGGTTCGAGCCCAAGATGGCGGCTGCGGCGATCATCGCGCTGATCCACGACCTGATTATCACGGCCGGCATCTACTCGCTCATCGGGTTCGAGGTGACACCGGCGACCGTGATCGCGCTGCTGACCATCCTCGGTTACTCGCTCTACGACACGGTCGTGGTCTTCGACAAGGTCCGCGAGAACACCATCGGGCTGGCCGGTGGCAGCCGGATGACCTTCAGCTCGGCGGCCAACCTCGCCGTCAACCAGACGCTGGTGCGCTCGATCAACACCTCGATCATCGCGCTGATCCCGGTCGGTTCGCTGCTGTTCGTCGGTGCGATCCTGCTCAAGGCCGGCACGCTGCTCGACCTGGCGCTGGCGCTGTTCATCGGCCTGGCCAGCGGCGCCTACTCCTCGATTTTCACCGCGTCCCCGCTGCTGTGCGACTTGAAGGAGCGCGAGCCGCAGATGAAGGCGCTCGCCCGCCGCGTGCAGGCCCGCCGGGCCGGCCTCCTCCCGCGCACCTCCGGCGGGTCCGTCGCCCTGGCCGGAGCCGGCGCGGGGGCAGCCGGTACGACGACCGCCGTACTGGAGCGGCCCGAGACCACGCCAGACTCGCTCACCATCACCCCCACACCGGTCGCCCCCACGCCGGCGGCGCGGACTGGCGGCTCCCGTCAGGTCCGGCCGAAACAGCAACGCCGCAGCGGTGGCCGGTCGGGCCGGCCGAGCGGGAGCAAGCGGCGCCGTTGAGACAGACCGCGGCCGATCTCGAGGCGGCGCTGCGGTCCCGCATCCGCGAGGTCGCGGACTATCCGCGGCCGGGCATCGTCTTCAAGGACATCTCGCCGCTGCTGGCCGACCCCGACTGCTTCGCCGCCGCCGTCGATGCGGTCACCGGCCGGTACGGCGGCACCCCACCGGAGAAGGTGGTCGGGATCGAGGCCCGCGGCTTCATCCTCGCGGCGCCGATCGCCTACAACCTGGGCGCGGGGTTCGTACCGGTGCGCAAGGCGGGCAAGCTGCCCGGCCCGACGTACGCCGAGAGCTATGATCTCGAGTACGGCTCGGCCACCCTCGAGGTGCACCGAGACGCGTTCGCTCCGGGAGACCGGGCGCTGATCGTCGACGACGTCCTGGCCACTGGCGGTACGGCGGCGGCGACCCGCCGGCTGGTGGGCCGGGCGGGTGCCACCGTGACCGGACTTTCGGTGCTGATCGAGCTCCCCGCCCTCGGCGGCCGGGACCGGCTGGCCGGCCTCGAGGTCCACGCCGTCCTCGCCGGCTGACGCTGATCGACGGCTGACGCTGATCCCCACCGCCGGCCGGGCCGTTACCATGGAGTCCCAGCCTCGCAAGGAGCGCCCGTGCCACGCGACGCGGCCCCGGCCAGCACCGGCAACGAGCCGGTCGCCGGCGGCGTGCCCGTCGCCGTATCCGAGGATCCGCCGGCCGGGAGCGCCGGGAGCTCTGCCTGGAGTGCGGGAAGCAGCCGCGGAGTCCGCAACCGGCTAGCCCGCATCGGCGGCTCGAAGACCGGGGCCGCTCCACCGGCTCTCGAGGCGCTGTTTCGGACGGTTCGCAACAGCCATCCCAAGGCTGACCTCCGGTTGGTGCAGCGTGCCTACGAGGTGGCCGAGGTCTGCCACCGCGGCCAGCGGCGGCGCAGTGGCGACCCCTACATCACCCACCCGCTGGCCGCGACCACGATCCTCGCCGAGCTCGGCATGACCGCCCCGACGCTGTGCGCGGCCCTGCTGCACGACACGGTCGAGGACACCACGATGACCCTCGCCACGATCGCCCGCGAGTTCGGCGACGAGGTGGCCGCACTGGTGGACGGCGTGACCAAGCTCGACAAGGTCAAGTTCGGCGAGGCGGCCCAGGCCGAGACCATCCGCAAGATGGTGGTGGCGATGGCCCGGGACATCCGGGTGCTGGTCATCAAGCTGGCCGACCGGCTGCACAACGTGCGCACGATCGAGTTCCTGCCTCCGGACAAGCAGGAGCGGATGGCGCGGGAGACGCTGGAGATCTATGCCCCGCTGGCCCACCGGCTCGGCATGAACACCATCAAGTGGGAGCTCGAGGACCTCGCCTTCGCGACCCTCTACCCGAAGCGGTACGACGAGATCGTCGAGATGGTGGCGGACCGGGCCCCGAGCCGCGGCACCTACCTGAGCGCCGTCGTCGACTCGGTCAGCGCCGACCTGCGGGCGGCGAAGATCAAGGCGACCGTGACCGGCCGGCCCAAGCACTACTACTCGATCTATCAGAAGATGATCGTGCGGGGGCTCGACTTCACCGACATCTACGACCTGGTCGGCATCCGCGTCCTGGTCGACAGCGTGCGCGACTGCTACGCCGTACTGGGCACGATCCACGCCTCCTGGAACCCGGTGCCGGGACGGTTCAAGGACTACATCGCGATCCCGAAGTTCAACATGTACCAGTCGCTGCACACCTCGGTGATCGGCCACGAGGGCAAGCCGGTCGAGATCCAGATCCGCACCTTCGACATGCACCGGCGGGCGGAGTACGGCATCGCGGCGCACTGGAAGTACAAGGAGACACCGGTCACGGCGGTGTCGAGCAGCACTGCCCGGCGTACGGACGGAGGCGCCGACCCGGGGGAGATGGCCTGGCTGCGCCAGCTGATGGACTGGCAGCAGGAGACGGCTGACCCCAGCGAGTTCCTGGAGTCATTGCGTTTCGACCTGCATGCCGCGGAGGTCTTCGTCTTCACCCCCAAGGGTGACGTGCTCTCGCTGGCGACGGGGGCGACGTCGGTCGACTTCGCCTACGCCGTACACACCGAGGTCGGCCACCGCTGCATCGGCGCCCGGGTGAACGGCCGGCTGGTGCCGCTGGAGTCGACGCTGCACAACGGCGACGTGGTGGAGATCTTCACCTCGAAGGCGCCGACGGCCGGTCCCAGCCAGGACTGGCTCGGCTTCGTGCAGAGCGCCCGTGCCCGCAACAAGATCCGACAATGGTTCGCCAAGGAGCGCCGCGAGGACGCCATCGACGCCGGCAAGGACTCGATCGGCCGGGCCATGCGCAAGCAGGGTCTTCCGTTGCAGCGACTGCTCGCCGGTGAGGCGCTGGTCGTGCTGGCCAAGGACCTGCGCTTCCCCGACGTCTCCGCGCTCTATGCGGCGGTGGGCGAAGGCCACCTGTCGGCGCAGACCGTCGTACAGCGCCTGGTCACCTCCATGGGCGGGCCGGAGGGGGCGGTCGAGGACCTTGCCGAGACAGCGGTACCGACCCGCTCGACCCCTCGGCCGGGCGGCGACCCCGGCGTCGTGGTCAAGGGCGCCGGCGACGTGTGGGTCAAGCTGGCCCGCTGCTGTACGCCGGTGCCGGGCGACGACGTCGTCGGCTTCGTCACCCGCGGCAGCGGCGTCTCGGTGCACCGCACCGACTGCCGGAACGTCGAGTCACTGGAGCCCGAACGGCTGCTCGAGGTGGAGTGGGCGCCCTCGGCGGCGTCGGTGTTCCTGGTGGCGATCCAGGTGGAGGCGCTCGACCGCAACCGGCTGCTCTCCGACGTGAGCCGGGTGCTGTCCGACGGCCACGTCAACATCCTGTCCGCCTCGGTGACCACGACCAGGGACCGGGTGGCGGTGAGCCGGTTCACCTTCGAGATGGGCGACCCCAAGCACCTGGGCCACCTGCTGCGGGCGGTCCGCTCGGTCCCGGGCGTGTACGACGCCTACCGGGTGACCAGCGGCAGCAACTCGCACTGACCCCGGCGGTCCAGCGCGGTCAGGACTTCTTGGCCACCGTGAACGTGTTGATGGTGACCGGCAGTTTCGGCTTGCCGTCCCCCGGCGGGGTCGAGCCGCCGGCCGCGACCTTCATGAGCACGTCCAGCCCAGAGGTGATCTTGCCGAACGGGATGTAGCTCGGCGGCAGCTCACTGTCGGCGTAGACGAGGAAGAACTGGCTGCCGTTGCTGTTCGGACCGCTGTTCGCCATCGCTATCGTGCCGGCGGGATAGGTTGCGCCCTTGAGGTTCTCGTCCGCGTAGACGAACCCGGGCCCGCCGCTGCCGGTGCCGGTCGGGTCGCCGCACTGCAGCACGGACAGCCTGCCGGACGTCAGCCGGTGGCAGGGCGTCTTGTCGAAGTACTTCTTCTCCGCCAGGTACCGGATCGCGTTCGTGGTGCACGGCGCCTGGGCGGTCAGCAGGTCGAACGTCACCGCGCCCCGGTTGGTGTCCATCGTCGCGGCGTACGATCCCTTCTTGGCGATGTCGTTGATCGGCGGGAAGCCGACGTCGCGGGCGGGGGTGGGAGCGGCCGTCGGGCGGGTGTAGAGGCAGAGCGCACCGCGCGGCGGGGATGCGGGATCCGAGCCGGAACCGGAGCTCAGCTTCACGGCGACGAAGACGACGGCACCCAGCACGAGCAGGGCCGACACCACCGCACCGATCGCCGCGTTGCGCCGGCGGGCCCGGGCCCGGGCCGCTGCCCGGCGAGCCGCCTGCCGTTCCAGCCGGACCCGCTCGACCTCCCGCATCCGTCGGCTGCCAGCCACGCGGCACTCCTTCGTTCGGTCGTGGGATGGGCGCAGTCTAGGGAGGCAGCCGTTATGGGTTGGTCTGCCGTCCGCGACCGCCGGTAGCCTGAGATTGTCCCCGATCGACGGTCTCCGGAAGGACGCGCGTGCTCGTTGCCGGGTTCCCGGCCGGCGTCTTCGCCACCAACTGCTACGTCGTCGCGCCGGCCGCCGGTGAGCAGTGCGTCGTCGTCGACCCTGGCCAGGACGCCGAGGACGGGGTCGCCGAGCTGCTGGCCCGGCACCGGCTGCGCCCGGTGGCCGTGCTGCTCACCCACGGACACCTGGACCACATCTGGTCCGTGGTCCCGGTCTGCGGGGCGCACGACGTGCCGGCCTACATCCACCCGGCGGACCGTGCCCTGCTGGCCGATCCCGCCCGCGGACTCTCCCGCGACCTGGGCGCGCTGATCGGCGGCCTCACCTTCTCCGAGCCCGCCGACGTACGCCGGCTCGACGGCGAGACCACCCTCGAGCTCGCCGGCCTGACGATCCGGGTGGATCTGGCACCCGGGCACACGCCGGGTTCGGTCACCTTCGGTCTCGCCGGTGCGGAGCCGGTGCTGTTCTCCGGGGACCTGCTCTTCGCCGGCTCGATCGGCCGGACCGACCTGCCCGGCGGCGACCCGGCCGCGATGATGACCTCGCTGGCCCGGGTGGTCCTGCCGCTGCCGGACGAGACCGCCGTGCTGTCCGGCCATGGCCCGGCCACGACGGTCGGCCGCGAGCGCGCCACGAACCCGTTCCTGCGCGAGCCGGCGGCGCACTAGTGCCCGGCTCCTTCTCCGCACCCAAGGGCAGCTTCGACCTGCTGCCGCCGCAGTCGGAGGTCTTCCGCGCCGTCCGCGAGGCGCTCTCGGCACCGGCCCGGCGGGCGGGCTACGGCTACGTCGAGACCCCGACCTTCGAGGACACCGGGCTGTTCGTCCGGGGGGTGGGCGAGTCGACCGACGTGGTCAGCAAGGAGATGTACACCTTCGCCGACCGCGGCGGCCGGTCGGTCACGCTGCGTCCGGAGGGCACGGCGGGCGTCTTGCGAGCCGTCCTCGAGCACGGGCTGGACCGGGGCCCGCTGCCGGTGAAGCTCTGGTACGCCGGCTCCTTCTTCCGCTACGAGCGTCCGCAGGCCGGCCGCTTCCGGCACTTCAGCCAGCTCGGCGCCGAGGCGATCGGCGTCGACGACCCCGCTCTGGACGCCGAGCTGGTCGTGCTCGCCGGCGACGGCTACCGCGACCTCGGGCTGACCGGCGCACGGCTGCTGCTGAACTCGCTCGGCGACCGGACCTGCCGGCCGGCCTACCGGGGCGCTCTGCAGGACTACCTGCGGGGGCTCGACCTCGACGCGGACACCCGGCGGCGGGTGGAGATCAACCCGCTGCGGGTGCTCGACGACAAGCGGCCCGAGGTGCGGGCGCAGTTGGCCGGCGCCCCGCTCGTCGTCGATCACCTGTGCGACGCGTGCCGGCGCCACCACGACACGGTGCGCGAGCTGCTGGCCGACGTCGGCGTGGCCTGGGAGGACGAGCCCAGGCTGGTACGCGGGCTGGACTACTACACCCGGACCACGTTCTCCTTCGTCCACGACGGGCTCGGCGCCCAGTCCGAGATCGGCGGTGGCGGCCGGTACGACGGCCTGTCGGAGAGCATCGGCGGCCCGGCGCTGCCCGGTGTCGGCTGGGCGCTGGGCGTCGACCGCACCGTGCTCGCGCTGGCGGCCGAGGGTGTGCCGGTCGGCATCGGTGCCGGCTGCTCGGTGTTCGCCGTACCGCTGGGGGAGGGCGGCCGGCGGGCCGTGTTCGGCCTGGTCCGGTCGCTGCGAGAGGGGGGCGTGGCGGCCGACATGGCCTTCGGTGACCGCGGCCTCAAGGGGGCGATGAAGGCGGCGGACCGCTCCGGCGCCCGGCTCGCTCTGATCGTCGGCGACCGGGACCTGCAGACCGGAACCGTCCAGCTCAAGGACCTGGCCAGCGGCGAGCAGGTCGCCGTACCGCTGGCAGACCTGACCGACGCGGTGGGGGAGCGGCTGAAGTGATCCGCAGTCACGGGTCCGGCGTCCTGCGCGCCGCAGACGCCGGCAGCACGGTCACGCTGGCCGGCTGGGTGGCCCGCCGCCGGGACCACGGTGGGGTGATCTTCATCGACCTGCGGGACGCCTCCGGGGTCGTGCAGGTGGTCTTCCGCGAGGGCGAGGTGGCTGCCGAGGCGGCTCGGCTGCGCGCGGAGTTCTGCGTGCGGGTGACCGGAGATGTGGCGGCGCGGCCGGCCGGAAACGAGAACCCCGACCTGCCCACCGGCGAGGTCGAGGTCACCGCGACGGATCTCGAGGTGCTCTCCGCCGCCGAGCCACTGCCCTTCCCGATCGAGGGCCAGGCCGGCGAGGTGGACGAGGTCGTGCGTTACCGCCACCGCTACCTCGACCTGCGCCGGGCCGGACCCGCCGCGGCGCTGCGTACCCGGGCGCTCGTCACCCGGGTGATCCGGCGGGTGATGGACGAGGCCGGGTTCCTCGACGTCGAGACGCCGTACCTCACCCGGTCCACGCCGGAGGGCGCCCGGGACTTCCTGGTGCCGGTGCGGCTGCAGCCGGGGCACTGGTACGCGCTGCCGCAGTCGCCGCAGCTGTTCAAGCAGCTGCTGATGGTGGCCGGGCTCGAACGCTACTACCAGATCGCCCGGTGCTTCCGGGACGAGGACTTCCGCGCCGACCGCACCCAGGAGTTCACCCAGCTCGACGTCGAGATGTCCTTCCTCGACGAGGAGGACATCTTCGCGCTGACCGAGCGCCTCTTCGTCGCGCTGTGGCGGGAGGTCCTCGGCGTAGAGCTGGCGACACCGTTCCCGCGGCTTCCTTACGCCGAGGCGATGGCGCGCTACGGCTCGGACAAGCCCGACCTTCGCTACGAGCTCGAGCTGGCCGACCTGACGAAGCACTTCGCCGGCACCGCGTTCCGCGTCTTCTCGGCCGAGCACGTCGGCGCCGTGGTGATGCCTCGCGGTGCCGATTCGACCCGCAAGCAGCTCGACGGCTGGCAGGACTGGGCCCGGGGGCGGGGGGGCAAGGGGCTGGCCTACGTGCTGGTCGAGTCCGAGGGCTCGTTGCGCGGGCCGATCGTCAAGAATCTCTCCGCGGCGGAGACCTCGGGACTGGCCGCGGCGGCGGGCGCGTCTGCTGGTGACGCCATCTTCTTCGCCGCCGGACCGCGGCAGGAGACGCTGGAGCTGCTCGGCGCGCTGCGGGTGGCGATCGCGGCCCAGCGGGGGCTGGTGCCGGAGGGGCACTGGCGCTTCCTGTGGGTGACCGACATGCCGATGTTCGAACCGACCGACGACGGCGGCTGGACCGCCGTACACCACCCCTTCACGGCGCCGACGGCCGAGTGGGTCGAGCGGTTCGCCGACGACCCGGGCAACGCGGCGGCCCGCGCGTACGACGTGGTGGGCAACGGCATGGAGCTCGGCGGCGGCTCGATCCGCATCCACTCGGCTGAGATCCAGCAGCGGGTCTTCGACGTTATCGGGCTGTCGCGCGCCGAGGCCGAGTCCAAGTTCGGGTTCCTGCTGGAGGCGTTCAAGTACGGCCCGCCGCCACACGGCGGCATCGCCATCGGCTTGGACCGGCTGGCCGCCACGCTGGCCGGCACCGACGCGATCCGCGAGGTGATGGCGTTTCCGAAGGCGTCTTCGGGGGGCGACCCGCTCACCGGAGCGCCGACGCCGATCACCGCCCAGCAGCGCCAGGAAGCAGGCATCGACGTACGACCGGAGGAGCCGGCACCAGTGCCGAACCGGCCGGCCGACGAGACCCGACCGGACGCCGCGCGCAGCTGAGGTCGGGCTTGGGACACCGACTCCACTGGAGGCCGCGCGGGGGCCGTGTCATTTCCTGTCGTCAGGACAGCAGCGAATGACACAGACCTGAGAGCCGGTCGGCCGAGCCGATGGCGTCGCACCGCTCGTGTGCTGGACTTCCGTAGTCGCCTAGGCGGGGGCGGAAGGGTGAGGACGCCGTGCTCGGACTCGTGCTGATCGTGGTCGTGGGCGTAACGGTGCTCGTCGGCACCACGCTGGGAGGGCGCTACCGGGTCGCACCGCCGCAGCGTGCGTGCCGCCGAAGCCGGGCTCGCCGCGCTGCCCCGGGTCGCGGCGTCGCTCGGGATCGACGGCGAGATCGTCGATCGCATCCGGGCGTCGTACGAGGAGCACACGGCGGAGATCCGCGCCGACGGGGCCCTGGGTTTCGGCCACAAGAGCGACGCTGATCGGGACAAGGCCCGGCGGCTGCGGCTGGGCGTCCTCGAGTACAAGCGTCAGGCGGTCACCGAGCTGCGCGATGCCCGCGAGATCGACGACATCGTGCTCCGCGAGCTGCAGAAGTCGATGGACACCGAGGAGGTCCGCCTCCTCGGCCGGGCGCCGGCGGAATAGGCGCCGGCCGCCGCCGCAGCGGCCAGGTTGGGGCGCCCAGCGCCGGAGGCCGGACGCGCGGCTCCGTGGCGGAGCAAGCGGCTGCAGTCCACGCCGAGCCCCGCCGGCCGCACCGGCCGTGCTCAGTCGGGAGTCGACGCGGTTCGTCCCTGCTCGAGGTCGCTCACTGCTCCTGCGCTGTGGGTCGAACGAGCATCTCGTTGACCGCAACATGTGCCGGGCGGGTCACGACGTAGGCGATGGCGTCCGCGATGTCCTCGGCGACCAGGCGTCGCATCTCGGCGAACCGCCGCTCGAGCCCCTCCAGGACCTCCGGCCGGTTGTGCCCGGCGAGCTCGGTGTCCACGGCCCCGGGCTCGACGAGCGACACGCGGACCTGACGGCCGGTGACCTCCTGCCGCAACGACTCGCTGAACGCACCGACGGCGTGCTTGGTCGCGTTGTAGACCCCGCTCCCGAGGCGGACCTGGCGACCGGCGACCGAGCTGATGTTGACCAGGTCGGCGACGCCGCGCGGCCCTTCCTCGGCGGCACGAAGCAGGTGCGGGATGGCGGCCTTCGCGCAGTAGAGGACGCCGAGGACGTTGACCGAGACCATCCGGTTCCACTCCTCGACGGGAGCGTCGATGATCGGCCCCAGCAGCATCACGCCGGCGTTGTTGACGAGCACGTCGAGCCGGCCTAGCTCGGCGACGGTGCGCTCGACCGCAGCCTCCGCCCTCGAGCGCTCCGTCACGTCGGCCTCGACGACCAAGGCCCGTGTGCCGCCGGCACGGATCTCCGCGGCGAGCGCCTCGAGGCGATCGGCACGCCGTGCCACGAGCACCACGGCCGCGCCACGCGCAGCGAGCTCACGCGCCGAGGCCTCGCCGATGCCGCTCGACGCTCCGGTGACCAGCGCAACGGTCCCGTCGAGGGTGCTCTGTGACTGCATTCGCCGACTCTACTGAGCGCCGGGAGGAGGTCGGGAGGCCCGGCGACCCCTCAACCGGCTCGTTCCGCGGCACTGCGTTCGATGCAGAACTTGTTCCCTCGACGTCGGCCAGCGTGACCCACCACGTGCCATCGGGTCGCCGGTGGTCGGCCACGACCGTGGCTCCCAGCGACACGACGCGCTCGACCTCCTCGTCGCGGGTGCGGTCAGTGGGCTGCAGGTCCAGGTGCACGCGGTTCTTGGTCGTTTTCGGCTCAGCGACGGCGACGAACAGGAGCGTAAGGTCCGGGGTCTCGAGAAGCACCTCGGAGTCACCCGGCTCGTCGTCATCAGCGAGCGAGGCGTTGAGCACCTGAGCCCAGAACCCGCCCAGGGGGTAGGTATCGGCGCAGTCGATCGTCACATGTCGCACTGAAGAAGCCATGTGCAGCATCCTCACCGCTCGAGCATGTTGCCGGCCAGCGAGTTGTTGGTACATGTCGCCAGTCCGGCCGCGGCTGCTGCCGGTGGATCACCAGGCCCGAAAACCGCTCGCGTTGATGCGCCGGCCTGCGCGACCGTGAGGGCATGGAGGTCCGCTGGCTCGATCCCGACCACCTGGACCGCCGCGACATCGACGCGGCGGTGGCGGTGCTGGAGGCGGCGCGTGAGGCGGACTGCCCGCACGAGCTGACCCTGACGACCTCGGCGTACGCCGCCAGGCTCCGCCACGGTTGGGACGGCGACGCGCCGGTGGTTGGCCTGGCGCGGGACGGCTCCGGCCGGGTGGTCGGCGTCCTCGAGGTGCTTCTGCCGCACTGGGACAACACCCACACGGGGTGGGTCGAGGTGACGGTCGACCCGCTCGCCCGCCGTCGCGGCGTCGGTCGGGAGCTGTTCGAGGCCGGCGTGGAGCGGATCCGCGCCGCCGGCCGCTCGCTCGTGATCGTCGAGAGCTTCGACCTGCCCGCTGCCGTGGCGTTCGCCAAGGCGATGGGTCTCGACCGGGTGTCCGAGGAGGTGCAGCGACACCAGGACCTCCGCCGCCTGGACCGCTCCCGGCTCGACCTTGAGCTCGCCGCTGCCGGGCGACCGGCCGACGGCTACGAGCTGCTGCGGCTGCCCGGCAGGACGCCGGATGACCTGCTCGACGACGTCGTCGAGATGACGGCGGCGATCAACGACGCGCCCACCGACGACTTCGATGTCGAGGACGACGTGTTCAGCCCCGAGCGGGTCCGGGAGTACGAGGCGGCTCAGGGCGCCCGGGACCGGCGGCTCTACCGGCTGGTCGCCCGGGAGCGCGCCACCGGCGTACTCGCCGGGCACACCCTGGTCGCGGTGGGGGGCGAGCAACCCGGCTACGCCGAGCAGCACGACACGAGCGTGCTCCGCGCCCACCGCGGTCACCGCCTTGGTGTGCTGCTCAAGACCGCGATGGTGCGCTGGCTGGACGAGGAGGAGCCGCAGCTGCGGGTCCTGGACACGTGGAACGCGGCTTCGAACGCCCACATGATCGCCGTGAACGAGGCCCTCGGGTACGCCGTGGTCGCCCGCGGGATCGGCTGGCAGCGACACCTGTAGGGCCACCACCGCTGCGGTCACGGCGGTCCCGGACGATCGATCGTTGTGACTTCCGCCTGAAGGTTCGGCCGATTCACTGCTGCAGACGTCACAACGACGCTCGATCCGTACGGCGGGCCCTACCGAGAACCGGCGTCCCTGCTTGTCGCCGTCGGTGCCGGCGCTCCGGCGCCCACTTGCCCGGTCAGGTGGTCAGCTCACGTTCCAGCGGGGTGCGGAACCGTGGGGTGACCCGAACGTCGCCCAGCCAGGCGGTGAGGCGGCCCGCCTCTTCGCGTACCGCCGCCGTGGCCCCAGTCCCGATGTCCTCCAGGAGCCGGACGACGACCTGACCGTCCTTGCGCTGGGCCCAGCCGCCGACGATCCGCCCGTCGCACCACACCGTCGGGCCGGGGTTGCCCGACCGGTCGAAGAGCGCTGGTCCATGGTCGCCGAGATACCACTCGCGTCCGGACCACCCCATCAGCGTGGGGTCCAGAGCGGGCAGGAGCGCGACCCACGGCGCGGGGGCCGGTACGGGCTCGAGGTCGTCGGCCAGCAGAAGTGTGGTGGTGCCGTCGAGCTCCACCTCCACCGGGCCCACGGCGGCCAGCGCCCGCGACACCTGTCCGGCCGGCCAGCCGGTCCACCACTTGAGGTCCGCCGCCGTACCCGGGCCGAACGCCGAGAGCCACCGCCGGGCGAGCTCGGCCCGCGCCGCCTCGGCCGGGAGCTCCGGCAAGCCGCCCGGCAGCCACGATTCGACCGGCGCCCACCGGTACTGGCTGCTGGTCCAGGAGCCGCGCGGACGGCCCCGGACGATAAGCCCGTCCGCGGCGAGCTGGGAGACCACCCGGGTGGTGACGGCCGCGCTGGTGGAGTACGGCTTCCCCGGCGCCAGCACCATCTGCTCACGGAGCCGCGGCTCGGCCGCCGCCAGCTCGGCCGCGGTGGCCTCGCCGCGAGCCCGCAGCGCCGCCAGCGTGGAGTGCTCGACCTCCTCGAGCCACCGGGCACCGTCCGCGGCGATGCCGGCGGCCTCCAGCTGCTGGACCAGCCGGCGCCGCTCGGTCGCGGCGATGGCCCGGGTGCAGCCGGCCTGCACGACCGGCGCGAGCTCCACCGGTACGACGAACATCGTCCGACGCATGCCGAGCATCCGGACCAGGGACCGGTCGTCGTAGAGCGCTCGCTCGACCGCGACGACCGCATCCTCCGATGTGCGTGTGCGGGCGGCGAGGTAGACCGACGAGGGGTCGGTTGCGTGCAGCGCCACGAGGCTGCGCGTCACCTCGACGACGTCCGCGCCGACCGTCTCGCGGGCGAGGTGGTGACGGGTGCCCAGCCGGGCGCGTCGTTCCTGCAACCCGATCCGTCGCACCCGTCTCCTGCCCGGTGACTCGCGGCCCGACCGCCAGGGGTCAGCCCTGCCGGCCGAAGTCGTCCTCGAGCCGCTCGATGTCGTCCTCGCCGAAGGAGTCCCCGTGCTGCACTTCGATGAATACCAGCGGCTCCGACCCGGTGTTGGAGATCCGGTGTGCGGCGGCCGTGGGGACGTCGACCGCTTGACCCGGACCGACCGAGAACTGCTTCCCGTCCAGCGTTACGGTGCCGACGCCCGTGACCACGAACCAGTGCTCGGCGCGGCGCTGGTGACGCTGGTAGCTCAGCCGGCGGCCGGGGGTCACGGTGATCCTCTTGACCTTTGCGCTGCGGGTCTCGTCGAGAACGACGTACTCGCCCCAGGGCCGCTCGCTGCGCTCCACGCCGGCAGTATCCACGGCCGCACGGTGGTCAGGCCCTGGCCAGCACGCCGCTGGTGCAGTGGTGGTCGGCGGCGTAGCCGAGCCGGTCGTACATGCGCAACGCGGTCGGGTTGTCCGCGTAGACCCCCAGGGTCACCAGGTCGAACTCGCTCAGCAGCTGCCGGGTCAGCCAGGCCGAGATCGCCGTACCGAGCCCCTGCCCTCGGCACTCCGGCCGGATGGCGATCGCCGAGATGTGGCCGACCCCCGGCACGCCGCTGGTGTCCGCGGCGCAGGCGTCCAGCCGGCGGCCGGGTCCCCAGACGCCGGCCCAGCGACGTACGTCGGCGTCGCCGGGTTGGGCCGACGTCCGCGGGTTGGCCACCTCCAGCAGTGCGGCGACGGCCGCGTCGTGGGCGAGCGGGGGGAGCCACTGCACCAACGCCTCGCCCACCGCGGGTGCCGGAGCACTCCGCGTCCAGCGGAAGTCCCAGTCCGTCTCGGCCTCCAGTCGGTACGCCGGCGTCAGCTCGGCCGGGGTCCCGCGCGGGACGCTTATCCGTGGCGTCGGCAGGATCGCTAAGATCTCCTCGGCCACGTCGTCCACGAGCCGGGCGGCGGCGGCCGGCGTACCGCCGAGCACGAAGAAGTACCGCATCGCCAGGTCGGCGTCGATCGCGAACCAGCCCACCGCGCCGTCCTGCGCCCAGGCGGGGCCGGTGTCGCGGGTGCCCCGCAGCTGGCTCCGAACCAAGGGGTCGGAGCCGGTGGCGGCGAGGATCTCCGCCGCTCCGTCGAGCGATCGAGGCATCGGCGTCAGGCTAGCCGCCGGTGGCGACCAGCCTCCTCAGACGGTCGGCTGCCGGGCCCGATCCTCGTGGGGCGCGGGGCGCTGGCTAGGCAGCACAGGTGCGTACGCCGCATCGGTCTCCCGCAGGCCGAACCGCGCATGCAGCCGGCGCAGCGGGCCGGGCGCCCACCAGTTCCAGTCGCCCAGGAGCGACATGGTGGCCGGTACCAGCAGCACCCGGACCAGGGTCGCGTCGACGAGGACGGCGAGCGCGAGGGCCAGCCCCATCTCCTTGATGCCGACCATCTGGCCGGCCGCGAAGCCGACGAAGACGATCACGATGAGCAGGGCCGCCGAGGTGATGATTCGGCCGCTGCGCTGGAGCCCGATCGCCACGGCGTCCTCGTTGCTGTAGCCGGCGTCGTAGAGCTCCTTGACCCGGGACAGCAGGAAGACCTCGTAGTCCATCGAGAGCCCGAAGGCGAAGACGAACACGATGATCGGCACCCAGGTCTCGATCGCCCCGGTCGGGGTGAAGTTGAGCGGACCGGACAGGTGCCCGTCCTGGAAGATCCACACCAGCGCCCCGAAGGACGCACCGAGCGAGAGCACGTTCATCACCAGCGCCTTGATGGGCACAAGGACCGAGCCGGTCATCAGGAACAGCAGTACGAAGGTCGCCAGCGCGATCATTCCGAGAGCCTTGGGAAGCCCGTCCCGGATCGCGGCCTGGAAGTCGACGAGGTACGCCGCGTCGCCGGTGACGTAGGCCGGGAAGTCCGGTCGGTCGCTCCGCAGCCGCTCGACCAGTGCCTGCGCCGTCTTCCCCTGGCTGGTGCCCTCCGGAGTGACCTCGACCGCGCTGACGGCTCCCTGGTAGCCGTCCGAGACAGAAACCCCGGTCGCTCCCGGCATCCTGCGCAGCGAGTCGGCGTACGCCGAGACCCGAGGGTCCTTGGCGCTCAGCGGGATCGCGACGACGACCGGGTCGGCTCCCTCACCGGCGAAGCCGCTGGAGATCCGGTCGGCCACCTGGCGGGTCTCGAACGACTTCGGCAGCAGGTTGGACCCGCCGTCCTGGTACTTGGCGCCGAGGAAGGGCAGCGCGGCCGCGGCGAGGGCGAGCCCCACGACGACGACGACCGGCAGCGGGCGTCGCTGCACCCGGCGCGCGAGGCGGTAGAAGACGCCGTCGTCGGTCCGTGCCGTCGCAGGGGCCGAGATGCGACCGCCCCACATCCCGAGCAGCGCCGGGATGAGGGTGAGCCCGGCGGCGAGGGCGACCAGGACGACCCCGACACCGGCCGCTCCGAACGAGCGGTACGTCGGGTCGTCGAAGAGCAGCAGCCCACCGAGGGACACCGCGACGGTGAGCGCGGAGAAGGCGATGGTGCGGCCCGCCGTGGCCGCGGTGCGCTCGACGGCGGCCGGGACGTCGAACCCGTGTGAGCGTTCCTCCCGGAAGCGGTTGACGATGAGCAGGCAGTAGTCGATGGCCAGACCCAGCCCCATCACCGTCACCACCGACAGGACGTCGGGTGACACGTCACCCACGTAGCTGAAGCCGAGCAGCAGCAGCAGCGTGCCGGCGATGCTGACCACCGCACCGAGGAACGGCAGCCCGGCGGCGACGAGCCCGCCGAAGATGACGATCATCACGAGCAGCGCGATCGGCAGGCTGATGAACTCCCCGCGCTGGAGGTCGGAGCTGACCGTCGCGTCGATCTCCTCGTCGAGCAGGTGATCGCCGCCGAGGCGCACCACTCCGCCGTCGAGGTCGTCGGTGACCCGGCGCAGCCGGTCCTCGGTCGCCGCGATGGCCCGCTCGAAGGCTCTTTCCGGCAGGTCCCGACGGAGCTGCACGACCACCAGGCTGGCCCGGCCGTCGCGGGACCGGAGCCGGTCGTCCCGGGTGGCGTAGAAGTCGTAGACGGTGGCCACGTCCGGCACCGCCTGCAGATCCCGTACGGCGGCGGTGACGGCGTCCCGTGTGCCGGGGTCGTCCACCGGAGCCCGGTCCACGAGCCCCAAGATCCGGACCCCGGTCGTCTTGGCGGCATCCAGCAGCTCGCCGCCCCGCACCGACTCGGCCGAGGGGCTGCCGCCGGAGTCGCTCATCCGGCCGAAGACCGAGCTGCCGACGCCGAAGCCGACGACGAGAAGGACCAGCCAGCCCAGCGCCACGAGGCGACGACGCCGGTAGCAGGCCCGGCCAACGGCGGCGAACACCAGGTCAGCGTCGCGGACGGGACAGACCGGTGGCAAGTGTCCGACCGGGCCCTACGCTCGGTCGATGGCCGCGGACTCGCTCTTCGATGCCGCCGCCCGCGACGCGGAGGCGGCCGCGGCGCCGCTCGCCGTGCGGATGCGCCCGCGCACCCTCGACGAGCTGGTCGGCCAGCGCCACCTGCTCGGCCCCGGAACGCCGCTGCGCCGCCTGGTCGAGGGCGACGCGCCGATGTCGCTGTTCCTGTGGGGCCCGCCGGGGACGGGCAAGACGACCCTGGCCTACGTCATCTCACACGCGACGGCCCGGCGGTTCGTCCAGCTCTCCGCGGTGACGGCCGGCGTGAAGGACGTCCGCGCAGTGATCGAGGATGCCCGAACCGCCCTCGGCATGTCCGGTGCGCAGACCGTGCTGTTCATCGACGAGGTGCACCGGTTCTCCAAGACCCAGCAGGACGCGCTGCTGCCGGCCGTCGAGAACCGCTGGGTGAGCCTGGTCGCGGCCACCACGGAGAACCCGTTCTTCTCGGTCATCTCGCCGCTGCTGTCACGCTCGCTGCTGCTGACCCTCGAGCCGCTCTCCGACGACGACGTCCGCACCGTCGTACGCCGCGCGCTTGCCGACCCCCGCGGTCTCGACGGCTCCGTCGCGCTCCCCGAGGAGACGCTCGAACACCTGGTCCGAATCGCCGGCGGAGACGCGCGCCGGGCGCTGACGGCGCTGGAGGCCGGCGCCGGCGCCGTCCAGGCGGCCGGCGAGGCGCTGCTGGACCTGCCCACCCTGGAGGCGGCGGTCGACCGGGCGGCGGTCCGCTACGACCGCGACGGCGACCAGCACTACGACGTGGTCAGCGGCTTCATCAAGAGCATGCGCGGCGGGGACGTCGACGCTGCGCTGCACTACCTGGCCCGGATGATCGAGGCGGGAGAGGACCCCCGGTTCATCGCGCGGCGGATGGTGGTCCTCGCCAGCGAGGACATCGGGCTCGCCGATCCCGGTGCCTTGCTGACCGCGGTCGCCGCCGCCCAGGCGCTGGAGCTGATCGGGCTGCCGGAGGCCCGGCTCAACCTGGCCCAGGCGGTGATCGCCCTCAGCCTCGCGCCGAAGTCGAACGCGGTCATCGCGGCGATCGACAGCGCCACCGCCGACCTGCGGGCCGGCCGGACCGGACCGGTGCCGCCGCACCTGCGGGACGCCCACTACGCGGGCGCCCGGCGGGTGGAGCATGGCCGTGGCTACCGCTATCCGCACGACTTCCCGGCCGGGGTGGTGGCCCAGCAGTACGCGCCGGATCCGGTGGTCGGCCGCGAGTACTACCGGCCGACGGCGTACGGCGCGGAGGCGGCGGCCGGCGAGCGGCTGGCCGCGCTGCGCGAGGTCCTGCGGGGCGAGCGGGAGGCGGCCGGCGACGATGTCGCGGGCGGCTTTCGTCCCCGCTGCACGCCGGTGCCACCGACCGATGCCGAGCGCACCGAGTACGGCGGCGACCCTTCCGGCTGAAACCTGATCCTGGACGGGCCGTAACGGGCTGGGAGCTGGCGGCACCTACCGGCTAACCTCGGCGGTCGCCGTACGTCGCGTCTAGGCAAGGAGCGCTCGACCCATGCTGACCGGTGGCCAGGTCGCGGGGCTCATCGTCGCCGTCTTCTGGGCGGTCCTGGTGTGCTTCCTCGCCTACGTGCTCATCCAGCTCGGCAAGGTGCTGACCGAGGCGACCAGGCTGGTGGCCGGCATCTCCGAACAGGCAGTCCCGCTCCTCGGGCACATGACGACGTCGGTCACCTCCGTCAACGCCGAGCTGGAGCGGGTCGACGCGATCACGGCGAACGTGCAGTCGATGACCGGCAACGTCTCCGCGCTGACGGCATTGTTCGCCGCCACCCTGGGCGGGCCGGTCGTCAAGGCGGCGGCATTTTCCTACGGCGTACGCCGGGCGCTCGGGGTCCGCCGGCGCGGCGAGGTCGAGAGCCGGGTCAAGGCCGAGCTCAAGTCGCAGCGGGGGCGCCGGCGCGGCGGCTCGCGCGAGGTGGGCTGAGGCGTGCGACGACTGTTCTGGATGACCTTGGGCGCGACCGCCGGGGTGCTCGTCGTACGCCGGTTGACCTCGGCGGCGAACCGCTTCACTCCGCAGGGCGTGTCCCGGGGACTGGACGGTCTGGGGGAGAGGTTCGCCGCGTTCGCCGACGAGGTCAAGGCCGGCATGACCGAGCGCGAGGTGGAGCTGCGGGCCGCGCTCGGGCTGGACGGCCGGCACGACGTCGTTGACGCCCCCGCGCCGGACCCGGCCGATGCGTAGCGAGGAGATCCGGCAGCGCTTCCTGCGCTTCTTCGACTCGCGCGGGCACACGGTCGTGCCGTCGTCATCGCTGCTGGTCGACGATCCGAACCTGCTCTTCGTCAACGCGGGCATGGTGCCGTTCAAGCCCTATCTGCTCGGCCAGGTCGCGCCGGGCTATCCCCGGGCGGCCAGCGTGCAGAAGTGCGTGCGCACGCAGGACATCGAGAACGTCGGTGTCACGACGAGGCACAACACGTTCTTCCAGATGGCCGGCAACTTCGCCTTCGGCGACTACTTCAAGGAAGGCGCGATCACCGCCGCCTGGGAGCTGGTCACCGGCTCGCCGGTCGACGGCGGCTTCGGGCTCGACCCCGAGCGGCTGTGGGTGACCGTCTACGAGGACGACGACGAGGCCGTCGGCCTCTGGCGGGAGATCGCGGACCTGCCCGATGAGCGCATCCAGCGTCGCGGCATGCTCGACAACTACTGGTCGATGGACGTGCCCGGACCGTGCGGGCCGTGCTCGGAGATCTACTACGACCGCGGGGCGGCGTACGGGCCTGATGGCGGCCCGGTCGTCGACGAGGAACGGTTCCTCGAGTTCTGGAACCTGGTCTTCATGCAGTACGAACGCGGCCCAAGCACCGGTCCGGGCAAGACGGACTACGAGATCCTGGGCCCGCTGCCGGCACAGAACATCGACACCGGCCTCGGCATGGAGCGCCTCGCCGCGCTGCTGCAGGGCGTGGACAACGTCTACGAGACCGACCTGCTCCGGGGGGTCCTGGACCGGGCCGGCGCACTGGCCGGGGTGCGGTACGGCGCGGACGCCGTCGCCGACGTCCGGCTGCGGGTGGTGGCCGACCACACCCGGACGGCGACCATGCTGATCGCCGACGGCGTGGTCCCCTCCAACGAGGGCCGCGGCTACGTGCTGCGCCGGCTGGTGCGCCGGGTGGTGCGCAACATGCGGCTGCTCGGCTACGACAAGCCGGCGATGCCGGAGCTGGTCCCGATGGTGCGCGACGCCATGGGGCCGTCGTACCCGGAGCTGGTGAGCGACTACGAGCGGATCGCCGGCTACGCGGCGGGGGAGGAGGAGTCGTTCCTGGCGACCCTGCGGACCGGTACGACGATCTTCGACACGGCGGTCGCGGAGACCCGGCGCAGCGGCGGGGCGGCGCTGTCGGACGAGCGGGCGTTCACCCTGCACGACACCTTCGGGTTCCCGATCGAGCTCACCCTGGAGATGGCGGCCGAGGCGGGGCTGTCGGTCGACGAGGAGGGCTTCCGCCGGCTGATGGCCGAGCAGCGGCGCCGGGCGCAGGCCGACGCCCGCGCGCGCAAGACCGGGCACGCCGACGTCTCGGCGTACCGCGAGCTGCTGGAGGCCGCGGGGCCGCCGCAGTTCACCGGCTACGCTGAGGTGCGGACCGAGACCCGGCTGCGCGGCCTGCTGCGCGGCGGCGCGTCGGTCCCCGTAGCCCGTGAGGGCGATGAGGTCGAGGTGGTACTCGACCGCACGCCCTTCTACGCCGAGGCGGGCGGCCAGCTCGCCGACGAGGGCCGCATCCGCCTCGCCGACGGCACCGAGCTGGTCGTCTTCGACGTGCAGCGGCCGATCGCCGACCTGCCGGTGCACCTGGCCCGGGTGGTCGCGGGCGAGGTGAGCGTCGGTGCGGAGGTGCTGGCCGAGGTCGACGTGGAGCGGCGGCGGTCGATCTCCCGCTCGCACACCGCGACGCATCTGGTGCACTCCGCCGTACGCCGGGCGCTGGGGGAGTCGGCCACCCAGGCCGGGTCGCTGAACGCGCCGGGCCGGCTGCGGTTCGACTTCTCCTCGCCCGCTGCGGTGCCGCCGGCGGTGCTCGCCGACGTCGAGGACGAGGTCAATGCGGTGCTGATCGACGACCTGGCGGTGCGCGCGTTCGTCACCTCGCAGGCCGAGGCACGCCGGCTCGGCGCGATCGCGCTGTTCGGCGAGAAGTACGGCGACGCCGTACGCGTTGTCGAGGTGGGGGACTACGCGCGCGAGCTCTGCGGCGGCACGCACGCCGCCCGCTCGGCCCAGCTCGGGCTGGTCAAGCTGCTGGGCGAGGCATCCATCGGTGCCGGCGTACGGCGGGTGGAAGGGCTGGTGGGGCTGGACGCGTTCCGCTTCCTGGCCCGCGAGCACGTCCTGGTCGCCGAGCTGGTGGAGACGTTCAAGGTGCCCGGCGAGGAGGTGGCCGAGCGGGTGCAGGCCACCGTGGCCCGGCTGCGCGAGGCCGAGCGAGAGCTCGAGCGGTTGCGGGCCGGTGCGCTGCTGGCCACCGCGGCCGACCTCGCGGCCGGCCCGGTCGAGGTGGCCGGTGCGGCCGTGGTGGCGCACCGCGCGCCGGACGGCACGGGTACCGACGGGCTGCGCCGGCTGGCCCTCGACGTCCGGGGCCGGATCGAGAGCACCCGGCCGGCGGTGGTCGCGCTGGTCGCCGTCAGCGGTGACAAGCCGGCCGTGGTGATCGCTGTCAACGACACCGGCCGGGCCCGCGGGCTGTCCGCGAGTGCGCTGGTGCGCGAGGTGGCTCCGGTGCTGGGCGGTCGCGGGGGTGGCAAGGACGACTTCGCGGCCGGGGGCGGGTCCGATCCGGCGGCGGTGGGCGAGGCGCTGGAGCTGGTGCCCCGGCTGGTCGGCGAGCGGCTGTCGGCCGGGTGAGGGCCGGCGTGCGGATCGGCGTGGACGTCGGCAGCGTGCGGGTCGGTGTGGCGGCCAGCGACCCGGCCGGCGTACTGGCCAGTCCGGTCACGACGTTGCGCCGGGACGTGCGCCGCGGCAGCGACCTGCAGGCGCTGGTGGCGCTGGTCGGGGAGCGGGACGCCGTCGAGGTGCTGGTCGGCCTGCCGCGCACCCTGGCCGGCCGTAGCGGGCAGGCGGTCGACGCGGCCCGGGCGTACGCCGCCGCGCTGGCCGGGCGGGTGGAACCGGTTCCCGTTCGCCTTCTCGACGAGCGGCTCACCACCGTCACCGCGACCCGGCAGCTGCGCGAGTCCGGCGTGCGGGGCCCGGCGGCGCGGGCGGCCGTCGACGCGGCCGCCGCGGTCGTGCTGCTGCAGGCCGGCCTCGACTCCGAGCGGTCCACCGGGGCGCCACCCGGCGAGCCGGTACGCCGTACGCCGGCGTGACCGGGGAACCGCGGCGGCGGGGCGCGGTCGCCGTACTGTTGTCGTTGCTGCTCATCGGCGGGCTCGGCGCCGGCGGGCTGCTCGGCGTACGCGCCCTCGTCGGGACGGTACGGGGGGCCGGTGACGACTACTCCGGTGAGGGGTCCGGCACGGTCGTGGTCCAGGTGCGCACCGGCGACACCGCCAGTGACATCGCCGCCGCGCTCGCCCGGGCCGGCGTGGTCAAGAGCGCAACCGCGTTCCGCCGCGCGGCCAACGCCGACGCGCGCTCCCGTGGCCTGCAGCCCGGCTACTACCAGCTCAAGCGGCACATGAGCGCCGGCGAGGCGCTGGCGCTGATGCTCGACCCTGTCGCGCTGGTGCGGAGCCGCGTCACGGTGCCCGAGGGCACCACTGCGGCGGCGACCCTGGACCTGCTCGCCCGGCACGCCGGCATCCCGGTCGAGAACAGCCGAGGCGCGCTCGCCAGGCCGGCCGCGCTGGGCCTGCCGGGCTACGCCAAGGGGCGCGCCGAGGGATTTCTGTTTCCGGCCACCTACCGCATCCCGCCGGGCACGACCGCCGAGCAGGCGCTGACCGAGATGGTCCGCCGCTACCAGCGGGCGGCGGACGAGGTAGGCCTCGATGGGAAAGCGGGAGCGGTCGGCCGTACGCCGTACGAGGTGCTGATCGTCGCATCGATCGTCCAGGGCGAGGCGAAGCTGCCCGAGGACTTCCCGAAGGTGGCGACGGTGATCTACAACCGGCTGGCCCGCGGCATGCCGCTGCAGATGGACTCGACGATCAACTACGTGCTCCCGGAGCGCAAGGGCCATCTCACGACCGCGGACATCAACATCAACTCGCCGTACAACTCCTACCGGGTTCCCGGGCTGCCGCCGACCCCGATCGGGGCGCCGGGGGAGATGGCGCTGCGGGCGGCACTGAGCCCGGCGCCGGGCGCCCTGCTCTATTTCGTCACCATCGACCGGGCCGGGCACAACGCCTTCACCGACTCCTACCAGGAGTTCCTGCGGCTCAAGGCCGAGGGCGCCCGCAACCGCGGCTGACCGCCACACCCCGTCACCGGGTCAAGCCCCGCCGCGGACGGGCCGATGTCAGCCCGGGACGACGGTCCTACGACGGAGGCGGCGTGAGGCAGCAGCTCGGCGAGGTGCTGCTCGACGGTGGACTGATCACCCCGGAGCAGCTCGACGAGGCCTACGTCGACCACCAGCGGCTCGGTCACAGCCTCGGCCGGGTGCTGGTCGACCGGGGCATGCTGACCGAGCCGCAGCTCGTCTCGGCCGTGGCGAGCTCGATCGGGCTCCGTTTCGTCGAGCTCACCGACTACCTGGTCGACGGGTCCGCGGTCGCCAGGGTCAGCGCGTCGGTCTGTCGCCGGCACACGGCGCTGCCGGTCGGCTACGAGGACGGCCGGCTGGTCGTGGCGATGGCCGACCCCGCTGATGTCGTCGCGATCGACGACATCCGCTCGCTGACCGGTCTGGACGTGCGCCCGATCATGGCCACCCGTTCCGACGTGTGCGCCGCCATCACCCGTTACCACCGCGCCGACTCCGACCTCGACGACCTCAGCGTGTCGATGGACGCCGCCGGCGAGACGCAGGACGATCTGGCCGGCGTACGCGAGGTGGTCGAGGACGCCCCGATCGTCAAGTGGGTGAACCTGCTGATCTCACAGGCCATCGCCGACCGGGCCTCGGACATCCACATCGAACCGGGCGAGCGCGACCTGCGGGTGCGGTTCCGTATCGACGGCGTCCTGCACGAGGTGATGCGCTCGCCGCGCACCATCCAGGCCGGCGTCATCAGCCGACTGAAGATCATGTCGGACATCGACATCGCCGAACGACGGATTCCCCAGGACGGGCGGCTCTCCGTCGCCGCCAACGGCAACAAGATCGACCTGCGGGTGGCCACGCTGCCAACGGTCTGGGGCGAGAAGGTCGTGCTGCGGATCCTGGACAACTCCACCGCGCTGATGACCCTGGCCCAGCTCGGCTTCCGCGACGTCAACTACACGCGGTACGCCGAGAGCTTCACCAAGCCCTACGGGATGATCCTGGTCACCGGCCCCACCGGCTCCGGCAAGTCCACGACGCTCTACGCCACGCTGAACATCGTCTCCACCCCGGAGAAGAACGTCATCACGGTCGAGGACCCGGTCGAGTACCGGATCCCCGGCATCAACCAGGTGCAGACCCACGCCCGCGCCGGTCTGTCCTTCGCCTCGGCGCTGCGCTCGATCCTGCGCTCGGACCCCGACGTGGTCCTGGTGGGCGAGATCCGCGACCACGAGACCGCCCGCATCGCCATCGAGGCGGCGCTCACCGGTCACCTCGTGCTGTCCACGCTGCACACCAACGACGCGCCCAGTGCGATCACCCGGCTGGTGGAGATGGGGATCGAGCCGTTCCTCGTCGGCTCCGCGCTGGACGCGGTCCTGGCCCAGCGACTCGCCCGCCGCCTCTGCGAGCGGTGCAAGGAGGCGTACTCGCCCACGGCTGAGGCGCTCCGGCAGGCCCGCTTTCCCTGGCAGCCGGGCGAGGGGCTGCCGACGCTGTACCGCCCGCGGGGTTGCTCGGCGTGCTCGAAGACCGGCTACCAGGGCCGGCTCGCCCTGCACGAGGTCATGCCGGTGACCGAGGAGGTCGAGCGACTTGCCGTCGAGCGCGGCTCCGCCGACGCGATCGGCCGGGTGGCGCGCGCACAGGGGATGAGCACCCTGCGCGAGGACGGCATGGCCAAGGTCGCGTCCGGGTCGACCTCCATCGAGGAGATCTTGCGGGTCGTCGCCTGAGCTGCCCCGCTCCGGCCGGCCGGCTCAAGGCGGCCGGTCGCGCCGCCGATGCCGTCTGGGCGACCGTGCCGCCCCCGTACGCCGGCTCGCTGGGAGGAGCCCCGTGGCAGGCCAGGGCCTGGAAGACTTCTTCGGGTCGGCGACGCCGCTGGGCGCAGGGCCCGGAGCCGAGGCGTCGACTCCGTTGCTGGTGCCCGCCCCGGTGCCGGCTCCGCCGCCACCCCGGCCGGCTCCGGAGGTCCGTCCACCCGCACCGGTCCCCGCGCCGATCCCCGCCCCACCCCCCGCGCCGCCCGGTGTCGCGCCGGTCGGGGAGTCCGCCGCCGTCGAGTCGGCGTACGCCCGCGGTTCGACCGAGGCGGCGGGCGCGGGCGACTCCGCGCTGCTCACCAGGCTGCTGGAGGCGGTCGTCGAGCGCGGCGCCTCCGACCTGCACCTGGCCGCGGGCGCCCGCCCGATGCTCCGGGTCCGTGGCGAGCTGACCGCCATGGCGGAGCACGAGCGGCTCACGCCGCCGGTGATCCAGCGGATGATGTACGCCGTCATCACCCAGCGGCAGCGGGAACGTTTCGAGGAGAACCTCGAGCTGGACTTCGCCTACGCCGTGCCCGGGATGGCGCGGTTCCGCGTCAACCTCTACCAGCAGCGGGAGTCGGTGGGGGCGGCGTTCCGGCTGATCCCCTTCGAGCTGAAGTCGCTGGAGAGCCTCGGCGTACCACCAGCGGTTGCGAACTTCGCCGCGCTTACCCGTGGCTTCGTGCTGGTGACCGGACCGACCGGATCAGGCAAGTCGACGACGCTGGCCGCCCTCATCGACCTGGCCAACCGGCAGCGGGCCGAGCACATCATGACGGTGGAGGACCCGATCGAGTTCCTGCACCGCCACCAGAGGTGCCTGGTCAACCAGCGTGAGGTCGGCGAGGACACCCACAGCTTCACGAGCGCCCTCAAGCACGTGCTCCGCCAGGACCCCGACATCATCCTGGTCGGCGAGATGCGGGACCTGGAGACGATCTCGGTTGCGCTGACCGCCGCCGAGACTGGTCACCTGGTCTTCGCCACCCTGCACACGCAGGACGCCGCCCAGACCATCGATCGCGTGATCGACGTCTTTCCGCCGCATCAGCAGCAGCAGATCCGGGTGCAGCTATCGGCGTCGCTGCAAGGAGTCGTCTGCCAGACGCTGCTGCGTACGGCGAACGGCGAGGGTAGGGCGGTGGCCACCGAGGTGCTGGTGGCGACCCCCGCCGTACGGAACCTGATCCGTGAGGGCAAGACCCACCAGATCTACTCCGCCATGCAGGCCGGGGCGAAGTTCGGCATGCACACGATGGACCAGCACATCGCCGAACTGGTGCGGACCGGCCGGGTCACCTACGAGACCGGCCTGGAGAAGTGCCACCATGTCGAGGACTTCAACCGGCTCGCCGGCCGGAGTTGAGGCGCGCGATGGCGACGACGTTCCAGTACTCCGTCCGCGACCGCGGCGGCAAGCTCGTCTCGGGCAAGCTCGCAGCCGACTCGCAGGCGGCGCTGGTCGGCCGGCTCAAGGCGATGGGCTACGCGCCGGTGAGCATTCGCGAGACCAACGTCGGCATGAAGCGCGAGATCGCGCTGCCGGGGCGCAAGCCCAAGGTCAAGCTCAAGGACCTGGCGGTCTTCTCCAGGCAGTTCGCCACGATGATCAACTCCGGGCTTTCGCTGCTGCGCGCCCTGACCATCCTCACCGAGCAGACCGAGAACAAGCAGCTGGCTCGAGTTCTCGGTGAGGTCCGCAACGACATCGAGAGCGGGTCCGCGCTGTCGGTGGCGATGGGCAGGCACCCGAAGGTCTTTCCGCCGCTGATGGTCAACATGACCAAGGCCGGCGAGGTCGGCGGCTTCCTCGACACGGTGATGCTGCGGGTCGCCGAGAACTTCGAGGCCGAGGTCAAGCTGCGGGGCAAGGTCAAGGCCGCGATGACCTATCCGGTCGTGGTGTTCATCATGGCGATCCTCATGTGCACGGGCATGCTGATCTTCATCGTCCCGGTGTTCGCCAAGATGTTCAGCACGCTCGGCGGCGAGCTGCCGGCCCCCACCAAGCTGCTCGTCTTCCTGTCCAAGTCGCTGCGGCTGATCGGCCCGTTCCTGCTGGTGCTGCTCGTCGTCGGCTGGCAGGTCTGGCAGCGGGTCAAGCACCAGGAGCGGGTGCTGGACCGGGTCGACCCGATCAAGCTCAAGCTGCCGGTCTTCGGCAAGCTGTTCCAGAAGATCTCGCTCAGCCGGTTCTCACGCAACCTCGGCACGATGATGAGCTCCGGCGTACCGATCCTGCAGAGCCTCGACATCGTCGCCGACACGACCGGCAACCGGGTGCTGGCACACGCCACCCGGGACGTGCAGGACAGCGTCCGCGGCGGCGAGTCGATCGCCAAGCCGCTGGAGTCGCACAAGGTCTTCCCGCCGATGGTGGTGCAGATGATGGCGGTCGGTGAGGACACCGGGGCGCTGGACACGATGCTGCTGAAGATCAGCGACTTCTACGACCAGGAGGTCGAGGCGACCACCGAGGCCCTCACCGCGCTGATCGAGCCGCTGATGATCGCTTTCCTGGGCGCGGTGGTGGGCTCGATGATCATCGCGCTCTACATGCCGATCTTCAAGATCTTCGATCTCATCAAGTAGGCGTTCGGGCGTTCGGCCACTACGCCGATCGGGTGCTCAAGTCCGATGCAGGCCCTACCGACATTTTGGTTGTCATCCGAGCCGACCCGGCATCCGTCAAGGGCACCCACATCGCCTACCGGGACAAGGCCGGCCGAGCGCACGGAAGGGAACGCAGTTGCTCACTCGTATCCGCAAGGCGATCGACGAGCGGGACGAGGGCTTCACCCTCATCGAGCTCCTCGTCGTCATCATCATCATCGGCATTCTCGCCGCGATCGCCATCCCGGTCTTCCTCAACCAGCGGAAGAAGGGCTGGGACTCCCAAGCGAAGAGCGACCTGCGGAACGCGGCCACTGCCGAGGAGACTTATCTCGGCGACAGCAGCACCTACACCTCGACGACCACTCAACTTGTCGACAACGGCTTCAAGCAGACCAGCGGCGTGAAGTTTGGCGTCGTGGCCGATGCTGGCAAGGGCTACTGCGCCGTCGCCAAGAGCAAGTCGGACAAGTACTTCGTCTACGACAGCACCGCGGGCGGCCTCGCACCGGGCGCGGGTGCCGACTCCTACGCCACGATCGGCTGGCCCACTGGCACCTGCGTCGCCGCCAACCGACCGGCCGACGCCAGCATCGTCGTCGCTCCGTAGTTCCACGGCTCACGCCGACGGCTCCAGCTCGCTCTCCGTGTAGCGAGCTGGAGCCGTTCTGCAATCGGCTCAAGCCACTTGCCCGCCGGGCCGATGGGTGAGTGTCGGCTCGTCGGACGCAGGGCCCGTCGCACCGTCACTCGGTGTCCAGGAGGAGTTCATGCTCACTCGTATCCGCAAGGCGGTCGACGAGCGGGACGAGGGCTTCACCCTCATCGAGCTCCTCGTCGTCATCATCATCATCGGCATCCTGGCCGCGATCGCCATCCCGGTCTTCCTGAACCAGCGGAAGAAGGGCTGGGACTCCCAGGCGAAGAGCGATCTGCGGAACGCGGCCACTGCCGAGGAGACCGTGCTCGGTGACAGCACTCCTAGCGCCTACACGCAGGACCCGGCTGTACTGAATACCAACGGCTTCAAGCGTACTTCCGGCGTGAAGTTCGGGGTCAAGGCGTCTGGTGCCAACGGGTACTGCGCCGTGGCCCAGAGCCAGTCCGGCAAGTACTTCGTGTATGACAGCAGCGCCGGGGGAGTGCAGTCCGCGGGTTCCGGCACCTTCCCGCCGTCCTATCCTGCCGGCGGCACGTGCGTGACTACCAGTCCGGCCTTGGCCGACATCACATCCTAGAGTCGGCGTCTTCTCCGCATCGGCTCCGAGTCGCCTTCCGCGAAAGGTGACTCGGAGCTGACGTGCCTGCTCTGGGACGTTAAAGCGATTACCGTCGACAGTCGAGGAACTGTGCATGGCCCCACGCCGGGCCGGTCGCAGCCGCGTCCGGCCAGTTGCTGATGCAGGCGTCACGTTGATCGAGATCATGACGACGCTCATGCTCGGCTCCATCCTGATGGCGACGGCGGTCTGGACCTTCACCCGCTACACCGCCTCGCAGGAGCAGGGCGCCACGGCCGACGACGTGTCCTCCGCGCTGCGCTATGCCGGCCAGCGCGCTACCGCGGAGGAGATCACGTACTGCGTCCACTTCGACCCTGCCGCCGGCAGCTGGAGCACCTTCCGCTACGCCTGTTCCGGGGGCGGCGCCGTCCAGGTCGACAGCGGGGCCGTCCGCGGCAGCCGCACGTCGCTGACGGCGGCCGCCTTCGTGGTACCCACGGGCGGTACGTCCACAGACGTCCGCTTCACCCCGCGCGGCACGGCCAGCGACGGCTCAGTCGACGTGGTCCGAAGCGGTACGTCGAGCCGCTACCGCATCTCCGTCGAGGGGCTGACCGCTCGTGTCGCCACGACACGTTAGGGCGCACCGGGCCGCCCGGGAGCGCGGGGACGACGGCTTCACGCTGATCGAGCTGATGGTGGCCATCACGCTGCTCGGACTGGTGATGGCGGCCGTGCTGCCGGTGATCGTGGCCGGCGTACGGGGCGGGGTGTCGGCCAAGTACTCGACCCAGGCCAAGAGCCTCGGCCAGGAGCGGCTCGAGCGGATGCGCAACCTGCCCTACCACGTCGACGCCGGCATCCCGGTCAACGTGCCGCCGTACTCCAACATCGTCGACGTCCTGGACACCTACTACCGCAACTCCACCAGCAGCACGAGCGGTACGACGCTGGCGACGGTCACCGAGGGATGGGTCTGCGCCGCCTGCGCGCGGCTGGCCACTTCCACGACGGCAGCAACGCCGCCGTCCGGCGGCGACATCACACCCGCGCTGGAACCCAGCCGAGGCGCCTTCTACCGCAAGACCTTCACCTTCACCGGGGTCGACCAAGACCCCTCGTTGGCCAAGTTCACCCAGCTTGTGGACACCCAGTTCGTGGACGCCACCGGAGCGCCCGTCAACCCGGCAGCTGGCGGCTACGACAACGTCGCACCCGGTGCCGGCCGCACGGACAGCCCGGCCAGCAACCTGGTCGCGGTCACGGTGCTCACCGGCTGGTCGGAGTTCGGGCGGCAGAAGGTGAACGTGCTCTCCAGCCGGATCACCGAGTCCTCGCCGGCCGTCCCGACGATCACTGCGCAAGCGCGGTCGAGCGTGGTGAAGGTCAGCTCCACGTTGGACGCGAACACCCTGATGTCGGTCGAGGCCGGGGTGATCTCTGCCGACGGGTCGGTAGCCACAGGTGCGACGGCCGGTGTGCAGGGACAGGGCGTGAGCGCCGGGATGACGCCCGGTGCCCGGGCCGACGGCACCATCCAGACCGTCACCGCGCCGCCCGACAGCGCCGTGCCGGTCGCCGCACCGCCACCGGTCGGCGCCGGCACCCTCGACGGCACCTGCACGGCAGCCAGCCGCGCCTGCTTCTACCAGTCCATCGTCTCCGACTTGTCCGCACGAGTGGCCGAAGGGCTGCCGAAGGTGGCCAGCAGCGCCAGCCCGGCCACCGCGATCCTCACGCGGGCGAACAGCGGGACCTCGGTGGGTCGGGGGTTCATCTTCAACAACGCCCCGAGCCCGCCGGCCAAGCTGGGTCTGCTCAACCCGCTCGTCACGATGGACACCAGCTCGGGCGGTCTCGACCTGGCGACCGCCACGGCCTACCTCGACACCACCCAGGGAACGGGTCACATGGTCGTGGCAGCAGCCGGCGGTTCGATGTCGACACTCGAGCTCTTCCCGACAAGCTGGACACCCGCGAACCGCGGGGTGATCGAGATCGTGCTGACATCGGCGGCACTGCGCTGTACGTCGAGCGCCGCCACCCCGACGGCGAGCGCATCCTACGCCGCCATCGTGCGCTACTACTCGTCGATCTCGAGCAGCTACGTCACCCTGGCAACGATCACGAACGGACAGAGCAGCGACCCGCTGGCCATCCCGCTGGCCACGACGCTGGTGCGCAACGATCCGACGTACGGGCCGATCTATCTCGGCGACTACATCGCCTCATGGTCGAGCGCCAGTGCCGCCCGGATGACGAGTGACCCGGACGGCAACGGCATCCGGGCGGAGCTGCCGTCCATAGTCACCGTCTCCACACAGCCGACGCGAACGGGTGACGCCACGTCGGCGATCACGGCGCAGGTCGGCCGGCTCTCCTGCTACGCCGCGGACGAGCGTCCGTGAGCGGCCGCTGGCTCCCACGGCGCTCACCGGACGCCGGCTACACGCTGGTCGAGCTGCTGGTCGCCATGGTGATCATGGGCATGCTGGGAACCGCCATCCTCGCGGCGGTGGTCACCTCCGCCTCCTCGGCACGGGTGACCAAGACCGCCGCCGACCTCAACGGCGAGGCGCGGGGAATGCTGAACCGGCTGGCCCGGGAACTGCGGGAGGCGCAGCGGATCGAGGCGGTGTCCTCGCCGGACGGGGTGTCGTCGATCACCTTCGACGTGGACTTCAACGCGGACGGGACCATCGAGACGAACAGCACCGCGGACCCGGAGATTCTCACCTACTGCTACGACGCTCCGACCAGGAACGTCTACCTGTCGACGAACGGTGCCGCGTGCAGCGCCAGCACGGCGCTGCCGGTGCTGTCCGGCCGGGTCACCAGCTTCACGCTGCAGTACCGGAGCTCTCGCTATGCCTACGACGCCAACGCCGACGGGCTGACGACCTGGCAGGAGCTCGACAACGGCACCGCCTGCGGCGGCAGCGGTACGGCGAACGGCGTCGGCAACCGTGACTGCGTGCTCAACGTCGAGCTTGAAGCCGTCGACTCGGTACGGGTGCTCATTACGGTCGCCGGCGACGGTCGGTCGCAGTTCTACCGGACGCAGGTCGACCTGCGGAACGCGCGATGAAGGATGGGGACGAGACGATGAGCCGGACCAGCCGTCGGCCGTGGGCGGCTCGCCGTAACGGCGACCGCGGCGCGGCGTTGATAACGGTCGTCAGTGTGATCGCCGCCCTGGGTGCCCTCACGGCGAGCGTGACGGCGCTCACCGTGCACAACCTGCAGTCGGCACAGCGTGACCAGCAGGGAGGCGCCGCCTTCGGCGTGTCGGAGGCCGGCATAGCGGCCGGCATCGACCGGCTCCGCGCGGGCGTGGCCGGGCTGAACTGCCCCGATCAGACCGCCTCCTCCTGTCCGGCGTCGACGGCATGGAACGGCCCGGCCAACGCGGTCACGGTCCAGACGTCGTCCAGCTACCGGCAGCGGTACTGCGTCTACATCACCTACCTGCAGCTGGCCAGCCTGCCTACGCAGAAGGTCGGACAGTACCGCGTGCACTCCCAGGGCTCCTCCGGCAACGCGACCGCAGCCTGCACCGCCGGCAGCACCCAGGGACTGCGGACCGTCACCCAGGATGTCGCGGTGACGCCGTTCACGTTCCCCATCGGGATCTTCGCCGACGCCTACACCTCGGCGGGGGGCGCCAGCATCCAGCACGCCTCGATCTACAGCCGTAGCTGCATCCAGAACCGGGACAAGATCAGCTTCGACGCCAACGACACCGACCTGTACTACGGCACGCCGGTCGGGGCCAGGTCGACGCAGTACGTGACCACCGACAACAACAGCTGCGGGAGCACCGGCAAGGGCAACATCCACGCCGACGGCCGCTGCGACAGCCGCTACCCCTTCGATGCCGACGCGCAGGGCGCCGACCTCTCCGGTGGCGCGTACGCCGCCTGCTACCGGCCGCCGCTGTTCACCACCAGCCAGTTCACTACGGCCGACCTGAACCGCATCGCCCCCAACCCCAAGGGGCTCACCGAGTCGCAGTACGCCGCCCTGCGATCGCGCGCGCAGGCCCAGGGGCAGCTCTACGTCGGCACCACGTCGTTCACCGCGCCCAACCCGGCGACCTATCCCAACGCCGTCATGTACTTCGAGCTGACCGGCGGCAAGGTGTCCATCCAGAGCGAGCTGAACGCCTACAGCTCGGCCTTCTGCGGCAGCCGGTCGCTCGTTCTCGTCGTCCGCGGACCCGCGGACCTCGACCTGACGGGGCAGGCCGACATCACGGGGTCGATCTTCGTTCCCGACTCCGGCAGCTCGGTGAAGATGGCGGGCGGCAGCTCGCTGATCGGCACCCTGTGGGCGGACAGCGTCGAGAAGGCCACCGGCAACTCCAATATCTCCATGCAGTCCTGCTGGCTCGCGAACACCCCTGGTGGACTGCTCCAGATCACACCCACAAGGTTCCGGCAGGTGGACAGATAGCCCTCGGCGCCGGGCAGCATGACGGCGTGGCTGTGCTGGTGCCCGTCGGCTGCGCGCTGCTCGGGCTGGTCGTCGGGTCGTTCCTCAACGTGGTCGCCTGGCGGCTGCCGCGGGGCGAGTCGCTGCTGCGACCCGGCTCGCACTGCCCGGCCTGCGATGCGCCGGTCCGGCCGCGGGACAACGTGCCGGTGCTGTCCTGGCTGGTCCTGCGGGGCCGGTGCCGCGACTGCGGCGCACCGATTCGCCGTCGATACCCGGCGGTCGAGCTGCTGACCGCGGTCGTCTTCGCGGCGGTCGCCGTGAAGCTGGGCACGGACGCCGCGCTGCCGGCCTTCCTCTTCCTGGCCGGGGTCGGCATTGCGCTCGCGCTGATCGACCTGGACGTGCACCGGCTGCCGGACGCGCTCACCCTGCCGTCGTACGCCGTAGGGGTGCTGCTGCTGGGCGCAGCGGCGGTCTTTCAGGGCAGCGCGACCCCGCTGCTGCGAGGGCTGCTCGGAATGGCCGCCCTCTTCGCGCTCTACTTCCTGCTCGCGCTGGCCTATCCCGCAGGGATGGGCTTCGGCGACGTCAAGCTGGCCGGCGTGCTGGGGCTATACCTGGGCTGGCTCGGCTGGGGCCCGTGGGCGGTCGGCGCCTTCGCCGCCTTCCTGCTCGGCGGGCTGACCGGCATCGCGCTGATGGCCGGCGGCCGGGCGGGGCGCAAGAGCGCGATCCCGTTCGGGCCGTTCATGCTGGCCGGCGCCCTGCTCGGCGTGCTGGCCGGCGCCCCGCTGGCGACGGCGTACGCCGGCACCGTCGGCTGAGGGCGTTCCCCCGAACGGCTCAAGGCCGCTCCGATGCCGACCGATGCCTGACCTGACACGGTTCGGGCTGTGCAGTCGACGCTCGACCGTAACCGCTGGCGGTGGACAGAGGGGATGTCGTGGCAGGGCGAGTCGCGGTGGGGCTCGACATCGGGACCTCCGGCGTACGGGCGGCCCAGCTTGCGCTCGGTGGCGCTCCGGTGACGCTGGAACGCTTCGGGCAGGTCGGTCTACCCCCGGGGGCGGTCCGCGACGGCGAGGTCATCGACGTCGACGTCGTGGCGGCCGCCATTCGCCAGCTGTGGGCCCAGGTGCGCTTCTCCACCAAGCGGGTGGTCCTCGGCGTCGCCAACCAGAAGGTGGTCGTCCGCTTGGTGGATCTGCCGGCCCTGCCGGCCGACGAGCTGCGCTCCTCGCTGCCGTTCCAGGTGCAGGACTACATCCCCATGCCGGTGGAGCGGGCGATCCTGGACTACCACCCGCTGGAGGAGTTCGAGGGCGAGAACGGCGTACGCATGCTCCGCGTGCTGCTGGTGGCCGCCGCGCGCGACATGGTGAGCGCGGCCCTGGACGCGGTGACCAAGGCCGGGTTGTCCGCGGTGATGGTGGACCTGACCCCGTTTGCGGTGCTGCGGGCGCTGGCGCCGGTGGACGAGCTCGGCCTGGACCCGGAGGCGGAGGCGTTGGTCGAGGTCGGCGCGGGGGTCACCAACATCGTCGTGCACTCGGGCGGCGTACCGCGGTTCGTGCGGATCCTGCTGATGGGCGGCCAGGACATCACCGAGGCGGTCGCCGAGCGGATGGGCGTCACGATCGAGGAGGCCGAAGCGGTCAAGCAGTCGCTGGGCATGGCCGGTGAGCCGGGTGACCGGGACGCCGACGGCGCACCGGCCGGGCACGTCATCGAATCGACCGCTGGCGCCTTCGTCCAGGAGGTGCGCGGCTCGCTGGACTACTACGTCGCCCAGCCGACCGCTGCGCCGCTGCGCCGGATCCGGCTCTCCGGCGGCGGCGCGCAGCTGCCCGGCCTCGCCGAACGTCTCGGGACCGCCACCCGGCTGCCCATCGAGACCGCCTCGCCTCTGGACCGGATCCGGGTCGGGAAGACCGGCCTGTCCGCCGAGCAGCTGCGTTCGGTCGAACCGGTCGCCAGCGTCCCGGTCGGGCTGGCTCTCGGGATGGCCTCGTGAACCTGTTGACCCTGCGCCGTTCGGCGGCGCCGATCGATCTGCGCGGCCCGTCGATGCCGCGGGTGAACCTGCTGCCGCCCGAGGTGCTGGAGGTCCGTCGCTTCCGCCGGGTGCAGTACGGGCTGGGTGGCGCGGTGGCGGCTGCCCTCGGCGTCGTGGTGCTGCTGCTCGTGCTGGCGACGGGTGCGGTCTCCTCCGCGCAGCAGCGCGTTGACGAGACCCAGGCCGAGCAGACCCAGCTCCAGGGCCGCCTCGCCAAGCTCAACGGCGTACGGCAGGTCTACGCCCAGGTCGCGGCCGGTGAGACCCAGCTGCGTACGGCGATGGGCGGCGAGGTGCAGTGGTCGCACTTCCTCAACGACCTCAGCCTGACGATCCCCAAGCAGGTCTGGCTCACCAACCTCACCGTGACGCTGACCGGCTCCGCCGCCGGGGGCGCCGCGGCACCGGCCCCCGCGGCCGGAGCCAACCCGTTCGCCGCGCCCGGCATCGGCACCCTGACCGCGACCGGCACCGCGTTCTCGCACGACGACGTCGGGAACTGGCTCACGTCGCTGGCCCGCGAGAAGGGGTACGCCGATCCCTATTTCTCCAACTCCACGCTGGCCTCGACCGGCCTGCGCCGTACCGTCAACTTCTCCTCGACGGTGACGATCACCTCGGCGGCGCTGTCGCACCGCTACGACCGGCTGCCGGCGGCCTGACATGAGCAAGCGCCGGCAATGGTCGCTCCTCACGGTCGTGGCGGTGCTCGCCGTGCTGGCGGCCGGGTGGTTCCTGTTCGTCGCCCCGAAGCGCGCGCAGGCCGCCTCCCTGCGGGCGCAGGCGGTCACGCAGTCCCAGGCCAACGGCACGCTGCGTGCCCAGGTCGCGGCGTTGACGCTGCAGGCCCGCAACCTTCCCCGGCAGCGTGCCCGGCTGGCCCTGCTGGCGGCCAAGATCCCGAACGACCCGGCGCTGCCGACATTGATCGTGCGGCTTCGTGAGGCGGCCGACCGGGCGGGGGTGACGCTGGTCTCGCTGGCCCCCAGCCCGCCGCTGGCGGTGACCGCCACCGCGGCCGCCGGCGTACCGGCGCCCACCGGCAGCGCTGCCGCTGCTGGGACGCCCCAGCTGTTGGCCATCCCCATCGCTGTGCAGGTCACCGGCGGGTTCTTCCAGCTCGAGCAGCTCCTGACCAACCTCGAGGACCTGCCTCGGTCGTTCCTCGTGGGAGGGCTCACCGTGGCGCCGGGCGCAACCCCTGGCGTCGCGGCGCCGGGCGCCTCCGCGGGACTGTCGGGTGGCTCACTGTCCGCGACCATCAACGGCCGGGTGTTCGTCACCGCGGTGCGGCCGGCGGCGCCCGCACCGGTGATGCCGTCCACGGCGGCGGGATAGAGGTGCCTGTGAACGAGACCACACTTCCCTTCAGCGGCGCTGCGGACGCGCCCGCACCACCGGCCGGGCCACCGTCCGAGCCCCGCCGGCGGCTGATCGCCCTCGGCGCGCTGGCCGCGCTGACCATCGGGCTGCTGGGCGCCTTCTTCCTGCTGCGCGGTTCCGGTGACGAGGTGCCGTCCGGTCCGGTCGCCGCCGCCCGCCGGACGGCTCCCGCACCGGGCACCTCGCGCGTCGTACCGCCGGGTGCCCCGGCTCCCCGAGCACCGGCGACCGTCCCCCCGGCCAACCCGGTCGGCCGCAACCCCTTCACGCCCCTGTACGTGGCGGCGGCCCCTAGCACCGGCGACCTCGGCACCGCCGGTACCGGAACCGGGACCCTGACTGGCCCGGGCACGACCGCTGGCACCGGCACGACCGCTGGCACCGGTACGACCGCCGGCACCGGTACCACCGGTACCACCGGTACCACCGGTACCACCGGGACCACCGGGACCACCGGGACCACCGGCACCGGCACCGGCCCGACCGGCACCGACACGAGTGGGAGTGGTGGTGTCGCGGCCCAGCCGGCCGAGCCGATGCCCCGCAACTCGAACTACACCGGGTAGCACCCTGCCGCGACGGGCACCGGCCGGGTCCGTTGCCGAACAGAGGCTCTCGGCGGCGCCACGACGTACCGTTGCCCGGTGCCGTCACCCCACGGTCCGGTGCTGGTTCTGGTCGGGCCGCCCGGCGCCGGCAAGACCACCGTCGGCCAGCTGGTCGCCGACCGGCTGGGCGTGTCGCTTCGTGACACCGACGCCGATGTCGAGGTAGCCGTCGGCGCACCGGTGGCGGACATCTTCGTCGACCACGGTGAGGACCGGTTCCGGGCGGCGGAGCGGGCCGCCGTACGCCGGGCGCTGGCCGAGCACCGCGGTGTCGTGGCCGTCGGCGGGGGAGCGGTGCTCGACCCGGCAACCCGGGCGCTGCTCCGCGGCCATCGGGTCGTCTTCCTGACCGTCGGCCTGGCGGACGCCGTACGCCGGCTCGGGCTGGCTCGAGACCGCCCGGTCGCGCTGGGCAGCCCACGGGCCGAGCTGTTGGCGCTGTTGCGCGACCGCGAGCCGCTCTACACGGAGGTGGCCGACTCCACCGTCGACACCGGTGGCCGGACCCCAGACGAGGTGACCGCGGCGGTGCTCGCCGCCCGGCCGGAGGTCGGTGGATGAGCCGGCGGTTGCAGCACCTGCCCGCTCTTGACGGCGTACGCGGCCTGGCGGTCCTCGCCGTGCTGCTCTTCCACGGCGGCGTCGGCTGGGCCCGCGGCGGCTTCCTCGGCGTGGACGCGTTCTTCGTGCTCAGCGGGTACCTGATCACCCCGGCTGCTCCTGGAGGAGTGGTCCGGTACAGGGCGCATCTCGTTGGGCAGGTTCTGGGAGCGCCGGGCGCGCCGGCTTTTCCCCGCTCTGCTCGCCCTCCTGCTCGTCGTCTGCCTCTACGCCGCCTTCCTCGCCACCCCTGACACCCGCCACCGGCTCCGTCTGGACGCGGTCGCCACCCTCGGCTACGTCGCCAACTGGCGGCTGGCGGCGGGCGGCACCGGCTACTTCGACCGGCTGGCGTTGCCGTCACCCCTGCAGCACACCTGGTCCCTGGCGATCGAGGAGCAGTTCTACCTGCTCTGGCCGCTGGTGGTGGTGGCTGTGCTCCGCTTGTCGCGGCGACCTCTCCGCGCGCTGCTGGTGGTAGCCGGAGCTGCCGTCGCCGCATCCGCGGTCGCGATGGCCGTGCTGTACCGGCCGGGTAGCGATCCGAGCCGGATCTACTACGGCACCGACACCCGGGCGCAGAGCGTGCTGCTGGGCGTCGCGCTGGCGTTGCTGCTGGCGGCCCTGGCGCGCCGACCGCAGCCGCCTCCCGCGTCCGGGCGTCGCGGGCGGTGGGCGATGGATGCCGCCGGCGGTGCCGGGGTGGCGCTCACCGCCTGGGCCTGGACCTCGGCGACCGGCGGTTCGGCGTGGCTCTACCGCGGCGGCTTCGTGATCTGCGGCCTCGGTGTCGCCGCGCGGCACCGAGACACGGTGACGCTGATCGACCTCGGCCACCGGATGGGTCCGGACGGCCGCTATACCGACACCGTCGCCGGCGTGAGGCTGCGTTACGACGGCGTGCACGTGACCGGTCGCGGGGCCGGCTGGCTGGCACCCTGGCTGCTGCCCCAGGTCAAGGCGCTCGCCCGACCCTAGCCAGCGCCTGCCCCGTTACCATTGCATCCCGTGGCGACCACCAACGACCTCAAGAACGGCATGACGCTCGACCTGGACGGCCAGCTGTGGAACGTCGTCGAGTTCCAGCACGTCAAGCCCGGCAAGGGCGGCGCCTTCGTCCGTACGACGCTCAAGAACCTCAAGACCGGCAAGGTGGTCGACAAGACCTTCAACGCCGGCGTACGGGTCGATGTGGCGGTCGTCGAGAAGCGGGAGATGAGCTATCTCTACCGCGACGGCGGCGACTTCGTGTTCATGGACACCGAGACCTATGACCAGCAGCACATCCCGGCGGGGACCGTCGCCGGCACCGCCGACTACCTGCTCGAGAACATGGCTGCCACCGTGACCATGCACGAGGCGACACCGCTGTCGGTCGAGCTCCCCGCGTCGGTCGAGCTGCTGATCGCCGAGACCGACCCGGGCGTGCAGGGTGACCGGTCCACCGGCGGCACCAAGCCGGCCAAGCTCGAGACCGGAGTCAGCATCGCCGTACCGCTGTTCATCGGCACCGGCGAGAAGGTGCGGGTCGACACCCGGGACGGCCGCTACCTCGGCCGGGTCAACACCTAGGCGCCGGGGCGTGGCCGCGCGTTCCAAGGCGCGCAAGCGCGCCGTCGACATCCTCTTCGAGTCCGAGCTGCGCGGTACCGATCCGGTGCGCACGCTGGCGGACTGGCTGGCCAGGGCCGATCCGTCCGTGCCGGAGTACGCCGTCGAGCTGGTCGAGGGCGTGACCGCCCATCGGAGCGGGATCGACGACCTGCTCGGCCGCTACGCGGAGGGCTGGACCGTGGCCCGGATGCCTACCGTGGACCGGGTCGTGCTGCGGCTGGGCGCCTACGAGCTGCTGTGGTGCCCGAACGTCCCGGCTGCCGTGGCGATCAGTGAGGCGGTGACGCTGGCCGGAACGCTGTCCACCGATGAGTCACCGGCGTTCGTCAACGGGCTGCTGGCCCGGCTGCTGGAGCTGCGGCCGGAGCTGCGGCCGGAGCCCCCCGCCGGCGGCTCAGGCGGTGGCCTCGACGGCCCGGCGGGCGTCGGGCGCCAGGACGCCCCAGCCGATCAGCTGCTCGGTGAGCAGGCTGGGGCTCTGGTCATAGATCACCGCGAGTGACCGCAGGTCCTCCTGCCGGATCGAGAGCACCCGTCCGTTGTAGTCGCCGCGCTGGCTCTGGATCGTGGCGGCGTACCGCGCCAGCGGCCCCGCCCGCTCCGCCGGCACGGCGCCCAGCTGCTCGAGGTCGATGACCAGCCGCGGGGCCGGCTCGGCGGCCGCGCTCGACCCACCGTCCGGCAGCAGCTCGGCCACCGGTACGCCGTAGAAGTCGGCCAGCTCGGCCAGCCGCTGCACGGTCACCGCGCGGTCCCCGCGCTCGTAGGAGCCGACAACCACCGCCTTCCAGCGGCCGCGGGACTTCTCCTCGACCCCGTGCAGAGACAGCCCCTGCTGCGTCCGGATGGCGCGCAGCCGCGCGCCGAGAGCCTTGGCGTACTCCGTCATGGGTCGTCCCTAAGAGGTGGCGGTGGGGGCAGCTGATTACACTCCGTAACCGTATGCGGAGCGCTATCGAGAAACAAGGCTCCGTTCGGCCGCACTTCGCCGCGCATCCGGGCGCTGCGGGGACGACACCACCTCCAGGTACGCCGTCGCCTTGGCTGCTAAGTTGAGGCGGCGCCGGCTGGCGCCCCCGACATCCTTTAAGACCCGTCCGGTGAGGCGGGGAAGGAGGTCCGACCGTTGGTGAACAACGTCCAACCGACCCGCTCCGACCGGGCTCGTTCCGGTCGGCGGCCGGTCTCCGGGGATCCGGCGGCGGCTCGTCCCGTGCTGGAAGCGGCCGACGTCGCCCGCGCCCTGACCCGGATCGCCCACGAGGTGCTCGAACGCACCCGCGGCGGCACCGATGTCGTGGTGGTCGGCATCCCGACCCGCGGCGCCACCCTGGCCCACCGGCTCGCCGCCCGGATGACCTCGATCGAGGGCCGCCCGGTGCCCGTCGGCTCCCTCGACATCACGATGTACCGCGACGACCTGCGGCTGCGCGGCGTCCGCCCACTCGGCGACACGGACCTCCCGCCCGACGGGGTGGACGACAGGCTGGTCGTGCTGACCGACGACGTGCTGTTCTCCGGGCGCACGGTCCGGGCCGCCCTCGACGCCTTGTCCGATCTCGGCCGGCCACGAGCGGTGCAGCTCGCCGTCCTGGTCGACCGGGGGCACCGGGAGCTGCCGATCAAGGCCGACTATGTCGGCAAGAACATCCCGACCTCGCTGCAACAGACCGTGCACGTGCTGCTCGAGGAGAACGACGGCCGCGACGCCGTCCTGCTCGGTCCGGCCCACTTCAGCCGGCCGGAGGTGGCCGAGTGAAGCGGCACCTGCTCTCCGCGGCCGACCTCTCCCGGGACGAGGCGTTGCTGGTCCTCGACACCGCGGAGCAGCTGGCCCGGGTGGCGGACCGTCCGATCAAGAAGCTGCCCACGCTGCGTGGCCGCACGGTGGTCAATCTGTTCTTCGAGGACTCCACCCGCACCCGTACGTCGTTCGAGGTCGCGGCCAAGCGGCTCTCGGCCGACGTCATCAACTTCTCGGCCAAGGGCTCGAGCGTGTCGAAGGGGGAGAGCCTCAAGGATACCGCGCTCACCCTCGAGGCGATGGGCGCGGACGCCGTCGTGATCCGGCACGCCGCGTCGGGGGCGCCGCACCGGCTGGCCACCTGGATCTCCGGCTGCGTGGTCAACGCCGGCGACGGGACGCACGAACATCCGACCCAGGCCCTGCTCGACGCCTTTACGATGCGCCGCCGCCTGGGACGGGTGGAGGGGCTGCGGGTCACGATCGTGGGCGACGTCCTGCACAGCCGGGTGGCCCGGTCGAACGTGCTGCTGCTCGAGCGCCTGGGTGCCGCGGTGACCCTCGTCGCGCCGCCGACCCTGTTCCCCGTCGGCGTGGACGACTGGCCGGCCGAGATCAGCTACGAGCTGGACGGCGTGCTGCCCAAGAGCGACGTGGTGATGATGCTGCGGGTCCAGCGGGAGCGGATGAGCGCGGCGTTCTTTCCCAGCGCCCGGGAGTACAGCCGCCGCTACGGCCTCGACGCGGCGCGGATGGCGCTGCTGCCCGACGAGGCGATCGTCATGCATCCCGGGCCGATGAACCGCGGCATGGAGATCGCCGCCGAGGTGGCCGACTCGGTGCGGTCCACGATCGTGGAGCAGGTGGCGAACGGCGTGAGCGTACGGATGGCGGTGCTCTACCTGCTGCTCGGTGGTACCGGCCAGGAGCAGGGGGCCGCGGAATGAGCGGGTGGCTGATCCGCGGGGCGCGGGTGCTCGGCGGCGCGCCGACCGACCTGCGGCTGGCCGACGGTGAGATCGCCGAGGTGGGATTCGGCCTCGGCGCGGCCGGCGCGCGGGTGCTCGAGGCCGAGGGGCTGGTCGCCCTGCCCGGACTGGTCGACCTGCACACCCACCTCCGGGAGCCTGGCCGGGAGGACGCCGAGACGATCGAGTCCGGCACCCGGGCCGCGGCGCTCGGCGGCTTCACGGCCGTGCACGCGATGGCCAACACCGACCCGGTCGCCGACGTGGCCGGGGTGGTCGAGCAGGTCTGGCGCCTCGGGCAGCAGGCGGGGCACTGCGACGTGCACCCGGTCGGGGCGGTCACCGTCGGCCTGGCCGGCCGGACGCTGGCCGAGCTGGGCGCGATGGCCGACTGCGCCGCCCGGGTCCGGATCTTCTCCGACGACGGCCACTGCGTGGATGACGCCGTACTCATGCGCCGGGCGCTGGAGTACGTCAAGGCCTTCGGCGGGGTGATCGCCCAACATGCGCAGGAGCCGCGGCTGACCGAGGGCGCGCAGATGAACGAGGGCGTCCTGTCCGCACGACTGGGGCTGACCGGCTGGCCGGCGGCCGCGGAGGAGTCGGTGATCGCCAGAGACTGCCTGCTGGCTGCCCATGTGGGTTCTCGGCTGCACGTCTGTCACGTCTCGACGGCCGGCTCGGTGGAGATCCTGCGCTGGGCCAAGGCCAAGGGATGGCTGGTGACCGCGGAGGTTACGCCGCACCACCTGCTGCTGACCGACGAGCTGGCGACGACGTACGACCCGGTCTACAAGGTCAACCCGCCGCTGCGGACGGCCGAGGACGTCGAGGCCCTTCGGGACGCACTCGCCGACGGCACCATCGACGCGGTCGCCACCGACCACGCGCCGCACGCTCTGGAGGACAAGGAGACCGAGTGGAGTGCGGCGGCGTTCGGGATGCTCGGGCTCGAGACGGCGCTGAGCGTCGTGGCCGAGGCGATGGTGGCGTCCGGGCGCCTGGACTGGGCCGGGGTCGCCGACCGGATGTCGGTCCGGCCGGCGCGGATCGGCGGCCTGCCAGCGCACGGCCGCGCGCTCGAGCCGGGCGCACCGGCCAACCTCGTGCTGGTCGATCCGGCCGCCCGGGTCGTCATCGACCCCTCCGCGCTCGCCTCGCGCAGCCGCAACACGCCGTACGCCGGCCGGGAGCTGCCGGGTCGGGTGCTGGCCACCTTCCTGCGGGGCCGGCCGACGGTTCTCGACGGGAAGCCCGCGTGAGCGACTCGCCGAGCGGGGGGACGCTCGTTGCGGTCGCCGCGGTGGCGGCCTTCACGATCGTGGCGCTGGTGCTGCTGGCGCTGGCCGTCGCGCGGGCCGGCTAGGCGGGCCGCATGCCGCCGGTCCAGGTCCGCGGGGAGGTGCTCGCCGTCCGCTCGGTGGGTGCCTACGTGTCGATGACCGTGGTGGCCACCGGCATCGCCGACGCGGCCCGGCCGGGGCAGTTCGTGGCCGTCGCGGTCGGCGGCGAGGACTCCGCGCTGCTGTTGCGGCGCGCGTTCTCGATCTATCGGGTTGCCGCGCGCGGGACCTACGGCGGGACGGTGGAGTTCGTCTTCGCGGCCACCGGCACGGGGACCCGCTGGCTCGCCGGGCGCCGGCCGCACGACGCCGTCGACCTGGTCGGCCCGCTCGGCCGGCCCTTCCTGCTGCCGCGCGACCCGGCGGTGGTGACGCTGGTCGGCGGCGGCTACGGCAGCGCGCCGCTGTTCCCGCTGGCCGAGGCGCTGCGGGCCCGGGGGTGCCGGGTGCACTTCGTGCTGGGCGCCGGTAGCGGTGACCGGCTCTTCGGCGCGCTGGACGCGAAGCGGATGGCGGCCGGCGTTGCCTTCACCACCGTCGACGGTTCGGTGGGGCAGCAGGGCCTGGTCTCCGACGTGCTGCCCGGCGTACTCGCGAGGAGCCGGTCCGACGTCGTCTACGCCTGCGGCCCCATGGGGATGCTGGCCGCGGTCTCCGCGGCGGCGCTCGACGCCGGAATCCCGTGTCAGGTGGCGGTCGAGGAGGCGATGGCCTGCGGAATCGGGGTCTGCATGACCTGCGTGCTGCCGGTGGTCGGCGAGGACGGCGTGACCCGGATGGTGCGCTCCTGCGTCGAAGGCCCGGTGTTCGCCGGCGAGCGGGTGCGCTGGGGTGAGGTGGGAACCGTCCCGGCCGACACCCTGGGTGCACCCGTCGCCCCGCAGCCGGTGGGGGTCGACCGGTGAGTCTCGCCCGGCTCGTGGCTCCGGCTCCGACTGGGGCTCCGGCTCCGACTGGCGCTGCGGTGCCGGTGGACGAGGTGGACCTGACCACGGTGCTGGCCGGGGTCGCCTTCGCCAACCCGGTGTTCACGGCGTCCGGGTGCGCGGCGGCCGGGCAGGAGCTGAGCCAGTTCTTCGACATCGCCAAGCTCGGCGGGGTGGTGACCAAGTCGATCCTGCTGGAGCCGCGTGCCGGCCGGCCCACGCCCCGGATGGCCGAGACCCCGAGCGGGATGCTGAACTCCATCGGCCTGCAGGGGCCGGGCATCGACGCGTTCCTCGATCGGGACCTCCCCTGGCTGGCCGAGCGGGGGGCCCGGGCGGTCGTCTCCATCGCCGGCAGCCGGGTCGAGGACTACGCCCGACTGGCCGGCCGGTTACGCGGGCGACCGGTCGACCTGCTCGAGGTCAACGTCTCCTGTCCCAACGTCGAGGACAGAGGGGCGGTGTTCGCCTGCGACCCGGCAGCCGCCGCGGACGTGGTGACCGCCGTACGCCGCACCGCGCCGGCCGGCGTACCGGTCTTCGTCAAGCTCTCGCCCGACGTCACCGACATCGTGGCGGTCGCCAAGGCCTGCGTGGAGGCCGGCGCGCACGGGCTGTCGGTGATCAACACGCTGCTCGGGATGGCGGTCGACACGACGACGTTCCGGCCGGTGCTCGCCGGGGTCACCGGCGGCCTGTCCGGTCCGGCGATCCGCCCGGTCGCGGTGCGCTGTGTCTGGCAGATCTCCGCGGCGCTGCCCGGCGTACCGATTCTCGGCATGGGGGGCATCCGGACCGGCCTGGACGCGCTGGAGTTCCTGCTGGCGGGTGCGTCGGCGGTCTCGGTCGGTACGGCGATCTTCGGCGACCCCCATGCGCCGGTGCGGGTGCTCGCCGAGCTACGGACCGCGCTGGCCGAGCGGGGCATCTCGCGGGTGGCCGATGTCGTCGGGCTGGCGCACCGGCCGCCGGCACCCGCGGGTAGCGCCGGCCCGGAGCCCCCTGGCGCCGCCGATACGACCCCGGAGCCGCCGGGTGCGGCCCGGCCGGCCCCGGAGGAGCAGCCGTGACCGCCGCCCCCGACCCTGGAGGAGCAGCCGTGACCGCCGCCCCCGACCTGCCCGGGGCGCGGGAAGTCGGTGCGTCCCGCCCGCCCGTCGCGGTGGCCCTGGACGCCCCCGACGTGCCGACCGCCCTCCGGTGGACCACCGTGGTCGGGCCGCACGTCGCGGCGGTCAAGGTGGGGCTGGAGCTGTTCTGCCGGTTCGGGCCAGCGATGGTGACGGAGATCCGCGGCAGGACCGACGCGGACCTGTTCCTGGACCTGAAGCTCCACGACATTCCCGCCACCGTTGCCGGCGCCGCCCGCGCGGTTGCGCCGCTTCGGCCGCGGTACCTCACCGTGCACGCCGTCGCGGGACAGGCGTCGGTGCGGGCCGCCGTCGACGCGCTGCCGGACGTCGCCATCGCCGCGGTCACCGTGCTGACCTCTATGGGCGCCGACGACCTGGACGCCATCGGGCTGGCTGGTCCGCCGCTCGACGCCGTACGCCGGTTGGCCGTCCTCGGCGTGGCCGCCGGCGCCCGGGCCGTCGTCTGCTCGCCGGCCGAGGTGGCCGCGGTGCGCGCCGAAGTCGGCCCGGACATCACCCTGATCACGCCCGGCGTCCGGCCGGCCGGCACGCCGGTGCAGGACCAGGCGCGGGTGGCGACGCCACGGCAGGCCCTCGACGCTGGCGCCGATCTGCTGGTGATCGGCCGGCCGATCACCGGTGCGGGCGATCCCGGCGCGGCGGCCGCCGCCATCGCCACCAGCCTGGCTCACTGACCCGCACGTGGCGCACTGACCCGCAAACGTTGCCGGACGGCCCCGGTTGTCGCTAGGTTTCCGCAGCCCGCTGTACGAGTCGAACCGGCGGTGGGCTTGGCCCTGACTTGCCCGCACATCGCACCGAGGTGAACGCAGTGACCCTCCCGTCTCTGACCCCCGAGCAGCGCAGCGCCGCCTTGGCCAAGGCGGCGGAGGCTCGTCGGGCCCGCGCCGAGCTCAAGAGCAAGCTCAAGTCCTCGGGCACCTCGCTCTCCCAGGTGCTCGCCCGCGGGGAGACCGACGAGGTGATCGGCAAGATGAAGGTCACGGCGGTGTTGGAGGCCATGCCCGGAGTCGGCAAGGTCCGGGCCGCACGGATCATGGAGAAGCTCGGCATCTCGCCGGCACGACGGATCCGCGGCCTCGGCGCCAACCAGCGTGCTGCGTTGCAGCGGGAGTTCTCCGCCGGTGACGCCGGCGCCTGACGCCGGCACACCCGCCGTGCCGCCGGCGCCCGACACCGGCCGACTCACCGTTCTGTCCGGTCCCTCAGGGGTCGGCAAGGGCAGCGTCGCGGCCACCGTCCGCCGGCGGCATCCCCAGGTGTGGCTGTCGGTCTCCGTGACCACCCGACATCCCCGGCCGGGGGAGGCCGACGGCGTGCAGTACCGGTTCGTCCTCCCGGCGGAGTTCGAGCGGATGGCCGCCGCGGGTGAGCTGCTCGAGCACGCGCAGTACGCCGGTCACCGCTACGGCACGCCGCGCGCCCCGGTGCTCGAGCGGCTGGCGGCTGGCGTACCGGCCCTGCTCGAGGTCGAGCTGCAGGGGGCCCGCCAAATTCGGGCTGCGCTGCCGGACTCGAGGTTCGTCTTCCTGGCCCCGCCGTCGTGGGAGGAGCTGGTCCGCCGGCTCACCGGCCGGCACACCGAGGACGCGGACGTCGTGCACCGGCGGCTGGAGATCGCCCGGGATGAGCTGGCCGCCGAGCGTGAGTTCGACGAGGTGGTGATCAACGACACGGTCGAGTCCGCGGCTGACCGGCTGGTAACCTTGATGTCGATCTCCGACTGAAGGGCCCCGCCGTGTCCGGCACCGCACCCGCACCCGAAGGCATCACCAACCCGCCGATCGACGAGCTGCTCGAGGCCACCGACTCGAAGTACAGCCTGGTCATCTACGCCGCCAAGCGGGCCCGCCAGATCAACGCCTACTACTCCCAGCTGGGCGAGGGCCTGCTCGAGTACGTCGGCCCGCTGGTCGAGACGCAGGTGCACGAGAAGCCGTTGTCGATCGCGCTGCGGGAGATCAACGGCGGGCTGCTCTCGCACGAGTCGGTCGAGGCCTAGCACCCTCGCCATGCCGGATGACGCGGGGCGCCCCCGGGTCGTCCTCGGCGTGGCCGGCGGCATCGCGGCCTACAAGGCCGTGGCGCTGTTACGGCTGCTCACCGAGAGCGGGCACGCCGTTCGCGTCGTTCCCACCGACAGTGCGCTGCGGTTCGTGGGAGCCCCCACCTGGGCCGCCCTGTCCGGTGCGCCGGTGGCGAGCGGCGTCTGGGACGAGGCCGAGTCCGTGCCGCACGTGCGGCTGGGCCGCGAGGCCGAGCTCGTCGTCGTCGCGCCGGCCACGGCCGACCTGCTCTCCCGCGCCGCCACCGGCCGGTCCGACGATCTGCTCACGGCCACCCTGCTGACGGCGCGCTGCCCCGTCGTACTAGCGCCGGCCATGCACACCGAGATGTGGGAGCACCCCGCCACCCGGGACAACGTCGAGCTGCTGCGGTCCCGTGGTGTCGTCGTACTCGAGCCGGCGGTGGGGCGGCTGACCGGCGCGGACTCCGGCCCCGGCCGGTTGCCGGACCCCGCCGAGATCGCCGCCGTCGTACGCCGGGTGCTCACCCGCGGCGCCGACGGCGCCAGGGTGGCCGACCTCGCCGGCCGGCGGGTCGTCGTGTCAGCCGGCGGCACCCGCGAGCACCTGGACCCGGTGCGGTTCCTCGGCAACCGATCCTCGGGGCGGCAGGGCTACGCGCTGGCGCGGACCGCCGCCGCTCGTGGCGCCGAGGTGACCCTCGTCGCCGCCAACGTCGGGCTATCGGACCCGGCCGGGGTGAAGGTGGTCCGGGTGGTCAGCGCGGAGGAGCTCCGCACGGCCGTGTCGGAGGCGGCCGCGGGGACGGACGCCGTGGTGATGGCCGCGGCGGTCGCCGACTTCCGACCGGCCGTCCGGTCCGCGACCAAGATCAAGAAGTTCGATGGCGAACCGGCGCCGGTCGCGCTGGTGCGGACCGCGGACGTGCTCGCCGAGCTCGTCGCCGTACGCCGTGCCGGCCAGGTGCTGGTCGGGTTCGCCGCCGAGACCGACGACGTGCTTGGGCACGGACGGGCCAAGCTGGCGGCCAAGGGCTGCGACCTGCTGGTGGTCAATCGGGTGGGCGAGGGGGTCGGCTTCGAGGTGGAGATCAACTCGGCGGTGATCCTCGCCGCCGACGGCTCGATGACCGATGTACCGCTGGGCTCCAAGGACGCCCTCGCCGACGTGGTGTGGGACCTCGTGCTGGACCGGCTGCCGCCCGGCTGACTGTTCCGCAGCTCTCCCGGTGGTCAGCGCCGGGTGCCGGCGGGGGACCCGCCGCCGAGAGGCCCCGGAACGAGGCTGCGGTCGCCGCCACCAGCACCGCGCCGCCCAGCAGGAACGGAGCGTGCAGCCCGTAGTCGTGGGCGATGACACCGCCGGCTCCGGCGCCGAGCGGCATGGCGGAGAGCCCGACGACGCGGTAGCTGCTGGTCACCCGACCCAGGAGCGCTGCCGGCACGACCGCCTGACGGTAGGAGATGGTCACCACGTTCCAGGTCGCGCTCGAGGCGCCGATGACGGCCATGGCGGCCACGGCCACGGTGACCCTGGAGCTCAGGCCGGCGGCCAGCAGCGCGCCGGCCTGGCAGAGAGCAGCCGCGACGACGACTGCCGGCAGCCCGACCTGCCTGCGGACCCTCGGCGCCACCAGTGTCCCGAGGATCGCGCCGAGGGCCAGGGTGACCAGCAGCGCGGTGTATCCGTAGTCGGACAGGCCGAGGACCTGGCGCGCGAAGAGCACGAGAACCGCCTCGCCGGCCGCGAGCGTGCCGTTGATCACCACGAGCAGCAAGCAGGCCGAGCGAAGGAACGGCTGGCGCCAGAGCCAGCCCAGGCCCTCGGCGATGTCGCGTCCCAGGTGCGCGGCGCCGACGTTGGGGGTCGGTGCGAAGTCGCCGGCCAACGACCGGATCAGAGCCGCTGCGACGGCGAAGGTGACGGCGTCCACCGCGAAGGGCACGTGGTGGCCGAGTCCGTAGAGCGCGGCTCCGAACGGTCCACCGACCAGGGTCGCGTTGATCGTCAGGACCGACTGGAGCCAGGCGTTCGCGCTCTCCAGCTGGGGCGCCGGCACGACCATCGGCAGGATCGCGGAGGCGGCGTTGTCGAAGCCGGTCTCGACGACGCCCAGCACGAAGGAGACGCCGGCCAGTGCGGCGATCTGCCCACCCTGCGCCAGAACGAGGAGCGAGAAGCCGGCAACGAGAGCCGCCCGCAGGAGGTCGCTCCGCCACATCAGCGCGCGGCGGTCCGTCCGATCGACCACCGCCCCGCCAAGGAGACCGAAGAGTGGCCACGGCAGGTAGCCGGCGAGGAAGACGAAGGCCACGGACCGGGGGTCGGAGGACAGCCCGGCGGCGAGGAGCGGAAAGGCGACGTAGCGAAGGCCGTCGCCGAGTGCGGAGACCGCGGAGGCCGCCCACAGCGTCCAGAACGGCGTCGGCAGTCGCCGCCCGGCGTTCACCGGCCCTCGGCTCTGGCCAGGTCTCGTCAAGGCCGCTGCTCGAGCCGACCCAGCCGCGTGCGGATCTCCTCGAGCGTGGCGGACAGCGCGCTCCCAAGGCCGACGCCCGCGTGAGCGCGCCCATAGGCGGCTGCCGCCGCGCCGGCCCTCGTCGCACTGGCGACCGTCGCGGCGTCCGCACCGAGGTCTGCCAGCAGCCGTGCAGCCGGACCGCCGGGGTCGTCGGCGATCGCCAGCAACAGGTGCTCGCAACCGACGTGGCGGTTGCCGAGGTCGGCGGCCACGCCGGCCGCACGCTCGACGTACCAGCCGAGGTCGTGCGCTCCGGCCGCCGTACGGGAGCGGTGCCGGTCGTCCCGCGACAGGGCTTCGCTCAGCCGCTGGGGCGTCACGCCGAGGCTGGCGAGTACGACGAGCGCTAGGTTGCCACCCTCGGCCACGAGGCCGGCGAGCAGGTCCGACCCTCCTGGCTCGCTGGCTCTGCTGCCCCCGGACCGCCGGCGAGCCTCCTCCAGGGCCACTCGGGCGCGGTTCGTGAGGACGTCCTTGACGTCTCGCTGTGCGGCCCTGCCTCCGCGGTCGTCGAGGTTCGCGCCAGGCTGCAGTGCCTGCGTCAGGGCCGACTGGCACACCGCCGACACCGGGACGGCGGACTCCTTCACCGCGTCGGCCAGCCATGTCGGTAGATAAACGTTGATCTTCGGCACGGGCGGCACTCCGCTCATCTCGACCCTGGGGTTATACTCTAGGGTTATATCGGCAAAGCAGAACAGAAGCGGAGCATGGGTTCCCCGGAGCGCCGAAGTGGATGGTCAGCGCACGCTGGCTAGACTGCGGTCGCCAGCCGCGCCGCCCTGCCGTCTGCGGCCACCGCCTTCTCGTCCCAGGGAGTCGCGTTGTTCCGGCGCCTGTTCACCTCGGAGTCCGTTACCGAGGGCCATCCCGACAAGATCGCGGACCAGATCAGCGACTCGATCCTCGACGCACTGCTCAAGGACGACCCGAAGAGCCGGGTCGCCGTCGAGACACTGATCACCACCGGCCAGGTGCACGTGGCCGGTGAGGTCAACACCAAGGCCTGGGCCGACATCCCGACGATCGTCCGCGACCGGGTGGTCGGCATCGGCTACGACTCGTCGAAGAAGGGCTTCGACGGCAGGTCCTGCGGGGTGTCGGTGTCGATCGGGTCGCAGTCGCCGGACATCGCCCAGGGCGTCGACGAGGCCTATGAGGCGCGGGTCGAAGGGGACGAGGACGAGCTGGACCGGCAGGGAGCCGGCGACCAGGGCCTGATGTTCGGCTACGCCTGCGACGACACCCCCGAGCTGATGCCGCTGCCGATCGCGCTGGCGCACCGCCTCGCCTACCGGCTGACCTCGGTGCGCAAGAACGGCACCGTCCCCTACCTGCGGCCCGACGGCAAGACCCAGGTGACCATCGAGTACGTCGCCGGCCGGCCGGTGCGCCTGGACACCGTCGTGGTCTCGAGCCAGCACGCCGGCGGCATCGACATCGACGGTCTGCTCAAGCCCGACATCGCCGAGCACGTGGTCGGTCCGGAGGTGGCGGCCGTCGGAATCGACAGTGACGGCTACCGGCTGCTGGTCAACCCCACCGGCCGGTTCGAGGTGGGTGGCCCGATGGGTGATGCCGGGCTGACCGGCCGAAAGATCATCGTGGACACCTACGGCGGCATGGCCCGGCACGGCGGCGGCGCGTTCTCCGGCAAAGACCCCTCCAAGGTGGACCGCTCCGGTGCCTACGCCATGCGGTGGGTGGCCAAGAACGTGGTCGCGGCCGGGCTGGCCGCGCGGTGCGAGGCGCAGGTCGCCTACGCGATCGGAAAGGCGCACCCGGTCGGGCTGTTCATCGAGACCTTCGACACCGAGAACGTGCCGGTGGACAAGATCCAGGATGCCGTCGTGGCGATCTTCGACCTGCGGCCCGCCGCGATCATCCGGGACCTCGACCTGCTGCGGCCGATCTATGCGCAGACGGCGGCGTACGGCCACTTCGGCCGGCCAGAGCTGGACTTCACCTGGGAGGCGACCAACCGGGTCGAGGCGCTGCGGTCGGCCGTCGGCGCCTGAGCCGCGCCAACGTGCCCGCAGGTCGGCCATCAATGTGAGCTCCGCCTGACGCTCTCGCTGATTTCCTCCTGCTGAAGCCACAATGACCGCTCCGGCGGGCCTCGCCGGTCGGGTGCCGGTGGACAGCGGCGGCCGCCCGTCGGCGCGGTCTGTTACCACTGGCACGTGCGCGCAATCAGCGATGCAGAGCCGGGCCTCGCGGCCGAGCCCGACCGGCCGCCGCCCGCCGTGTCCCTGCCGGTGGCGCGGGTGGCGGTCGACGTAGCACTGGCGCACCTCGACCGGCTCTTCGACTACGCCGTACCGGAGAGCATGGACGCCGCGGCGACCTCGGGCGCCCGGGTGCGGGTGCGCTTCGCCGGCCGGCTGGTCGACGGCTTCGTGATCGAGCGGACCGCCGAGAGCGCACACGGCGGCCGGCTCGCTCCGCTGGCGCGGGTGGTGTCCCCCGAGCCGGCACTCAGCCCGGAGGTGGCCGGCCTCGCCCGGGCGGTGGCCGACCGCTACGCCGGCACGCTGGCCGATGTGCTGCGCCTCGCGGTCCCGCCTCGGCATGCCCGGGTGGAGGCGGCGGCCGCCACGGAGCCGCCGCCCCCGCCGGCACCGCCATCACCAGCGGAGTGGAGCGGCTACCTCTCCGGCCGGGCGTTTCTCGGCGCGCTGGCCGCGGGCGGCCGGCCGCGGGCGGTGTGGACGGCGCTGCCCGGCCCAGGCTGGCCGGCCGAGCTGGCGGCAGCCGTCCAGGCCACGCTGTCGGCCGGGCGCGGCGCAGTGCTGGTCGTGCCCGATGCGCGCGACGTCGACCGGCTGGATGCCGCGCTGAGCGCCGCGCTGGGAACCGGCCGGCATGTCGCCCTGACCGCCGACCTGGGACCGGCCGAGCGCTACCGGCGCTGGCTCGCGATCCGGCGGGGGGCGGTCCGGGCGGTGGTGGGGACCCGGGCCGCCGCGTTCGCTCCGGTCGTGCCCCTCGGGCTGGTCGCCATCTGGGACGACGGCGATGACCTGCACGCCGAGCCTCGGGCGCCTTACCCGCACGCCCGCGACGTGTTGGTGCTGCGGGCACATCGTGAGGGCGCCGCCGCTCTGATCGCCGGGCTGGCGCAGACGGCGGAGGGCGCCGGCCTGCTGGCGGCGGGCTGGGCGCGGCCGCTCGCGCCGGCCGCTACGGCGCTGCGGGCGCGGGCGCCTCGGGTCTCACCCGCCGGCGACGAGATCGAGCGCGCCCGCGACCCGGCGGCCACCTCGGCGCGGCTGCCGTCGCTGGCCTGGACCGCGGCCCGGGAGTCGCTGGCCGCGGGAGCTCCGGTGCTGGTCCAGGTCCCTCGTCGCGGCTACCAGCCGTCGCTGTCATGTGCCCGCTGCCGGTTACCGGCCCGGTGCGCCTATTGCGCCGGTCCGCTGGGCCGGGCCTCCGGAGCAATGGACACCGTGCCGGCCTGCCGCTGGTGCGGTCGGCCGGCGGCCGGCTGGACCTGCGCCGGGTGCGGGGGAACGGCCCTGCGGGCGACCGTCGTAGGAGCCCGCCGGACCGCCGAGGAGCTGGGCCGGGCCTTCCCCGGTACGCCGGTCCGCACGTCCGCCCGCGACTCGGTGCTGGCCACAGTCGCCGCTGAGCCTGCCCTCGTCGTCGCCACCCCGGGGGCCGAGCCGGTGGCGGACGGCGGGTACGGCAGCGTCCTGCTGCTGGACGGCTGGGCCCTGCTCACCCGGCCGGACCTCCGGGCCGGCGAGGAGGCGGTTCGCCGCTGGCTTGCGGCGGCGGCCCTGGCGCGACCGGCGGCGGACGGGGGCCGGGTCGTCGTGATGGCCGATGGTGGCCTGCGGCCGGTGCAGGCCCTGCTGCGGTGGCGGCCGGGCTGGCACGCCGAGCGCGAGCTGGCCGAACGCATTGCGCTGGGCTTTCCACCGGCGGTGCGGATGGCGGCGGTGACCGGGTCCCGCGCGGCGGTGGCCGAGGTGCTCTCCTCGAGCGCGCTGCCCGCATCGGCACAGGTCCTGGGTCCGGTGCCGGTCGCGGCTGCGGCCGGCCGCTCCTCGGCGGCCCCGCTGGAGCGCGCCCTGGTCCGGGTGTGCCGCGAGGACGGGGCCGCACTGGCGAGCGCCCTGCACGCGGCGCTCGCCGTACGCACCGCCCGCAAGGCGGCGGACAGCGTCCGGGTCCAGCTCGACCCGCTCGATCTGATGTGACGGCCGGGCCACGAGCCGCCGCTCCTAGACTGGGGTGTCGTCCCTGCCACCAGGAAGCCGAGGAGATCCGTGGCGTTGCGAGCGATCCGGTTGTTCGGCGACCCGGTGCTGACCACGCCGGCCGAGCCGGTGACGACGTTCGACAAGGAGCTGCGGCGTCTGGTCGGCGACCTCACCGACACGATGCTGAAGGCCCCCGGCGCGGGCCTGGCCGCGCCCCAGATCAGCGTCGGTCTGCGGGTCTTCGTCTACGACGTCGACGACGTGGTCGGGCACCTGGTGAACCCGGTGCTGGGTGAGCTCTCGGCGGAGCAGCAGGACGGCGAAGAGGGGTGCCTGTCCTTTCCCGGCCTGTACTTCCCCTGTCCGCGGGCGCAGCGGGTGGTGGCGCGCGGGGCCAACATGTACGGCGACCCGGTCGTGATCTCCGGCAGCGACCTGCTCGCCCGGTGCCTCCAGCACGAGACCGACCACCTCGACGGGGTGCTGTTCATCGACCGGATGGATCCGGCGCAGCGGAAGCTGATGATGCGGGCGATCCGCGAGGCCGAGTGGTTCGGCGGGCCGGCACCGGCGGTCAAGGCCTCGCCGCATTCGATCCTCGGCGCGGTGCGCTGAGCCGTTGCGGCTGCTCTTTGCCGGCACCCCGCCGGTCGCCCTCCCCTCGCTGGATGCGCTGCTCGCCTCCCGGCACCACGTGGTCGCGGTCCTGACCCGGCCGGCCGCGCCGGCCGGCCGCGGCCGGGCGCTGCGCTCCAGCCCGGTGGCGGAGCGGGCGGCCGCGGCCGGGCTGCCGGTCCTCACGCCGGCGCGGCCCGGCGAGCCCGCGTTCCTCGCCGAGCTGGCCGGGATCGCGCCGGACTGCTGCCCGGTCGTCGGCTACGGCGCCCTGGTCCCACCGGCCGCGCTGGAGGTGCCGGCCTCCGGATGGGTCAACCTGCACTTCTCGCTGCTGCCCGCCTGGCGCGGGGCCGCGCCCGCTCAGCACGCCCTGCTGGCCGGCGACGACGTGACCGGCGCTACCACGTTCCGGCTCGAGGAGGGGCTCGACACCGGACCGGTGTACGGCGTACTGACCGAGCCGGTACGTCGGGGCGACACTGCGGGGGAGCTGCTGGCCAGGCTGGCCACCGCCGGAGCGGAGCTGCTGGTCGCCACCCTGGACGGCATCGAGGACGGCCGGCTGGTGCCGGTGCCGCAGCCCGCTGAGGGCGTCTCCTTCGCGCCCCGGCTGGCGGTCGTTGACTTCCGGGTGGACTGGGCGGCGCCGGCGGTCCGGGTGGACCGGCTGGTTCGGGCGGGGACGCCCGCGCCCGGCGCGTGGACGACCTTCCGCGGCGACCGGCTGAAGCTCGGTCCGGTCGCCGTCCACCGTGCGCACGACCCGGCCCTCGAGCCCGGACGGCTGCTGCTGGCCGGCGCGGAGGTGCTGGTGGGCACCGGGACCACGCCGGCCCGGCTGGGCGAGGTGCAGCCGGCCGGCCGGTCGGCGGTCCCGGCGCCCGACTGGGCTCGCGGCGTACGCCTCACCGCCGACGACCGGCTGGCCTAGATGCCGCCCAGGGCCGCGGGGCGCCGCGACCCCGCCCGGGCGGCGGCCTACGAGCTGCTGCGCGCCGTGCACGAGCGCGGCGCCTACGCCAACCTCGTGCTGCCGGACCTGCTGCGCGAGCGCCGGCTCGACCCACGGGACGCCGCGCTGGCGACCGAGCTGGGCTACGGGACGCTGCGGGCGCAGGGAACCCTCGACGTGGTGCTGGCTGCCTGCGCCGACCGGTCGCTGGACCGGGTCGACCCGCCCCTGCTGCTGCTGCTGCGGCTCGGGACCTACCAGCTGCTGCGCACCCGGGTGCCGCCGCACGCCGCCGTGGCGACCACCGTGGAGCTGACCCGCGGCGAGCTCGGAGAGGGTCGGGCCAAGTTCGCCAACGCGGTGCTGCGGCGGGTGGCCGGACGCGACCTTGCCGGCTGGCTGGCCGAGCTGGCGCCGGCGTACGACGAAGATCCCGTTGGTCACCTCGCGCTCAGCACCGCCCACCCGCCGTGGATCGTCGCCGCCTTTCAGGACGCACTCGGCGGCGACCTTGCGGAGACGGCGGCGGCGCTGACCGCCGACGACGAGCGGCCGCTCGTGCACCTGGTGGCCCGGCCCGGCCGGCTCTCGCGGGACCAGCTGCTGGCGGCCGGTCCCGGCGCCCGGCCCGGTCCCTGGTCGCCGTACGCCGTCCGCCTCGACGGCGGCGACCCAGCCCGCCTGCAGGCGGTGCGGGACGGCCGGGCGGCGGTGCAGGACGAGGGCAGCCAGCTCGCCGCGCTGGCGCTGGCCCGAGCCGAAGTGCAGGGGCCGGAGCGCCGGTGGCTGGACGCGTGCGCCGGGCCCGGCGGCAAGGCGGGGCTGCTCGCCGGGCTGGCGGCCGACGTCCAGGCGGCGCTGCTGGCGGTCGACCGGGCGCCGCACCGCGCGCGGCTGCTGCGGTCCACACTCGCCGGCTCGACGGGGGCGACGGCCGTCGTGGTGGCGGACAGCACCGTCGCGGCCTGGCCGGCCGGCACCTTCGACCGCGTGCTGGTCGACGCTCCGTGCAGTGGGCTCGGGGCGCTCCGTCGCCGGCCGGAGGTGCGCTGGCGGCGCACGCCGGCCGACGTGACGGCACTGTTCCCGCTGCAGTGCGCCCTGCTCGATTCCGCCCTGGCTGCCGCGCGCCCGGGCGGCGTGGTCGGCTACGTCACCTGTTCGCCGCACCGCGCCGAGACCCGGGGGGTCCTGGACGCGGTCCTGGGCGGCCGTCCGCAGGTAGAGCGGGTGGACGCCCGCCCGCTGCTGCCCGGCGTACCGGATCTGGGCCCCGGCCCGGAGGTGCAGCTGTGGCCGCACCGGCACGGGACGGACGCAATGTTCATTGCGCTCCTGCGCCCCGTTCCCCGCCCGTAGACTCGAGACGCAGCACGGAGAGGTAGGAGCCGCCGCGTGGGTCTGCAGATCGCGCCCAGCCTGCTGGCCGCGGACTTCGCCCGGCTTGCCGACGCCGCGGCCGTCGTCGCCGGCTACGCCGACTGGCTGCACGTCGACGTGATGGACAACCACTTCGTGCCGAACCTCACGATCGGGCTTCCGGTGGTCGAGAGCCTGCGGCAGGCGACCGACCTGCCGCTCGACTGCCACCTGATGATCGACGACCCGGACCGGTGGGCGCCGCCGTACGCCGAGGCCGGCGCGGAGTCGGTGACCTTCCACGTCGAGGCGACGGTCGACGCGAGGGCGACCGCGCGGGCGATCCGTGCCGCCGGTGGCCGGGCTGGCATCGCGCTCAAGCCGGACACGCCGCTCGCGCCGTACGAGGATCTGCTCGCCGAGGTCGACCTGGTGCTCGTCATGACGGTGGAGCCCGGCTTCGGCGGACAGGGCTTCCGGGCTGACCAGCTGCCCAAGGTGGCGGCGGCGCGGGAGCTGGTGGCGCGCCGCGGACTCGAGCTGTGGGTCCAGGTCGACGGTGGGGTGGACGAGCAGACGATCGCACGCTGCGCCGAGGCCGGCGCCGATGTCTTCGTGGCAGGCTCGGCGGTCTACCGGACCGACGACCCGGCCGGCGCGGTCGAGCGGCTGCGCGCCGCCGCTGGTGCTGCTGCCGTATCCGCCAACGCCCGGCTCGCGACGCAGTGATGACCGACGCTGTGATGACCGACGGTCGCATCCTGGTCGTGGACGACGACGCCGACATCGCCCGCTTCATCGAGATCAACCTGGCCCTCGAGGGCTTCGCTGTGGACGTGGCCGCCAATGGCGCGCAGGCGCTGGCGACGATCGCCGAGGGCGTACCGGACCTCGTGCTGCTCGACGTGATGATGCCGGACCTGGACGGGATCGAGGTCTGCCGCCGGCTCCGGGCGGCACCGGCGACAGCCAACCTGCCGGTGATCCTGCTCACCGCCAAGGACCTGTCGGCGGACAAGGTGGTGGGCCTGGCGGCCGGCGCGGACGACTATGTGATCAAGCCGTTCGACACCCTGGAGCTGGTGGCCCGGATCCGCTCCACGCTGCGGCGCAACGCCGAGATGCGGGGCGTTTCGCCGCTGACCGGGCTGCCGGGCAACCACCGCATCGACTCCGAGATGGCCCTGCGGGTCCTCGCCGAGGAGCCGTTCGCTGTCTGCTACTTCGACCTGGACAACTTCAAGGCCTTCAACGACGCCTACGGCTTTCTCCGCGGCGACGAGGTCATCGAGCTGCTGGCCGAGGCTCTCGGCATGGCGGCGGCCGAGACGGCGCCGCCACCGCCCTTCCTCGGCCACGTCGGCGGAGACGATTTCGTGCTGATCTGCGACCCGGGGTCGGCGGAGGCGGCCTGCCGCCGCGCGCTGGAGGTGTTCGACAAGCGGGTGCTCGAGCTGCACGAGCCGGCCGACGTGGCTCGCGGCTACCTCGAGCTGGTCGACCGGCAGGGGTTCCCGCGCCGCTACCCGCTGGTCTCGGTGTCGGTCGGTGTCGTGATGAGCGGTCGTCGCCACTTTGCCGACCACCGCGAGGTGGTCGCCATCGCGACCGAGATGAAGAGCGTCGCCAAGGGCAAGGTCGGCTCGGCCATCGCCGTGGACCGCCGGGCGGACGTGGCACACTGAGCCGGTTGGTATCCAGCACGCGCGCTCCGGGGTCGGTGTAACTCCGAGCCGGCGGTGACAGTCCGCGACCCGGCCGTTTCGGCGGCCGGTTGACCCGATGGAACTTCGGGACCGACGGTGAAAGCCCGGACGGGAGGCAGCGCGCGGGCGAACTGGGCGCGCCAGCCGCGCGCCTGGCCGGTGCTGCTCCGGTCCGCCCGCGTTCGCCCCTCCACAACCGCCTCGGCGCCACCGGCACGAGGAGGTCAGATGCCCGACCCGGTCACGGCCGTCGAGGTCGCCGCGCTGAGGCGTGCCTCCGTGCTGGCTGCCCGGGGGCTCGGCGCCACCGGCGTGAACCCGGTCGTCGGCGCGGTCATCCTCGACCCGTCCGGAGCCGAGGTAGGGGCCGGCTACCACGCCGGACCCGGTACGCCGCACGCCGAGGTCGCCGCGCTGGCCGCCGCCGGGCACCTCGCCCGCGGCGGGACCTGCGTCGTCAGCCTCGAGCCGTGCCGGCACGTGGGGCACAGCGGCGCCTGCACCACCGCACTGCTGGCCGCCGGCATCGCCCGCGTGGTGTACGCCGTCGACGACCCCACCTCGGCGGCCGCGGGCGGCGCCGACGTGCTGCGTGCCGCCGGGGTGTCCGTGCTCGGCGGGGTGGCGGCGGCGGAGGCGGAGCGGGTCAACGAGGTCTGGCTGCACGCGGTTAGAGCCGGGCGCCCCTTCGTCACCTGGAAGTACGCCGCCAGCCTCGACGGCCGGGTCGCCGCCGCGGACGGCACCAGCCGGTGGGTCACCGGACCGGAGGCGCGCGCCGACGTGCACCGGCTGCGAGCGGAGTGCAACGCCGTCGTCGTCGGAGTCGGCACGGTGCTGGCCGACGACCCGGCGCTCACCAGCAGGGACCCGGACGGCTCCCCGCGCGAGCGCCAGCCCCTGCGGGTCGTGCTGGACTCCACCGGCCGCACCCCGCCCGGCGCGCGCGTCCTCGACGACGCCGCCGCGACGTTGCTGGTGGTAGCGAAGGGCAATCCGCCTCCGACGGGCGCCGCCGACGTGCTGGAGGTGGACCGCGGCGACGGCGGGCTTGCCCTCCTGCCGGTACTCGCCGAGCTGCACCGCCGGCACCGTTACGGCGTACTCCTGGAAGGCGGACCGACCCTCGCGGGTTCCTTCCTGCGGGACGGACTGGTGGACCGGGTCGTGGGCTATCTCGCCCCGCTGCTGATCGGCGGCGGCGGGCTCCCGGCGCTCACCGGTGCCGGGGCTCCCACGCTGGCCGCGGCGACCCGGCTCGGCCTGGAGGACGTCACGGTGATCGGGCCCGACGTCCGGCTGACCGCCCGACCGATCGCGGCGGAGAGCTGAGGCGCAGATGTTCACCGGCATCGTGGAGGAGCTGGGCGCGGTGACAGCCGTGGAGCGGGTGGCCGATGCCGCGCGGCTGGCGATTCGTGGCGACCGGGTGACCGCCGGGGTCGCCCCGGGTGACTCCATCGCGGTCAACGGCGTCTGCCTCACCGTGGCCTCCGTGGACGGCGGCGTCTTCACCGCCGACGTGATGGCCGAGACGCTGTCCCGGTCCGGCCTCGGCGCGCTGCGGCCGGGCTCCCCGGTCAACCTGGAGCGTCCGATGGTCCTGGGCGGGCGGCTCGGCGGCCACCTCGTCCAGGGGCACGTGGACGGCACCGGGGTCGTCCTCGAACGGCGCTCCGGCGAGCGATGGGAGGTCGTCGCGATCTCGCTGCCGGCCGAGCTGGACCGCTACGTCGTCGAGAAGGGCTCCATCACCGTCGACGGCGTCAGCCTCACCGTCGTCTCGGTCGGTCCGACCGGGTTCACGGTGAGCCTGGTCCCCACCACGCTGGCGCAGACCACGCTCGGGTCGACGGCCGCCGGCGAGCCGGTCAACCTGGAGGTCGACGTCCTGGCCAAGTACGTCGAGAAGCTGCTCGCGGCCCACTCGGCGGGCTCGTGACCACCCCGCTCGCGGCCGGCGACTCCCGGTTCGCCGCCATCGAGAAGGCGGTGGCGGAGATCGCCGCCGGTCGTCCCGTGGTGGTCGTCGACGACGCCGACCGGGAGAACGAGGGCGACCTGATCTTCGCCGCGGAGCACGCCACCCCGGAGCTGCTCGCTTTCATGGTCCGCTACACCTCGGGCTACGTCTGCGTGCCCCTCACGGAGGCCGACTGCGACCGGCTCGAGCTGCCGCCGATGTACCACGTCAACCAGGACAAGCGCGGCACGGCGTACGCCGTCTCGGTCGATGCGCGGGAGGGTGTGGGCACCGGCATCTCGGCGGCCGACCGCGCCCGCACGATGCGGCTGCTGGCCGACCCGACCGCCACGGCGGCCGACTTCTCCCGGCCGGGTCACGTGGTGCCGCTGCGGGCCAAGGAGGGCGGCGTGCTGCGCCGCCCCGGCCACACCGAGGCCGCGGTCGACCTGTGCCGGCTCGCCGGGCTGCGGCCGGCCGGCGTGCTCTGCGAGATCGTCAGCCAGAAGACCGTCGAGGACATGGCCCGCCTCGACGAGCTCGAGGTCTTCACCGCCGAGCACGGCCTGACCCTGATCTCCATCGCCGACCTGATCGCCTTTCGGCGGCGCACCGAGAAGCAGGTCCGGGCGGTCGCCGAGGCTCGGATCCCGACCCCGTACGGCGAGTTCCGGGCGATCGGCTACACCGGCCTGCTCGACGGCACCGACCACGTGGCGCTGGTGCGCGGTGAGATCGGCGACGGGCAGGGGGTGCTTGTGCGGGTGCACTCCGAGTGCCTCACCGGCGACGTGTTCGGTTCGCTCCGCTGCGACTGCGGCCCACAGCTCGACGCGGCGCTGGCCGCGGTCGCCGCGGAGGGTCGCGGGGTGGTGCTCTACGTGCGCGGTCACGAGGGCCGGGGGATCGGCCTGCTGCACAAGCTCCAGGCCTACCAGCTGCAGGACCGCGGCGCGGACACCGTCGACGCCAACCTCCAGCTCGGCCTGCCCGCGGACGCCCGCGACTACGGAACCGGGGCGCAGATCCTGGTCGACCTGGGCATCGCCACCATGCGACTGCTGACGAACAACCCGACCAAGCGGGCCGGCCTCGAGGGCTACGGCCTCGAAATCGTCGACAGGGTGCCGCTGCCGGTGAGCCCGACGCCGGAGAACCTGCGCTACCTGCGGACCAAGCGCGACCGGATGGGCCACGACCTGCCGGGCCTGGCGGCGTACGACGACGAGGCCTCCTCGGCGGGCGCCGACCGGTTGCCGCAGCCGGATCGCTCACCGTGAGCGGCAAGGGTGCCCCCGGGCTGCAGGTCCCCGGAGCCGACCACGTGCGCGTCGGCGTCGTCGCGGCGCGCTGGCACGCCGAGGTCACCGACGCGCTGCTCGCCGGCGCCCGGACCGCCCTGGACGAGATGGGCGTGCGCGACCGGGTGGAGGTGAGGGCACCCGGAGCGTTCGAGGTGCCGGTGCTGGCGGCCGCACTCGCGCGCAACGGATGCGAGGCGGTCGTGTGCCTCGCGGTGGTCATCCGCGGTGCCACGCCGCACTTCGACTACGTCTGCCGCGCGGTGACGGACGGCTGCGCAAGGGTCGCCCTCGACACCGGCGTACCGGTCGGCTTCGGGGTCCTCACCTGCGACGACGAGGACCAGGCGAGAGACCGGGCGGGGCTGCCCGGCTCCCGCGAGGACAAGGGCAGGGAGGCCGCGACCGCCGCGGTCGCGGCCGCGACCGAGCTGCGCCGGCTCCGCAACCGGGTCGGCTGACGACGTCGCATGCGCTCCCGATCCCCGGCCTCGGCCGGGCTCGCCGTGCCGGCGCGCGCCGCCCTCGCGCTGACGGTGGCCGGCGGGGTCCTGCAGGCCGGCCAGGCCAGGGTGAACGGCGCCCTCGAGGAGCGGGTAGGCGTGCTGCCGACCTCGCTCGTCTCGTTCGGCGTCGGGCTGGCCCTGCTGACCGCACTGGTCGGCGCTTCCGCCGCCCGTCGTCGAGCGGCCTCCGGCGTGCTCTCCGGCAGGGGGCGGTGGTGGTGGCGGCTGGGCGGGCTCGGCGGGGCGTCGGTCGTTGCGGTACAGGCGTTCGGTGTGCCGCTGGTGGGGGTCGCGCTGGTCAGCGTCTGCCTGGTGGCGGGGCAGACGGTGGGTGGGCTGGTGGTGGACCGGCTGGGGCTGGCGCCGGGCGGTGCGCACCGGATCACTGCTGCCCGGGCGGCCGGCGCCGGGCTCGCGGTTCTCGCCGTCGGGCTCGGCAGCGCCGGCCGCTTCTCCGCCGTACGTCCGCTGCTCCTCGCGCTGCTGCTCGCCGCCGGTGTGCTGGGTGCGGCGCAGGCCGCTGCCAACGGCCAGCTGCGCGACGTGACTGGGGAGCCGCTGGTGGCGGCGCTGGCGAACTTCTCCGTCGGCTTCGCCGTGCTCGCCGGGGCCACCCTGGTAGCCGCCATCGCGGGTCTGTTGTCGGCGCCGCACTGGCCGGCGAACCCGCTGCTGTACGCCGGCGGCCTGGGCGGTACGGCGTTCATCGTGATCGCGGCCCGCACCGTCGCGTCGCTCGGCGTGCTGAGGCTCACCCTCGCCACCGTCACCGGCCAGCTGCTGGGGGCGGTGGCGCTGGACCTGGCTCTCCCCGGTCCCGGCGGGCGGCTGCCGCTCGCCACCCTGCTCGGCGCCGGCCTGACCCTGCTCGCGGTGGCGGTCGTCGGCCGGCGGTCGCCGACCCCATGACCCCGGGCGAGAACCGGACGCTGCGGAAAGGCGCGCGCCGGATTTGTACCGGGCGTCTCGTTGCGGTATTTCTTCGCCGACGTCGCCCAACGGCGGCCCAGGCGCCGGAAGGCCGGTCATGACCCCACCGTCGGACATTGGTGCGCCCGACCCCACGCTGACGGCGGCGCTGGCGGCGTGGGCGGCCGACCCCACAGCGGATGCCGTCGCGCAGGTGCACGCGGCGCTGCTCGATGCCCGGTTGCTCGTTCCCGTGGTGGCCGCGCTGCTGACCGTCGACGAAGACGGGGAAGATCCGTTGGCCACCGACGGCGCCGCCTCGATGTCGCTGCCGACGATCCTGGGCCGCGACGGCCGGGTAGCACTTCCCGCGTTCTCCTCGGTCGAGGCGCTGGCTCAGTGGCGCGCTGAGGCGCGACCGGTTCCTATCGCGGGAGCCGAGGCCGTCCGCGCCGTGCTGACCGAGGGCTGCTCGGCCCTGCTGGTCGATGTGGCCGGACCGGTGAGCTTCGTGGTGGAAGGCGACGCGCTGCATGACCTCGCCGCCGGCTACGTCCCGATCCTCGCCGGCGGCGAGGAGACGCTCGCCGCCCGGACCGTCGCCGGCGGGCTGCCCCTCGTCGCCCCGGCCGTGCGACCGGAGCCCGAGGCGCTGGAGGGGATCTGCGCGGCACTGGGGGGTGAGCCGCTGATCGCCGAGGCCTTCCTGCTGGCGCCGGCCGAGGGCCCGCAGCATCGCGGCCTCACTGTTGCGCTGGTCCTGGACGACGAGATCGACTCCAGCGAGGTGGTCGTGATGGTCCGGCGGGTGGCGGCCGCGCTGGAGCGGACGCCGCTGGGAGCCGGGGGGCTCGACATCGCGGTTTTGACCCCGGCGCAGCACCGCCAGGCGCGGGCGCTGGGCCCACCGGCGTACGCCGCCACGGGCGCCGTGGCCGGCCGGGGTCGCTGATCGTCGACCAGGTCGCTGCGGTGCTACCCTGGCCGCACGACCGGCCGGGAGGCTGCGCCCTCGCGTCGCCCCCCGGCCCCGCAAGTGGAGTCCCTCCTCCCACCTGACCGGCTCCGGCCGGTGGGTCCGTCGGCTCGGACCGTGCTCGTGGGTCCCGGGCCGGATGCGGCGCTACCGGATGCGGTACGCCGTACGGGTCGGTGGGGCCGCCGCGAGCGAGCCACGGCCCGGGAACGACCGGGACCCCGTGGCGGTTGCACCGTCGACCACGCCAACGAGGAGGCCCCATCAGCGTCGAACCCCGCATCAACGACCGGATCCGTGTCCCCGAGGTACGCCTGGTCGGCCCGGCCGGCGAGCAAGTGGGCATCGTCGCCATCGGCGACGCGCTGCGGTTGGCCCAGGAGTCCGACCTCGACCTGGTCGAGGTTGCGCCGATGGCGCGCCCCCCGGTCGCCAAGCTGATGGACTACGGGAAGTTCAAGTACGAGTCAGCGCAGAAGGCCCGTGAGGCACGTCGGAACCAGGTGCACACGGTCATCAAGGAGATGAAGCTCCGGCCCAAGATCGACCCGCACGACTACGAGACCAAGAAGGGTCACGTGGTGCGGTTCCTCAAGGCGGGGGACAAGGTCAAGATCACCATCATGTTCCGCGGCCGGGAGCAGTCCCGTCCCGAGCTCGGCTTCCGGCTGCTGCAGCGGCTCGCCGAGGACGTGCAGGAGCTGGGTTTCGTGGAGGCCGCACCCAAGCAGGACGGCCGAAACATGATCATGGTGATGGCGCCGCACAAGGTCGCCCGCCCGCAGGCCACCCGGGGGGAGCCGGCGACCGCCACCGGCTGACCCGCTCCAGCCACCACCCAAACCATCCGGCGGCGACCGCCGCCGATTACGAGGGAGTACGACGGCCGCCATGCCGAAGAACAAGAGCCACAGCGGGACCAGCAAGCGCTTCAAGATCACCGGGTCCGGCAAGATACTGCGCCAGCGGGCCGGCCGCCGGCACCTGTTCGAGCGCAAGCCCTCCACGCTGACCCGTCGCCTTGCCGGCACCGTCGAGGTCGCTCCCGCGGACACCAAGCGGGTGAAGCGCCTGCTCGGTCGCTAGGCCGCCGATCCCTTTCCGCCGTACCGACCGGTCGAGCCGGCACTTGGCGGGTCCCTCATCAAGGAGCATGTCGTGGCACGCGTCAAGCGGGCGGTCAACGCCCACAAGAAGCGCCGGGTCGTCCTCGAGCGCGCCAGCGGATACCGGGGCCAGCGGTCACGGCTCTACCGCAAGGCCAAGGAGCAGATGCTCCACTCGATGACCTACGCCTACCGCGACCGGCGGGCCCGCAAGGGCGACTTCCGGTCGCTGTGGATCGCCAGGATCAACGCGGCCGCGCGGGCGAACGACCTCACCTACAACCGCTTCATCCAGGGGCTCAAGGCGGCCGGCCTCGAGGTCGACCGCAAGCACCTCGCGGAGATCGCCGTTTCGGACCCGGTGGCCTTCGCCCAGCTGGTCGACCTGGCCCGGGCGGCGCTGCCGGTGCAGTCGAGTACGTCGAACACCGCAGCCTGACCGGCCCCCAGGGACCGGGCGTCACGCTGCGGTCCCCTCGCGCCCCGCAGGTCGTTGCCGCCCGCCGGCTGGCCAAGCGCGCCTTTCGCGAGGCGGATCGCCGGTTCCTGGTGGAAGGACCGCAGGCGGTGACCGAGGCCGTGTCAGCGGCAGAGGCCCAGCCGGGAACGCTGGCCGAGCTCTTCTGCACCGGCGAGGCGGCCGCCCGACATCGTGACCTGCTGGCCCGGGCGGCCGTGGCCGGCGTATCCGTCACCGCGGTCAGTGCCGAGGTGCTGGCCACCCTGGCGGGGACCGTCACGCCCCAGGGGCTGGTCGGGGTGGCCGCGTTCCGGGATGTGCCGTCGGCCGCCGCGCTGGCGGGAGCGCCGGCGCTCGTCGTCGTGCTGGCCGCCGTCCGGGACCCTGGCAACGCGGGCACGGTGTTGCGCGCGGCCGACGCGGCGGGCGCGGACGCCGTGCTGTTCACCGACACCTCGGTCGACCCGTACAACGGCAAGTGCGTCCGGGCATCCGCCGGAAGCCTGTTCCACCTGCCCTTCTCGGTGGGCCTGCCGCCGGCGGCCGCCGTGTCCGCCCTGCGGGCCGCTGGTCTGCGGGTGCTGGCCGCGGAGGGGACCGCGGCATCCGACCTGGACACGGTGGCGGACGCCGGTGAGCTGGCCGGTCCGACGGGCTGGCTGTTCGGCAACGAGGCCTGGGGACTTCCGCCCGACCTCCTCGCCTTCGCCGACCGTGCGGTCCGGGTTCCGATCCACGGCCGGGCGGAGAGCCTCAACCTGGCCGCCGCCGCGGCGGTGTGCCTGTACGCCTCCGCCCGCGCTCAGCGGAGGCCGGGTGGCTGCCGTGCGCCCACCGGATCATGACCCGGTGTTGACGCTGGAGCGTCCGGTTGGCTCCACTGGTGCCACCACCGCTCGCCTCGATGCCCGCCGACCAGCCAGGGGAGGAAGGTCGTGACGAGCCCACCGAATCTTCGGGCCTACGACGACCTTCCCGATGGAGTGCTGGTCGCCGACGGAGGCGGCGTGGTCGTCCTGCTCAACCCGAGCGGCGAGCGGCTGCTCGGACCTCTCGCCGCGGCCGCCGCCGGCCGCCACTACGCCGAGGTGCTGCCCCTGGTGGATCTCGACGGGCGGGACTGGTGGTCGTGCAGCCGGCCGTACGACGGCCTCGCCACCCGAACCGGAGCGCCGGAGCGGCTGCTCGTCCGGACCGGGCGGACGGCGGCGGAGTGTGTCGAGCTGCTGGTCACCGCCCGTTACGTCCGTGCCGCTCCGCTGGGTCCGGTGACCCGGCTGGTGGTCTGCTTCCGCCCCAACGCGGCCCGGCAACGGCTGGAGCGCAGTCGGGCCGACCTGGTCTCCACGGTCGCGCACGAGCTGCGCTCGCCGCTGACCAGCGTGAAGGGGTTCACCGCGACGCTGCTGGCGAAGTGGGATCGCTTCAGCGACGAACAGCGCCGGCACATGCTCCGCACCGTGAACGCCGACGCCGACCGGGTCACCCGGCTCATCACCGAGCTGCTCGACGTGTCCCGGATAGATGCCGGCAGGCTGGAGGTACGCCGCCAGGTGGTGGATGTGGCGGGCGCCGTACGGAGGTCGTTCGCGGCGTGGGTGGCTGCCGGTGAACCGGCGGACCGCTTCCGGCTCGTCGAGGACGGCGACGTGGGTGAGATCTGGGCCGACGCCGACAAGCTGGAGCAGGTGCTCGGCAACCTGGTGGAGAACGCGGTGCGGCATGGTGGCGGTACCGTCACCGTGACGGTAGGCCCGGACGGGACCGGCGTCGAGGTCATCGTCGCCGACGAGGGGGAGGGCATGTCCCCGGAGGATGCGGACCGGGCCTTCCGCAAGTTCTGGTGCAGCGGTCCCCGCGGCGGCACCGGGCTTGGTCTCTACATCGTTCGGGGACTGGTCGAGGCGCACAGCGGCACCATCGAGGTCGGCAACGCGCCCGGCGGCGGTGCCCGGTTCCGGTTCGTGCTGCCCGCCGGCACGCCGGCGTTCGCCCAGTAGCGAGCGCCGGGACCGGCGGGCTTCCCGGCCCCATCCGCCCCGCACACCCGCACGACTGGAGCCCTCTGCGATGTCCGCGCCGAACTCCTCCTACGATCCCGTGTCCGTGAGCCTGCTGCGGCCGGGCGAGCTCGACCGGCTGCGCGCCGCGGCGCTGGAAGCCGTCGCCGCGGCGGCGGACCTGGGCGCACTGCGGGAGGTACGGACCGCGCACGCCGGTGACCGGTCACCGGTCGCGCTCGCCAACCGCGAGATCGGGGCCCTGCCGCCGCAGGCCCGCGCCGACGCCGGCCGCCGGGTGGGCGAGGTGCGCGCCGCGATCTCGGCCGCACTCGCCGTACGGCTGGCCGAGCTGGAGGCCGACCGGGATGCCCGCGCCCTCGTCGAGGAGGCGGTCGACGTCACGCTGCCCTGGGACCGGGCGCCGCGAGGCGCCCGGCACCCGCTGCGGACGCTGGCCGAGCGGATGGCCGACATCTTCGTGGGGATGGGCTACGAGGTCGCGGAGGGCCCCGAGGTCGAGACGGAGTGGCACAACTTCGACGCGCTGAACTTCGGCCGTGACCATCCCGCCCGCGAGCTGCAGGACACCCTGTACGTCGCCCCGCCCGGCTCCGGCCTGGTGCTGCGCACCCACACCTCCCCGGTCCAGATCCGTGCGCTGCTGGCGCGCGAGCTGCCGGTCTACGTGATCTGCCCGGGCCGGGTGTTCCGCGCCGACCCGCTCGATGCGACGCACAGTCCGGTCTTCACCCAGGTCGAGGGCCTGGCGGTGGACCGCGGCATCACCGTGGCGCATCTGAAGGGCACGCTCGAGGCCTTCGCCGCCGCGGTCTTCGGGCCGGAGCAGCGGATCCGCTGGCGGCCGGCGTACTTCCCGTTCACCGAGCCATCGGTCGAGATCGACCTGATGTGCTTCTCCTGTGGCGGCGGCGGGTGCCGGACGTGCTCGGGCGTCGGGTGGATCGAGTGGGGTGGCTCCGGGATGGTGCATCCGCACGTCCTCGCGGCGGCCGGCGTCGACCCCGCGACCTACTCCGGCTTCGCCTTCGGCATGGGCGTCGAGCGGACCCTGATGTTTCGCTCCGGGGCCACCGACCTCCGGGACATGGTGGAGGGCGACGTCCGTTTCAGCCTGCCGTTCGGGTCGGAGGCCTGAGATGCGTGTCCCGCTGTCATGGCTGCGTACCTGGGCCGACGTCCCGGCCGCCGCGGACGAGGTGGCCGCCGCCCTGGTCCGCGCCGGCCTGGAGGTCGAGGCGGTGGAACCGGTCGGCCGCGACATCTCCGGAGTGGTGGTCGGCGAGGTCTGCTCGGTGGAGGAGCTGACCGGCTTCCGCAAGCCGATCCGGTTCTGCGAGGTGTCGGTCGGCGGTGCGCCGCGCGGCATCGTCTGCGGCGCCACCAACTTCGCCGTGGGCGACCTGGTGCCGGTGGCGCTGCCCGGCGCGGGCCTGCCCGGCGTGCCGTTCACGATCACGGCGAGGGAGACCTACGGACGGGTCAGCGACGGCATGATCTGCTCGGCCGCCGAGCTCGGGATCGGCGAGGACGCCGCCGGCATCCTGGTGCTGCCGGCGGGCACGGAGCCCGGTGCCGACCTGGTCGCGGCCCTCGGCCTCCGTGACGACGTCCTGGACATCACGGTAACCCCGGACCGCGGCTACTGCCTGTCCGTCCGCGGCGTGGCCCGCGAGTCCGCCATCGCCTTCGGGACCGCCTTCCGGGATCCCGCCGCGGTGGAGCTGCCGTCCGCGAACGAGCCGGCGTACGACGTCCGGGTGGAGGACCCGGGCGGCTGCGACCGGTACGTCGCGCGACGGGTCAGCGGGCTCGACCCGGCAGCGCGCTCGCCGTTGTGGATGCGGCGCCGGCTCACGCTGGCCGGGGTGCGCCCGATCTCCCTCCCGGTCGACGTGACGAACCACGTGCTGCTCGAGCTCGGGCAGCCGATGCACGCCTTCGACCGGCACCGGTTGAGCGGCCCGATCACCGTCCGGCGGGCCAGGGCCGGCGAGCGGCTCGTCACGCTGGACGGCGTCGCAAGGGTGCTCGACCCCGAGGACCTGGTGATCGCGGACGCGTCCGGCCCGGTGGCGCTGGCCGGTGTCATGGGGGGCGCCGGCACGGAGGTGACCGCCGGGACCACCGAGCTGCTCCTCGAGTCAGCGCACTTCGACCCGGCCGCGGTGGCGCGGGCCGGCCGGCGGCACCGGCTCTCGACCGAGGCCTCGCGCCGCTACGAGCGGGGCGTGGACGACGACCTGCCGGCCGCGGCGGCCGAGGCGGCGGTCCGGCTGCTTGCGGGGCTGGGAGGCGCCCGACCCGTCGCCGGGGTGACCGACGTCGACGCCCGGCCCGCCCGGCCGGTGATCACTCTGCCGGTCCGGCTCCCCGGTGAGGTGGCCGGTACGCCGATCGCCCCCGCCACGGTCCGCCGGCGGCTGGTCGAGGTCGGCTGCGCCCTCTCCGAAGGTGACCCGCTACGGGCCACCGTGCCGCCGTGGCGGCCGGACCTGCGGGAGCCCATCGACCTGGTCGAGGAGGTCGTCCGCCTCGAGGGCTACGACGCCATCCCCGCGGTGCTGCCCTCGGCGCCGGCCGGTCGCGGACTCACCCCGGGGCAGCGGCTGCGCCGCGGGGTCGGCCGCGCGCTGGCCGCCGCCGGCTACGTGGAGGTGATGACCTACCCGTTCGTGCCGGACTCCGTCTGGGACGCGTTCGACCTGCCGGCCCAGGACCCGCGCCGACGGACCCTGCGTCTGGTCAACCCGTTGGCCGAGGACGAGGCAGCCCTGCGGACAACCTTGCTGCCCGGCCTGCTCGCGGCGCTCGCCCGCAACGTCGGCCGGGGCATGACCGACGTCGGGCTGTTCGAGGAGGGTCTGGTCTACCGGCCCCGGCCGGGGGCCCCGACCGCTCCGCTCGTCCCGGTCGACCGCAGGCCGGACACCGAGCAGCTCGCCGCCCTCGACGACGCCCTGCCGGACCAGCCTCGGCGGGTCGCCGCGGTGCTGGCCGGCGACCGTGCGCCGGGTGGGTGGTGGGGTCCCGGTAGGGCGGCGGGCTGGGCCGACGCCGTCGCGGTGGCCCACACGGTGGCCGGCGCCATCCCGGTGGAGCTGACGATCTCCGCCCACCGGCACCAGCCCTGGCATCCCGGCCGGTGTGCCGCCCTGCACCTCGACGGAAGTCTGGTGGGCCACGCCGGCGAGCTGCACCCGCGTACGGTCGCGGCGCTGTCCCTCCCGGCCGGCACCTGCGCGATGGAGCTCGACCTCGACCAGCTGGTCGCGGCCGCCCCCGGGGAGGTCGCCGCGCCCGTCGTCTCGACGTACCCGGTCGCCACGCTCGACCTCGCGCTGGTCGTCGACGCCGCCGTGCCGGCGGCCCACGTGGCGGCGGCGCTGCGCGACGGAGCCGGTCCGCTGCTCGAGTCGCTCCGCCTCTTCGACGTCTACGCCGGCCCACAGGTGGGCGCGGGCCGGCGCTCGCTGGCCTATGCCCTCCGGCTACGGGCACCCGACCGGACCCTGACGGCCGAGGAGCTGGCCGGCGTACGGGAGGCGCTGGTCGCATCGGCCGCCAGGACCACCGGCGCCGTCCTGCGCGGCGCCTGACGCTGCTCGAGATGCGACGACCCGCTCCTGCGAGGCACGCCGGCCGTTATCGTCGCCGCCATGGCTCCGCCTCCGCACCCGGCTCCGGGCGGTCTCCCGTGAGCGGTCCGCTTGTGCTCGTTGTCGAGGACGATCCCAGTGTGCGGGGGCTGCTGCAGACCCTGCTCGCCGCTCAGGGCTACCGGGTCGCCGTGGCCGATGACGGTCTGGCCGGGCTGGTCAAGGCCAGCAGCGCCCGCCCCGCCCTGATCCTGCTCGACCTGATGATGCCCGACCTCGGTGGTCTTCGCGTCCTGCAGGAGCTGCGCGGCGACCCCGCGCTGTCCTCCGTGCCGGTCCTCGTGGTGACCGGCAAGGTGGACGCCGTACCAGGCCTGCAGGCCGAGCTGGGCGAGGGCTCGGTGTTCGCCAAGCCCTTCGCCGTCGCGGACCTGCTCGCCCGCGTCGACGAGCTGACCGGTGGCGCCTCGCCCGGCGCCCCCGAGCCCGACCCGAGCCACTCGCGCTGACCGACGACCAAGGAGCCCACCTCGGATGCCGCGCCACTTCCTGCTCGACGACGACCTCAGCCCGGCGGAGCTCGAGATCGTCCTCGACGACGCAGACCACCGCAAGAACAAGGAGCGGTACGCCGACACGCCGCTCGCCGGCCCGCGCTCGATCGCGGTGATCTTCGAGAAGCCGTCGACCCGGACCCGGCTGTCCTTCGAGGCCGGCATCGCGGAGATGGGCGGCCACCCCATCGTCATCGACGCGCGGACGACGCAGCTCGGCCGTGGGGAGACCATCGAGGACACCGCCCGGGTGCTCTCCCGCTACGTCGCGGCGATCGTGATCCGGACCTTCGGCCAGGAGCGGATCGAGGCGCTGGCGGCGGCCTCCGCCGTACCGGTCGTCAACGCGCTGACCGACCTCGCGCACCCCTGCCAGGCGCTGGCCGACCTGCAGACGATCCGCGAGCACAAGGGTGGGCTGTCCGGGCTGACCCTCGGCTACCTCGGTGACGGCAACAACATGGCGCACTCGCTGATGCTGGCGGGCACGGCGGCGGGCATGCGGGTCCGGGTGGCCGCACCGGCCGGCTACCAGCCGATCGAGCAGATCGTCCGGCGGGCCAACGCGATCGGCGAGGCGACGGGGGGAGTGGCCACCGTCACCGACGACCCGCTGGAGGCCGCCGATGGCGCCGACGTTCTCTACACCGACGTCTGGGCCTCGATGGGACAGGAGGAGCAGTCCGGCAGCCGGGCGTTGGTCTTCTCGCCGTACTCCCTCGACGACCGGGCGGTGGAGGCCGCCTCCGACGACGTGATCGTGATGCACTGCCTGCCGGCCCACCGGGGCGAGGAGATCGCCGGATCCGTGCTGGACGGTCCGCACAGCGTGGTCTGGGACCAGGCGGAGAACCGCCTGCACGCCCAGAAGGCGCTGCTCGCCTTCCTGCTCGAGCGTTCCTGAGCGCGCCGTTGCCCCGGTCGTTCTACGACCGACCGGTCCTCGACGTCGCTCGCGAGCTGCTCGGCGCGGTCGTCGCCCGTGCCACCTCCGACGGCACGGTGACGGTGCGCCTGACCGAGGTGGAGGCCTACGACGGTGCCCACGATCCCGGCTCGCACGCCTTCCGGGGTCGTACGCCGCGCAACGCCACGATGTTCGGCCCGCCGGGCCATGCCTACGTCTACTTCACCTACGGAATGCACTTCTGCGTGAACCTGGTGTGCGCGCCGGCCGGCACGGCCGCGGCCGTGCTGCTGCGCGCCGGCGAGGTGGTGGCGGGTGTCGACCTGGCGCGTCACCGCCGCCCGGCCGCGGCGGTCCGCGACCTGGCCCGAGGGCCGGCCCGGCTCACCCGGGCGCTCGAGATCGACCGGGGCCTCGACGGCGCGGATGTCACCGACGCGACCTCGCCATTGCTGGTGCTGGCCGGGACCGCCGTTCCGGACGTGCGGGTGCGCACCGGCCCACGGACCGGCGTCGGGGGTGCTGGTGGGGTGACGCCGTGGCGGTTCCACATGGACGGCGAACCGAGCGTCAGCCCGTACCGACCTGCGGCGGAGCGGCGCCGGGGCGGCGGCTGAGCGTGGAACACTGGGCGCCATGTCCGCTCCTCCTGCGGGAACCGAGGACGAGGGGCGCGCCGAGCCCCTGCCGACGGAGCCCCTGCCGACGGAGCCCCTGCCGACGGAGGTCGCCGAGGCGCTGGCCCGGCTGACGCGCGGTGCCTCCGCCGTGCTGCCCGCCGGGGCCCTGGCAGAGCGGTTGATGCTGGCTCAGCGGGAGGGGCGGCCGCTCCGGGTCAAGTTCGGGATCGACCCGTCCGGCAGCGACCTCACGCTCGGCCATGCGGTAGTCCTGCGCAAGCTCCGCCAGTTCCAGGACCTGGGGCACCTCGCCGTACTGATCGTGGGCGACTTCACGGGCATGGTCGGAGATCCCAGCGGCAACTCCGCCGTCCGCAACGCGCTGACCGCCGAGCAGACGGCGACCAACTCCGCGACCTACTTCCAGCAGCTCATGCGGATCCTCGACCCGGCACGGGTGGAGGTCTGCCGCAACTCGGACTGGCTGGCGGGCCTCACTCTTGCCGACGTCGTGCGCGAGGCGCGCGAGCTGACCGTGGCCCGGCTGCTCGAGCGCGACGACTTCGCCCGCCGGTACGCCGCAGAGCGCCCGATCTCGCTGGTGGAGTTCCTCTATCCACTGCTGCAGGGCTACGACTCGGTGGCGGTCCGGGCCGACGTCGAGCTCGGGGGCACCGACCAGACCTACAACCTGCTGGTCGGCCGGGACCTGCAGCGCGCCCACGGGCAGCCCGAGCAGGTGGTTCTCACGGTCCCGTTGCTGGCGGGGCTCGACGGTGTGACGAAGATGAGCAAGTCCCTGGGCAACTTCGTCGCGATCACCGAACCGGCGGAGTCCCAGTTCGGCAAGCTGATGTCGATCCCGGACGCGCTGGTCGCGCGGTACGCCGAGCTGTGTACGGACCTCGACCCGGTGGAGGTGGCTGCCCTGGCAGCCGACACCGCCGCTGGTGGACCGGCAGCAGGCGAGGCGAAGCGCCGGGTTGCCCTCGAGATCGTCGCCCGCTACCACGGCCCGGCCGGGGCAGCGGCGGCCCAGGCTCATTTCGACACCCGCTTCCGGGACCGGGAGGTGCCGGCGGACGCTCCGGCGTTCCCCTGCCCGCCGGCCGACCCGGTGCATCTGCCCGCGCTGCTCGCGGCCGCCGGGCTGGCCCCCTCCCGCAGCGCGGCCAGGCGGTTCGTGGACGACGGAGCGGTGCGGCTGGACGGCGTCCCGGTGACGCCGGGCAGCTACGACCTGGAGCGGGCGGCCCTCGTCGGCCACGTGCTCCAGTGCGGTCGCCGACGGGCAGTGCGGCTGGTGGGCGCCGATCCCGCGTCCGACGTCGATGGCGCTCCAGCCGGTGCGCCGGCGGTTGACCGCCCCCCGCCGTCGCCCTAGAGTGCGGAAGTCCGCGGTGCACCGGGCGCCCACGGCGGCCGGACCGGGATCTTCCCCCGCTTTCCCGGCCTTGACTGGCCGGGCAGCGCGGCATAGAGTCGTGAAGTTGCCCCGACGACGGCCGAGAGGCCCCAGACGGTGCGCGTCCGCTCCTTGAGAACTCAACAGCGTGCCAAAAGTCAGTGCCAAATAAACCCCGTCTACGTCGGGGGATCGGCGCCTTCCGGTGTCGAGCGTCCCGGCGTAGCGGATTCCTTTGGTAGCGAGACGGGCGGATGCTCTAGCCAGGGCTCCGTCCGAATCGAGCCGAAGATCAAAACCGCCGCGCATCCGGTTCTCCGGGTGCCGGCACTCCGCATGTCACCGAACCGCCCGCGCCTCTGGTGCGGGCGGAACTACGGTAAGCAGACATCTACGGAGAGTTTGATCCTGGCTCAGGACGAACGCTGGCGGCGTGCTTAACACATGCAAGTCGAGCGAGGCCCTCCTTCGGGAGGTGTCCTAGCGGCGAACGGGTGAGTAACACGTGGGCAACCTGCCCCTAGCTCTGGGATAACCCCGGGAAACCGGGGCTAATACCGGATACGACCGCACCGGGCATCTGGAGCGGTGGAAAGAATTTTGGCTAGGGATGGGCCCGCGGCCTATCAGCTTGTTGGTGGGGTGACGGCCCACCAAGGCGTCGACGGGTAGCCGGCCTGAGAGGGCGACCGGCCACACTGGGACTGAGACACGGCCCAGACTCCTACGGGAGGCAGCAGTGGGGAATATTGCGCAATGGGCGAAAGCCTGACGCAGCGACGCCGCGTGAGGGATGAAGGCCTTCGGGTTGTAAACCTCTTTCAGCAGGGACGAAGCGAAAGTGACGGTACCTGCAGAAGAAGCACCGGCCAACTACGTGCCAGCAGCCGCGGTAATACGTAGGGTGCAAGCGTTGTCCGGAATTATTGGGCGTAAAGAGCTCGTAGGCGGTCCGCCACGTCGGCTGTGAAAACCCGAGGCTCAACCTCGGGCCTGCAGTCGATACGGGCGGACTAGAGTTCGGTAGGGGAGACTGGAATTCCTGGTGTAGCGGTGAAATGCGCAGATATCAGGAGGAACACCGGTGGCGAAGGCGGGTCTCTGGGCCGAAACTGACGCTGAGGAGCGAAAGCGTGGGGAGCAAACAGGATTAGATACCCTGGTAGTCCACGCCGTAAACGTTGGGCGCTAGGTGTGGGTCGTCTTCCACGCGATCCGTGCCGCAGCTAACGCATTAAGCGCCCCGCCTGGGGAGTACGGCCGCAAGGCTAAAACTCAAAGGAATTGACGGGGGCCCGCACAAGCGGCGGAGCATGTGGCTTAATTCGACGCAACGCGAAGAACCTTACCAAGGCTTGACATGCAGGGAAATCCGGCAGAGATGCCGGGTCCGCAAGGGTCCTGCACAGGTGGTGCATGGTTGTCGTCAGCTCGTGTCGTGAGATGTTGGGTTAAGTCCCGCAACGAGCGCAACCCTCGTCCTATGTTGCCAGCGGGTAATGCCGGGGACTCATAGGAGACTGCCGGGGTCAACTCGGAGGAAGGTGGGGATGACGTCAAATCATCATGCCCCTTATGTCTTGGGCTGCACACATGCTACAATGGCCGGTACAAAGGGTCTGCAATACCGCAAGGTGGAGCCAATCCCATAAAGCCGGTCTCAGTTCGGATCGGGGTCTGCAACTCGACCCCGTGAAGTCGGAGTCGCTAGTAATCGCAGATCAGCAACGCTGCGGTGAATACGTTCCCGGGCCTTGTACACACCGCCCGTCACGTCACGAAAGTCGGTAACACCCGAAGCCGGTGGCCCAACCCTCGGGAGGGAGCCGTCGAAGGTGGGATCGGCGATTGGGACGAAGTCGTAACAAGGTAGCCGTACCGGAAGGTGCGGCTGGATCACCTCCTTTCTAAGGAGCGCCTGGCTCGTCGGTGGTGCTTGCATCCCGGCGGACCCAGACCCACAGCCGGCCGCCCGTGCCGGAGTGGTGCTCAAGGGTGGAACACTGACCAGTCGGCCGGCACCTCGCCCGAGCTCAGACCTAGTACAGCCGCATACCTGCGGCCGGACCGGTGGAGCCGCAGGAGGGGAACGGCCCCGGCACGCTGTTGGGTCCTGAGGGAGTGGGCTGTAGCTCACGCCCTTACACCCGTCGCGCCACCGGCCCCCCGCAGGGTGCCGGTGGCGTTCGGGTGCGCACGGACCGGCCTGGCCCCGTACGGCGTCCCCTCTATCGGGGGCGTACGCGGGGAGCCCCGGCCGGTGCCGTCCGTATCTTGAGAACTGCACAGTGGACGCGAGCATCTTTTAGTGGCCAAGTTAGTAAGGGCGCACGGTGGATGCCTTGGCACCAGGAGCCGATGAAGGACGTGGGAGGCTGCGATAAGCCTCGGGGAGCTGCCAACCAAGCATTGATCCGAGGATGTCCGAATGGGGCAACCCGGCAGGAGTCATGTCCTGTCACCCACACCTGAACACATAGGGTGTGCGGAGGGAACGTGGGGAAGTGAAACATCTCATTACCCACAGGAAGAGAAAGCAACCGCGATTCCGCGAGTAGTGGCGAGCGAAAGCGGATCTAGGCTAAACCGAACACGTGGAAAAGCCGGCAGGCGTTGCGTGTTCGGGGTCGTGGGACCGTTCAGCTGGAGCTGCCGCTCCGGCAGGGAGTGACAAAGTGCAGCGTCAGCCGAAGGCCATGCGAAAGGGCCGGCACAGAGGGTAACACCCCCGTAGGCGAAGACGACTGCACCTCCCGAGCGTAATCCCAAGTAGCACGGAGCCCGTGAAATTCCGTGTGAATCCGGCGGGACCACCCGCTAAGCCTAAATACTCCCTGGTGACCGATAGCGGACAAGTACCGTGAGGGAAAGGTGAAAAGTACCCCGGGAGGGGAGTGAAATAGTACCTGAAACCGTGTGCCTACAAGCCGTGGGAGCGTCGTCGTACCTTCGGGTGCGGCCGTCACCGCGTGCCTTTTGAAGAATGAGCCTGCGAGTTTGCGGTATGTGGCAAGGTTAACCCGTGAGGGGTAGCCGTAGCGAAAGCGAGTCCGAACAGGGCGCTGTAGTCGCATGCCCAAGACCCGAAGCCAAGTGATCTACCCATGGCCAGGTTGAAGCGCGGGTAAGACCGCGTGGAGGACCGAACCCACCAGGGTTGAAAACCTGGGGGATGAGCTGTGGGTAGGGGTGAAAGGCCAATCAAACTTGGTGATAGCTGGTTCTCCCCGAAATGCATTTAGGTGCAGCGTCACGCGTTTCTTGCCGGAGGTAGAGCACTGGATGGCCTAGGGGGCCCAAAAGCTTACCAAAGTCAGCCAAACTCCGAATGCCGGTAAGTAAGAGCGTGGCAGTGAGACTGCGGGGGATAAGCTTCGTAGTCGAGAGGGAAACAGCCCAGACCACCAGCTAAGGCCCCCAAGCGTGTGCTAAGTGGGAAAGGATGTGGAGTCGCACAGACAACCAGGAGGTTGGCTTAGAAGCAGCCACCCTTGAAAGAGTGCGTAATAGCTCACTGGTCAAGTGATTCTGCGCCGACAATGTAGCGGGGCTCAAGCACACCGCCGAAGCTGTGGCATGCGCGCATCGCTCGGCGGCACCCTCGGGTGCCGTCCAGGCGCGCGCATGGGTAGGGGAGCGTCGTGCGGCGAGTGAAGCGGCAGGGTGACCTAGCCGTGGACGCCGCACGAGTGAGAATGCAGGCATGAGTAGCGAAAGAGGGGTGAGAAACCCCTCCGCCGAATGACCAAGGGTTCCTGGGGCAGGCTAATCCGCCCAGGGTAAGTCGGGACCTAAGGCGAGGCCGACAGGCGTAGTCGATGGACAACGGGTTGATATTCCCGTACCCGCTATGACGCGCCAATGCCGACCCTGGTTGTGCTAAGCGGGTGAAGCCCGGCTCCTCTTCGGAGGCGTCAGGTGGAACGCGCGACCCCGACCGGCACTAGGCAAGCGAAGGGATGACGCAGGAAGGTAGTCCAACCCGGGCGTTGGTTGTCCCGGGGTAAGGGTGTAGGGCGGAGCGTCGGCAAATCCGCGCTCCATACGCCTGAGACCTGACACCGAGCCGATAACGGCGAAGTGGATGATCCTATGCTGCCAAGAAAAGTCTCTAGCGAGTGTCATGGCGGCCCGTACCCCAAACCGACTCAGGTGGTCAGGTAGAGAATACCAAGGCGATCGGGCGAACTGTGGTTAAGGAACTCGGCAAAATACCCCCGTAACTTCGGGAGAAGGGGGGCCGTTGACGTGTAGGGGACAAGCTCCCCGAAGCGTCTTGCGGCCGCAGAGACCAGGCTGAAGCGACTGTTTACTAAAAACACAGGTCCGTGCAAAGTCGCAAGACGACGTATACGGACTGACGCCTGCCCGGTGCTGGAACGTTAAGGGGACGGGTTAGTGCACATCGTGCGCGAAGCTCAGAACTCAAGCGCCAGTAAACGGCGGTGGTAACTATAACCATCCTAAGGTAGCGAAATTCCTTGTCGGGTAAGTTCCGACCTGCACGAATGGCGTAACGACTTCAGCACTGTCTCAACCACAGGCCCGGCGAAATTGCACTACGAGTAAAGATGCTCGTTACGCGCGGCAGGACGGAAAGACCCCGGGACCTTCACTACAGCTTGATATTGGTGGTCGGTTCGGCTTGTGTAGGATAGGTGGGAGACTGTGAAGCGGGCACGCCAGTGTTCGTGGAGTCAACGTTGAAATACCACTCTGGTCGTACTGGCTGTCTAACCTGGGTCCGTAAACCGGATCAGGGACAGTGTCAGGTGGGTAGTTTAACTGGGGCGGTTGCCTCCCAAAATGTAACGGAGGCGCCCAAAGGTTCCCTCAGCCTGGTTGGCAATCAGGTGTTGAGTGCAAGTGCACAAGGGAGCTTGACTGTGAGATCGACAGATCGAGCAGGAGCGAAAGCTGGGACTAGTGACCCGGCACTGGCTTGTGGAAGCGGTGTCGCTCAACGGATAAAAGGTACCCCGGGGATAACAGGCTGATCTTGCCCAAGAGTCCATATCGACGGCAAGGTTTGGCACCTCGATGTCGGCTCGTCGCATCCTGGGGCTGGAGTAGGTCCCAAGGGTTGGGCTGTTCGCCCATTAAAGCGGTACGCGAGCTGGGTTTAGAACGTCGTGAGACAGTTCGGTCCCTATCCGCCGCGCGCGCAGGAGACTTGAGAAGAGCTGTCCCTAGTACGAGAGGACCGGGACGGACGAACCTCTGGTGTGTCAGTTGTCGTGCCAACGGCACGGCTGATTAGCTACGTTCGGCAGGGATAACCGCTGAAAGCATCTAAGCGGGAAGCTCGCTTCGAGATGAGGTCTCCCACAGGGTCAACCTGGTAAGGCCCCCGACCAGACGATCGGGTTGATAGGCCGGAGGTGGAAGTGCGGCAACGCATGTAGCCGACCGGTACTAATAGGCCGAGGGCTTGCCACCATATGATGTTTCGCGTCCACTGTGCGGTTCCCGAGATGCGGCCGGCCGGCTGAAACGCTGGCCCGTCTCCATTGGGTTACGGCGGCCATGGCGAAGGGGAAACGCCCGGTCCCATTCCGAACCCGGAAGCTAAGCCCTTCAGCGCCGATGGTACTGCGCGGGAGACTGCGTGGGAGAGTAGGACGCCGCCGGACACTTCTTGACGCCAGGGTCACCTTCGCTGAGGTGGCCCTGGCGTCTTTTCTGTCGACCAGGCCAGCGGGGAGGTGTCGATTGAACCGCAGCGCGCCAGGACGTCCGCCCGGTCGCGGCCATGCCGCACCGCGGACCGGTGGGACGGGGGGAACGGTGCCGGGCCCACCTGCCGCCGTCCGGCAGCCCTCACCGGCGGCTGGGCGCCGCAGGAGCCAGGACCCCCGCGTCGACGACGACGTGACGGCTGACCAGCTGCCGGAGGAGGTGCGGCGGGAGCTGCGCTCACTTCCCGCCGCCCTGGCCGACCGGGTGGCCGGACATCTCGTCATGGCGGGCCGGCTCCTCGAGGAAGACCCGACCACAGCTCATGAGCACAGCCTGGCGGCGCGCGGACTCGCAGCGCGGCTCGCAGCGGTCCGCGAGGTCGTCGGAGTCACGGCGTACCGGGCGGGACGCTATGCCGAGGCGCTCGGCGAGTTCCGGGCGGTGCTCCGGATGACGGGGGTCGCGGACTATCTGCCCATGATGGCTGACTGCGAGCGCGGGCTCGGCCGGCCGGAACGAGCGCTCGCCTTGGCGGAGAACCCGCAGGTGCCGCGGCTGGACCGGGCCGGCCAGGTCGAGATGCGCATCGTCTGCGCTGGAGCACGGCGTGACCTGGGTCAGCTGGAGGCTGCCCTGATGACGCTGCGCGCCGGCACCGATCTCGACCCGCCGACCGTGGAGGAGTGGACGCCAAGGCTGTGGTACGCCTACGCGGACACCCTGCTGGCGGCCGGCCAGGCCGATGCGGCCCGGGAGTGGTTCCTGGCCGTCGCCGGCGTCGACGAGGACGGTGTCACCGACGCGCAGGAGCGGTTGGCGGTCCTCGAAGCCGGCCTTCCGGCGCCGGATGTCACGGGCGCTGCCTACCCGGACCCGGCGGGCTCCGAAGGCCGGCCGGACCGCTCCTCCGGCTAGTCCCTCCACAGCCACGCCGCCGCTCCTCGCTGTCCACAGGTTCCCTCGGGACCGGGACGATGGTCAGGTGCGGGCGACACCCTTTGCCGGCTCTTCCGGAATGAGGGTGTAGGTCTGGGCGCGTCGCTGGCGGGGTGAGTGTCGAGGTCTTCCGAGGATGGGAGTTCTCACACCGCCCAGCCGGAAGACCTCGACGTGCGCGACGCTACCTTCGCTTGCCCTGATCTCACGGCGTTCTGCCGTCTCGACGAGCTCGGTCTGGAGGTCGTCGGGCAGCGGCTCGAGCCGGATCGGGCGGTGCTGGCGTGCCGTGTCATCGAGCCGGACGAGTGGTGTCGCCGCTGCGGGGTCCGGGGATTGGCGCGGGACACGGTGACCCGGCGGCTGGCGCACGAGCCGTTCGGGTGGCGGCCGACGACGCTGTTGGTGACGGTGCGCCGCTACCAGTGCGGCGACTGCGGGCACGTGTGGCGTCAGGACACCAGCTCCGCGGCCGAGCCGCGGGCGCGGCTGTCGCGCCGTGCGCTGCGGTGGGCGCTGGAGGCCGTCGTGTGTCAGCACCTCACGGTGGCCCGGGTCGCCGAAGCGCTCGCGGTGTCGTGGGACACCGCCAACGACGCGGTGCTGGCCGAGGGCCGACGGGTGCTGATCGCCGATCCGCACCGCCTCGACGGCGTGGCGGTGATTGGGGTGGACGAGCACTGCTGGCGCCACACCTGCCGCGGCGACTAGTACGTCACCGTGATCATCGACCTGACCCCCGTGCGTGATCGCACCGGCCCAGCAAGGCTGTTGGACATGGTCGAAGGCCGCTCGAAACAGGTGTTCAAGACCTGGCTCGACCAGCAGAGCACGGCCTTCCGGGACGGGATCGAGGTGGTGGCGATGGACGGTTTCACCGGCTTCAAGACCGCCGCGGCCGAGACCGTCCCGGACGCGGTCGCGGTGATGGACCCCTTCCACGTCGTGGCCCTGGCCGGTGATGCGCTCGACCGCTGCCGGCAACGCGTCCAGCAGCAGACCCGCGGACACCGCGGCCGCACCGGTGACCCGCTCTACGGCATCCGTCGCGTGCTGCGCACCGGCGCCGAGCTGCTCACCGATCGACAACAACAACGCCTGGCCGCCGTGTTCGACACCGACGCGCATGTCGAGGTCGAAGCCACCTGGGGCGTCTACCAGCGCATCGTCGCCGCCTACCGCGACCTCAACCGGACCGCCGCGAAGACCGACCTAGCGAAGATCATCAACACGATCAGCAAGGGCGTGCCCCCAGCGCTCACCGAGCTGATCACGCTCGGCCGGACACTGAAACGCCGCGCCGCCGACGTGCTCGCCTACTTCGATCGGGCCGGCACCAGCAACGGGCCGACGGAGGCGATCAACGGCCGCCTCGAACACCTCCGCGGCTCAGCACTCGGCTTCCGCAACCTCACCAACTACATCGCAAGATCACTACTCGAACCGGCGGCTTCAGACCCCGACTACACCCGCGATTCGGATGAGCCCGGTAACGGAGTCGGCGGTTGCCCTTGGCAGTCAGCCAGGCGATGGAGCGTTCGACCATCGGCCGGTGCTGCCGGTAGGCCGCCTGGAACGGCTCGGTCTCGGCTTGCCGCCGCGCGGCGCGCAGCAGCACCTCGTGCTCGTGCAGGTGCAGGGTCCGGCCATCCTTGGCCGTCGTGCAGCGGGGCCGCAGCGGGCACCCCCGGCAGCCGGCGCCGAAGGTCACGCTGCGCGTCGCGGTGAGCGGGCGGGTCAACCCGTTCGGGCAGGTCACCGTGCGGCCAGCGGCGTCCAGGGTGAAGTCGTCGATGGTGAAGCCGCCGGGGACCGGCGGACGCAGCGGAGCCGGCTTGATGACCGCGGTGTGCCCGGCGGCGGCCAGCGCGGCGCGCGCGGCGCCACTGCCGTAGGCGGAGTCCGCGAGCACCTGCACGGGCCCGGTCTTCGCGGTGAGCAGCTCCACCCCGACGGTCGCGTCGCTGCTGTCGGCGCCGGCGGCCTTGGTGAGCTGGCAGGCGGTGACCAGCCCGGTGTCGGGCTCGACCGCGACGTGGGCCTTGAACCCGTCCTGGCGGCGGTGCACGGTCTTGTGCGCGTGCCGGGTCTCGGGATCCACCACGCTGATCACCCGGTCGGGCGCGACCTTGCGGGCGATCCGCCACCGCGGCGGTCCGCCGGGGTCGTCGAGGAGCTCCACATCCTGGCCGGCGACCAGCGCGAGCAAGCCGACCGCGTCGGCGGCCCGAGAGCCCGGCTGCTGCTCGCCAAGCCGGTCCAGCACGGCGAGAGCGTCGCGCACCAGCGCGTCGACCAGCGCGTCCCGGGCGGCGGCGCCGGGCACCTCCCGGCGGACCCGGCGCACCGCCGCGATCAGCTGGGTGACGGTGTCCTGGGTGGCCACCGCGTCATCGAGCACGGTGGAATCCAGCGCCCGCCGGGTCCTGCCCCGGAGCGCGCCGGTCGCGGCGATGACCTGCTGCACCGCCGTGAAGATGCGGTTCGGCTCGGCACTGGCGGCCAGCCGCCGGCGCCAGTAGGTCAACGTCGTCGGGTGAAAGCCCGGCTCGGTCAGCGGCCAGCCGACCGCGGCCTTCCAGCGCAGGTCGAAGGTCAGCGCTTCGACGGTGTCGGCGTCGGAGAGCCCGTGCAGCGTCTGCAGCACGATCACCGAGGCCATCACCTCCGCCGGCACCGACGGGCGGCCCCGGCCCGAGGGGAACAGGTCGGTGAACATCTGGTCCGGAAACAGCCGCCGGCGGTGCTCGGCGAGGAACGTGAACACGCTGCCCGGCCGGAGCAGATGCCCGGCCACCGACTCGGCGTCGAGCAACTCTCGCTGATCGTCAGATCGTCCCTGCATTCCCCAATGGTTCCGACGATCAGGGCGGCACGGCGACACCGACACCGACCTTTGTTCAGGAGTCTCCTAGGGGACGGCCAAGTCCCGGCTCGTGGTGGATCAACTTCCGAAGCCGCTCGCGGCAACGAGGCCGCGACACTATTGGCCTACGGCCGCGCACCGACCTGTCGGCCATGGGCGCGTCGCGCCAAGCCGCTGCTGGCTGGCGCGAACTCGCTGAGGTGCTCATTGGGGTGGGTCGGGTAGAGGAGGCGCTCGACGCCTACCGTCAGGCCGCCACTACCCGGCATTGCTGCGCCAGCGGCCATGATCCCCGAGCTGCGGCACTCCTGGCGCTAGTCCCTGCCCATCCGGGCTGCAACCTACGTCCCAGCCGTTGACAACGGGGCAGTCGCGAGCAGCAACTCGACGCTGTGTGCGGCGACCCCGAATCCCCGATCGCCGGGCGCCCCGGCCCCGGCAGCAGGCCCGTCGCAGTCATTCCAAGTGAGGTTCTGCGCGCTGCGCAGCAGCGTGCGGCGAAGGACAGCAGGCCGTGGCCCGCGGCGGCCGAGCGCTGACTGCTGGGCCGGCGCGGCGTACCGCATGCAAGCCATCCCACGACGGGGTGCCTCTTGCCCTTGCGTCGCCCGCGGCGAGGGAGCACAGTGGGGGCCTCGCACCGCCGGGCGTGGACGGCGTTGGCGGCCCACAAGTGCCCACGCTGGAGTTGCCGGATGCGCGGACACGCAGCCCAGGCGAGGGCGACTCGCGGCCGGGCCGCTCTTCTCATGTGCGTCGTGATCGCTGCACTGCAGGTCGTCCCCATGACGTCGGCAAGTGCGTACGTTTCCTGTACAAACTACTACCCTACCGGCAATTATTTCGACGGCTACTACGTAAGGCCACCCGTCGCGGCAGAGGGAACGCGGGCAACGATAAACTATGAGTTCGGCAACTTGTGCGACAGCGTGAACAATGGGAGTAGTACCTATAGTAACAACTTCCATTACACCTGGGTGATGCTAGAGAACGGCAACGCCACGGGTGGCCTGGCACAGATTGGCTACTTCCGTCCTATCGGGGGAACTCCGCGGCTAGCTGCGGAATATGATGTGGACGCCAGCTACTCGGGTGCGGACTTCGTAAGGACATTCGGTACTGCTGTAGGCACGAGTGCCAACGCGACATTCTGGGTCTACTATAACCCGAGCACTGGTCATCTGGACTTGAACTACGACAATCACCAGCTATCGAGTACGCCATTTAACCCTAATAGCAAGTGGGGTTCTCCGTCTAACTGGTACTCCGAATGGTTCGGCGAGGTCACGCAGAAGGCCAGCGACATGCCTGGAACCTCAAGTGCCAGGACGAACTTCCGCAGCATGAATGTCCAACGATGGGACAATGATCAGTACACTAGCAGCATAGGCTCGCCGACGCTGCGTAATGATAAGTCGTCTCCTGCTGCGAACTTAAGCGGGTCATCCTACTGGGCGCGCACCTATATCTACAGCAACGGCTTCGACATATTTACCGTTAACCCACAGTCATGAAGGACCGAGCGCGATCTACGGAACGTAAAGAGGGGGAGCACATGCCTCGCACGCGAAACGTAATCGCACTTGCTGGGGTCGTCGCCGCTGTCATTGCTGGCTGCGGCGAGAGCGGCCCGGCTCTCCAGGAACTTCATTCAGGTGGGGACGTCCAAGTCCGTCCCCAGCAAGTTCCGTCCGGCAGCAACCTCAAGGATCCCACCCGGCAGGATGTAGTGGTGGGCCGCGTCGATGACCTCGCTGGTCTTGAGTCCAAGGTCGGCGCAGGGGGGAGACTGCTCGAGTCAATTCGCTTGCGGCGAGGCCTGACCGTCCTGGAGCCGGCTCCCCCAGCGCTGATGCCAGCCATAACCGCGGAACAGGCTCTGGCCGCGCTGCGTGCCGAAGAGTTGTACGAGAATACCCTAACCGACGTTCAGCCGAAGCTGGCGCTCGGACTTCTGGACAGTCAGGACGGTGGTGGTACGGTCACGGTCACGCCCGGGGTGAATGGAGCCCCGGCCTATCAGGCGCGCCTGGTATGGGCCGTCCTGATTCACGATGTCGTCAGCGAGTACGGCCCGTCAGGCGGAGGGCTCCTCACCTCTCCCACTGCCTCAGCCGCCGCCCAACAGCCCGTGCGAGTGAATTTCGTGGCCTTCATCGACGCCCTCACGGGCAGCTTCCTATTCGCGCAGGAGATCGGTTTGCTTCAGGACGTCTCCTGAGTCGCGATTTGACCACCAATTGACTGGCTCAACGGCCACCGGACGTATACAACTCGGCTGAAGGCTGCCCCCTCGGTGGTCAGGACTCGGTGGTGGTGGGCAGGCTGCCCGTGTCCAGGCACAACGCCCAGGCACCCGCAACAGCGGGGACGGCGCGGAGCAGCGCCGGCAGGACCTACAGCCGAGCCCGCCCGCGAGGACCCAGCGGGGTTGCGACCCAGATTACTGCCAGTAGCCGGGTGACGCGCTGAACCATGCCGAAGCAGTCGGCTCAGCCACCAGTATGGCGCAGGCAAGTTCACACGCCGAGTCGCCGTTCCCGCAGAAGGAGCCTTATACTACTGGCTGCGGCAGTCTGATCTGGCCCCACCCGGCTCGGGTGGACCGTCGTCTCGTGATCCAGCGAGGCGACGGGAGGCCGGGGTTGGAGTTTGGAGTTGGCCCGCTTCGGTGGACACCCTGATCTTGGGCTCTTCGCCCGAGGAAGGGGTCCTGATGGGCCGTCCGAGCAAGTACTCCCCGGAGTTTCGGGAGCAAGCTGTTGAGCTGGTCAGGGCCACGGGTAAGACGATCGCCGAGGTCGCTCGTGACCTGCAGATCAACGACACGACGCTGGGGAACGGGTCAAGGCCGACAACGCCGAACGTGGAGTCCCCGACAGCAGCGGGCTGCTGCCGCCGACCGTGGCTGAGCGCGCGGAGTTGACCAAGCTGCGCAGGGAGAACAGCAAGCTCAAGGTCGAGCGGGAGATCTTGAAAAAAGCGGCGGCCTTCTTCGTGACGGAGTCGACGAGGTGACGCGGTTCGCCTTCATCGACCGAGAGAAGGCGCACTACGACGTCACCGTGCTGGGTCGGCTGCTCCAGGTCAGCCGCTCAGGTTTCTACGCCTGGGTGGCGCGGCCACCGTCGGCGCGAGCGGTCGCCGACGAGGTGCTGACCGAGCAGATCCGCACTGCCTTCGATGACAACCGCAAGGTCTAGGGCTCACCGCGCATCCACGCCGAGCTCGCCGACGCGGGCGTGCACGTCGGGCGCAAGCGGGTCGCCCGGCTGATGAAGACTGCCGGCATCGTCGGCTGCCACCGCCGGAAGCGCTCGTTCTCGATCACGAACCAGAACCCGAAGGCTGAGGCGGCGCCGGCTGGTGGACCGCAGGTTCGTCGCGACCTGCCCGAATCAGCTGTGGGTCGCGGACGTAACGTACGTGCCGACCGTGCAGGGCTGGTTGTACTTGGCGTGCGTCACCGACGTGTTCAGCCGACTGGTGCTGGGCTGGTCAATGGCCTCGCACCGCAAGACCGACCTCGTCGTGGACGCCGTCACGATGGCCGGGCACCGCCGCGGCGGGCACGTCCCTGGCGTGATCCATCACAGCGACCGCGGCGGTGAGTACACCTCACATGCCCTCGAGCGTGAGCTGCGCCGGCACGGGGCGCTGGCCAGCATGGGGTCGGTGGCGGACTGCTAGGACAACGCACTGGCCGAAAGCGTGTTCGCCACCCTCAAGTGCGAGCTGTTCGATCAGCAGCCCGGCGGCCGGTTCACCAGCCGGCACGAGGCCAAGCCGGCTCTTCCGGAATGAGGGTGTAGGTCTGGGCGCGTCGCTGGCGGGGTGAGTGTCGAGGTCTTCCGAGGATGGGAGTTCTCACACCGCCCAGCCGGAAGACCTCGACGTGCGCGACGCTACCTTCGCTTGCCCTGATCTCACGGCGTTCTGCCGTCTCGACGAGCTCGGTCTGGAGGTCGTCGGGCAGCGGCTCGAGCCGGATCGGGCGGTGCTGGCGTGCCGTGTCATCGAGCCGGACGAGTGGTGTCGCCGCTGCGGGGTCCGGGGATTGGCGCGGGACACGGTGACCCGGCGGCTGGCGCACGAGCCGTTCGGGTGGCGGCCGACGACGCTGTTGGTGACGGTGCGCCGCTACCAGTGCGGCGACTGCGGGCACGTGTGGCGTCAGGACACCAGCTCCGCGGCCGAGCCGCGGGCGCGGCTGTCGCGCCGTGCGCTGCGGTGGGCGCTGGAGGCCGTCGTGTGTCAGCACCTCACGGTGGCCCGGGTCGCCGAAGCGCTCGCGGTGTCGTGGGACACCGCCAACGACGCGGTGCTGGCCGAGGGCCGACGGGTGCTGATCGCCGATCCGCACCGCCTCGACGGCGTGGCGGTGATTGGGGTGGACGAGCACTGCTGGCGCCACACCTGCCGCGGCGACTAGTACGTCACCGTGATCATCGACCTGACCCCCGTGCGTGATCGCACCGGCCCAGCAAGGCTGTTGGACATGGTCGAAGGCCGCTCGAAACAGGTGTTCAAGACCTGGCTCGACCAGCAGAGCACGGCCTTCCGGGACGGGATCGAGGTGGTGGCGATGGACGGTTTCACCGGCTTCAAGACCGCCGCGGCCGAGACCGTCCCGGACGCGGTCGCGGTGATGGACCCCTTCCACGTCGTGGCCCTGGCCGGTGATGCGCTCGACCGCTGCCGGCAACGCGTCCAGCAGCAGACCCGCGGACACCGCGGCCGCACCGGTGACCCGCTCTACGGCATCCGTCGCGTGCTGCGCACCGGCGCCGAGCTGCTCACCGATCGACAACAACAACGCCTGGCCGCCGTGTTCGACACCGACGCGCATGTCGAGGTCGAAGCCACCTGGGGCGTCTACCAGCGCATCGTCGCCGCCTACCGCGACCTCAACCGGACCGCCGCGAAGACCGACCTAGCGAAGATCATCAACACGATCAGCAAGGGCGTGCCCCCAGCGCTCACCGAGCTGATCACGCTCGGCCGGACACTGAAACGCCGCGCCGCCGACGTGCTCGCCTACTTCGATCGGGCCGGCACCAGCAACGGGCCGACGGAGGCGATCAACGGCCGCCTCGAACACCTCCGCGGCTCAGCACTCGGCTTCCGCAACCTCACCAACTACATCGCAAGATCACTACTCGAACCGGCGGCTTCAGACCCCGACTACACCCGCGATTCGGATGAGCCCCTTTGCCTGAAGAACCGGCCGGAACGCGAGGGGCGCTCAATGAAGGTGGAGGGCACGCGAGGAGTCGGCGTCGCGGCCGGCGACCCGGCGGTCGAGCACCGCAACGAAGTGGTGCTGGCCGGCCGATTGGCGGCGGCGCCGGAGGTCCGGACGTTGCCGAGCGGTGACCTGCTCACCAGCTTCCGCCTGGTGGTGGGCCGACCGCCCGCCGCCCGTGGCCGATCCGGCCGTGAGCCCTCGCCACGGCCGGTCCCGGTGGACACGCTCGACTGCGTCGCCTGGCGGAGCGCCGTACGCCGGTCGGCGTCGGGCTGGCTGCCCGGCGACATCCTGGAGGTCACCGGCGCCCTGCGCCGCCGGTTCTGGCGCTCACCCGGCGGGACGGCCAGCCGCTGCGAGGTGGAGGTGGTGGCGGCCCGGCGGCTACGCCGGGCGGCAGGGTGAGCGTCAGGCGTCGAAGGGTCGCAGCACGAGGCCGGTGCGGGGCTTGGGGGTGAACAAGGTCGACTTTCGTGGCATCCGATCTCCGGCCGCGGCGACGGCTGTGACCGCCTCCACCGGAGTCGGGTTGAGCAGCAGGGCGGTGCCGCCGTCGCCCACGGCGGCTAGTGCCGCAGGCACGTCGTGGGCAAAGCCGACGACGTCTTCTGTGTCCGTCAGTCCCCACAGTTTCGAGATGAGCAGTCGATGGGCGATGGTGACGTCCAGCCCCCGCCAGGCGGGCGAGCGGTCCAGCGGTACCACTCGATCTACTGCGGCCCGGTCGGGTCGGGTCAGCAGGAAGCGGTCCTGGGAGTCCGCCAGCAGATAGGCGGCCCCGCCGGCACCGGCTCGCCGCAGCTCCGCGAGAGCGGAGTCCATGTCCTCGCCGAGCCGACGGACCATGAACACCGCCTCGGCTCGACTGGCCGCGTCCCGCACCGGCAGCCCTGCCACGGTGCGGTGGATCGCATGCACCTGGGGCCCGAAACCGGTCGCGTCCACGAGCAGAGCCAGGCCGTAGTCCCACGCCCCTGCACCGTCCCCGCTGGCATGCCGGTCTCGCTGGTGCTGCAGGTAGGTGGCGTACCGGTGATGGCCGTCGGCGATCACCGCCCGCCGGGGCAGCAGGTCAGCGGCCACCTCCGCCAGCCCTGCTGGATCGGTCAGTGACCAGAGCCGGTGAGTGACCCCGTCGAGGGTCGCCGTGGTGACCAGCGGCTCCCGTGCGGCAGCGGCCCGTACGGCGGCCGCCGCCGTCCCGCCGCCCTCGTAGACCAGGAAGATCGGCTCGAGGTTGGCCTCGGTGGCCTCGGTCAGGGCCAACCGGTCAGCCACCGGACCGGCCATCGTGTTCTCGTGCGGCAGCACCACGCCGGTCTCGGTCGGGGTGAGACCGAGCGCGCCGACCAGGCCCCGCTGGACGTGCCCACCGACCGACTCCTCGTAGACGTAGAGCGCGGGTTCGGCGTCGAGGACCAGGGTGCCGTCCCGCCGCCAGCCGGCCAGGGTGCGGGCCGCAAGCCCGTAGCGGCTGCCCGGGCCGTCCTCGTCCCGTGGGAGAATGAGCCCAACGACGTTGTGTGGGCTGGCCGCCTCCAGCACCGCACGCTGCTCGGCGTCGATGACGTCGTACGGCGGCGAAGTCATCGCGGCGAGCTCCGGACCGGTAGCGGCATAGCGCAGCGCGCGGAAGGGCGCCAACACCAAGCCGCCGGGGTCCGGCACGGTGGGCGGCACCGGGACGGTCATGGCGGGATGCTACGGGGCGGGAAGAGGGAGGAGGGTGGCGTGCGCGAGAACTCGGACCAGGCCGACGACGTCGTCGGCGGCGACGGCTTGCCGCCGCCTGACGTCTCGCCCCGCGGCGAGGTCTACGACTGGTACATGCGAGGACTCAGCCTGCTGGACAGCGGCAACCCGGCCGCGGCGGTCCAGCTGCTGGGACATGCGGCCGCGGCCGAGCCGCAGTCCCGCAGCGTGCGGGAGGCGCTCGCTCGTGCGCAGTTCGACGCGGGGGACTTCGCGGACGCGCGGGACAACTTCGACTGGATCACCAGGGCGGATCCGGCCGACGACTACGCACAGTTCGGGCTGGGACTCGCCGCTGCCAAGGTGGGCGACTACCGGAGCGCCGTGGAGCACCTGGCGCTCGCCGCCGCCATGCGGCCCGACATCGCGCACTACGGCGTCGCCCTCCGCGGCGCCCGCGCCGCTCTCACCCGGCAGTGACGCCCGGGCAGGGGCTCCGGGCCAGCCCGCAGCCCCTGGTGGCGGTCTACGACGCGGCCCTGATCGACCTGGACGGCGTCGTCTACGTCGGACCCGAACCGGTGACCGGCGCCGTCGACGCCATCTCCGCGGCCCGTGACGCCGGTCTGCGGATCGGCTTTCTCACCAACAACGCCTCCCGTACGCCGGAGACCGTGGCCGGCCACCTGCGCGCCCTGGGCGTCGCGGCCGATCCCCTCGACGTCGTCACGGCGGCGCAGGCGGCGGCCGCACTGTTGCGGGAGCGGCTGCGCCCGGCCGCCCGGGTGCTGGTCACCGGGGCACCGGCGCTTCGTGATGCCGTCGCCACTGCCGGTTTCGTCCCGGTGAGCTCGGCCGATGACCGGCCGGCCGCGGTGGTCTCGGGGTACGACGTCTCATTTGACTACGCGCGGCTGGCCGAGGCGACGCTCGCGGTGAGTGCCGGAGCCCTGTGGGTCGCGGCCAACCTCGACGCCACCCTGCCGTCGCCGCGCGGCCTGCTGCCCGGCAACGGCGCCCTGGTGGCTGCGATCGCCGCGGCCACCGGTCGGCGTCCGCTCTCGGTCGGCAAGCCGGAGCGGGCGCTCTACGACGAGGCGGTCCAGCGGACGGGTGCCCGGCGCCCGCTCATGGTGGGGGATCGGCTCGACACCGACATCGCCGGCGCCGCAGCGGCCGGCATGGACAGCCTGGCGGTGCTGACAGGGGTGGCTCGGCCGATCGACGTGCTGCTGGCGGAGCCGCCGGCGCGCCCGACGTACCTCGCCCGGGACCTGAGCGGTTTGCTCGCCGCGCATCCAGCGCCCGACCTGCAGGGGGAGCTGGCCAGCTGCGGCGGGTGGTGCGCCACCCTGGACGGGCCGGTCCTGACGGTGCGCCTCCGGACGTCCACGACACCCCCGGATGGGCGGGACGCGCTCGACGGGTTGCGCGCCGCCTGCGCCGTGGCCTGGGCGGCCGCCGACGCCGGCCGGCTACCCACCGGCCTACAGGCGGTCGGCCTGCCGGTGACCTAGGGGGTTCCGGTCAGAGCAGGCGGCGCAGCCGGAGCAGGTCGAGCATGCTGGCGTCCACCTTGAGCCGTCCCTGCGCCCAGGCCGAGCCGAACCCCAGCCGGCCGTCGGTGAGCGCGACCAGGTCGTCGGAGCTCGTGGTCAGCCGGATCTGGGCCTGGGGCTGGTCGCCTCCGGCCGCGCTGGAGACGTCGGTGAGGGTGCCGCCCTTGAGCTGACCGGTGAAGGTCAGCTCAAGGTCCGGAACGGTGCAGCTGACGGAGCGGTCGACGACGTGGCGGGCGCGGTCGCCGCCGTCGGCGCCGGCCAGGGTGGCGGCGATCCGTCGCAGCGCCGCCTCACACTCCTGGGCAGTCGCCATCCGCTCCTCCTCGGGGCGTGTCGCGGCGGACCGTACCGCAGGTCCGCCCGAGGGCGTCCGGGCAGCGGTAGCGTCTCGCCTGTCGGCCGCCCCCGGCCGCCCGCCTGGAAAGGGTTAGCGCGTGATGTCGGAGCCGGCGCCCGGTGATGGCCTGCGGCGGACCGGTGAGCCCGGCGTCGACGCGGCGCTCGACCGACTGGCCGAGCTGGTCCGGGTGGCGCCGGCGGAGGCGGTGCCCGGCTACGACGAGGTTCATCGCCGGCTGGCCGACGCGCTGGCCGACCCGGCCGAGAGCTGAGCTGTGCCACGCCGAGCCCGCCTGGATACCGAGCTCGTCCGCCGGGGACTGGCGCGCTCCCGTGAGCAGGCCGCGGAGCTGGTGGCCGCCGGCCGGGTCCTGGTAGGCGGATCGCCGGCGACCAAGGCGGCCACGGCCGTTCTGCCGGACGACCCGGTGCTGCTGGCCGGCCCGGCCGGCCCGGACGACTACGCCTCCCGCGGCGGCCGGAAGCTGGCGGGGGCGCTGGACGCCTGGGGCGCCGGCGGACCTGAAGTCGCGGCGCGCCGATGCCTGGACGCCGGCGCCTCGACCGGCGGCTTCACCGACGTACTGCTCCGCCGCGGCGCGCGGCAGGTCGTCGCCGTCGACGTCGGCTACGGGCAGCTGGCCTGGTCCCTGCGCGCAGACCCGCGGGTGGTGGTCGTGGACCGCACCAACGTCCGTGACCTCGCCCCCGTCACGATCGGCGGGACGGTTGCCCTGGTGGTGGCGGACCTGTCCTTCATCTCGCTGACCGTCGTCCTGCCGGCGCTGGTGCGCTGCGCCGAGCACCGGGCCGACTTCGTCCTGCTCGTCAAGCCGCAGTTCGAGGTGGGCCGGGCCCGGCTCGGCCGCGGCGGCGTGGTGCGGGACCCGGCGCTGCGGGTCGGCGCGGTGACCTCGGTGGCGACCGCGGCTGCCCTGGCCGGCCTGGGCTGCCGCGGAGTGATGGCGAGCCCGTTGCCCGGACCTGCCGGCAACGTCGAGTACTTCCTGTGGCTGCGCAGCGAGGCGCCGCCGCTCGACCCGGCCGATGTGCACCGGGCCGTGGCGGACGGGCCATCATGACCGAGCGGGAGATCCTGCTGGTCGCCCACACCGGTCGCGAGGCGGTGCTGCGCAGCGCACGCGAGGTGGTCGAGCGGCTCTGCCGCGCCGGCATCGGCGTACGGGTGCTTGCCGGCGAGGCCACGGAGCTTGCGTGTACGCCGGCTCAGGTGCTCTCCACGGAGGAAGATGCGGCCGCCGGGGTCGAGCTGGTTCTCGTGCTCGGCGGCGACGGCACCCTGCTGCGCGGTGCCGAGCTCGCCCGGCCGGCCGGCGTACCGCTGCTCGGCATCAACCTGGGACGGGTCGGCTTTCTCGCCGAGGCCGAGCCCGGCGACCTCGCCGCGACCCTGGACGGTGTGGTCGACCGGGGCTATGACGTCGAGGAACGCATGACCCTCGACGTGGAGGTCCGGTACGACGGCGCCGTGGTGGCGACCGGGTGGGCTCTCAACGACGCCTCGGTCGAGAAGTCGACGGCGGACCGGATGCTCGACGTCCTGGTGGAGGTCGACGGCCGCCCGCTGTCGCACTGGGGCTGTGACGGGGTGGTCGCCGCCACCCCGACCGGCTCCACGGCGTACGCCTTCTCGGCCGGCGGACCGGTCGTCTGGCCGGAGGTCCAGGCGCTGCTGCTGGTGCCGATCAGTGCGCACGCGCTGTTCAGCCGGGCGCTGGTCGTGGCCCCCACCTCGGTGCTGGCCATCGAGATCTCGGCGGAGACCGCCGGTGGCGGGGTGCTCTGGTGCGACGGCCGGCGCACCGTGGAGCTGCGTGCGGGCGCCCGGGTGGAGGTACGACGCGGGCAGCAGCCGGTTGCGCTGGCGCGCCTGCAGCACCGGCCCTTCACCGACCGGCTGGTGGCCAAGTTCGCCTTGCCGGTCCAGGGCTGGCGCGGCCGGGCGGTCTGACCGCCAGCCGCTGGCTATCGTCGCAGCGTGCTGGAGGAGCTGCGCATCCGCGGCCTGGGCGTCATCGAGGACGCCGTCGTAGAGCTCGCGCCCGGCCTGACCGTGCTCACCGGGGAGACCGGTGCGGGCAAGACGATGGTCGTCCACGGGCTCGCCCTGCTGCTCGGCGGCCGCGCCGACGCGAGCCGGGTCCGCCCCGGCAGTGGCTCGGCGACCCTGGAGGGCCGGCTGCAGGTCGACCCGGCCGGCGCGGCCGCGGTGCGCGCGGTCGCGGCGGGCGCCCACTTGGATGACGACGTCCTGATCGTCACCCGCACCCTGAGCGCCGAAGGCCGCTCGCGGGCGGTGCTCGGCGGTGCCGCCGTACCGGTCGGCCTGCTGGGCGAGCTGGCCGGGGACCTGGTCGCCCTGCACGGCCAGTTCGACTCGACCGCGCTGCTGCGCCCCGCTGCCCAGCGGGAGGCGCTCGACCGGTACGCCGGGGAGCCGGTCGCCGGCCCGCTCGAGCGCTACGGCGTGGCGTACGAGCGGCTGCGGGTGGTGGATGCGGCGCTGGCCGAGCTCGAGGCGCTCGAGCGCGACCGTACCGGCGAGGTCGAGCTGCTGCGGGCGGATCTGGCGGAGGTGGCAGCCGCGGCGCCGGTGGAGGGCGAGGACACCGCGCTGGCCGCGGAGGTGGACCGGTTGGCGCACGCGGACACGCTGCTGCGGTCGGCGGGTACGGCGCACGGACTGCTGGCCGGTGAGCCGACGGCGGGGGAAGAGCTGGACGTCCTCAGCCTGGTAGCGGCGGCCCGGCGCGCTCTGGACTCGGCGGCGGGGCACGACCCGGCGCTCGGGTCGGTGGCCAGCCGGTTGGCGGAGGCCGGTTACCTGCTCGCCGACGTGGCGGCCGACCTCGCGGCGTACGCCGGCTCGGTGGACTCCGACCCGGTCCGGCTGGGCGCGGCCCAGGACCGGCAGGCGGTGCTCGCGGCCCTCGTCCGCCGGCACGGTCCCGACCTGCGCGCCGTGCTCGACTGGTCCGCCGGTGCCCGGGACCGGCTGGCGGCGCTGGAGGGGACGGAGGGGTCCCGGGGCGAGCTGGCGGCCGAACGCGACCGGCTTCTCGCGGTGCTGGGGCGGGAGGCCGCGGCGCTCACCGCGGCCCGTACTGCGGCGGCCGAGCGCTTCGCGGGCACGGTCACCGCCGAGCTTGCCGACCTCGCGCTGGCGCAGGCCCGGTTGAGCGTGGCCGTGAGCTCCGCGGGCGACTTCGGCCCGGCCGGCGCGGACACGGTGGAGATGTTGCTCACCGCGCACCGCGGTTCGCCTCCGCGGCCGCTGAGCAGGGGCGCCTCCGGCGGGGAGCGCTCCCGCGTGATGCTCGCCGTCGAGGTCGTGCTCGCCGGTGCCGACCCGGTTCCGACGATGATCTTCGACGAGGTGGACGCCGGTGTGGGCGGGCGCGCGGCGGTGGAGGTCGGCGCCCGGCTGGCCCGGCTGGCTCGAACGACCCAGGTGCTCGTCGTCACCCACCTGCCGCAGGTGGCCGCGTTCGCCGACCGGCACCTGCGGGTGGACAAGTCCAGCGACGGGTCGGTGACCCGCAGCGACATCACCGTGCTGGACGACGCCGGCCGGGTCGTGGAGCTGTCCCGGATGCTGGCCGGCCTCGAGGACTCCGCGCTTGCGCGTGGTCACGCCGAGGAGCTGCTGGCCGCCGCGGCCAGCGCGAAGATCGCTGGACCGGCGCCTCGAGAAGGGCCGGTTCTGGCAGACTGAGCCGCGATGAGGATCGGCACCTTACGACGGGGCCGGCAGCCGGTGCTGCCCGGCGGAGCGGGTGTCACCGGGTTCGCCCGGCTGGACCGGCGGACGAAAAACCTCACCAAGCGGCTGCTGCCCGGTGAGATCGCGATCATCGATCACGTGGACATCGACCGGGTCAGCGCTGAGGCGCTGGTCGCGGGGGGTGTCGCGGCGGTGGTCAACGTCGCCCCCAGCACCAGCGGGCGCTACCCGAACCTCGGACCGGAGATCCTGGTGGCGGCCGGCGTACCGCTGCTCGACGGCACCGGCCCGGAGATCTTCGCCTCGGTTCGCGAGGGGGATGTGGTCCGGATCCGGGGCGACAGCGTCTTCGTAGGTGAGACCCGGGCCGCGCGCGGGGTCCGGCAGACCGAGGAGAGCGTCGCCGCCGCCATGGCGGAGTCCAGGGCCGGGGTGGCCACCCAGTTCGAAGCCTTCGCCGCCAACACCATGGACTACCTGCGGCGAGAGCGCGACCTGCTGCTCGACGGCGTCGGCGTGCCAGAGATCCGCACCAAGCTCGAGGGCCGGCACGTGCTGGTCGTCGTACGCGGCTACAACTACCGGGAGGACCTGGCGGCGCTGCGCGCCTACATCCGGGACTACCGGCCGGTGCTGGTCGGTGTGGACGGCGGTGCGGACGCTCTCCGCGAGGCCGGCTATCGCCCGGACATGATCGTCGGCGACATGGACTCCGTCTCCGACGCCGGGCTGCGCTGCGGCGCGGAGCTGGTTGTGCATGCCTACCGCGACGGTCGCTCGCCCGGCCTGGTGCGGGTCCGGGACCTGGGTCTCGACGCGGTGGTCTTCCCGGCGGCCGGTACCAGCGAGGACGTCGCCCTGCTGCTCGCCGACGACAAGGGGGCGGACCTGATCGTGGCGGTGGGCACGCACGGGACTCTGGTGGAGTTCCTGGACAAAGGCCGCGCCGGCATGGCGAGCACGTTCCTGACCCGGTTGCGGGTGGGCGGCAAGCTCGTCGACGCCAAGGGGGTCAGCCGTCTGCACCGCAGCTCGATCTCCACATCGGCGCTGCTCCTGCTGGTGGTCGCGACGCTGCTCGCACTGAGCGCGGCAGTCGGCGTCTCCTCGGCCGGCCATGCCTATCTCGGGCTGCTGCTCGACCGGTGGGACGGCTTCGTCTACTGGCTGCGCGGGCTCTTCTGACGTGATCGACTTCCGCTACCACCTGGTCTCGATCGTCGCGGTGTTCCTGGCTCTTGCCGTCGGCATCGTGCTCGGTACGACGACGCTCAACGGGGCCGTGCTGGACAACCTCAACGGCCAGGTCACCGGGTTGCGGACCGACAAGCAGAATCTGCGGACGGAGCTGCGGACGACCCAGGACCAGGTCGCCAGCGACGCGGCCTTCGTCAAGCTGGCGCTGCCCATGCTGGTGGCCGGCCGGCTCGACGGGCAGCAGGTCGCCGTGCTCAGCTCGCCCGGTACGCCGGACGGCCTGCGCAAGGACGTGGTGGCCGCCGTACAGCAGGCCGGGGCGACCCTGACCGTGCAGCTGCGCATCAGCCCCGACTACGTCGACCCACGCAAGGACGCCACGCTCGCCAGCCTGGTCAGCGGCCTGGGGAGCTCGGGCCGGGACGTCCCCAGCGGGAACGGCGCCCGGCGGGCGGCGGTCGCCCTCGCCTCCGTGCTGGTCGCCAAGCCGGGCGACGACGCCGGGTCCGCGCAGGAGGCGGCCGGAGTTCTCCGGACGTTCCAGCAGGCCGGCCTGATCACCCTGGACGGCGGCATCGCAGGGCGGGCGACGCTGGCCGTCCTGCTCGCCGGGCCGGGTGAGAAACCCGCGAGCGCCGCCGCCGAGAAGTCGGCGATGATCCTGCTCAACCTGGCCTCGGCCCTGGACTCGCGCAGCGCCGGCACGGTCATCGGTGGCCCGCTGACGGCGGCAACGGAGGACGGTCTGCTCTCCGCCGCCCGCAGCGCCGACGGGGTGAGCCAGGCGGTGGGCACGGTCGACTCCGTGGACTCGCCGGTGGGCCAGGTGGAGACGGTGCTCGCGCTGGTCGCCCAGCTGCGGGGGGACAGCGTGGCCTGGGGTGCCGGACCGGGCACGACCGCGCCCGAGCTCACCCGCTCGTGAGCCGGCCGGTGCGCCGGTCGGCTCGCCGGGCGGTGCGGTGCGCCGGGTGGGCGTTCTTCGGCCGGGTCCTGCTCGGCGTACTGGCGAGGCGGCCGGCGGCTGCCCCCTCCTGGCGGGCCGTCAACCACCGGGGGGCTCCGGTGTCGCTGCTCGCTGGTCCGGTGGCGGTGCTCTCCGCCGCCGCGGGCGCGGCCGCCGCCGGCTCGGTTCCGGGACGCACCCGGCTCGCCGCCGTGACGGCGAGCTGCGCCGCGTTGGCCGTCGGCCGGTACGACGACCGGTGCGGCGCCGGCCCGACCAAGGGCATCGCCGGCCACCTGGGCGCGCTGGCGGGCGGGCGGGTGAGCACCGGATCGGTCAAGATCGTGGGCATCGGCGGCAGCGGGCTCGTCGCCGGTGCGCTGGCGCGGGGACGCGGTGTTGACGGGCTGCTGGCCGGTGCGCTGGTGGCGGCGACCGCCAACCTGGTGAACCTGCTCGACCTGCGTCCGGGTCGCGCCATCAAGGGCCTGCTCCTCGTTGGTCTCCCGCTGCTCGTCTTGGACGGCCCGGGCGGCGACCTTCTTGCGGGCCCGCTGGGCGCCGCATCCGCGGTGCTGCCCTCCGACCTGGCGGAGGCGACCATGCTCGGTGATGCGGGGGCCAACGGCCTCGGCGCGCTGCTCGGCGTGGGCCTGGCCGCCGGCGCCAGCCGTCGTCGCCTGGTCATACTGCTGCTCCTGCTGACCGCGTTGACCGCGGCCAGCGAGGTGGTGAGCTTCAGCGCCGTGATCGACCGGTTCTCGCCCCTGCGCCGCCTGGACCGGCTCGGCCGGCGCCCGCCGCCGGGATGAGCGGTACGGCGCCACCGCGGCCGTCGGCGCGAACCCGTGGCCTGGTCGGAGCCGCACTGGGCATCGGTGCGGTGACCGTGCTGGCCCGGCTGCTGGGGTTCGGCCGCGTGGTGGTGTTCGCGCACAGCGTCGGGACGACCACCTGCCTCGGCACCGCCTACTTCACCGCCAACACCGTGCCCAACGTCCTCTTCGAGGTGGTCGCCGGAGGCGCGCTGGCGGGCGCCGTCGTACCCGTGCTGGCCGGCCCGGTGGAGGACGGTGACGTCGCCACGGCGGGCCGCACCGCCTCCGCGCTGCTCGGTTGGGCGCTGGTCGTCCTCGTCCCGGTCGCGCTGCTGGCCGCGGTGCTGGCCCGGCCGGTGACGGGGCTGTTCTTTGATGCCGAATCACCCGGCTGCGACGGCGCGGCGGTGGCTACCGTGGCGGCGCGGATGCTGCTCGTCTTCGCTCCGCAGGTGATCCTCTACGGCGTGGGCATCGTGCTGACCGGCGTACTGCAGGCGCACCGGCGCTTCCTCGGCCCGGCATTCGCCCCGCTGCTGTCCAGCGCCGTGGTCATCGCGGCCTACCTGGCCTACGCCGCGCAGACCTCCGGTCACACCGACGACCTGGGCCGGTTGTCCACCGCCCGGGAGCTCACCCTGTCGGTCGGCACGACGCTGGGTGTCGCGGTGCTCAGCCTGAGCCTGCTGGTCCCGCTGCGGCGTACCGGCCTGCGGCTGCGACCGACGCTGCGGTTCCCGCCCGGAGTCGCCGTACGGGTCCGCCGGCTGGCTCTCGCGGGCGCCGCCGGGCTGGCCGCCCAGCAGGTCTCGGTCGCCGTCGTGCTGCGGCTGGCCGACACCGCGCAGCCGCGCGGCGGCATCGTGCTCTACAACCTGGCCTGGACGCTGTTCCTGCTGCCGTGGGCGGTGCTCGCCGTCCCGATCGCCACCAGCGCCTTCCCCGCCCTGTCGGCGCGTGCGGCGGCGGGCGACGGGCCGGGCTACGCCGGCACCGCGGCCGCCACCACCCGTGCCGTCGTGCTGGTCACCGCCGCCGCCGCCGCGGTGCTCGCGGCCGCGGCGCTGCCGGCGGCCCGGATGCTGGTCCTCGGTACGCCGGGGGACCCCGACCCCGGTGAGCTGGCCCGCGGCCTCGTCGCCTTCGCGCCCGGGTTGCTCGGTTACGGGCTGGTCGCTCACCTCGGCCGGGCCCTGTACGCCGCCGGTCAGGGAAGGGCGGCCGGGATCGCCACCGTCGCGGGCTGGCTGACGGTGGCGGTCGCCGATGTCGTGCTGGTCGCGGCCTTCCCCGCCGACTGGACCGTCGCCGCGCTCGGGGCCGGCAACTCCGTCGGCATGACGGTGGCCGGCCTGCTGATGCTGCGCTCGCTCCGGCGGGCGACCTCCGGCGCGGCGCTGGCCGGCGTACCGAAGACTCTTGCGGTGGCGCTGCCCGCCGCCGTCGCCGCGGTGGTGGCCGGCCGCTGGCTGGCCGGGGCGCTACCGGCTGGCGGCACCCTAAGCAGCGCGCTGTCCGCCGTGACGGTGGCGGTCGCCGTCACCGTCGTCTTCGCGGTGACCGCGGCGCTGGCGAACCCCGCGGATGTGCGGGCGATCCGGAGACTGCGCCGTGGCTGACCTCGCCGGGATGCGGATCGGCCTGGTGCTCGCGACCAGCACCGGCGGGGTCGGCCGGCACGTGCGGTCGCTGGTGGCCGGGTTGCCCGCCCACGGTGCCGAGGTGACCGTCTGCGGCCCCGCGGCCACCGAGGAGTCGTTCGGCTTCGCGGCGGCGGGAGCGCGGTTCGTCCCGGTGGAGATCGGCACGGATCCCCGGCCGGTCGCGGACCTGGGTGCGCTTCGCCGGCTCCGCGTCGCCCTGCGGGCGGCCGGGGCCGTCCACGCGCACGGGCTGCGCGCCGGGCTGCTGGCGGGGTTGGCGGTACGCCGTACGCCCTACGTGGTCACCTGGCACAACGCGGTGCTGGGTGGGGGAGTGCGCCGGCGAGCGGTGGGGCTGCTGGAGACCGCGGTCGCCCGCCGGGCCACGGTGACGCTGGCCGTCTCGACCGACCTGGTGGACCGGGTGCGCGGCCTCGGCGGCCGCGACGTCCGCCTGCTCCCGGTGCCGGCACCACGGCTGCCGGGGGGCGGCGGCGCCGCCGAGGTCCGGGCCGAGCTCGGCGCGAACGATCGCCCACTGGTGCTCGCGGTCGGCCGGCTGCACCGGCAGAAGGGCTTCCCGACTCTGCTCGAGGCCGCTCGGGGCTGGGCCGGTCGCCAGCCGCCACCGGTCGTCGCGATCGCGGGCGAAGGGCCGGCGCGGGCGGAGCTGGCCGCCTCGATCGCCGCCAGTGGTGCCGCTGTCCGGCTGCTGGGGCACCGGGCGGACGTGTCGGATCTGCTCGCCGCGGCCGACGTCGTCGTCCTGCCGAGCCGGTGGGAGGGCAGCCCGCTGGCCGCCCAGGAGGCCCTGGCCGCCGGCCGGCCGCTGGTGGCCAGCTCAGTGGGCGGCGTACCGGACCTGGTCGGCGACGGGGCGGTGCTGGTTCCGGCCGGCGACCCGGACGCGCTGGCCACCGCGGTCAGCCGGCTGCTCGACGATCCGGCTGAGGCGGCCGCACTGGCCGCCCGCGGCGTGGCGCGCGCGGCGACATGGGCGGACGAGGCCACGACGGTCGCGGCGGTCGCGGCGGTCTACGCCGAGCTGCGCGGGCGGCGATGAAGGCGCGAGCCGCCGCCGGCCTCGCCGGGCTGTTGCTGGCAGTGGTGCCCCCGGCCGTAGCCCCAGCCTCCGAGCCGGCCGCCGCTTCCGCGCTGAGCCCAGCCTCCGCGCCGGCCGCCGCGGTCGTCGTCATCGGCGCTCCGGGCCTGCGCTGGGACGACCTCTCCCCGGACGGCACGCCGACCCTGTGGCGGCTGGCCGGCGCCGCCGCGGTCGGCTCGTTGTCGGTGGCCGCCGCTCGGGGGCCCACCTGTCCGGTCGACGGCTGGCTCACCCTGGCCGCCGGCAACCGGGCGCGCGGGGGGGCGCCGATCGACGGGGCCTGTGCCGCCCTGCCGCCGGTGGCCGCTGGAACGGACAGCGGGCCGACCGACGTCCCCGACTTCGAGGCGCTGGCGCGGGACAACCGACGGCTCGACTACGGCACCGAGCTCGGCGCCCTGGCCGGCGCGCTCCGTCGTACCGGCGGCTGCGTTGCGGCGGTCGGCCCCGGCGCCGCGCTGGCCGCCGCCGGCCCGGACGGGCGGGTCGAGATCTCCACCGGTGGGCCTGCCTTCGCCGCCACCTACACCCGCTGCGCTGTGACGGTGGTGGGCGTGCCGGCGGTGTCGACCGACCGGCAGCGCGACGCGGCGGCGGTCGACGCGGCGGTCCGCGCCGTCGACGGGGCTCGTCCCCGGGGATCGGAGCTGCTCGTGGTCGGCCTGTCCGAGACCCGGTCCGACCGGCCCCGGCTGCACCTCGCCATGGCGGTGGGTGCCCGCTACCCCTCCGCCCTGTTGACCAGCGCCTCCACCCGGCGGCCGCCGTACGTCCAGCTCATCGACGTGGCGCCGACGGTGCTGCACGACCTGGGCCGGCTGCCCCCCGACACCATGGTGGGCCAGCCGTGGCGGGCCGCCGGGGGCGGACCGACCGGTACGGCGGACCGGGTGGCGACGCTGGCCGACCTCGACCGTGCCGCGACCGGGCAGCTCCGATTCACCGGGCACTACTTCGAGGCGCTGGTGGCCGGCCAGTTCCTGCTCTATCCGCTGGCGGTGCTGGCTGCCCGTCGCCGCTCCGGGAGGACGGGACCACGGGCGCTGCGCTTCATCGAGGTGGCCGGGCTGGCCTGCGCCGCGCTTCTGGTCGCCACCTTCCTCGCCAACCTGCTGCCGTGGTGGCGAGCCGGCCACCCGCTCGCCGCCCTGCTGGCCGCCGTGGCGGTGGCGGACGTCGCCGTCGTCTGGCTGGCTCTCGCCGGCCCGTGGCGACGACACCCGCTGGGGCCGGCTGGTGCCGTGGCCGGTACCACCGCGGCCGTGGTCGCGCTGGACCTGCTCACCGGCGCCCGGCTGCAGGTGTCGAGCCTCGCCGGCTACTCCCCGCTGGTCGCCGGCCGGTTCGCCGGTCTCGGCAACATCGGCTTCGGGATCTTCGCAACGGCCGTGCTGCTGCTGGCGACCGCGCTGGCCGCCGGCCGGCCTCGACGTACGGCGGCCAGGGTCGTCGCTCTCGTGGGAGCGGCGGCGGTCGTGCTGGACGGCTCCCCGGCGCTGGGCAGCGACTTCGGCGGCGTGCTGGCTCTGGTGCCGGGATTCGCGCTGCTCGGCATGCTGCTCACCGGCGTCCGGGTGACGGGTCGCCGGCTGCTGCTCGCCGCGGCCGGCTCGGTCCTCGCCGTCGTCGCCTTCGCGCTGCTCGACTACGCCCGGCCGGTGGAGCGCCGGACGCACCTGGGTCGCTTCGTCGGTTCGCTGCTGCACGGCGGGGCGGCGACCGTCGTACGCCGCAAGGTCACCGCCGAGCTCGACACGCTGACCACCAGCCTGCTGACGCTGCTGGTCCCGGTGGCGGTCGCGATCCTGGTCGGCGTACTGCTGCGGCCGCCACGGTGGCTGCGCACCGGCTTCGCGGCAGCTCCGGCGCTGCGGCCCGGGCTGGTCGCAACGCTGGTCACGGCCGTCATCGCGGCGCTGGTGAACGACTCCGGAGTCATCATTCCCGCGGTGGCGATGACGGTGGCGATCCCGCTCGCTATCGCGGTGTCCGCCGCCGCGACGAGGGCGCGCGGTGTTACCGTTGAGTTCCGTGGCAGGGCCGACCGGCCCGCGCAGCAGTCGCACTGACCACGGGAGACCATGTGCCTGCACCGACGCCCACCCGGCACGTCTTCGTCACCGGGGGCGTCGCCTCCAGTCTCGGCAAGGGCCTGACGGCTGCCAGCCTCGGCATGCTGCTCAAGGCCCGCGGGCTGCGGGTGACGATGCAGAAGCTCGATCCCTACCTCAACGTCGACCCCGGCACGATGAACCCGTTCCAGCACGGCGAGGTCTTCGTCACCGAGGACGGCGCCGAGACCGACCTCGACGTGGGGCACTACGAGCGCTTCCTCGACGAGGACCTGCACGGCTCCGCCAACGTGACGACCGGCCAGATCTACTCGTCGGTGATCGCCAAGGAGCGGCGCGGCGAGTACCTCGGCGACACCGTCCAGGTGATCCCGCACATCACCAATGAGATCAAGTCCCGGGTCCGCGGGCTGGCCGGCGACGGCGTCGACGTCGTGATCACCGAGGTAGGCGGCACGGTCGGCGACATCGAGTCGCTGCCGTTCCTGGAGGCGATCCGGCAGGTGCGCCAGGACGTCGGCCGCGACTACTGCTTCTTCCTGCACGTCTCGCTGATCCCCTACATCGGCCCGTCCGGCGAGCTCAAGACCAAGCCGACCCAGCACTCGGTGGCCGCGCTGCGCTCCATCGGTATCGCGCCGGACGCGATCGTCTGCCGGTCGGACCGGCCGATCCCGGTCGCGCTCAAGCGCAAGATCAGCCTGATGTGCGATGTCGACGACGAGGCGGTCGTGTCGGCCACCGACGCTCCGTCGATCTACGACATCCCCAAGGTGCTGCACAGCGAGGGCCTCGACGCCTACGTCGTACGCCGACTCCGGCTGCCGTTCCGCGACGTGGACTGGACCGCCTGGGACCACCTGCTCCGCCGGGTGCACGCGCCGGCCAAGGCGGTCACCGTGGCGCTGGTCGGCAAGTACGTCGACCTGCCCGACGCCTACCTGTCGGTGACCGAGGCGCTGCGGGCCGGTGGATTCGCCGCCGACGCCCGGGTGGAGATCCGGTGGGTCACCAGCGACGCCTGCGACACGCCGGAGGGAGCGGCGCGTGAGCTCAACGGCGTGGATGGCGTACTCATCCCGGGTGGGTTCGGCGTACGGGGGATCGAGGGCAAGGTCGGCGCGGTCCGCCACGCCCGCGAGAACGCCATCCCGACCCTGGGGCTCTGCCTGGGCCTGCAGTGCATGGTGATCGAGGTCGCCCGGTCGCTCGGCGGGCTCGCCGCTGCCAACTCGGCCGAGTTCGACCCGTCGACGCCATACCCGGTGATCGCCACCATGGCCGACCAGCGCGACGTCGTCGCGGGTCAGCGCGACATGGGCGGCACGATGCGGCTGGGCCGCTGGCCGACCCGGCTGCTGGCGGGCTCGACCGCGGGTGCCGCCTACGGCGAGGCGTACGTCGACGAGCGGCACCGGCACCGCTACGAGGTCAACAACTCCTACCGCGCTCGTCTCGAGGAGGCCGGGCTGGTCTTCTCCGGCACGTCGCCGGACGGTCGTCTGGTGGAGATCGCCGAGCTGCCGCGGTCGGAGCACCCGTTCTTCGTCGGCACCCAGTTCCACCCCGAGCTGCGGTCGCGACCGACGCGCCCGCACCCGCTGTTCCAGGCATTTGTCGCCGCCGCCGTCACTCGGGCCGAGCGCCGGGGGAGCGCGGTCGCGGGCGTCGCCCTCACCGACTCCGTCGAGCTGCCGGCCGGCCGGTGAGCGGCGACCTGGCCGATGCCCCGGTCGGCTACCGCATCGCCGAGAGCCACGAGCGCTTCGCCGGCAAGGTCATCGGCGTACGCACCGACTCGGTGGAGATGCCCGACGGCCAGTGCGTCGAGCGGGACGTCGTCGTTCACCCGGGCGCCGTGGGAGTGATCGCGCTCGACGACGACGAGCGGGTGCTGCTCGTCCAGCAGTACCGGCACCCGCCGGGCCGGTTGCTGTGGGAGCCGCCCGCGGGGCTGCTCGACGTCGACGGGGAGCCGCCGCACGAGACCGCGGCCCGCGAGCTGTACGAGGAGGCCGGCTACCGCGCGGCCGACTGGCTGGTGCTGGTGGACTTCTTCACCTCACCCGGCATGTCCGACGAGGCGATGCGGATCTACCTGGCCCGCAGCCTCACGCCGGTCGCCGAGTCCGAGCGTTTCGCCGGCGAGCACGAGGAGGCGGACATGCCGGTAGCCTGGCTGCCGCTGGACGAGGCCGTGGCGAAGGTACTGACCGGGGACCTGCACAACCCCACCACGGTCGCCGGCGTGCTGGCCGCGGCGGCCGCCCGGGCGACCGGCTACTCCACCCTGCGTCCGGCCGAGGCCCCCTGGCCCGAACGCCCGACTGATGCAGGCGCCGCTACGGCTCGGCCGTCAGCCCCAGCGCGGAGAGCTCCAGCTCGGCCAGCGCCGCCGTGACGCCGGGCTCCTGGCGCAGGTAGGCACCGGCCGGGTCCGGGCCCACCCTGGCCAGCTCCCACAGCGGCCGGTTTGCGAGCGCCCGGATCGCGAACAGGTCCAGGTCCGCCGATGTCGTCCGCAGCTTGTCGGCCGCCGAGGCGACGCGGATCCAGCGCAGCCGGTCCGGCAGGTAGCGGACCAGTACGGCGAGGATCGGCGCGAGCGCGACGACCACAGCAAGCGCGAAGGCGAGCCGGTTGACCGCTGACTGCTGGTCCACACCGACACCGGACAGCCCCCGAGCGGCGTCGCCCGCCGACTCCAGGGGCTTGCGCAGCGACTCTCCGACCACGGGCAGGTCGTTGGCCTTGCGGGCGGCCTCTCCCAAGGAGTCCGACAGCCGGCCACCGGCATCCGCCAGCGCCCGGCCCGGAGCGGCGAGCCGCTCGACCAGGCCGTGTACGACGGATGCCACCTTGACCCAGAGCAGCACCCATAGCAGGGCGAGGGCGTCGAGCAGGATCTGGCGCGAGCGCCGGCCCGGCGCTTCGGCGTACAGCTTCATGCGCCGGCTCTGCCCCGAACCCGGCTTGCCGACCCCACCAGCCGGTCAACCCAGCTGAGCGAGGAAGGGATCGACCACCTGGCGGAACGGGGCGGGCTGCTCGACCCACGGAAAGTGCCCGCAGTGCTCGATCACCACGGCGCGACCTTTCGGAAATAGGTCGGCTACCGCAACGACCGGGGCGACGCCCGCGCTGGCGTCCTGCGCGCCGGCGATGACCAGGGTCGGTGCGGGCACCCCGCGCAGCCGGCCCGGTAAGTCAGCCGGTGTGTCGCCGCTGAGGAAGGCTCGGTTGGCGGCCAGGAAGTACCGGCCGACGCGAGCGTGTGCCTGCTCGGTCTCGCTCCACCTGGCGTAGCCCACAGGTGCTGTGGCCAGGTACCAAGCAGTTAGGGTCTCGTCGCTGCTGGTGTCTGGCCCCGCATCTCGAGCCGACACCGCCGCCGCGAACGCCGGCTCCCCCATGCGGGCGGCAACCAGCGCCGCAGTGTCGGAGGGCACGTCGACGAGGTACGACGCGGGAGGGGTGATCAGTACCAGCGCGGCCAGCCGGTCGGGGAACCGGGCGGCGTAGGCGATCGCCAGCCGGGTACCGGCCGAGTGCGCCACCAGGGTGCATCGGTCCAGGTCCACGCTGATGCGTAGACGATCGATGTCCTCGGCCTGGCGCCAGCGCGACCCCATCTCGACGATGTCGGCGGCACTCGAGCGGCCGACCCCGCGCAGGTGGGGCACGACCAGCTGGTGGTGCCCGCTCAAGCCGGCGAGGTCCCCGAGGTACCCCGGATGCGCTGCCGCCCCGCCCGCCAGCACGATGAGCGGCGCCGCAGGACCCGCGCCGAGCACGTCATAGTGCAGCAGAGCCCCGTCGTCACCCTGGTACGTCGGCATCTACTGCGCCGACCGGTCGTAGGCGATGTGCAGGAGGCCGTCGTCGGCGCCCACCAGCAGGCCGCCAGCGGCGGCCATCGCGTCGGCGGCGCAGGCGAGTCGCTCGTACGCAGCAGCTGCCTGAAGCAGCGTGACGGCGCCGTCCGCAGCGTGCTGGAACGTCAGCGCCTCCTGGGTCCGGACCAGAGCGCCGTCCTGCAGCGCGTGCAGCCGCAGCGCACTCCCGTCGGCCACCAGATCGAAGTTCGGTCCGACCCGCGCCGCGGCCAGGCCCCACAGCCGGGGTGCGAGGTCGGTCCGCGGCACCTGCCGGACCAGCTCGGCCAGAACCTCCGCCGGGATGCCCGGGCCACTGAAATGCGCGAGCGAGCGGCCGGTGCAGGCCAGAACGGGCGTTCGGGCTGCGGCTGCGGCGTCGAAGACCTCCTGGCCCGGAACTGGCGGTTCGTCGACGACCCGTAGCCGCCAGCGGTGGACCGGCGGGAAGGCGCTGCCAATCCGCGGCGACGAGCCAGGCGCTTCTCGGGCGCGCTGGCGGCGGGACGCGCGAGCCGCCAGCAGGTGACCGCTCCTCAGCGGTTCCACCAGCCACCAGCCCGCGGCGTGCGCAGCGGTCAGTTCGGCGGCCAGCTGGCGTAGGTCCTTCGCGGCCTCGGCCAGGCTGCCCACCAGGTCCAGCTGCCAGCGGTGCCGGGTCTGGTGCTGAGACCCCGTCCACGGCGACCGAGGCCGCGGCAGCAAGTCATGTTCGGTCGTCACGGACAAGGCGATCACTCCCGGCAGAGGACGTCGGCAGCTTGGCGGGTGAGCGACAGGATCAGCTGTCGGGCCAGCACCGAGGTGACGGTCCTTGCGGAGTCGGGGCGGCGGGGCTCCTCGGGGGTGAGGTCCAGCGCCGGCAGTCCCATTCTGGCACGGGGGACCCGGCTCTGCACCGAGTATTCCTGTCCGTTCCTCGATGCCTTGTGACACAGCCCCGAGCCAGACTTCGGCAGCTTGGCCGACGCGTCCCCGGTCACGTTTGCGGTGACGGTGCGCAGAGCCTGGTGCGCCTGAGCGAGAACCTCCCGGCTCGTGGGGCGCATGGCGGCGGCGGTGGCGGCGGACGCCGCGGTCGCGTTTGCCGACCGGTCGGTGACCGACCGGTGCGCCGGGCTCGGCGGCTCATGAACGCTTCACTCTTGCAGCGACCAGCCGTTGCCGTCGGGGTCGGTGAAACAGGCGAACCGGGACCCGGGAGCGCCCTCGGGCCCGAGCTGCTGCACCGGGCTGATCGGGACGCCGCGGCCGGCGAGGGCAGCACGCGCGGCGTTGATGTCCTCGACGACGAGCTGGCCCCTTTGTGGAGCCAGGCTCACCCAGGGGCATCCCCTCGCCGATGACGATCGAGCGGGCCGACCCGGGCGGGGTCAGCTGCACCACCCGCATGCCCTCCGCGGGGCGCACGTCGTGGTCCAGGTGGAAGCCGACCCGGTCGGCGTCGAACGCGCGGGCGGCGTCGACGTCGGAGACGGGGAGACCGATGACCTCCAGCTTGAAGTCCATGCTGAGTTACTTCCAGGGTGAGAGCGGGTGCGGGGTCAGGAGTGCGGTCGGGCGGTTGCCAGCCGGGCCGGGCTCGTCGCCGACCCGGCGGGCCAGTGAACGCCGAGACTAGGGAGGCGCCCCTGCGCGTAGGCGACACCGGCGAGGACGGCGAGGCCCCCGACAGCCATGTTCCAGGTGACCGGTTCGCTGAGCAGGCCGGTGCCGATGCGGGCTGTCCGTTCATCGGACGGCGGCGTCAACGAGCCTGTCGCCGCGGGTCGTCAGCGGGCGCGGCGGCCCGCGTGCAGAGCTTCCAGGGTGGCGGCGAGCCGGGTGCCGCGGGTCTCCGGCCTCTTCGCCTCTTCGATCCAGCGCACCCACTCCTTGCGGTGGCTGTAGGCGAGTCCGTCGAAGAACGTCCGCGCGGTGCTGTCGCGCGTCAGCGCTTCGTCGAGGTCGGCCGGCACGGTCACCTCGCGGGGCGCCGCGTCGGCCTCGATGTTCACCTCGACGTCGTCCCCGGCCGCCACCCCGGCTGCAGTCCGGTTCTCCGCGCTGAGCGGGACGAGGAAGCGGCCGCCCATCTTCGCCATGGTCGTGCGGTAGCGGTGCCCGCCGATCGTGACCAGCACCGCAGGCCGTCTGCCCGACCCGAGCGCCGCAACCACCTCGTCCGGGACTGGGATACCGGTGGCTGTCTTACCGCCCAGCTCGATCGTCGCGCGGACTCTCACGGATGCAGTGCGCTGCAACCGTACCAGCCGACCCGCAGCTTGCTCGACCGCGGGCGGCTGGGCGCAGGTGGTCCTCAGGGACGAAGCGGCAGGTGAGCAGGCCCGTCGCTAGAATCAGGCCGCGCTCGGCCGCATGGTCCGCGCTCAGCCGGAGAAGGGCAGGCCGCCGTGAAGGTCGGCATCCCGCGCGAGGTCAAGGACCACGAGTACCGCATCGCGATCACGCCCGCCGGCGTGAACGAGTTCGTCCGTGCTGGTCACGAGGTCTACGTCGAGAAGGAGGCCGGGGTCGGCTCGTCCATCCCCGACGACTACCTCGTCCAGGCCGGCGCGAAGATCCTCGGCAGCGCGGACGACGTGTGGGCCGAGGCCGACCTGGTCCTGAAGGTCAAGGAGCCGGTCCGCGAGGAGTTCCACCGGATGCGGGCGGACCAGACCCTGTTCACCTACCTGCACCTGGCCGCGTCCCGGGAATGCACGGACGCGCTGATCGGCTCTGGTATCACCGCCGTCGCCTACGAGACCGTGCAGCTGCCCGACGGCTCGCTGCCGCTGCTCGCCCCGATGTCCGAGGTGGCCGGCCGGATGGCGCCGCAGGTCGGCGCCTACACCCTGCAGCGCGACGCGGGCGGCCGCGGCGTGCTCATGGGTGGCGTCCCGGGTGTGTACGCCGCCAAGGTCGTCGTCCTCGGCGCCGGGGTGTCCGGCATGAACGCGGCCGCCATCGCGCTCGGGATGCAGGCCGAAGTGCTGCTGCTCGACCTCAACGTCAGCAGGCTGCGCGACGCGGACCGGATCTACCAGGGTCATCTGCAGACGGTGGCCTCCAACGCCTACGAGATCGAGCGGGCCTGCCTCGACGCCGACATGGTGATCGGCGCGGTGCTGGTCCCGGGCGCCAAGGCGCCGACGCTGGTCAGTGACGAGCTGGTGTCGCGGATGAAGTCGGGCGCCGTACTGGTCGACATCTCCGTCGACCAGGGCGGCTGCTTCGAGTCGACCCGCCCCACCACGCATTCCGACCCCACCTACAAGGTCTCCGACTGCATTTTCTACTGCGTCGCCAACATGCCTGGCGCGGTCCCGCACACCTCCACCTACGCCCTCACCAACGTCACGCTGCCCTACGCGCTGGCGATCGCCGAGCGCGGGGTCAGCGAGGCCGTCCGCACCGACCCCGCGCTGGCGCTGGGAGTCAACGTGGTCGACGGCTCGATCACCTACCCCTCGGTCGCCGAGGCGCACGGTCTCGAGTCGGTGGAGCTGCGCTCGGTGCTGCACTGACGGTGCGGGCGGCCGGCACTCCGGTCGAGCCGGCGGTCCGAAGCTACCTCGACCACCTAGCGGTCGAGCGCGGCCTGGCCGCCAACACGCTGGCCGCCTACCGTCGTGACCTGCGCCGCTACGCCGAGCTGCTCGCCGACCGCGGCCGTACGACGCTCGCCGACGTCAGCGAGGCCGACGTCGGCGAGTTCCTCGCCCGGTTGCGCGAAGGAGACACCGACCATCCACCGCTCGCGGCCGGTTCGGCGGCCCGAGCGGTGATCGCGGTCCGCGGACTGCACCGGTTCGCCCAGCGGGAGGGCATGGCGCCCGGTGACCCCGCGCGCGACGTACACCCGCCGAAGCCGCCGCAACGCCTCCCCAAGGCGATCCCGGTGGCGGAGGTGGCGGCGCTCATCGCGGCCGCCGGCGCGCCGGAGTCCCCGACGGCGTCTCGCGACGGAGCGCTGCTCGAGCTGCTCTACGCGACCGGCGCCCGGATCTCCGAGGTCGTCGGGCTGGCCGTCGACGACATCGACCCCGCCGAGAACGTCGTCCGGCTGGCCGGCAAGGGCGGCCACGACCGGGTGGTGCCCGTGGGGAGCTATGCCCGGGCCGCCGTGGACGCCTACCTGGTCCGCGGCCGGCCGGCACTCGCCGCGGCCGGCCGTGGCAGTCTGGCGCTCTTCCTCAACACCCGTGGCGGATCGATGTCCCGGCAGAGCGCCTGGGCGGTGCTGCGCGCCGCCGCCGGGCGCGCCGGCCTCGGCGACGCGATCTCCCCGCACACCCTGCGGCACTCCTTCGCGACCCATCTGCTCGACGGCGGGGCCGACGTACGGGTGGTGCAGGAGCTGCTCGGCCATGCCTCCGTGACGACGACCCAGATCTACACGCTGGTCACCGTCGACCGGCTTCGGGAGGTCTACGCGACCGCGCACCCGCGTGCACTCGGCTAGCGCCGGTCCCCGATAGGTTGTCGCCATGTCGACGACCGGCTCCGACACCTCTGTCGTCGAGCCGCTCGGGCCGACCGGCCGGCCGATGCCGCACTTCCCGGAGCCAGAGCCGCTGCCCAGCCACGGCCCCGCCCGCGTCGTCGCGCTGTGCAACCAGAAGGGCGGCGTGGGCAAGACCACCACGACGATCAACCTGGGCGCTGCGCTCGCCGAGTACGGCCGGCGCGTCCTGCTGGTCGACTTCGACCCGCAGGGCGCGCTCTCGGTGGGCCTGGGATTCCAGCCCAACATGCTCGACCGCACGGTGTACGACGCCCTGCTCGACCGCAACGTGGCCGCCGCCGACGTGGTGCTGGAGACCAAGGTGCCGGGCCTCAGCCTGCTCCCGAGCAACATCGACCTGTCCGGTGCGGAGCTGCACCTGGTCAACGAGGTGGCTCGCGAGCAGACGCTGGCCCGGGCGCTCCGGCCGCTGCTGCCCGACTACGACGCCGTACTCATCGACTGCCAGCCCTCACTCGGGCTGCTGACGCTCAACGTGCTGGCCGCCTCCGACGGGGTCATCGTGCCGCTGGAGTGCGAGTACTTCGCGCTGCGCGGGTTCGCACTGCTGATGGACACGATCTCGAAGGTCCAGGAGCGGCTCAACCCTCGGCTGCAGATCGACGGCGTGCTGGCCACCATGTACGACGGTCGCACCCTGCACGGCCGGGAGGTGCTGGCCAGCGTGATCGGGGGCCCGCTCGGCGACAAGGTCTTCCACACGGTCATCCGGCGGACCGTCCGCTTTCCGGAGACGACCGTTGCCGGCGAACCGATCACGACGTACGCGCCGGGCTCGCCCGGTGCGGAGGCCTACCGCCAGCTCGCCCGCGAGGTGCTCACCCGGTGCCTCATCCGGTGAGCGCGCGGCCCGGTCGCTGAGCCGTGCTGTACGCGCTGCGACATCCGCTCGCCCTGATCGCGCTGCTCGCCGGCTTTCTCGCCGGTGTCGTCGCTCACGGCGTGGCCCAGGCACTGGTCGCCCGCCGGCTGGGGGAGCCGTTCCTGGGGGGCGGCCGCCGGCTGCTGGACCCCCGCCGGCACCTCGACCCCTTCGGTGCCATCGCGGCTGCGCTGGCCGGACCCGGCTGGGGCACCTCCCCGGAGCTCGGCCGGCTGCGGATGCGCAGCCCGCGGCGGTACGCCGGCGCCCTGCTCGCCGGGCCGCTCGCCAACCTCGTCCTCGCCGCGGTCGGCATCGGTGGCTTCCTGCTGGCCGGCGGGGCCGGCTTCGTGCTCGACGGTTCGATGGTGGCGCCCGGCGTACGCGGGTCCCTGCTGCCCGGGTCGGCGGCACAGACCGTGCTGCTGCTCTTCGGCGTCGAGAACCTGGCGATGGGACTGCTCTCACTGGTTCCGTTGCCGCCGCTCGACGGCGGCCGGGCGCTGTTCGCGCTGGGGCCGCGCAGCCCCGGCTGGCAGCGGGCCGAGTACACGCTGAGCGAGCAGAACTGGGGCATTCTCGCCGTCCTCCTGCTGCTGGTGCTGCCGCTGGCCGGCGCGCTGCCGCCACTGCTGTTCCTCCTGGACCAGGTGGGCTCCTGGCTGCTGTCTCCCTTCAGCGCCGGCGGGTGACCATGCCGGTCGGTACGACGCCGTCGCTGGTCGGGGACGAGGCCGGCACCGGGACGGGCGGCTTCGCCGTCCACCTCGACGTCTTCTCCGGCCCGTTCGACCTGCTGCTCCGACTGATCGCCAGGTCGCAGCTGGACGTCACGGAGGTGGCCCTCGCCCAGGTGACCGACGAGTTCCTGGCGCACCTGCGGGCCGGCGGCGAAACCTTCGACCTGGGCGAGGCCAGCGAGTTCCTGCTGGTGGCCGCCACCCTGCTCGACCTCAAGGCGGCGCGGCTGCTGCCGCGCGGCGAGGTCGAGGACGAGGACGACCTCGCCCGGTTGGAGGCGCGCGACCTGCTCTTCGCCCGGCTGCTGCAGTACCGCGCCTACCGGGAGGCGGCCGCCTTCCTCGGCGAGCGGATGGCAGCGGAGAGCCGGCGCTTCCCACGGGCGGTGGCGATCGAGCCCCGCTACGCCGAGCTGCTGCCGGAGGTGCTGATCGGGCTCGGGCCGGCGCAGTTCGCCGCGCTGGCCGCCCGGGTGCTGTCGCCCAAGCCGCCACCCGTGGTGGCCACCGAGCACCTGCACCTGCTGCGGGTGAGCGTCGCCGAGCAGGTCGCTACCCTTGCCGCTCGGCTGCGCGCCGAGGGCGCCGCGACGTTCCAGGCGCTCACGGCCGACTGCCCCCAGACGCTGCTCGTGGTCGCCCGGTTCCTGGCCCTGCTCGACCTCTACCGGGACGGCTCCGTGCGTTTCGACCAGCTCTCGCCGCTCGGCCCGCTGACGGTGCGCTGGACCGGTGCGGCCGACCGGAACGACGGATGAGTACCGACCCGACGAGTGGCGAAATTCCGCTGCGGACCGCACTGGAGGCGGTGCTGCTGGTCGTCGACGAGCCGGTGGGCGCCGGTGTGCTGGCCGCGGCCGTCGAACGGCCGGAGCCCGAGGTGACCGCCGCGCTCGCGGAGCTGGCCGGGGAGTACGCCGGGCAAGGTCGCGGCTTCGAGCTCCGCTCGGTCGGCGGGGGCTGGCGGCTCTACACCGCGCCGGGTTGCGCGTCCTACGTCGAGCGCTTCCTGTCCTCGGGCCAGCAGGCGCGGCTCACCACCGCCGCGCTGGAGACGCTGGCCGTGGTCGCCTATCGACAGCCGGTCAGCCGGGGGCGGATCAGCGCCGTACGAGGGGTCAACGTCGACAGCGTCCTGCGCACCCTGGCCAGCCGGGGCCTGGTGGAGGAGGCGGGCGTCGACGCCGACGGCGGCGCGATGCTCTTTCGCACAACGCCGTACTTCCTGGAGCGGCTCGGGCTCGTCTCGCTGGCGGAGCTGCCGGACCTTGCGCCGATGCTGCCGGACGTCATCGACCTCACCGATGAGTGAGCGGGCGGACGGGATCCGGCTGCAGCGGGTGCTCGCCGGCGCCGGCCTGGGCAGCCGGCGGGCCTGCGAGGCGCTGATCGACCAGGGCCGGGTGGAGGTCAACGGCCGTCAGGTCCGTGAACAGGGCGTGCGGGTGGACCCCGCCTCCGACGTGGTGCGGGTGGACGGGTTGCGCATCGCCGCCGCGCCGGCCCTGGTGCACCTCGCACTGAACAAGCCGCAGGGTGTGGTGAGCGCGATGAGCGACGCCACCGGCCGGCCGTCGATCGGTGACCTGCTGGCGGGGCGCAGCGACCGGCTCTTCCACGTCGGCCGGCTCGACGTCGACACGGAGGGCCTGCTGCTGGTGACCAACGACGGCGAGCTGGCCAACCGGCTCACCCATCCGCGGTACGGCGTACCCAAGACCTACCTGGCCCAGATCGCCGCTCCGGTGCCCCGGGACCTGGGCCGCCGGCTGCGCGCCGGGGTGGAGCTCGACGACGGCCCGGTGGTCGCCGACGGCTTCCGGGTGGTGGACAGCTCGGCCGGGCGGGCGCTGGTCGAGGTTGTGGTGCACGAGGGCCGCCACCACGTCGTGCGCCGGATGCTGGCCGCGGTGGACCACCCGGTGCAGCGGCTGGTGCGCACCGCGGTGGGTCCGGTGCGGCTCGGCGACCTGCGGTCGGGGCGGACCCGACGACTGACCCGGGAGGAGCTCGGCCAGCTGTACGCCTTGGTCGGGATGTGAACCGGGCAGCCGTCACGCCTTGGTCGCCGTTGCGCGGCGAAGTAGCCTGCCGGTGTGGAAGACGCCCGGGCACCCACAGCGCCGGCGCGCGGACATCCCGCCCGCGGCATCATCGTGGCGATCGATGGACCGTCCGGCTCGGGCAAGTCGACCGTGGCCCGGGAGGTGGCGCGTCGGCTGCACCTGCGCTACCTCGACACCGGCGCCATGTTCCGCGCCGTGACCTGGTGGGCGCTCGAGTGCCGTGCCGACCTCGACGACCCGACCGCGCTGGCGGAGCTGACCGAGCGGGTGTCCTTGCAGATCAGCACCGATCCAGGCGACTTCTGGATCGTGGCGGAGGGCCGCGACGCCACCGACGCGATCCGCACCCGGCCGGTCACCAACGCGGTCAGCGTGGTCAGCGCCGTTCGCGCCGTCCGCCAGCACCTGCTGCGGCTGCAGCGCGAGCTCATCGGCCCGGGCGGCATCGTGGTCGAGGGTCGCGACATCGGAACGGTGGTGGCACCCGACGCCCACGTCAAGGTCTTCCTGACCGCTTCGAGCTCCGCCCGGGCCAACCGCCGGTCGCGGGAGCTCGACGGATCACCCCAGCCCGGCGCGGCGGCGGAGGTGGCGATGACCCAGACCCGGGCCGAGATCGACCGCAGAGATCGCCTCGACTCGTCGCGAGCGGCGGCACCGCTGGTTCGGGCACCGGACGCCGTGGAGCTGGACTCCACCACGATGACCGCCGCCCAGGTGGTCGACGAGGTGCTTCAGCTCTACAACGAGGTGACCAGCCCGCAGCCACTGCCGGTCCTCGGCCGGTGACGCGGCGGCCGGCGTACGACGAGGAGCAGGCGGAGCCGGCTGGGGAGACCTCCGCCGACGGCGCACCGACTCCCGTGCTGGCGGTCGTGGGCCGGCCCAACGTCGGAAAGTCCACTCTGGTCAACCGGATCCTCGGTCGTCGGGAGGCGGTCGTCGAAGACGTGCCGGGGGTCACCCGCGACCGGGTGGCCTACGACGCGCTGTGGCGCGGCCGGCGCTTCACGGTGGTCGACACCGGTGGCTGGGAACGGTCCGCGAGCGGCCTCGCCGGCCGGGTCGCCGCCGCCGCCGAGCTCGCGGTGACGGCGGCGGACGCCGTACTGCTCGTCGTCGATGTGACCGTCGGGGCGACCGATGCCGACGAGGCCGTAGCGCGAGTGCTGCGGCGCGCCGGCAAGCCGGTGGTCCTCGCGGTCAACAAGGTCGATGACGAACGGTCGGAGGCCGATGCCGCTGAGCTGTGGTCACTCGGCCTCGGCGAGCCGCGTCCGGTCAGCGCGGTCCACGGTCGGGGGAGCGGGGACCTGCTCGACGCGATCCTCGACGCGCTGCCCGAGGCGCCGGCGGACCTGGACGACCAGCCGGTCGGTCCGCGGCGGGTCACGCTGCTCGGTAAGCCCAACGTGGGCAAGTCGAGCTTGCTCAACCGGCTGGCGGGGGAGGAGCGGGCGCTGGTCGACCCGGTGGCGGGCACCACCCGCGACCCCGTGGACAGCCTGATCGAGCTCGGTGACGCCACCTGGCGGTTCGTCGACACCGCGGGACTACGCCGGCGGGTCCGGGAGGCCAGCGGAGCCGAGTACTACTCCAGCCTGCGCACCAACGCCGCCCTGGCTGCGGCCGAGGTCGCCATCGTGCTGGTTGACGCGAGCGAGCCGCTGGCCGAGCAGGACCTGCGGGTGATCTCGATGGTCGAGGAGGCCGGTCGTGCGCTCGTGCTCGCCTTCAACAAGTGGGACCTGGTCGACGAGGACCGCCGCCACGAGCTCGACCGTGAGATCGACCGGCAGCTGGCGCGGGTGTCGTGGGCGCCGCGGCTGAACGTCTCCGCCCGCACCGGCCGGGCGGTGGACCGGCTGGCGCCGGCGCTCGAAGCGGCGCTTGCCGGTTGGGAGACCCGGGTGCCCACCGGACGGCTCAACTCCTGGCTGGGCGAGGTCATCGCCGCCACCCCACCGCCGGTGCGTGGCGGCAAGCAGCCCAAGGTGCTCTTCGTGACCCAGGCCGGCGTACGGCCCCCGAAGTTCGTGCTCTTCACCAGCGGCTTCCTGGAGGCGGGCTACCGCCGTTTCGTGGAGCGCCGGTTGCGTGAGGACTTCGGCTTCGCCGGTACCCCGATCGAGATCAGCGTCCGGGTCCGGGAGAAGCGCACTCGCTGACGGGCAACCGCGATCTAAGTGCCTCAAGGCCGCTGCGGCCGTCGGCTCGGGCGAGGCGGCGTCCGACTCGCGCGTCGCCGGTACCCGTGGCAGGCCAGGCCTGCCCGTGTCACTGTGGCGTTGGTACTGTCGTCCTGCTCCGGTACGCCGGCAGCCGGGACGTGGCGCAGCTTGGTAGCGCACTTGACTGGGGGTCAAGGGGTCGTGGGTTCGAATCCCGCCGTCCCGACATAGGAACCGCAGGTCAGCGAGGCAGCCCAGGGCCGGCCGTGGAGGGCGGGTCCGGGCGTGCCTAGGTCAGCTGCAGGGCGAGGACGGCGATGGGAACAACGACCGGGACGAGTAGGAGGCCAGCAGCCGCGAAGCCTCGGCCGGATATGTGCACCCCTCGCGCGCGGCATCGGTCCCGCCACAACAGCGTCGCCAGGGAACCCCAGACCAGCAGGAGTGGTCCGGCGTTTACGCCGATGAGCAGCGCCAGGAGCCGATCCTGGGAGCCGGTTGTGACCGGCTCGAGGGCGAGGTAGGCGGGTAGGTTGTTTACCGCGTTGGCGCCGCCCACCGCTGTAGCGGCGAGGCGCAGGAGGTCTGGCGAAGACCCGCCGGCACCGGCCGCGGCGTTCAGGGCTCTGTCCAGTCCGTGCCGGTAAGCGGCCTCGACGATCAGGAAGAGCCCGGCGACGAGAAAGACCAGCCTCCACGGGACTAGGGACCAGCGCAGCCCATTGCGTTGGCGCACAGCGAAGCCGACAAGCGGCGGACCGGCACACGTCACTGCGGCCACGGTCACGTTCACCTCGGCCAGAATGAGCACTGTGAACAAGGCACAGGAGGTGGCGCAGATCAGGAAGAGGAGGCGGTCCGAGATCTGCGGCATCCCCGGCAGTGAGTACCGGCCGCGCAACCTGCGGCGGTAGAGCAAGAGCAGGACGGCAGTCGTGACCGCCGCGGCGGCCAACGTAGGTGGCCACATGCGCTCCGCGAATCCGAGCGTGCCGAGGTCGAGGCGGCCGACGGCGAGCAGGTTGGTGAGGTTGGAGACCGGCAGCAGCAGGCTGGTCGTGTTCGCCAACCACACCGTTGCCATCGCGAAGGGCAGCGGGTCCAGGTCGAGTTGTGCGCACATGGCCAACACGACGGGGGTGAAAAGCACGGCGGTCGTGTCCAGGCTCAGCATCACGGTCGTAGCGGTGGCGAGACCTACGGTGAGAATGAACAGCAAACGGGTGTGCCCCCGCGCTGCCTGCGCTGCCTTTCGGGCGGCGAAGTCGAAGACACCCGCCGCATCGCAAAGCTCGGCGAGGACGGTGACGGCGACGAGGAAGACCAGCACCGGCGCGACGCGGACCAGCGCGTCCACGGCCGATTCCGCGGGCACCAGCCCGGTCAGAACGCTCAGGGCACCGCCGACCGCCGCGATGATCCACATTACCGTTGCCCGGGTGTACGTCGAGAGGCTGCGCTCGCCGGCCGCCCGGTTGTTGACGGACATGAGTGCGGCCCTAGCAGCAGTCCTCACCCGCCCACGCGTCGCGACCTTCGCGAAGGGCTACGCCGGCGACGACGAGACCGACGATCGGATCGAGCCACCACCAGCCGAGCAGGGCATTGGCCCCCAGGCCGAGGAGGACGGCGCCGGCCAGGTAGGCGCACAGCAGGTTCTGGGTGCCCTCACCGGCCGTCGCCGCCGAGCCGAGCTGAGCGCCCAAGCGGTGCTTGGCCCTTCCCAGGAGCGGCATGACGACCAGGCTGGAGACGGTCAGTCCGATGCCGAGCACCGTGGTGTCGGCCTGGTGGCCGGAAAGCAGGCTCCGGCTCGACTCCACGGCCACGTAGGGAGCGAGCAGCCAGAACGACACGGCCACCGCCTTCTGCGCTCGGCGCTCGGCGGTCTCCGAGAGTGTCCGTGAGCCGGTGAAGCGCCAGATCACGATGACACTGGCAAGGCCCTCGACCCCGCTCGAGAGTGCCCAGCCCACCAGCGCGACCGACCCCGCCGCGACCCCCGCGACCAGGCCCAGGACGCCCTCGGTGGTCATCCACAGCAGTGACACCCACGACAGAAGCCGTGCCGTGCGGGCGGCCCTGAGCCACGCCGGATCGCCAGTTCGCTCCACCGCGGGCGCGGGGGCTCGGCACAGGTCCGCGTCCGGGCAGCAGTCGACCGCTGAGATCGCGGTGACAGCAGACGCGGATGCCCCTGCGCCGCCAGCCGGTGGCTCGCGCATCAGACGTGCGCGCCATGCTCGTGGTCGGCATGGGTGGCGAGCTCGAACTGGAACGTCGAGTGCTCGACGTCGAAGTGGCCGGTCAGGCAGGCCTGCATCTCGTCGAGCAGCTGGGGGACGTGCCCGTCGTGGAAGCAGTCGTCGTCGACCACGATGTGGGCAGTCAACACCGGCAGGTCCGACGCCACAGCCGAAGCGTGCAGGTCATGGACGTCTAGGACGTGGGCCACCTCGAGCAGGTGACCGCGCACCTCGGCGAGATCGATGCCCCGGGGAGTGGACTCCAGCAGTACGTCGACCGTCTCGCGCAGCAGCTTCCAGGTGCGCGGCAGGATGAGCGCGCCGATGAGAAGCGAGGCAACGGCATCGGCACGCAGCCAACCGGTCAGGGCGATCACGACGGCGGCGACCAGAACGGCGACCGAGCCGAGAGCGTCGTTGACGACCTCGAGGAAGGCCGCCCGGGCGTTGAGGTTGTCGCGTCGGGTGCGAGCGAGCATTTCGATGGACACGGTGTTGCCGGCAAGTCCCACCAGGCCGAAGGCCACCATGGCCGTGCTGCCCACCGACGGCGGCTCGAACAGGCGCCGTACCGCTTCCACCAGCACGAAGACGCCGACACCGAGGAGCACGGCGGCCTGGGCCGCAGCGGCGAGCACCTCCGCGCGACGCAAGCCCCACGTGCGCGCAAGGCTGGTCGGCCGGGTGGCCAGCACCGAGGCGACGAGGGCGAGGCTGAGGCCGGCGACGTCGGTGAGCATGTGCCCCGCGTCCGCCAGCAGCGCCAGGCTTCCGGAGACGAGCGCACCGATGACCTCGACGACCAGGATCGTGCTCGAAATGACCAGTACGGCGGCAAGCCGTCGACGGTGTCGGGCCGGTGCGTCACCGTGGCCGTGACCGCTCACGCCGAAGTTGCCGCGGCAGCGTCCGCCGTCGGGTGCAGGCCGTAGTTGGGGCAGAGGGCGACCGAGCTTCCGGTGGCGGCCAGCAACCCCTCGGCAGCCGCGAGCACGCTCAGCAGATTTGGCTGGGTGAGGCGATAGAACGCCTGGCGCCCGGCCGGCCGGCTCGCCACCAGTCCGCAGCCGGCGAGACAGGCGAGATGTCCGCTCGTCGTGGACTGGGCGAGTCCCAGGGTGCGGGTCAGGTCCACGACCCGGCGCTCGCCGCGGGCCAGCTCGTGCACGATGGCCAGCCGGGTGGGATCCCCGAGGCTGCGGAACAGTGCCACGGCAGGGCCCAGATCGATGGAGCACTTAGGGTCATGCACGGTCATCGGCATCGCCCGATGATAGCGCGTCCCTGCGATGTCTCGGCCGTAGTAGTAGTCGCGAGCAGGCAACGGAGGCGAGCATCCAAGCGCCAGCGTACGCGAAGGCGACCGTTGCGGAGGAGGCAGCCCAGAGCACCCCGACGACAAGCGACGAGGCAAGATCGCCCAGCGACTGGACCAGTCCGAGGACGCCGAAACCGTTGCCGCGGAGCCGATCGGGCAGCATCTGGGCGACAAGAGTGGACTCGGCTGTCTCCGCGAAGCCGATGCCGACGCCCGCGAGCACGAAAGCGGACAGCAGCACCGGCCACCCGTGCTGCTCCACCGCGAGCAGGCCGTAACCGAGCACGTACGCCGATCCGGCGGCGGCGAAGACTCGACGCGGACCCAGGCGGTCGACGAGGTGGCCCCCGCCGAGCGCCGCCAGGGTCGCAGCCGCGTTGTGGGCCGCGTAGAGCAGGATGGCCAGCGAGGTGGCACCGGCGAGGCTGCGGCCGCCGGTGTGCAGCAGCCCGGTCGCTCTCAGGATCAGCAGCGTGGTGGCGATGTTGCCGAACTCGAACAGCGCCGCCGGAGCCAGGGCGCGGGCCAGCCCGGCCCGGCGCAGCTCGCCGAGGTTGAGCGACAGCGTGCGGTGGCCCGCCGAGCTGGCGACCGTCCGGCGGGCCTCCCGGGCGGCGACCGTGATGGCAACCGCCGCCAGCAGGCCCGGTACGACGGCGAACCAGATGGCCGGCCGGATGCCGACCAGTGCCACCAGGAGAGAGGCGAGCAGCGGGCCGACGATCGCGCCGGCGTTGTCCCCGGCCCGTTCGACACCGAACGCCCGTCCATAGGCCGACGCGGGGACGATGGAGGTCAGCAACGTGTCCCTGGCAGGTGACCGGATCCCGCGCGACGCCCAGGCCAGCGCCCGCAGGACGGCGACCTGCCACACCGCGACGGCGAGGCCGATCGCGCCAGTGGCGAGCGCCGTACCGAGGTAGCCGCCGGTGGCCAGGCGCGCGCGCCGCTCCGGGTCGTTCGACAGCGGCCCGCCGGCCAGCTTGCTGAGGCCGACCAGCGCGTCGGACGTGCCCTCGATGGCGCCGAGCGCGCCCGGGCCGGCGTGCAGCGTGACGGTCAGGAAGCTCGGCAGCACGGAGGTCGCGATCTCGTGACCGGCGTCGGAGAAGAAGCTCGCCGTGCCGACGCCCAGCACACCACGCGAGAGCCACCGGCTCTCCTCCGGCGCTGTTGGCAGCGGATCAGGCGCATTGCTGAGCTCGGTCACAGCAGCGCCAGCCCGAAGCCGGCCGCGGCGGCGGCGAGCCCGACGACCAGGCTGCCGACGATGTTGCCGAGCGCTTCCAGCAGCGCGCCGGCCTCCGCGAGGGCGAGGGACTCATAGGCGTACGTCGACCAGGTCGTGAACCCGGAGCAGAACCCGGCGGAGAGCACGACGGTGGGGCCGGTCGCCAGCCCGTGATGCACGGCGAGCCCGGTGACCAGCCCGAGCAGCAGGGAGCCGACCACGTTGACGGCCAACGTGCCGAACGGGAACACGAGGTCATGCTGGTGCTGGATCACCTGGTCGACGACGTACCGGGCGACGGACCCAAGTCCGGCCACCAGGCCGACGACGATCGCGAGAGTCATCGGGCGGCTCCTGCGCTCTTCCCGCGACGCCCGACGTACCTGACGACATCTACGTCGTCGAGGATGACCAGGCCTTCGGTGATGAGCTCGTCGAGCTGCGGCAGGAACTCGTCGATCCGTTCCTCCGCGTCGACGATGATGATCGCCAGAGGTAGGTCGTCGGACAGGCTGAGCAGCCTCGAGGTGTGGATGTGGCTCGAGGCGCGTACCCCTCGATCCCACGCAGCACGCTGGCGCCGGCCAGGCCGGCACGGTGCGCTCGGCGCACGATCTCGCTGTACAGAGGCTTGCGATGCCAGACGTCCGTCTCGCCGATGAAGATCGTGAGCCGGCGGGCTGGTCCCTGTAGACGCATCATCGCCTCCTTGGCCTGCGGGTTGTGCCGTGTCGTCGAGCGCCGAAGGCGCGGCCCAGCAGCAAGCCGAACGAGGCGGCGCCGAGCGCTGCGAGCACGCTGGCGGTCAGGTAGATCGCGGCCGTTCGAGCGTGCCCGTGCACGGCGAGCTGGTCCGCCGTCGCCGTGACCGAGGAGAACGTCGTGAATGCACCCAGGAAGCCGGTGCCCAGCAGCGGCCGGACGTAGCGGTGCGGCGCCCAGATGTCGGCGAGTACGACGAGCAGCAGCGGCAGAGCGCAGGATCCCGCGGTGTTGACCACGAAGGTGGACCAGGGAAAGCCGCCGGTCGGGGTCGGCCAAGCTTGCGTGACGCCGTAGCGTGCCAGCCCACCGCCGACACCGCCAGCCAGGACGACCGCAAGGACTCGAGCATCGAACCGCGGCCACCGGCGCGGCCGGGAACGCTCGAACGGGCCGACTCCCGGTCCTCGATGGTGTGGCGTGTCCTCGACGGCATCGACGTCGGGATCCAGCGGCAGCTCGGCGGCGCCCCCGGCCTGCGCCAGCCTCTGCTCACGCACCGGCCACCACTTCCCGCGCCGCGCCGGGACCCAGTCGTTCGGCGAGCACGGATGCGGCGGTACCGCGAACGACCTCGGCGCCGAGTGTCACGACTCCTCCTTCAGGTGGGCAGCCAGAAGCGGTCGGCGTCGTCGTCGCATCACCGTTGCGCGTCGGCGGCCAGCTCGGGGTCGACGAGCTCGTCGAGCTCCTCGTCGGCATCCTCGACCGTCGGGTGGAAGAACTTCTGGGCAATGAGCGTCGGCACGAAGGCGCTGAGGATCACCACGGTGACCAGCTGGCTGTACTGCGCCTGGGTGATGAGCCTGTTCGTCAGCCCGTAGAGCGCCGCGATCGAGCCGAACGTCAGGCCCGTGGCCATCAGCAGCGTCGTGTAGGTGCGCTCCCGTGCGGCCAAGCCGAACGCCTTCGACGTCGGCCACACCGCCGCGATCTTGGTGACCATCTTCACCGCGAACAGCAGGGCGATGATCCCCAGTCCGCTGATCAGAGCGGGGACGGAGATCAGCAGTCCCGCCCGCAGGAAGAAGAACGGCGTCAGCAGCGAGAAGGCGATCGCACGCAGCCGGTCGACGATGACGCGCTCCCGGAGAAAGACGCCCGCGACGACCAGACCGATCAGATACGCCGGCAGCACGGCCTCGCTCTTCGCGGAGCTCGCCAGCCCGCCGAGGCCGAACAGCACGAGGAACAGGAACTTGATCTCCGGTTCGCTGACCCGTCCCCCTCCGGTGCGCAGGACCACCCGGGTCAGCGTTGGCATGAACCACATCGCGACTGCGGTGACAACGACGAAGACTCAGCCCCGTCTCGATCATCACCGCGTAGACCACCGCCACAGACGTGGTGCTGAGCGCGATGCCGGCGATCTCCGCGGCGTGCAGGTCCCAGTCGAGAACGAACCGGGCGAACAAGCCGGCGCCCGCGAACGGTACGGCGAAGCTGACGATCCCGATACCGAGGCTCGCTCGCCAGTGTCGCCGCAAGCTGTCCGGGTCGATCTCCGCTCCGGCGAGGAACGTCAGTACGGCGGAGCCGATCGTCGCGAGGAAGGTGGTGAACTGGGTCTCCTGCACGACGTGCGAGTGGCCGGGGATGTTGCCCACCACCGCACCGACCACGATCTCGATGAGCGCGACCGAGATGCCCACCCGAATGCTGATGAGGCTGGCGAGCAGCGCCATGCCCACCCATGCCGCTGCGACCCAGTAGGCGTTCATCGAGAGGGCTCCTCTACCGGTCGTGGCGAAAGATCGCCGTCGAGGGGTAGAGGCCATCGGCCAGGGACTGGCGGTTCTAGGAGCAGGCCTCACTGCACCACGGGAAACGGTAACAGAGGCTGCGCCTCAGTCGATGTCGAAGGCGCTGTGCGCGTCGTGGAAGTGCATGACGTATCGACAGGTGGTGCAGATCTGCAGCGTCATGCGGTGACTGGTGAAGCCCCAGCGCGAGTCCTCCCGCGACTCCTGCTGCTCGAAGCTGGTTCCATCGCAGACCGGGCAGCGTAGGTGGATGCGACCGCCCTCACCGATCATCGACATCTCGCCGTACTCCCTTCACCCGGGCAGAGCGGGGAGTATGCCGCAGGCTGGCCCACTAGGCGCGAGCCGGCCGGGTATGACGACTGCTTCTACGACGGGAGACGGCAATGAGGATCTACCTGGGTGGCCGGCGGAGCCTGCTGCGAGGCGGCGGCCTCGGCGGGCTGCTGCTCGGCCTGCTGCTGCGCCGGCTGATGAGCCGGCGAGGGAGCCGCGGGGCTTATCGGGGCGGCCGATGAGGATCGGACGCAACGTCGAGGTACGCCCGCTCGGCGGTGCGCCGGGCTGTCTCACCATGGTCTTGGTGTCCATCGTCGCGTCCGTGCTTCTCACCGTGCTGCTCAACGTCATCCTGAGGTGAGCAGCCCGGTCATTCAGATGAGGCGAACCGACCCCTGGATGCCCTGGCGCGTCATCTTCGCGTAGGGACAGGCCAGCTCGGCCTCGCGGGTGAGCTTCTCGGCCTGCGCGCGTTCCAGCTCGGGGGCGCTGACCTCCAGGTCGGCGGTGAGCAGATAACGCCCGTCGTCCGGGTCGCGCCCGAAGGTGACCGTGGCCTTGACCTCCACCGGCCCGGTCTCGATGCCCTCCTTGATCGCGATGAGGTTCCACGCACCGTGAAAGCAGGCGGCGTAGCCGGCGGCGAAGAGCTGCTCCGGGTTGGTGCCGCCACCGGGGCCGCCGAGGCCCTTCGGCAGCCGGAGGTACACATCGAGGTCGCCGTCCTCGGAGACCGCGTGCCCGGACGCGCGTCCGTGCCCGGCCTCGCCTCCGGTCACCGACACCGACGTCGTGTAGAGCGGGAGCACCTCGTCGCCGGTGTAGGGGTCGAGCAGGGCGACGGGCGGCGGCTGCAGGCTCGGCGTCATCTTCGCTCCTCGAGGTGCGTGGCGGTCACCAGCGATCCAACCCTACGGGTCAGATACTCGTACGCCGCCGCCAGCGACGACCCGACCGCGGGCCGGCTGCGGTGTTACCGTGCAGAGTCACTGCAAAGGCGACAGAGCGACCCGGCAGGGGAGTGAGGCCACCGTGATTGCGGCGTTCTCGCATGCCCGCTTCCGGGTCGCCGGTCTTTGACATAGGCGCGGCCCGGGTCTATCTGACCTGCAGAAGTACGACCATCTCTGTGCCCTCCGGCGGCGGCGATGCCGCTGCGGAGCTGACCACTGATCGACTCGTACTGCGCCCGATCACCGCTCAACCGGTCGAGGCCATCGTCGGCGGCAACCGGCTGCCCGACTGGGCGAGCGACTTTCCCGACGAGGGCGATGTCGTGATCGCCCGCATGCTGAACACCAACGGGCTGCCGGCCGGGCCGGCTCGCGCCTTCGGACAGCGCCAGCTGGTGGAGCGGAGCAGCGGTCTCGTCGTCGGCGGGGTCGGCTTCTTCGGGCCGCCTGAGCGCGGCTCGGTGGAGATCGGGTACGGCGTGGTGCCTTCTCGCCGTTCGCGCGGCTACGCCACCGAGGCGGTCCACGCAATGATCGAGTTCGCCTTCCGGCAGGACGGCGTGCAGTCCGTCCGCGCCGGCGTGGAGTCTCGAACCCCGCCTCCGTCCGCGTGCTCGAGAAGGCCGGCATGACCCTCCTCCGACGCACCGCTGACCTGGCAGACTTCGCCGTCGAGGCGGGTCCATGAGCCCGGCTGTCATGCAGGCTTCGGTTGCCGTCCACCTGCCGGTCACGGGGACGCCGCCTCCGGCCACCAGGGTCGACCCATACCCTGAGACAGGAGACGCTGGATGAGAAAGCGCACATACCTGCCCATTGCGGCACTCGCCGCCGGAGGAGTGGCGGTCACCGCCGCGATGCCGGCGTCGGCGTACACCACCGACGTCAAGCGCTATGCGCGGGGCGTAGGCAACCAGTACAACTTCGCGCCGCTGCTCAGCGCGGGCGACCGCCTGCGGCACACGACCAACAGCAACCTGCGGTACCAGATGGTGGGCATCCCCGACGGGCTCGGGATCACCAAGCTCGCCGACGGCACGGCAAAGATCTACATGAACCATGAGCTCGGCAACACGGTGCTCTCCGAGCCCGAGATCGGCGGCCCGCTGCAGCGTGGCTCGTTCGTCTCGGCGCTGACCCTGAACGGCCGCGGCGAGGTCGTGTCCGGCGAGCGGGCGTTCGACACGGTGTACGACGAGAACCGCTACGTCGGCCGGGCCGCGACCGAGCACAACAACACTCCGGGCTTCGGCCGGTTCTGCTCGGCCACCCTCGTGGGGGCGGCCGAGGGAATGGACCGGAACATCTTCCTCACCAACGAGGAGTCCGCGGGCGCGAACCCCGACTACGAGGCCGGCTTCACGTTCGACAAGCGGGGCGGGTCGACGGTCGCGGTCTTCGACAACCAGGCGCACGCGCTGCCGCGACTGGGCCACTTCCCCAAGGAGAACAGCGCGGTCGCCCCGAACACCGGTGACCGCACCGTGGTGATCTCCCTGGAGGACGGGCCGGAGAGCCCGGACTCCCAGCTCTACATGTACGTCGGCCACAAGAACCGGACCGCGTCGTCCGTGCTCCGGCGCAACGGCCTCGACAACGGCAAGCTGTACGTCTTCGCCTCCACGACGGCGGGCAAGACCAGCGAGGTCAACTTCCGCAACGGCAGCATCGACGGTCACTGGGTGGAGATTCCGGACGCGGAGAGCCTGTCCGACATCCAGCTGGAGAAGGTCTCCGACCGCAAGGGCGCCTTCGGCTTCGTCCGGCTCGAGGACGGCACCTTCAACCCCGCCCGCCCGGGAGAGTTCTTCTTCAACTCCACCGGTGGGGCCGAGGGCAACCTGCTGGGTCGCGGCTACCGGCTCACGCTGAACGACGGGAACCCGACCGGCTCGGCACGGCTGTCGATCATCTTCAACACCGAACAGCTCGTCGCTCGGGGGATGGACGCTCCGGTCAGTCCCGACAACATCGGGATCAATGGCAGCTTCCTCACCATCCAGGAGGACCCGACCACCTTCGGCCGCGAGGCGTTGGCGAAGCTGGGGCGGGACTCGAGCGTCTGGCGCTACAACCTGAACAACCTGGCGGTCAGCCCGGAGCGGTTCCCCGGTGCCAGGGTCGGCGTGGTCAACGACCCCGGTCGCGACGGCGTACCAGTGCCACCCGGCTCGTGGGAGACCAGCGGCATCGTGGCCGCGGAGTCGGTGTTCGGACAGGGCAGCTGGATCCTGGACGTGCAGGCGCATGCACCCACGACGCCGCCAGGTCGCAACACGGTCGAGGACGGCCAGCTTCTCGTGATGCGTCCGCAGGCCGGCGGGTAGCAGCTCGCGCCACCACTGGGCCCCGGTCGGTCGCCGCCAGCGACCGGTCGGGCTCGAGTGTGTCCGGGCCCGCTACGCGGACAGGAAGTCCAGCCGGGACTTGGCTCCCAGGACGATCCGGTCAGCGTCGGCGCCTAGCACCCGCTCCAGCAGGGTCGCGTAGACGTCCCGGAAGTCCGTGGTCGCCACCAGGTCGCCGTTGGGGTCGAGCTTGGTGAGCGAGGGCGTCTCGCCGTACATCCCGCCGCGGACCTGCGGTCCGAGCACCAGCATGTCGCTCGCGGTTCCGTGGTCGGTGCCTTCGCTGGCGTTGGCGTGCACCCGCCGGCCGAACTCCGAGTAGACGGCGACGACGACCGGCCGGTCACCGACCTTGGAGAGGAAGCCGGTCAGCGCCGCGTCGAGCTCGCCGAGCAGCCGCGACTGGGTGCCCTTCTCGTTGGCGTGGGTGTCGAAGCCGCCCAGGCTGACGGCGTACACGCGGGTCGGCACCCGGCCGCGGATGCAGGTCGCGACGACCTCCAGCTGGCTGCCGAGGGCGCCCTGGCCGCCGGCGGAGGCGCCGTTGGTCTTCTGCTCGTCGTCCTGCCCGTCGTCGGGGCCACCGTGCGCGGCCGGGTCCACGACCGGTCCGTACGTCGCGTCGAGGTGCAACAAGTCGGCGAGACCGGCCGCGGCCGCCGCCTGCAGTGCGGGCTCGCCGGCCTGCGTCCGCGCCAGGGTGGAGACCCCGCGTCCCAGGGCGCCAGCAGGCGCGACCAGCCGCCCCAACGGCACGGCGGCTCCGGTGCACCGCTCGCCGGCGACCAGCGGCGGTGGCACCGCTCCGATCGAGACGGCCTTCAGCGGATCTGCCTTCGTGGCGTCCAGCCAGCGCCCGATCCAGCCGGTCGTCTCCGGCCGGTCGGGGGAGGCCGTCTGCCAGATGTCCATGGAGCGGAAGTGGCTGCGGTCGGGGTTGGCGTAGCCCACCCCTCGTACGACGGCCAGCCGCCGCTGCCCCCACAAGGTCTCCAGCCCCTTCATGGCCGGGTTCAGCCCGAGGGAGTCGTCGAGCCGGCGTACGTCGCCCGCGGCGTAGGCCAGCTCCGGCCGAGCGTCGTAGTAGGCCGAATCGGCGTACGGGATGACCGTGTTGAGGCCGTCGTTGCCGCCGTAGAGGGTCACCAGCACGAGCACCCCGGCGCCGGGGGGGAGCGGGTCGTGCCGGGCTGCCGTGAACAGGTCCTCGAGGGAGCGCCAGTTGAGGCCGGCCGCCAGCGCCCCGGCGGCGGTCACTCCGGAGGCAGCGAGAAAGCGCCGGCGGGTCAGCGTGTCCACGAAAGCCGATCCCTTCAGTTGACGGCGTACTCGGGGGAGGCGACGGCCAGCGTCAGCAGCCGCTTCGGGTCGGCCGCCGCGTCGACCAGCGCCGACCGGGTGCGCGGGGTCCAGGACTCGACCGACAGCAGGGCGGCAACGGCATCGGGGCGGCCCGCCGGAGCCGACCGGGAGATCAGGTCGAGGTCGACATGGCCGGCCAGCCACTGCCCCAGGCGGAGTCGGGCGCCGGTGGCCGAGGTGCTCAACCAGGCTCGGCCGGCGGGCCAGCCGCCGACGCTTGGCGGCCGGAAGGGCACCTGCCCCATGCCCTCCAGCACCCCCAGCACCAGCCGACGGTCCTTCACCGAAAGGCCGGCCGGCCGGATCTCGAAGGCACGCAGCGCGCCGACGACGAGCTCGACCGGTGACTTGGTCAGCTCATGGCGAGCCGCGCGGAACTCCGCGGTGGTCAGCATCGCCCGCATCAGCCGGGTGATGTCGCGCCCAGGGCCGTACGCCGCGACCAGCCGCTCCTGGGTGGCGGCGGTCGGTGGAGAGGCGGAGACGAACCGGAACCAGAGCCGGCCGATGACAAAGCGGGCGGACTCCGGCCGGGCCACCAGCAGGTCGACCAGCGACTGGTCGTCGTACGCCGCGGTCGTGCCGAGGATCGACTTGGGCCCGTCGTCATGCGCATGCGGCAGGAACCGCGCGGTGCCCGGCCCCCTGTCCACGCGCCAGCCGGTCAACGCGCGAGCGGCCTCCTTGACGTCGTCGTCGCCGTAGTGGCCGTATCCCAGGACGAACAGCTCCAGGAGCTCGCGGCCGAGGTTCTCGTTGGGCGAGGCCTTGCGGTTGGTGGGGCCGTCCAGCCAGACGAGCATTGCCGGGTCCCGGACCATCGTTCGGGCGAGGGTGCGGAAGTCACCCCGGCCGAGGACCCGGAGGTTCGTGTTCTGTGCCTGCATCAGCCGGGCGCTGCGGACCTTCTGCACCGAGGTGGCGAAGTGACCGTGCCAGAACAACGTCATCTTCTCGGCGAAGGGCTGCTGGGCCGCCACCATCCGGTCCAGCCACCAGGTCAGCAGCAGCTCGTTCTGGCGGCGCAGCTCCTTGCGGTAGGCGGCCTTGGCCTCCCGGCCGGCGTCCTTGCCGGCCCGCGGTGGCTCCGCCCCGAGGTCCGGCGGTGGGGTGGCGGCGGCGCCGGCGTCGGCGCCACCTGGCGAGAGCAGCCGGTCCACCGCGCTGACGTAGTCACCGGTGAGCTCTGCCGGCCGGGCACCGAAGCCGGCCCGGCGCCAGAGGTGAGCGAGATCGGCGTCGACCACCCCTCCATCCTGCGCCTGCCGTGTTCGAGTCGTGTTAAGCGCGGGCGTCGGTCCGGCAAGCGCCCCGTGGTCACTCGGAAGCGGTGACCGGAGCATGAAACGGTGAGCGCGTGGATGTCATGGACACCGTCGAGCCGGCGCCCTCGACGAGGGACGTCGACGCCGTACGGGACGCTTGCACGCGCTTCCTCGCCTGGCACGGGCGGCCACGCCCGAAGGAGACCCTGGTCGCGCTCGCCGACGCCACGCGGGCGGACCTCCGGCCCGACCACTACGGCAAGGGCGCGGTTCTCGAAGAGCTCGAGGCCGAGGTGGCCGACCTGCTGGGCAAGCCGGCGGCGGCGTTCATGCCGAGCGGAACGATGGCGCAGCAGATCGCCCTGCGGATCTGGGCCGACCGCAGCGGCGTCCGCACCGTCGCCTTCCATCCCACCTGCCACCTCGAGGTGCACGAGGACAAGGCGTACGAGTACCTGCACCGGCTGCACGGCCGGCTCGTGGGCGACAGCAACGACCTGATCACCCTCGAGCAGCTCCAGCAGATCCCTGAGCCACTGGCTGCGCTGGTGCTGGAGCTGCCGCAGCGCCCGCTGGGCGGTCGCCTACCCGAGTGGGACGACCTCGTCGCCCAGACCGACTGGGCCCGCGGCGCGGGCGTCGCGCTGCACCTCGACGGCGCCCGGCTGTGGGAGACCGCGCCCTACTACCGCCGGCCGTACGCCGAGATCGCCGGGCTCTTCGACACCGTCTACGTCTCGTTCTACAAGGGGCTCGGCGGCATCGCGGGCTGCTGTCTGGCCGGTCCCGAAGATGTGATCGCGGAGTCGCGGGTCTGGCAGCGGCGGCACGGCGGCAGCCTGTTCCACCTCTACCCCTACGCCCTGGCCGCCCGCGCCGGGCTGCAGGCGCGGCTGGGCCGGATGGGCGACTACTACGCCAAGGCGCTGGAGATCGCAGAGGCGCTGCGCGGACTTCCCGATCTCGAGGTCGTGCCCGATCCGCCGCAGGTGCCGATGATGCATCTGCGGCTGCGCACCTCCGAGACTGCGCTGCGCGAGGCCGCGCTCGACCTGGCGGAGGAGACCGGGATCTGGACCTTCGCCGACAGCCGCCCGAGCGAGTCCCCGGGCTGGCGCCGGGTGGAGCTGACCATCGGCGACGCCACCATGACCTTCTCGGGCGCGGACGTACGCCGGCTCTTCGACCGGCTTCTGGCGGCTCGCGACGTGGCAGGGACCTAGTCCGCGGCAGCCGGATCTCAAGGTCAACGCCTGCGGCACCGATTCTCCCGCTAAAAGCTTTCCAATCGCGGAGACCCTGACCATGGTTTCGCCAACTCATCGCCGGCCGCCGGCTCGCAGGAAGCCCGGCCGAGAGCCCGACGCTCCCGGGCAGATCGCGACGGCCTCATCCCCGGCCGGGCCACGACCGGCGATCAGCGAGGCGGACCGCCTCGCCACCCTGTCGGCGTACGGCATCCTGGACACCGATCCGGAGGCCGGCTTCGACGACATCGCCCAGCTGGCGGCGCAGATCTGTGGCACACCGGTCGCCGCGGTGACCTTCATCGACGAGGACCGCCAGTGGTTCAAGGCCACCGTGGGCATGGGCGACCTCCGGGAGACCGAACGCAGCGCGGCCTTCTGCGCGCACGCCATCGAGGACCCCGACAACGTGCTGGTGGTGGACGACGCCACCCGGGACCGGCGCTTCACCGACAACCGGCTCGTGACCGAAGGGCCGGGGTCCGCTTCTACGCCGGCGCCCCGATGGTCGCCGGGGGCGGCGCCGCGCTGGGCACCGTCTGCGTCATCGACCTCGTGCCGAGGCAGCTGACCGCGGAGCAGCAGGAGGCGCTGCGTGCGCTGAGCCGCCAGGCCGTCGCGCTGCTCGAGGCGCGCAGGTCGCTGCGACGGCTCGCTACCAGCGTCGGTGCGCGCGAGCGTGCGGAGGTCTCGGCAAGGGCCGCGCTCGAACTGCTCCGGATGACCTTCACGCATGCCCCCGTGGGCATGATGATCACCGGCGTGGACGGCGTACTCGTCGAGGTCAACGACGCGCTCGCCGGGATGCTGGGGCGTGCGCCGGAAGCTCTGGTGGGCGTGCACTTCGCCGAGATCACGGCGGTGGAGGACATGGAGTCCGAGAACGCCCTCGCGGCCAGAGGACGCGCCGGAGAGATCGACACCGTCGTCCGCAGCAAGCGCTACCGGCACGCCGACGGCTCGTTGATACCGGCGATCTCGACCAGCTCAGTGATCCGGGACGACGACGGCACGCCGACCTACTCCCTGAGCCATGTCCAGGGCATCGCCGACCGTCGGCTGGCCGAGGAGACCCTGCTCGAGAACCAGTCGGCCACGGATGCGATCCTCGGCACCGACGCGAACGACCTCATCACCGCGTGGAACACCGGAGCCACCCGGCTCTTCGGCTATCGGTACGACGAGGTCATCGGCAAGCCGCTGACCGTGATCATCCCGGAGCGCCTGCGGTCTGCCCATCTCGCCGGCCTGGCTCGGGTGGCCGCAGGGGGCGAGCCGGTGCTGATCGGCCGTACCGTGGAGGTTCCGGCCCTACGCCGGGACGGGTCGGAGTTCCCAGCCGAGCTCTCGCTCTCGCGCTGGCAGCGCGGAGGCCAGAACTTCTACACGGGCATCGTGCGCGACATCAGCGAACGGCGTACGGCGGAGGAGCGCGCGGCCCTCATCCGCTCGGCCGCGGTGGCGGCGAACACCGCCAGCACGCTCGACGGCGCACTTCGCCAGGTGCTCGGAGCCGTCTGCGAGACCAACGGCTGGGGGTGGGGGCGTGCCTGGCTGACGAGCGATGGAGCGCGGCCGGCCGTGGCGGCCGAGTGGTCGGTGGACGGGGCCCTCGACCCACCGGCCGAGTCGTGGCGGGACAAGAGCGGCGCCGACGGCGCCGGCTTAGTGGCCCGGGTGCGCGCCGACCGGGAACCGGTGGTCGTTGACGCAGCTACGGATCCGGCCGGCCGGAGCCTCGGCGTGCCGGTCTTCGCACGCGATGAGGTGGTCGCCGTTCTCGAGTTCGCCGTGCCGGAGGGGTGCTCCACTCCTGACGCCGGGCAGCTGGGCGTGCTCGAGCAGGTGGGCAACCAGCTGGGAAGGGTGGTCGAGCGCGACCGGGCCGGTCAGGAGATCGCCACCCGCACCCAGGAGCTGGACGAGGCCCAGGCACTGGCGAAGCTGGGCAGCTGGAGCCTCGACCTCGTGTCCGGATCGTTGAACTGGTCCGACGAGCTGTTTCGGATCTGCGGTTTGCTGCCCGGCTCGATGGTGCCCGACGTGGCGGCCTTCTCGGAATTCGTCCATCCGGACGACCGTCACCTGCTCGACCTGGGCCAGCACTCGGAGCAGGACGAGGGTTTCGACGTGGAGGTACGGCTCATCCGGACCGACGGGCGGGTCCGGTTGGTGCAGGGTCGCGGCCGGCTGGTGCGCGATGCCGCCGGCACCCCGATGCGGCTGGTGGGCACCGCCCAGGACGTCACCGAGCGGCGCGAGCTGGAACAGGAGCTGCTCCGGCAGGCCGTCACCGATCCGCTCACCGGTCTGGGCAACCGGTCCAGGTTCACCACCGTGCTCACCGAGGCCATTCTCACCGCCGCCGCGGGGCAGGTGCTCACCGTCCTGTGGATGGAAGTCGACGGCATCAAGGACATCAACGACACGCTGGGTCATGGCGTCGGGGACCAGCTGCTCGTGGGTACTGCTGAGCGACTGGGAGCCGCCCTGCGTCCCGGGGACGCCCTCGCCCGGGTCGGTGGCTACGAGTTCGCCGTACTGCTGTTGGACGCCGAACCTGCGACTAGCCGCCGGGTGGCCGCTCGACTGCAGGCGGAGGTGGGGCGCCCGGCCGAGGTCGCCGGCATGATGCTGGACGTCGAGGCGAGCGTCGGAATCGCCCAGCTCCGGGTCGACACCGTCCCGGATCCGACGGCGGGCGCGACGCAGCACGCGACGGCGCTGGTTCGCAACGCGGCGCTCGCCCTGGGGAACGGCAAGGCGGAGGGCAAGGGACGCATCGCGGTGTACGAAGCCAAGATGCACCTGCGGGCGCAGCGGCGGCTCAGCCTGCACGGCGAGCTTCGCCGCGCCGGCGAACGGGGGCAGCTCGCGGTCCACTACCAGCCCACGGTGGAGCTCGGGAGCGCCCGACTGCTCGGCGCCGAGGCCCTGCTCCGCTGGAGGCACCCCGTCCTCGGGAGCGTCTCGCCGGTGGAGTTCATCCCGCTGGCGGAGGAGACCGGGCTGATCCTCTCGATCGGCCGTTGGGTGCTCCGCGAGGCCTGTCGGCAGGCGGCCGAATGGTCACCACGGCATGGATGGGCCGGCCTTCCGTCCATCAGCGTCAACCTCTCCGGCCGCCAGCTGGCCGACGACCGGATCGTCGGCGACGTCGCCGCCGTGCTCAGGGAGACCGGGCTCGACCCCGGGCGGCTCACGCTGGAGATCACGGAGTCGGTCCTGATGGCAGACGTGGAGCGGGCCATCGGCCGGCTGACCCGGCTTCGGCGGCTGGGGGTCCGGCTGGCGATCGACGACTTCGGCACCGGCTACTCGTCACTGGGCTACCTGTCCCGGTTCCCGGTTGAGGTGCTGAAGGTGGACAAGTCCTTCGTCGACGACATCTCCGTCAGCGAGCGCAGCCGGATGCTCGCCGCCGCGGTCGTCGGTCTCGGTGACACGCTGGGGATGACCACGCTGGCGGAGGGCGTGGAGAGCCAGGACCAGCGGCGCGTGCTCGAGGAGCTGGGCTGTCAGAACGGCCAGGGCTACCTGTTCGGCCGGCCGATGCCGGCGGTCGACTTCGCCGCCATCCTGCCCACGCCGCTGCAGGCGGTCGGCGCGAAGCGGGCGGGGTAGCCCAGGGCGGGGCCGTTAGGCTGCGTTTCCGGTGCGCCCAGGGCGTGAGGAGGCGCGTTGGCTGACCGGACGCCATTCCCGGTGCGGGCTACCCAGCCGGATCCGCTCGGGACGTCGCGCGTTCTCACCGTTCCGAACTTCCTGAGCCTGCTGAGGCTGCTCGGCGTACCGCTGTTCCTCTACCTGCTCGCCGTTCGCGCGGATGGGGCGGCGGTGGCGGTGCTGATGGTGAGCGGGGTCACCGACTACCTGGACGGGTGGATCGCCCGGGCATGGGGCCAGTACAGCCGGCTCGGCGCCCTGCTCGACCCGTTGGTGGACCGGCTCTACGTCGTCGCCACCATGGTGGGGCTGACCCTGCGCGATGTCGTCCCGCTCTGGCTGCCGCTCGGCCTGTTGGCCCGGGACGTCGTGCTCGCCGGCTTCCTGCCGCTGCTGCGACGCCGCGGGTACGGACCACTGCCGGTGCACTTCCTCGGCAAGGCGGCCACCTTCGACCTGCTCTCCGGCTTCCCGCTGGTTCTCCTCGGCGCGGGCCGAGGAACCGCTGCCGAGATGGTCCGGCCGATCGGGTGGGCCTTTGTGCTGTGGGGCTTCGCGCTCTACTGGTGGGCCGGCGTGCTGTACGCCGTACAGGCACGCCGACTGCTGGCGGAGCCGGCGGCCGGGACCGGGTGAAGTTAGGCTTCCGCCGGCCAGGCCGAGGGCGGCGAACGAACGACGGAGAGGCCAGCGTGTACCCCGACGACCTCAAGTACACCGCCGAGCACGAGTGGGCGAAGCCCGCCGGCGACACCGTGCGGATCGGCATCACCTCCTTCGCCCAGAACGCCCTCGGCGACATCGTCTTCGTCACGCTGCCGGAGGTGGGCGCCGAGGTGCAGGCCGGCCAGGCCCTAGGCGAGGTGGAGTCGACCAAGAGCGTCTCGGACATCTACGCGCCGATCTCCGGGACCGTCGCCGCCCGCAACGAGGCGTTGGACGCCCAACCGGAGCTGGTGAACTCCGATCCGTACGGCGACGGCTGGATGCTGGAGATCGCGCCGGCCGATGCCGGTTCGGTGGACGGTCTGCTGGACGCGGCCGCGTACGCCGAACTCGTCGCCGACGCCTGAGGCAGGCTTGGACGTCAACTAGCGGTCGACGTGTTGCCATCAGGCAGGGTGTGGCGGCGGTTGACCTTGCCTTTTCCGGCTCACTAGCGTGTGGCGCCTGCTCAACTTGCACATTCGGACGGCTCCGGCCGCCCCGTGCGCCCGCCGCTGCAGGAGGTAGACCTACTTCATGCCGACCGTCTTCTGTACCAGGTGCGGTCAGCAGAACGCCGACGACAGCCGGTTCTGCGCCCGCTGCGGCGCGCCGCTGACTCGCCCTGGCGACCCGGTGGCGCCAGACCGACAGTTCGACTCGACCTCGACCGTCTCGCTGGCCGGTGTAGAGGTCGCGGACGTGGAGGCGGCCGACGAGGCGTCCCTGGCCGACGCCGCGACCGCGGAGGCCCTGCTGCCGGGCTCGGCGATGCTGGTTGTCAAGCGCGGACCCAACGCCGGCAGCCGTTTCCTGCTCGACAAGGACCTGACGACGGCCGGGCGCCACCCGGAGAGCGACATCTTTCTCGACGACGTCACGGTCTCTCGCCGGCATGCCGAGTTCTCCCGGACCGGTGATCGTTTCGTCGTCCGCGATGTCGGCAGCCTCAACGGCAGCTACCTCAACCGGGAGCGGATCGAGGACGCCGGGCTCACCGGGGGGGACGAGGTGCAGATCGGCAAGTTCCGGCTGATGTTCCTGGCTCGACCCTCGGCATGAGCGCGGCGACAGCAGGCAGCCATGCCTTTCTCGGCATCGGTGATGTTCTCGCACAGCTGCGCCCGGAGTTCCCGGACGTCACCGTCTCCAAGATCCGGTTTCTGGAGGCGGAGGGCCTGCTGCAGCCGGTGCGGACACCGTCGGGCTATCGCAAGTTCACCCGTGCCGACGTGGACCGGCTGCGCTACGTGCTGACAGCTCAGCGGGAGCACTACCTCCCGCTTCGGGTCATCAAAGAACATCTCGAGGCGCTCGACCGCGGGTTTACGGCGTCGACAGGGGGTGGTCGACCGCAGGTGCCGGGAGCCACGGTGGCCCTCGACTCGCCCGGCCCGGAGAGCTTCGAGCCCGAGCTCAGCGAGATCAGGTTGTCGCGCGCGGAGCTGCTCGAGGCCTCAGGCCTGGAGCCCGGGCAGCTCAGCGAGCTCGAGCAGTACGGGTTGGTCCTCCCGCGACCGGGCGCCGAGCACTACGACGGGGACTGCCTGCTCATCGCCAAGACCCTGGCCGAACTGGCCGCATTCGGTATCGGTCCGCGACACCTGCGGGTGTTCAAGCTGGCCGCTGACCGTGAGGTCGGGCTCGTCGAGCAGGTGGTCAGCCCGCTGGTCCGCCAACGCGGCCCGGAGTCGCGGGAGCGGGCCCAGGAGGCGGCCCGTCAGCTCGCGGCCCTCTCAGTCCGGTTGCACGTCGCCCTCGTGCGGGCGGCACTGAGGCCGCTGCTGGCCCGCTGACCTGCCCTGGTATCGGTTCTCTGTCAACCCGGCCGGTGCCTGACGGCGGTGTACGTTGGGCAGGTGCACGAGGTGAGCGTCGTGGGTGTCCGGCTCCAGCTCCCGGAGAGCCAGCCGATCGTCCTCCTCAAGGAGGTGCAGGGCGAGCGGTTCCTGCCGATCTGGATCGGGCCGGTCGAGGCGACCGCCATCGCGGTGGCGCAGTCCGGGATGGCACCACCCCGTCCCCTCACGCACGATCTGCTTCGAGACCTGCTGACTGCGCTCGAGGCCCAGCTGCAGGCGGTGCAGATCACCGAGCTGCGCGACAGCGTCTTCTACGCCGACCTGGTCTTCGTCAGCGGCCTGCGGGTCAGCGCCCGGCCCTCTGATGCAATCGCGCTGGCCATGCGCACCGGCACCACGATCTACGCCGACGAGTCGGTGCTGGCCGAAGCGGGGATCGCCATCCCGGACGAGCAGGAGAACGAGGTCGAGAAGTTTCGCGAGTTCCTCGACACCATCTCGCCCGAGGACTTCCAGATCGGGTCCTGAGAACCCTCTAGCGCGAGATGACCGTAGTCTCCACTAGAGGTTGAGACCCGCGACATGCGCGACGGGGCGTTGACCATGACGCCCATGGTCCTTACGGTCGCAGGTCAGCTGGTCGTCGTACCGTCCAGTCGGCGACCTCGAGAGGCGGGCGCAGTGTCAGAAGACGACGGGACCGCCGCTTCGGCAAGGTCGGCGCGAGCCTCGCGCGGTGAGCAGGGGGTGCTCTTCGGCGGCCGACCCGACGACGCGTCGGCCGTCGGGTACCGCGGCACGACCGCGTGCGCTGCCGCTGGGATCACCTACCGGCAGCTGGACTACTGGGCGCGCAGCGACCTTGTGGGCCCGAGCATCCGGGCGGCGACCGGGTCGGGAAGCTCCCGGCTGTACTCGTTCCGCGACATCCTCGTCCTTCGGGTCGTCAAGCGACTGCTGGACACCGGCGTCTCGCTGCAGAACATCCGTGCAGCGGTCGCTCATCTGCGCCGCCTGGGCGTCGATGACCTCGCACAGATCACGCTGATGAGCGACGGCGCCACCGTCTACGAGTGCGTCTCGCCGGACGAGGTGATCGACCTGGTGCAGGGCGGCCAAGGCGTCTTCGGCATCGCCGTCGGTCGGGTGGTGCGCGAGGTGGAAGGCTCGCTGGCCGCGCTGCCCCGCGAGCCGTCGACGGAGGACCTGCCCGCGGGGGCTGCCGCCTCCGACGACGAGCTGTCCACCCGGCGCCGGCGTCGTACCACCGCCTGAGCGCTTCCCGCCGACCGCTCCGCCACGTTGCCGGCCCGGCGCTGGCGGGATGCCGCTGTCCGCGACCGCCGTACGATGGCCGGCATCGGGGCCACGTCCGGCCACCTCCCTGCCGAACAGACGGGATCGCCCGTGCAGTACGCGCCGCATACCGACGACGACGTGCGCGAGATGCTCCAGGTGCTGGGACTGGCTGACCTCGACGCCCTCTTCGACCAGGTCCCGGCCGACCTCCGGGCACCCGCCGACCTCGGGCTGGCGCCCGGGCTCTCCGAGTCCGACGTTCTCTCCCGGATGCGGGCCCTGGCCGGCGGCAACACCACCGTCGACGACGCTGTCTGCTTCCTGGGCGGCGGCGTGTACGACCACTATGTGCCGGCGGTGGTCGGGGCGGTCACCGGCAAGCCCGAGTTCTCGACGGCCTACACGCCCTACCAGCCGGAGATGAGCCAGGGCGGTCTGCAGGCGCTCTTCGAGTACCAGACGCTGGTCAGCGAGCTGTTCGGCCTGCCGGTCGCCAACTCGAGCCTGTACGACGGCGCCACCGCGCTGGTCGAGGGCATGATCATGTGCATCGGCGGCACCCGTCGTACGCGTGTCGTGGTCGCCGGTGGCCTCGACCCGCGCTACCGGGAGACGCTGGCCACCTACGAACCCGGACTGCACGCCGAGCTGGTGGCGGCGCCGCCGGGAGCGGGCGGAGCACTGGAGGCCACCGCGGTTGCGGAGCTGGTGGCCGGCGCGGCGGCCGTGGTGATCCAGCACCCCAACGCCATGGGCGTCCTCGAGGATGTGCCGGCGCTGGCCAAGGTGGCACACGAGGCCGGCGCCCGGCTGCTGGTTGCCTTCGACCCGGTCCTGGCCGGCGTGCTGGCGCCACCGGGTCGCCTCGGTGCCGACATCGTGGTGGGCGACGGCCTCTCGCTGGGAAACCCGATGGGCTTCGGCGGTCCCGGGGTCGGGCTGCTGGCCTGCGGCGATGCCGACGTACGCCGGATGCCCGGCCGGCTGGTGGGGGAGACCGTCGACGCCCAGGGCCGGCGGGGCTACGTCCTCACCCTGCAGGCGCGCGAGCAGCACATCCGGCGGGAGAAGGCGACCTCGAACATCTGTACGAACCAGTCGCTGAACGCGCTGGCCACGGCCGTCTACTTCTCCTGGTTGGGCCCGCAGGGACTCGTGGCGGTGGGGGAGGCCTGTCTCGCTGGGGCGGCGTACGCCCGGGAGAGGCTCGCCACGGTGCCGGGGGTCGGGCTCGCGCATCCCGACGCCGCGGTCGGCAAGGAGTTCGCGGTGCGGGTAGCCGACCCGATGGCCACCGCGGCGGCGCTCGCGGGGCGCGGCTATCTGGTCGGCCCGGTGCTCGAGCTCGGGGGAGAGGCCCTGCTGCTCGTCGCGGTGACGGAGGAGCGGACCCGTGACCAGATCGACGGGCTGGCGGCCGCGCTGGCAGCAGTTCTGCGCCGCGAGGAGGCTGCGGCATGACGGAGCCGGCTGACACCGACAACAGCGTCGGCACCCTCAACGGCGCCGGCGCCGGCGCGCCGCAGGCCGAGGCACTGCTGTTCGAGCGGTCCCGTCCCGGCCGGCGGGCCTTTACGCTGCGTGACACCGGCATCGACCGGTCCGACGCAGCCGAGCGGGTGCCTTCGGCGCTGCGCACCTCCGGCGTACCTCTCCTTCCCGAGCTGGCGGAGCGCGACCTGGTCAGCCACTACACTCGGCTGGCGCACCGCAATTTTTCGATCGACGAGGGCTTCTATCCGCTCGGCTCGTGCACGATGAAGTACAACCCCAAGGTCGCCGAGGTGGTCGCGGCCCTGCCGGGCTTCGCCCGTCTGCACCCGGCCCAGCCCGCCGAGCAGACGCAGGGGATGCTCGAGCTGCTGTGGTCGCTCGAGCAGGGGCTCGCCGCGCTGACCGGGATGGCGGCGGTCACCTTCCAGCCGGCCGCAGGTGCCTCCGGCGAGCTCACCGGGCTGATGGTGATCCGCGCGGCGTACGAGGCGAACGGTGACCGGCGGCAGCGCGTGATCATCCCGGACGCCGCCCACGGCACGAACCCGGCCTCGGTCCGGCTCGCCGGCTACGACGTCGCCGAGGTGCCCTCCGACGTCAACGGCCTGGTCGATCTCGGTGCGCTGGAGAAGCTGCTCGACCGCGACGTCGCCGCGCTGATGCTGACCAACCCCAACACGCTGGGGCTCTTCGAGCGCAACATCTCCGAGATCGCCCGGATGCTGCACGGCGTCGGCGCGAAGCTCTATTACGACGGCGCCAACTTCAACGCGATCCTGGGCCGGGCTCGGCCCGGTGACATGGGGTTCGACGTCGTCCACATGAACCTGCACAAGACCTTCGCCACGCCGCACGGCGGCGGGGGACCGGGGTCGGGTCCGGTGGCGGTGACCGAGGAGCTGGCTCGCTACCTGCCCGGCCCACGACCGGTACGCCGGGAGGACGGCAGCTTCGACTGGCAGCGCGATCCGGACTCGATCGGGCGGGTCCACGGCTGGCACGGCAACATCGGGATCGACGTCCGCGCCTACTCCTACCTGCTGGCGCTGGGCGGCGACGGGCTGCGGGCGGTGTCTGAGCGCGCGGTCCTCAACGCCAACTACCTGCTCGCCCAGCTCACCGACGACTACGACCTGCCGTACCCGGGCCCGGTCATGCACGAGTTCGTGCTCTCCGCCCGCCGGCAGAAGCGGGAGAGCGGCGTACGGGCCCTCGACATCGCCAAGGCGCTCATCGACCGCCGCATCCACCCGATGACGATCTACTTCCCGCTCATCGTGGAGGAGGCGATGATGATCGAGCCGACCGAGACGGAGTCGCGGGAGACGCTGGACGAGTTCGTCGCGGTGATGCGCGAGTTCGCCTCGCTGGCGAAGGCCGACCCGCAGGTGCTCAAGGATGCCCCGGTGACCGCCTCGGTACGTCGACTCGACGAGACCCGCGCCGCCCGGCAGCTCATCCCGCGCTGGCATCCACCGACCAACCCCTAGGTCGGCAGCTCAATCGGGGTCCGTCGCGCCGGAGTTCGCCTGGCTGGCGAAGGGGAGGACCCGCTGGCGCTCGAGGACGCCCCGGTGACCGCGCCCGTGCGCCGGCTCGACGAGACCCGTGCTGACAGCCGCCGGGGAACTAGGCGGCGCTCGGCGCGAACCGGGAGGGGCCGGATGGCCGCCGGGGGCCGATGGCGCGCCCGTCCGGGAGCAGCTCGCCGGTGTCGTCGAAGAAGACCACGCCGTTGCACAGCAGGCTCCACCCCTGTTCGGGATGGCCGGCCACCACCCGGGCGGCATCGCGGTCGGGTGCGTCCGCGCTGGGACAGGGCGGGGAATGCAGGCAGGTCATGGTGCCTCCGTCGTACTGACGGTTGTCAGGGTCACGAAGTTCCGGTGCGTCCTTCCGGTCCAGTGTCGGCATCCATCCGCCACCTCCACAGCGTCGGCGACAACCGTTGTGGACGCCGGTACGACGGTCGGCGTGCCGGTGAACAACGCGAAACAGATCAGGTTCGGCCGTGCTCCTGCTCCCGGTTCAGCGTCTCCGGGCGGTCGACCCAGTCTGCTGCCAGCACGGGCAGGCCCTCGGCTCGCAGCGCCGCGCAGACGGCCGGGTCGTCGTCGACAATGACAGCTATCGCTTGGTCGGCTCCCAGCCGGCGCGCCAACCCGACCTTGGTCAAGCGCGCCGGTCGGTGGTCACCGTCCCGCCTCATCACCAGGCGCCCAGGCGGCAGGCGGTACTCGCTCAGCCAGGCGCTGGTGGTGCTCCGGGTCCGCTCCGGCCGCCCGGTGAGGTAGACGATCTCGTGCGTCTTAGCCAACTCGGCGGCCAGCGCCCGGCCCGCCTCGAGCAGCGGATCTGTCGGGATGGCGCCGAAGAAGCCGTCCCAGTCCTTGGGCACCTGTTCGAGGAAGTGCAGACGGTGCCGTACGTCGGCCAGTACGCCGTCCAGGTCGAACACGGCGATGGGTCGAGGGGGTGGCACGCCGAAAATCTCTCACGCCATGACCGGGGGACAGGCCGGGATGGGCGCCATGGGCAGCCGCTGGTACACCGTCGTCGTAGACGCCAATGACCCTGCAGCGCTGGCACGCTTCTGGGCTGCCGTCCTGGACTACCGGATCCTCTACGAGGCGCCGAACGAAGTGGACGTCGGCCGGGACGGGGACACCTACCCCGGACTGGTCTTTGTCCTGGTGCCGGAGGACAAGGCGGTCAAGAACCGGCTGCACATCGATCTCAACCCGGACGACCAGGACGCCGAGGTGGACCGCTTGCTGGGGCTGGGTGCCCGGCGGGTCGATGTCGGCCAAGGCGAGGACAAGACCTGGGTCGTCCTGGCTGATCCCGAAGGCAACGAGTTCTGCGTGCTGCGCGCCCGCGAGCAGTAACGGCGACTGTGGAGCTTGCTGAGCTCCAAGGTAACGGGCTTCTTCTCGCGGCCTCAGGCGTCGGCCACCTCAGGCAGGTCCGGGGGAGTAGATCGGGGGTGCGTGGGTGCGTCCGTCACGGTGGCTGACATAACGTACATTATCGGCGTACCACCTGGCCAGGCGGTGAGCCGGATCACCGCGATCGACCGCGTCCTGCAGCAGGCGTCAAGTCAGCGGGTACCGGTCGGCGTGTCGTGAGCGCGGCACGCGCAATCGCCCAGGATCCTGCGTCCGGATCGCCCGGAGGATACCTGTCAACCTTCCGGCCGGTTCGCGCGTCAGTAACAGTGCGGCCACAGTTGCTTCAGTCAAGACAGGTTGCGGCCGATACGGCAGCTGACGGGGAATCCTTCACCCGGCTCGCTCGTTTGTACGTGCAGATCCTACTACCGCCCTGGAGGCGTACATCATGGGCGAGCGTGTACTACGGGGCAGTCGCCTCGGCGGCGTGAGCTACGAGAGCGACCGCAACACCGACCTGGCCCCGCGCCGGGAGGTCCGCTATGACTGCCCGCAGGGGCACAGCTTCGGCATGCCCTTCGCGGTCGAGGCCGACGTCCCCGCGATCTGGGAGTGCCGGATCTGCGGTGCGACCGCGCTGCTGCGCGACGGCGAGGAGCCCGAGGCCAAGAAGGGCAAGCCGGCCCGGACCCATTGGGACATGCTGATGGAACGGCGTACGACGGAGGACCTCGAGGAGGTTCTGGCCGAGCGCCTGGCCCTGCTGCGTGGTGGCGGACCGGCGAAGAAGACCGCCTAGCCCGACTGCGCTAGGCACTTATCCTCTGACTACCAGGCCGCGTTCCGAACCCCCCCCGGGAACGCGGCCTGGTTCTGTGCGAGGTCAAGGTCGGTCGTACGGGGCGTCCACCACCCGCTCCGATCCGCCCGGCCGGCGGCGGCGCCAGGACCGCGCGGCGCGACCGCCCATCCGCGCCGTACCGAGGAACCGTCCGGCGGGCGTGAGCCGTCCCAACGCCAGCGAAGTGAGCAGCCGGCGGGCCATCGGCCGGGTGGCAGGCAACACGAGCAGGAAGCCCAGGGCGTCGGTCAGAAAGCCCGGGGTGAGTAGAAGTACCCCCCCGACCAGCACCAGCGCGCCGTCGACCATCTCGCGGGCCGGCATCCGGCCGCGGGTGGTCGCCGACCGCACGTTGCGCCATGCCCGCACGCCCTCGCGCTTGACCACCACAGCGCCCAGGATGCTGACCACCAGCAGTACGCCGAGCGTCAGCGGCAGCCCGATCAGGTGCCCGACCTGCGAGATCACGTAGATCTCCAGCAGCGGTACGAGGATGAAGACGACGAGCAGTACGGCGGCCATGGTCACGTCCTACCCGCCGGGCGGCGGCTGTGCTCCGGTCGCCAGCGCCGGCCGCGCAGCCCCCACCAGGTAACCCGCCACAGGGCCTCGGCGACGATCGCCCGGCTCATCTTGCTGCGTCCAGTGGCCCGCTCGACGAAGGTGATCGGAACCTCCACCACGGAGTACCCCCGCCGCCAGGCGCGCCACGCCAGCTCCACCTGGAAGCAGTAGCCCTGGGAGGCCACCGTGGGCAGGTCGAGTGCGTCGAGCACCGGCCGACGGTAGGCGCGGTACCCCCCGGTCGCGTCCTGCACCGGCAACCCCAGCACCAGGCGGGCATAGGCGTTGGCGCCGCGGGAGAGCACGAGCCGCCAGCGCGGCCAGTTGCGCACGGCTCCCCCGGGCACCCACCGCGAGCCCAGTGCCACGTCGGCGCCGCGCAGGGCCGCCAGCAGCCGTGGCAGCTCCTCCGGGGCGTGGGAGCCGTCGGCGTCCATCTCCACCACCACGTCGTAGCCCCGGTCCGCTGCCCAGCCGAAGCCCGCCGTGTACGCCGGGCCGAGGCCGGCCTTGGCCGGTCGGTGCAGCACCTGCAGCTGCGGATCCGCTGCGGCGAGGGTGTCCGCGAGTTGACCGGTGCCGTCCGGGCTGGCGTCGTCGACGACCAGGACATCGCTCTCGGGCACCGCCGCACGCAGCCGCCGCAGCACCGGCCCGAGGTTGTCCCGTTCCTCGTACGTCGGCACCACGACCAGGACGCGGCCCAGATCTGCGAAGCTCACCGGGCGCTCTTCGGTCCCGGCCGCCGGTGACGACCGTAGGCCGCGCCGAGGGCCGCCAGGCCGGCCAGTGCTAGTGCCCACTCCGGCGCGGTGCGGAGGCGGTCCGCGACGGTGAGCTGGTCGCGCAGCGCCACCCGGGCCACCAGGTTCGCCGCGGTGAACTCCGCCGACCGCTGCTGGACCGAGCCGTCCGGAGCGATCACCGCGCTCACCCCACTGGTGGCCGCCACCAGGACGGTGCGCCCATGCTCGATCGCCCGCAGCCGGCTCATGGCCAGCTGCTGGTGCGTCTCTGCGCTGCGACCGAAGGTCGCGTTGTTGGTCTGGACGACGAGCACCCGGCCACCGGAGCGGACGGCGTCGGTGACCACGCCGTCGTAGGCGACCTCGAAGCAGATCACGTCGCCCAGGCGCACCGGGCCGACCGTCAACACCCCCGGTCGTTTGCCGGCGGCGAAGTCGTCGGGCACCAGCGAGAACCGGCCGATGAGCCGGCCGAGCTGCGCCCGGAACGGCACATACTCGCCGAAGGGGACCGGGTGCCGCTTGACGTAGCGATCCCCCGGTCCGGTCTCCGGATCCCAAACGATGCCGGTGTTGCGCACGTGGTCGGCGTCCGGCCCGTCGATCACCGCGCCCACCAGCAGCGGGGCCCCGACCGCCGTAGCCGCCCTGGAGATCGCCGCCGCCGCGGCCGGGTCGGTGTAAGGGTCGAGGTCGGAGGAGTTCTCCGGCCAGAGCACCGCGACGGGGGCAGGGAGCCGGCCAGCGCGGACATCGGCGGCCAGCCGCTCGGTGCCGGCCACATGGTTGTCCAGAACGGCGGCCCGCTGGGCGAAGGCCTCCAGCCCGGAGCGGGGCACGTTGCCCTGGACCAGCGCCACGGTGGCGTACGCGGGGCCGCCGGCGCCCGAGCCCGCGGTGCCGATCGGGATCGCGAGGCCCACCGAGGCAACCGCGGCCAGGGCGAGCACCGCAAGCGCCCGACCTCTCCCCCGCCAGAGCACGGCCGCAAGCAGCAGGCTGCCGGTGAGTGCCATCGCCGCCGTGACCAGCGGGACGCCCCCCAGCGCGGCGTACGGCGCGAACGGTGATCCGGCGGCGGCGAACCCGAGCCGGCCCCACGGGAACCCGCCGAAGGGGATCCGGTCCCGCAGTGCCTCCTCGCCCACCCAGAGGCAGGCGGTCCACCAGGGCCACCAGGCCAGCCGGGCGGCCACCGCGAGCGCCGCGCCGAGCCCGGCGAGGAACAGCGCCTGGAGGCCGGCCAGCAGCAGCCAGGCATCCGGGCCGACCACCGACAGCCACGACAGCAGCGGCACGAAGAAGGCGAGCCCGGCGGCCAGGCCGACGGTCGCGCCCGCCCGAGCCGACCGGCCGCGGCAGCTGACCGTGAGCAGCGCTACGCCGGCCAGAGCCGCCGGCCACCACCCGTACGGCGGAAAGGCGAGCGCCAGCAGCAGCCCGCCCAGCGTCCCGACGGCCAGCCTCCGCCCAGCAGAGAAACCGTGCGGAGGCGCAACGGCCGGCGGGCGCTGCGGCGTCGCCACCAGGGACGAGGCCGAGCGGCCCAGCGTGGCGGTCGAGTGGTTCGCCGGGAGGCTCACGCGGGTCCGTTCCGCCGCGAAGACCGGTGGGCTCCCCGGGTAGCGGCCTCGATCGTCCGCACGACTGCCAGATTACCGCCCGGTCCAGGCAGCGGCGGCGAGATCGCCGAGAGGCCAGGAAGCTGGCCCGGGCGCCCTTCGGACCGGCCGTCAGCGGCGATGGCTTCGCGCTGGCAGCCGTTGTCTACTGGGCGCCCGGGCCCTTCCCGGGGTACCGCACCCGCGCCGATCGGGAAATCCGCCGTTGCTTGTCTCCACACCCGCTGGACCTGGCAGCCCGACGACGGCCGGGGACGCGTTCCCCGAGCCGGCGTCGCTGGCCAGCGGCGCAGAAAAGTTGACTGGCTTCCCGGTCGTCAGTGCCCCTGTTCGGGGACTGCGGGGGAACCTATCGAGCGCCGCCCGGAAGCTGTCAACGGCCCCCTGACCAGCGCATTTTCGGTTCCCGCGCAGGTCACGCCGCAGATCGAGGATCGCCACAATTTACCTGGAATCCATCTGCGGTCATCCGATCGCCGGGACCACCACCGTGCCGGTCGCCCGCACCGCGAGGAGCGGCTCGGCCAGCACCCGCGCCGCCGACGCCCCCCGCGCCGGCATCGCCCGGCACAGAACCCGTGCCTCGAAGGCGACGGTACGGCTGCGCCGCCCGACCCGGGTGACGGTGGCGGTCACCTCCACCACGTCGCCGGCCTGAACGGGGGCCAGGAACGCCACCTCGTCGTACGCCGCGAACAGCCCCTCGTCGCCATCGGTGCGGATGCACACCTCTGTCGCCACGTCGCCGAAGAGGCCGAGGACGTATGCGCCGTCGACCAGCGCGCCGCCGTAGTGGGCGTGCGAGTACGGGATGTAGCGGCGGTGAGCCACCTGCAGCCCTAGCCGCGGGTCGCCCTCGGTCATGCCGGCGCCCTCGGCCGCCGGGGGGCCCCGCCCTGGGGCACCAGCGCGTGGACGACGTAGGACGCCACCTCTCGCGGTGTGGTGCCCCTGCCGAAGATCCGGTCGACGCCGAGATCCGTCGCCATCGAGGGGTCGAAACGCGGACCGCCGATCACGAGCAGCGGCCGGTCGCCCCGGTTCGGCCACTCGGCCGCGAACGCAGCGCTCAGCTCGCGGGTGTTGTGCAGATGGGCGTCCTTCTGCGTCACCACCTGGCTGACCAGTACGGCGTCCGCCCTCTCCCGCCGCGCCCGCTCGACCAGCTCGGGCACCAGCACCTGGGCGCCGAGGTTGACCACCCGGATCTCCCGGTAGTACTCCAGCCCCTTCTCGCCCGCAAACCCCTTGACGTTGAGGATGGCGTCGATGCCGACGGTGTGGGCGTCGGTGCCGATGCAGGCGCCGAGCACGGTCAGCTTGCGCTTGAGGCCGCTGCGGACGGCGAGGTTGACCTCCTTGGCCGACAGCAGCGGGAACTCCCGCTCCACCACGACGACCTCGGCCAGGTCGACGACCACCGACGAGCGTCCGTAGACGACGAAGAAGGTGAAGTCCGGCCCCATCCCCTTGGCGTGCACGACCATCGCCGGCTCCAGGCCCATCTTCTTCGCGAAGAGGGCCGCGGCGCCCTCCGCCCGGGCGTCGTTGCGGATCGGGAGCGTGAACGAGAGCTGCACCATGCCGTCGCCGGTGGTGTCGCCGTACGCCCGGACGTGGCGCCGGTGCGCCTGCACCCCGGCCGTGTCGCCGGGGGCCGGGTGCAGGGCGCTGAGTGCCTCCGCGCTCACGTTGCGCCCTCCTCGAGCAGCTCGGTGGCCGGGTTGTAGTAGCCGTCGGCCTGCACGACCACGCCGTCCAGCCCCTTGCCGCCGTCCGGCGGCCGCTTGGTGATGCCAAAGGTGCCGTCGGCGATCGCCTGGAGCAGGGTGTCGTCACAGATCCGCTCGAGCAGCTCGATCGACTCGGCGAGCACCTGGCGGGCCCGGGTCGCGATGAAGCCGTCCTTCGGCGGGTGGAAGTCCTCGACCAGCCCTCCGCAGGCGCTGCGGACGTAGCGGACGTTCTCCAGTGCCAGGTCCCGGTCGGACAGGAACGGCGTGACGATGCCCTCGGTCATCATGCCGACCAGGATGATCCCCTGACCGGTCATCATGCCCGCCAGGTTGAAGAACGCGTCCAGCAGGTAGCCGCCGAAGACGTTGCCGGTCATGTGCTTGGTGGGCGGCATGTACTTCAGCGGGGCCGCGGGGAACAGCTCCCGGACCAGCTGGGCGTGTGCCAGCTCGAGGCGGAACTGGTCGGGCACGGTGGGGTTGATCTCGAAGGCATGGCCCAGGCCGAGCTGGCCGTCGGCGAGACCGGCCTCGTGCGCGAAGCGCTCGTTCAACAGCTGGCTCACGATCACGGTATGAGCCGCGTCGACGGCGTCGGCGGTGGTGAGGTAGTTGTCCTCGCCGGTGTTGATCACGATGCCGGCCCGTGCGTGGACCTGGCGGGAGAACCGCTGGTCGATGAAGGTACGGCGGGGGTTGATGTCGCGAAAGATGATCCCGTACATGCAGTCGTTGAGCATCATGTCCAGCCGCTCGAGGCCGGCCAGGGCGGCGATCTCGGGCATGCACAGCCCGGAGGCGTAGTTCGTCAGCCGCACGTAACGGCCGAGCTCCTTCGAAACGTCGTCGAGCGCGGACCGCATCAGCCGGAAGTTCTCCTGGGTGGCGTAGGTGCCGGCGTAGCCCTCGCGGGTGGCACCCTCCGGCACGTAGTCGAGCAGCGACTGGCCGGTGGAGCGGATCACCGCGACGATGTCAGCACCCTCGCGCGCCGCGGCCTGCGCCTGCGGCATGTCCTCGTAGATGTCGCCGGTGGCTACGATCAGGTAGATCCACGGTGTCGGCGGATCGCCGATCCGGCGCAGCAGCCGGTCCCGTTCCCGCCGGTTGCGGTCGATGGTGCGCACGCCCTTCCCCACGTCCCGGCGGGCGGTACGACGCGCGCGGTCGGCCGCCCTTCCCGCCGGCAGCCGGAACGTCACCCCGCCGCCGGCAGCCTTCTGTGCCAGCTCGGTGAGGTCGGCGTACTCGCCATTGGCAAGTGCGTGCCAGACCGGCAGGGCGACGCCGTGCTCGAGTCCGACGGACTCGCGGACGGCGTCCACCAGCCGGTTGACCCACGGGATGCTCTCCGGGTCGGCACCGGTGATGCCGGCCATCCGCAGGACGGCCCGCTCCACCGAGGTGGTCGTGTGGGTGCGCGCCATCTCGACCACGGGCTCGACGGCGCGAGCGGCCAGCGCGCGGGCCTTGCGGACGGCGACGGGGTCGAGCCCCAGCTTCGGTTCGACGGCGGTCGAGGTCACTCCAGGGCTCCTGGTCGGGCGTAGACCGTGGTCCCGCGCACGACCGTGCGCAGGCACTCGGGGGACGGGCCGGTGAGGTCGGGCAGCAGGTCCGCGCCGGTGGCGTGCGGGTGCCCGGTCCTCCCCCACACGGCGAAGTCGGCCGCTGCTCCCGGCCGCAGCTCCCCGGCGGAGTCCTCGCCGGCGGCGTACCAGCCACCGCGGGTATGTGCGGCGAAGGCCGCCGCCACCGGGAGCCTTGAGTGCTCGGTCTGGTGCGCAACGGCGGCCCGGACGCCGCCCCACGGGTCGAGCGGCGTCACCGGCGAGTCGGAGCCGAAGGCGAGCGGTACGCCGGCGGCCGCCATCGCCGCGAACGGGTTCATCGGCCGGCTCCGGTCGCGCCCGAGCCGCTCGGCGTACATCCCGTCCTGGCCACCCCAGGCGGCGTCGAAGGCGGGTTGCACGCTGCTGGTGATGCCGAAGCGGGCCAGTGCACCGATGTCGTCCACCATCTCAATATGCTCGACCCGGTGCCGACCGGCGACGATCCGGTCGAGTCCGACGCGGCCCGCGGCCAGTGCGAACCCGGCGAGTACGGCGTCGACGGCGCGGTCCCCGATCACGTGGAAGCCGGCCTGCAACCCGGCCTCGACGCAGGTCAGGACGTGCCCGCCGATCGCCTCGGCGTCGTAGCGGAGATCGCCCGCGGTGTCGGCGTCGGCGTACCGCTCGCGCAGCGCCGCCGTCCGCGACCCGATCGAGCCGTCGACGAACAGGTCGCCGGCCCCGCCGCGCAGCCCCAGCCGGCGTGGCACGTCGACGTCACCGAGCGAGGCCCAGTAGCCGAGCACCTCGGGTCCGGGCTCGGACCTGGCCAGCTCGAGCAGCGCCGTCAGGTCGCGTTCGCCGGAGATGTCCGGGCCGGCCAGCTCGTGGAAGCAGCCGATGCCGAGCTCGGCCGCCCGCCGGCGGGTGGCCCGCTGCGCATCCCGCCGCTGACCGGCGGGGATCGACCCGTTGGCCGCCCGACGCAGCGCATGGTGCGCGTCGACGGTCACGAACCCGTCGGCGCGGAAGCCGGCCATCCCGCGGACCTCGGGCACGGCCGCCAGCAGCGCCGAGGAGGCCACCGCGCTGTGCACGTCCGCGCGAGCGAGGTAGACGACGCCCCCGTACGACGCCCGGTCCAGCTCGCTCGCGGTAGGGGGCCGGCGCTCCGGCCAGCGGGTCTCGTCCCAGCCGGTGCCCATCACGATCCCGCCCGACCGGCTGCGGGCGAACCGTTCCAGCCGGTCCAGGGCGGCGGCGAGCGACGGCGAGCCGGCGAGGTTCAGCCCGTCGAGTGACAGCCCGGTCGAGGTCGAGTGGACGTGCGCGTCGACGAAGGCCGGCGCCACGAGCGCGCCGTCGAGCTCCACCACCTGGTCGGCATCCGGTGCATCGCCGGCCGGCCCGATCCAGCCGACCGCGTCGCCGTTGACCAGCAGCGCCGTGGCGCCGGGGACGTCGGGCGCATACACCGGCCCGCCTCGGTAGAGCGCCGTGGTCACCCGGCCGCCTCGGCGAGCTCGGTCGCCAGCCGGGCCTCGAAGAGCCGGCGTACGCCGGGCTCGGTGCGGATCAGCTCGAGCGCGGCGGCCGCGTGGCCGGGCACGAAGCCGTTGCCGATCAGCATCGTGACGTCGGCCGCCAGCCCTTCGGCGCCGAGCGCCGCGGCCGAGAACGAAGTGGCCATCGAGAAAAAGATCACGGTGCCGCCGTCGCGAGTGGAAAGGATCGCGCCCCCCTCGCAGCCCGGGACGTCCACGCAGACAACCGTGACGTCGACCGGCTCGCCGATCGCGCGGGACAGCGCCACCGGGTCGCGGGCGTCCGCGAGCACCACCTCGTCGGCCAGCCCGGCGTCGCGCAACGCAGCCGCTTCGGCGGCCACCGGCACCACGCCGACGGTCCGGCCAGCGCCGGCCCGGCGGGCCGCGGCCAGGGACAGCGAGCCGGACTTGCCGGCACCGCCGACCACCGCCACCGACGGCGAGCCAGGGCGGCCGGCGTACGACGATACGACCCGTGCCGTGAGCGCGGGTGCCCCGCACACGTCCATCGTCGCAAGGGCCAGCGGAGCGGCCAGGTCCGCCGGCAGCACGGCGGCGATCGAGCGGCCGAACAGGATCGCGGAGCCGTCCGCGGGCACCTGCTCCGACCGACCGTCCCAGCTGGCCAGCCCGTCGGTGATCGCCAGCGGCGTGAGCGTGAGCGACACGAGCGTGGCCACCCGGTCCCCCACCGCCAGCCCGAGCGGTGACTCCGGTCCGACCTCCTCGACCACGCCGACCAGCATGCCGCCGGATCCGGTCACCGGGTTGTGCATCTTGCCTCGCCGCTGGACGATCTCCAGCACCTCTGCCCGCACGGCCTGCCCGTCGCCGTCATGCTTGACGGCCAGCTGCCGGAACGAGGCGGCGTCGAGGTTGAGCCGCTCCACGCGCACCCGCACCTCGTCGGGCCACAGCTCCGGTCCGGGGTCCAGCCGGTAGGCCGCCTGCGGCAGCACGCCGACCGGCTCGACCACCCGGTGCAGGCCCACCGGGGAGCTTGCCTCTCGCCGTACCATGGTGGAGATCCTCCCAGATGTGGAGCCGTTGCCGAAAGTCCTACGCCGAGGCGTTGTTCTCACTGGAGGTCTTCCGTACCCTGAGGGTCCGTACGTCGGAGGAGCAACGCGTGTCGCAGCAGGCCCAGGTAGCGGAACCGCTCGGCGCCGAGGCGGCGCAGCCCTATGCCTACCGCCGCCGGGAGCTGGTCGAGCCGGACTGGACCCGGCTGCCCGGCTACGTCACCGTCACCCCCGCCGAGTGGGAGTCCGCGCAGTGGCAGCGCGCCCACTGCGTCAAGAGCTCCGCCCAGCTCCGGGCCGTGTACGGCGATCTGCTGCCGGAGTCCTTCTACGCCGACCTCGAGCGCGACCAGGCTGAACGCGCCACGATGTCGCTGCTGCTCCCCCCGCAGATGGTCAACACGTTCGTGCCGGACCGCGTCCCCGACGCCGAGGGCATGTACGCCGACCCGGTACGCCGTTACATGCTGCCGGTCTTCTCCGACCGGGACCCGGAGTGGCCGAGCCACCCCAACTCCACCCGCGACTCGCTGCACGAGCACGAGATGTGGGCGACCGAGGGGCTCACCCACCGCTACCCCACCAAGGTGCTGGCCGAGCTGCTGCCGACGTGTCCCCAGTACTGCGGGCACTGCACCCGGATGGACCTGGTCGGCAACTCCACGCCGCTGATCTCGAAGCTGAAGTTCGAGCTCAAGCCGGTGTCCAGGTACGACGCCATGATCGACTACCTGCGCCGCTCCCCCAGCGTCCGCGACGTCGTGGTCTCCGGCGGCGACGTGGCCAACATGCCGTGGAAGAACCTCGAGTCCTTCGTGGCCCGGTTGCTCGAGCTGGATAACATCCGCGACATCCGGCTCGCCTCCAAGGCGCTGATGGGCCTGCCGCAGCACTGGCTGGCCGACGACGTACGGGCCGGCATGGAGCGGCTGGCCACGGTCGCTCGAGCCCGGGGCGTGCACCTGGCGATCCACACGCACGTCAACGCTGCCCAGTCGGTCACCCCACTGGTGGCCAGGGCCGCCAAGGCGATGCTGGAGACCGGCATCCGCGACGTGCGCAACCAGGGCGTGCTGATGCGGGGTGTCAACGACAGCCAGGCCCAGCTGCTCGACCTGTGCTTCGCGCTGCTCGACGAGGCGTCGATCATGCCGTACTACTTCTACATGTGCGACATGATCCCGAATGCAGAGCACTGGCGGCTCGCCGTACGGGAGGGCCAGGACCTGCAGCACGCGGTCATGGGCTACCTGCCCGGCTTCGCCACCCCGCGGATCGTCTGCGACGTCCCCTACGTCGGCAAGCGCTGGGTGCACCAGGTCGAGGAGTACGACCGGGAGCGCGGGATCAGCTACTGGACCAAGAACTACCGGACCGGGATCGAACGCGACGACGCCGATGCCCTGCGCCGCCGCTACGAGTACTTCGACCCGATCGCCACGCTCCCGCCCGCGGGCCAGGAGTGGTGGCAACGGCACGCGGGTCAGGCAGCTGATGCAGGACACGCGGCCGCCGCCAAGAGCCGTACGGCGTCGGCCATCCTCATCACCGGATGAGGATGGTGGTGGCGTCCGTGGAGTCACTGCGCGCCGTACGACCCCCTTTCCGGGCGCAGCAGCCCGCACGTCCGGTGATCCACGGACATCTCGACAGGTTGGGGTGTGCCTGGATGTCCGTGGATCACGCGGGTGAGACGGCAGGTCGCCGACGGTAGCCACGGAGCCCGATGGGGTGGAGTCTCGGAAGAGCGCCCTAGCCTGTCCCGATGCCGGCGGATCGACCATGGTGGCGCGACGCCGTCCTCTACGAAATCTACGTCCGCAGCTTCGCCGACTCCGACGGCGATGGCGTGGGAGACCTCGCCGGAATCCGCAGCCGGCTGCCGTACCTGCGCGAGCTCGGGGTCGACGCCCTGTGGCTCACCCCGTTCTATCCCTCGCCGATGGCCGACCACGGGTACGACGTGGCCGACCCGCGGGACGTCGACCCGCTGTTCGGGAGCTTGGCGGGCGTCGACGCGCTGGTGGCCGACGCCCACGCGCTCGGGCTCCGGGTGACGATCGATGTCGTACCGAACCACTCGAGCGACCGGCATCCTTGGTTCGCCGCGGCACTGGCGGCGGCGCCCGGCAGCGCGGAGCGCGACCGCTACATCTTCCGGTACGGCCGCGGCCCGGAGGGGGCCGAGCCACCGAACAACTGGGACTCGGTCTTCGGGGGTCCGGCCTGGACCCGGGTGCCGGACGGCCAGTGGTACCTCCACCTGTTCGCGGCCGAACAGCCCGACCTCAACTGGCGCAACCCGGATGTGCGTGCCGACTACGAGCGCACGCTGCGGTTCTGGCTGGACCGGGGCGTCGACGGCTTCCGCATCGACGTGGCGCACGGGCTGGTCAAGGATGAGCAGCTTCGGGACAACCCCGGTCGCTTCGAGCCGGATCGCCTGGGCCATGGCGAGAACGACCGGAACAGCTGGGACCAGCCGGAGGTCCACCAGATCTACCGGGACTGGCGTCGCCTCCTGGAGTCCTGCGGCGGAGACCGGATGGTGGTGGGCGAGGTCTGGTTGCGCAGCGTCGAGGCGACGGCGCGCTACGTCCGGCCGGACGAGCTGCACCTGGCGTTCAACTTCCGGCTCACGCTGGCCGCCTGGGACGCCGCCGAGCTGCGGGCGGCCGTCGACGACTCGTTGGCGGCCATGCGGGAGGTCGGCGCACCCGCCAGCTGGGTGCTGTCGAACCATGACGTCATCCGGCATCCGAGCCGGTATGGCGGCGGGACCGTCGGCCGACAACGGGCCCGCGCTGCCGCCCTGCTCCTGCTCGCGCTGCCCGGCGTCGCTTTCCTGTACGCCGGTGAGGAGCTCGGCCTGCCGGAGGTGGACGTGACGCCGGCGGCACGGCAGGACCCCATCTGGGAACGATCCGGCCACACTCGCCTCGGTCGCGACGGATGTCGGGTGCCCTTGCCGTGGTCGGGCGGTGCTTCGCCGTACGGGTTCTCGGCGGACGGTGTCGCGCCGTGGCTGCCGATGCCGCCGGACTGGGCCGCGTTGACCGTCGCGGCACAGAAGGCCGACCCCGGCTCGATGCTGGGGCTCTACCGGCGGGCGCTGGTGCTGCGCCGGTCGGAGGTTGCCGACCGCCCCGCCGAGCTGCGCTGGATCGGGAACGCCGAGGACTGCCTGACGTTCGCCCGTGGTGCCTTCGTCTGTTTGGTCAACCTCAGCGAGACGCCGGCGCCCCTGCCGGCGGGCCGGCTGCTGCTGGCCAGCGCGACGCTGGTCGACGGATGCTTGCCGGCGGACGCGGCGGCCTGGCTTCTCACGGACTGACCCATGGACATGCCAGAGCCCCGGAGGTCCGAAGACCTCCGGGGCTCTGCTGCCTTACGACTGCGCCTTACGACTGCGCCGTACGACGTGCTAGGTCAGACGACGCTGAGCGTCACGACGTCGTAGATACCGCCGAGGGCCTCCATGAAGTAGGCACCCTTGACCTTCGAGCCGTGCAGGATGAGCGACTTGCTGTTGAGCAACGGCACGACCGGCGCGTCCTTCATGATCATCTCGTCGACCTCGCCGTAGGCCTCCCCGATCTTCTTGGGGTCGGTCATCTTCGAGATCTCGTCGAACTTCGCGTTGACCTCGTCGTTGTTGTACTGCGACACGTTGTTGTTGCCCTGCGGCTGGATGTTGCGCCCGTCGAAGAGCACCGGGAGCACCGTGCTGGCCGACGGCCAGTCCGGGCACCAGCCGTAGAACACCATCGCCGGCTCCTTGGCGGTGTCGCCGATCTCGGTGTAGTAGACCGAGGAGTCGACCTGGTCGACGTTCACCTTGATGCCGACCCGGGCCAGTGCGGCCTGGACGGCGACGGCGGTGGTGACGCCCTTGCCCTTGTTGGTGGTCTTCAGCGTCACCGGGAAGCCGTTCGGGAAGCCGGCCTCAGTGAGGAGCTGCTTGGCCTTGGCGACGTCGCCGCCCGGGTCCGCCTTGTAGAGGTCGAAGTCCTTGTGCCCGGCCAGCGACGGCACCACGATCGTGCTGGCGTAGTCACCGGCGGACGGGCCGCCACGCGCGGTCCGGTAGGTCTCCTTGTTGACCGCGTAGTTGATCGCCTGGCGGACCTTGAGGTTGTCCATCGGCGCCTTCTTGGTGTTCAGCGCCAGGTAGCGGTTGCAGTTGTCGAAGCCCAAGTTGCTGCGGCTCTTGACTGCCGGGTTGAGCAGCACCTTGGACAGGTTCTCCGGCGCGATCGTGGTGTCGAAGTCGATCGCGGTCTGGTCTGGGCCGGAGTCGCCGATCAGGCGCTGGTCGATGACCGCCGGGTCGAGACCCTGGGTCACCTTGATCATGTCCGGGTAGGCCGGCCGTACGTCGTCGGTCTTAGGGTCCCACTGGTCGTTGCGGACCATCACGATCGACTTGCCGCGCTGGTAGGTCTGGAACTTGTAGGGACCCGAGGAGAACGGCATGCCGTCGTACTTGGTGCCGGTGTCCTTGCTCTTCGGCACCGGCGAGAAGACCGGGAGCGCGACGGTGTAGTCGAAGTCACCGACCGACCGGTTGAGCTTGAAGATGATGGTCTTGTCGTCCGGGGTCTCGATCGCCGAGCAGCCGGTGCCGGTCTTGTCGACGTAGGGGCCCTTGTAGTCCTTGCAGTCGAGGTACTGCCGCGCGTACGGCGCACCCTCGGGCAGGTCCGCGGAGAACGAGCGCTCGACGCCGTACTTGATGTCCTTGGAGGTGATCGGCGAGCCGTCCTGGAACTTCAGCCCGTCCTTGAGGGTGTACTTCCAGGTCTTCGCCTCGTCGCTGGACTCGCCCTTGCTCTTCGCGAGGTCCGGAATGACGTTGGTGCCCTCCTTGCCGGCGACCGGCTTGTAGGTCATCAGCGTGCGGGCGTAGAGCCGGGCGAAGTCCGAGGAGTCGACCACATAGACCCGCGCCGGGTCCAGGTGCTCGAAGTCGCCGGCCATCAAGATGTTGAGCGTGCCGCCCTTCTTGCCCTGGATCTTGTCGCCGCCGCCGCCACCCGTATTGCCGCCGTTGTCGTTGTTGCTGCCACCACACGCGGCCGCGGCGAGGGCCACCGACAGGCCGACTGCGGCCACCTGGGCACTTCTCTTGCTGATAGCCATGCTCCTCCTTTGAAGCGCTCTGCGCCGCACCAGCGGGCGCGCCAGCCCGACGACCTTCGCGGACCGGGTGTCCGACCGCACGCGTCGAGCAAACCGACCGATACGGGGAACGTCTTTGCACCGTAAGGCGTCGGGCGGGCTCTGCGGAAGCGATGGTGTCGCGCTCCGTTCGAATCGTGACCACCTAGTTACCTGATGACCACATCGCGAAGCGGATCGGGGAGGTTGCCCCCAGCGGACGAAGGTGTCCGAGTGTCAGCCGAGGGCGGGTTCGGCCGTCACCGTGGTGGCCAGGCCGGCCGCGCGCAGAAGTTGCATACCGGCGGCGCTGTTGCGATAGAGGACCTTCCTCCCATCCCGCATCCGTTCGAGCAGGCCGGCACGGTGCAGGACGACGAGGTGATGGCTGACCGCTCCTGTCGACAGCCCGCACCGACCACTGAGATCCGTCGTAGAGACCGGCTGGGTGGTCGCCAGCAGCAGTCGGGCGCGGGTGTCGCCCAGCAGGTCGGCCAGTCCCTGCCCCGGACTCGCAGATTCCCGCCCACCCGGGACCAGACGCTCCGGGCTGAAGGTCGCGGGATAGATCAGCAGGGGAACCGACGGTGCCCCTCCCGGCAGGTCTCCCCCGACGAGCAGGCGGCCATCGGTGAACACCGACGGGGTCAGGGCCACCTTCTCCGCCCCGTCCACCGACAGGATGTTGTGCATGTCGATCTCCAGTGCGCCACTCGTCCACCGAAGCCCCGGGTGAAGCCCGGCGACCGTGGCGGCGAAACCGCCGGTCGATAGCTGGTGGGACCGTAGCCGGATGTCCTCTGCCAGCCGGGCCAGCAGGTCGGGCCATACGTCGGCGAGCGCGAGGTGCCAGTACCGTCCGAGCTGCTCGGAGACCTGACCGGCGAGGGCGCTCTCCCCCTGGGCCAGCGCGGTGGCGACCACATCGGGCAGGGGTCCCCCGGCGAACGCGGCAGCGAGCTCGGCACGGATGCGTTGCGGCGTGGCGGCCGCGACGTCGGCCAGCGCGGTGGCGATGAACCTGCCGTCGAGCGGTGGTTCCGGTGCCAGGAAGTCAGGGGTGTACCCGCGCGGCTGGACCAGCGCGAAGAGCAGCTCGAGGTCCGTCCCGACGACCGCCGTCCGGGCTCGGTGGGCCCAGAGCGACAGCCGCGGTGACACCCGCCGCGACTTGAGCACGCCGATGCTGGCCACCGCCTCTCCCAGCGGGGAGATGCCGAAGCGGGAACGCGCCACGGCGTCGCCGTCCAGACCGATGCGGATCACGGGGAGCCCTCCACTGCCGGATACAGGAACGGTGGTACGGGACCGGGCCGCCGTGTCCACTCTGGCGACGAGTTGCGCGGTCGCCCGGGCGGCGGTATCCGATCGCGGCGAAGAGGAGATGCGGCCGTGATGCGGAGCGAGGCCCCGGAGCCGGTGCACCTCCGGGGCCTCGCTCGCTCCATGCGGTTCGGGTCAGGCGACGCTGATCGAGACGACGTCCCACACCCCGCCGAGGGCCTCCATGAAGTAGGCACCCTTGACCTTGGAGCCGTGCAGGATGAGCGACTTGCCGTTGAGCAACGGCACAATCGGCGCGTCCTTCATGATCATCTCGTCGACCTCGCCGTAGGCCTTCGTGGCCTCGTCCAGCTTGGTGATCTTCGAGATCTCGTCGAACTTCGCGTTGACCTCGTCGTTGTTGTACTGCGACACGTTGTTGTTGCCCTGCGGCTGGATGTTGCGCCCGTCGAAGAGCACCGGGAGCACCGTGCTGGCCGACGGCCAGTCCGGGCACCAGCCGTAGAACACCATCGCCGGCTCCTTGGCGGTGTCGCCGATCTCGGTGTAGTAGACCGAGGAGTCGACCTGGTCGATGTTCACCTTGATGCCGACCCGGGCCAGCGCGGCCTGAACCGCCACCGCTGTCGTCACGCCCTTGCCCTTGTTGGTGGTCTTCAGGGTCGTGCTGAAGCCGTTCGGGAAGCCGGCCTCGGACAGCAGCTGCTTGGCCTTGGCGACGTCGCCCTGGGGTGGAGCCTTGTAGAGGTCGAAGTCCTTGTGGCCATTCAGCGTAGGCACGATGATCGTGTTGGCGTATTCACCGGCGGACGGACCGCCACGCGCGGTCCGGTAGGTCTCCTTGTTCACCGCGAAGTTGATCGCCTGGCGGACCTTGAGGTTGTCCATCGGCGCCTTCTTGGTGTTCAGCGCCAGGTAGCGGTTGCAGTTGTCGAACTGGACGGCACTCCGGGCCTTGACGGCCGGGTTGAGCAGCACCTTGGACAGGTTCTCCGGGGCGACCGTCGTGTCCAGGTCGATCGCGGTCTGATCCGGACCGGTGTCGCCGATCAGGCGCTGGTCGATGACCGCCGGGTCGAGACCCATGGTCACCTTGATCGTGTCCGGGTAGGCCGGCCGCACGTCGTCGGTCTTGGCGTCCCACTGGTCGTTGCGGACCATCAGGATCGACTTGCCGCGCTGGTAGGTCTGGAACTTGTAGGGACCCGAGGAGAACGGCATGCCGTCGTACTTTGTCCCAGTGTCCTTGCTCTTCGGCACCGGTGAGAACGTCGCGAATGCGACGGTGTAGTCGAAGTCACCGACCGACCGGTTGAGCTTGAAGATGATGGTCTTGTCGTCCGGGGTCTCGATCGCCGAGCAGCCGGTGCCGGTCTTGTCGACGTAGGGACCCTTGTAGTTCTTGCAGTCGAGGTACTGCCGCGCGTACGGCGCACCCTCGGGCAGGTCCGCGGAGAACGAGCGCTCGACGCCGTACTTGATGTCCTTGGAGGTGATCGGCGAGCCGTCCTGGAACTTCAGCCCGTCCTTGAGGGTGTACTTCCAGGTCTTCGCCTCGTCGCTGGACTCGCCCTTGCTCTTCGCGAGGTCCGGAATGACGTTGGTGCCCTCCTTGCCGGCGACCGGCTTGTAGGTCATCAGCGTGCGGGCGTACAGCCGGGCGAAGTCCGAGGAGTCGACCACATAGGCCCGCGCCGGGTCCAGGTGCTCGAAGTCGCCGGACATCAAGATGTTGAGCGTACCGCCCTTCTTGCCCTGGACCTTGCCGCCGCCACCCGCATTACCGCCGTTGTCGTTGTTGCTGCCACCACACGCGGCCGCGCCGAGCGCTACGGACAGGCCGACCGCGGCCACTTTCGATGAACTACTAAGGCGCATATCTTTCCCTTTCCCTCGCACTGTACTGACAGTTCCGGACGCTATCCCGGGTACCAGCGGCGAGGGAAGTCCGGACACCGGACCGTCGTCAACGCGTGACCATTGGGTTATGCATTGTCTGACTGGCGGCGAATGCATTTCATCCTGGTCGAATCGTGACCATAAGTTCGCCTGCCGCGCTGCCCTCAGAAGGGCAACGGGCGTCCCTCGAACGGCGTACTGAGCACCACCGTCGTGCGCGTGGAGACGTTGGCGGCCGCGCGGATCTCCTGGAGCAGGGACTCGAGCCCGGCCGGCGCCTCCACCCGGACCTTCAGGATGTAGCTCTCCTCACCGGCCACGCTGTGACAGGCCTCGATGGCGGCCAGGTGTGCCAGCCGCTCGGGGGCGTCGTCAGGAGCGGACGGGTCGATCGGCTTGATCGAGACAAAGGCGGTCAACGGCAGGCCGACGGCCGGCGCATCGACGACGGCGGTGTATCCGCGCAGGACGCCCCGCGACTCGAGCCGGCGCACCCGCTGGTGCACCGCGGAGACCGAAAGCCCGGTCGCCTTGGCCAGATCGGTGAAGCTGGTGCGGCCATCGGCGCACAGCTGGCGCACGATCGCAGCGTCCATGTCCTCCATCGTCTCAGCCCTTGGCGAGGGCCCGGCCGATCACCAGCCGCTGGATCTGGTTGGTGCCCTCGAAGATCTGCAGCACTTTCGCCTCGCGCATGTAGCGCTCGACGGGGTAGTCCGTGGTGTAGCCGTAGCCGCCGAACACCTGCACGGCATCGGTGGTGACGCGCATGGCCATGTCGGTGGCGAACAGCTTGGCCATCGATGCCCATGTCGCGTACGGGCGCCCGGCGTCGCGGCGGCGGGCGGCGTCGAGGTAGAGCGCGCGGGCGGCGGCCACACCGGTCGCCATGTCGGCCAGCAGAAACGACATCCCCTGGAAGTCGATGATCCGAGAGCCGAACTGGCGGCGCTCCTTGGCGTAGCCGACGGCGGCGTCCAGCGCCGCCTGCGCCAGGCCGACGGCACAGGCGGCGATACCCAGCCGGCCCCCGTCGAGTGCGGCGAGAGCTATGGGAAAGCCCTGTCCCTCGGCGCCCAGCCGCCGCTCCGCCGGCACCCGCACGTCGTCGAACACGATCTGCGCCGTTGGTGAGGCCGTCAGCCCCATCTTGCGCTCGAGCGGCTGGGGTGCCATTCCTGGCAGGCCGGCCGGTGCCAGCAGCGTGGAGATGCCCCGGGCCCCGTCGTCCGACGTCCGCGCCATCAGGTTGTAGAAGTCGGCCACGCCGGCATGCGTCACCCACGCCTTGGTGCCGTTGACGACGTAGTCGTCGCCGTCGCGGACCGCCCGGGTGGTCAGCGCGCCGGCATCCGAGCCCGAGCCCGGCTCCGACAGGCAGTAGGCGCCGAGCAGGTCGCCGCCGACCATGTCGGGGAGCCAACGTTGCCGCTGGTCCTCGGTGCCGTACGCCGCGAGCGGGAAGCACGACAGCGTATGGACGCTGACGCCTTCGGCGACGGTCAGCCAGGCCGCGGCCAGCTCCTCGACCACCTGCAGGTAGACCTCGTAGGGCTGGTTCCCACCGCCGTACTCCTCGGCGTAGGGCAGGCCCAGCAGCCCTGACTTCCCCAGCACCTGGAACAGGTCGCGCGGGAACTCCCCGGCGGCCTCCATCTCGGCCGCCCGCGGCGCAAGCTCGCGCGCCGCCAGGTCGCGGGTCAGCTCGAGGAGCTCGGCGGCCTCCGGTGTGGGCAACGTCCGCTCGGCCGGCATGGTGGGCAAGCCTGCCACACTGCCCGCCGTGGCCGACCGCCTCATGCTGCTCGACACCGCCTCGCTGTACTTCCGGGCCTTTCACGGCGTACCGCAGACCGTGACGGCGCCGGACGGTACGCCGGTCAACGCCGTCCGGGGGCTGCTGGAGTTCATCACCCGGCTGGTGCGCGACCACCCGCCGAGCCGGCTGGTTGCGTGCATGGACGCCGACTGGCGGCCGGACTGGCGGGTCGCTTTGGTGCCGTCGTACAAGGCGCACCGGCTCTCACCGCAGGGCGGCGAGACGGTCCCCGCGGCGCTGGTGCCCCAGGTGCCGATGATCGAGGCGGTGCTGGACGCGGTCGGGCTGGCCCGGATCGGCGTCGCCGGCTACGAGGCGGACGACGTGATCGGCACGATCGCCGGCGCGGCGGATGGACCGGTCGACATCGTCACCGGTGACCGCGACCTCTTCCAGCTGGTGCGCGACGCCCTGCCGGTTCGGGTTCTCTACACCGCCCAGGGGGTGGGCCGGCTGACCGTGGTCGACGAGTCCGAGGTGAACCGCCGCTACGGGATCCCCGGCCGGGCGTACGCCGACTTCGCCCTGCTGCGGGGCGACCCGAGCGACGGGCTGTCGGGGGTGGCTGGCATCGGGGAGAAGACGGCCGCGGCCCTGGTCACGAGGTTCGGTTCGGCAGCGGGGATCCGGGCGGCGCTCGACGACGGCAATGCGGCCGGCTTCCCCGCCGGTGCGCGGGCGCGGCTGCTGGCGGCGGCCGAGTACCTGACCGCGGCGGAACCCGTGGTCAGGGTGGCTGCCGACGTCCCACTGCCGCTGCTCGACGACCGGCTGCCCTCGTCGCCGGCGGACGCGGTGGGGCTGGTGGCCCTGTCCGAGCGCTGGGGTCTGGACAGCCCGCTGAACCGCCTGCTCGCAGCCCTGGCGGCTTCCTAGCGCGTCTAGGCGGTCAGGTCACCGAGGTGTACGCGACGACGCCGCGGCGCAGCGAGGTCACGGCGGCCGGGGCGGCGGTCGCGACCGGGCTGCCCGGCTCCGCGACGACGGCCAGCTGGCCGAGCAGGTCGACGAGCTGCTTGACCCAGCGGACGAAGTCGCCCGGCGCCAGGTCGGTCTCGGCGAGGACGGCGTCGAGTCGCTGCCCGGACGCCCATCGGTACGCCGCCAGCGCGAAACCCAGGTCGGGCTCCCGCAGGGTGCCCAGCCGGTGCGCTGCTTCAACCGCCTCCAGGCGGCGCCACAGTCGCACCATCTCACCGAGCACATCGCGCACCGGCCCGCCGGGCAGCCGCGGCGAGGCGTCGTCGGGCCGGCGTCCCTCGAACACCAGCGTGGAGACACAGGCGGCCAGCTCGGCCGGGTTCAGCCCCTCCCACAGCCCGGTGCGCAGGCACTCCGCGGCCAGCAGGTCGGACTCGGTGTAGAGGCGGGCGAGCCGGGTGCCCTCGGCGGTGACCTCGTCGCCGCGGAGGTAGCCCAGCTCGGTCAGGACCGCGCAGATCCGGTCGAAGGTGCGAGCCAGCGTGTTCGTCCGGCCGGCCACCTTCCGCTCCAGCGCCGCGGTGTCCCGGGCGAGCCGCTCAGAGCGCTCCGCCCACCTGCTGTGCTCCTCCCGCTCGGGGCACGCCGCGCAAGGATGGCGGCGCAGCGCCGTCCGCAGCCGGTCCAGCTCGGAGTCGTCGGCCGCCCCGGCACGCCGGCCGCGGCTCCGCGCCGCGGGATCGTCCGGCACCCGGGCGCGCAGGGAGGAGGCAAGGTCCCGCCGCGCCTGCGGCGAGCGAGCGTTGAACGATCGCGGCACCCGTACGGTGGCCAGCGCCTCGACCGGCGTCGGGAAGTCCACCGTGGACAGCCGGCGGACCTGCCGGTCGGCCGTCAGCACGGTGGGTCGAGGACCTTCCGGCCCGGCGGGCAGGCCGGGCTCGAGCACGACGGCGAGCCCCGAGCGGCGGCCGGCCGGCACCCGGATGACGTCGCCGGCACGCAGCTTCTCGAGGGACTCCACGGCCGCCGCCCGGCGGCCCGCTGCCCGGTCCCGGGCGAGCCCTGCTTCCCGTTCGGACAGGGCGCGCCGGAGGGCGGCGTACTCCGGGAAGTCGCCGTAGGAGCAGGTCATGGCCTCCCGGTAGCCCTCGAGCGCGTCGGTGTTGCGGCTCAGCTGGCGGGCGAGGCCGACGACCGACCGGTCGGCCTGGAACTGGGCGAAGGAGGATTCCAGCAGCGTGCGCGCGCGGTCGCGGCCCAGCGTGCTGACCAGGTTGATTGCCATGTTGTACGACGGCCGGAAGCTCGATCGCAGTGGATAGGTGCGCGTGGAGGCCAGCCCCGCCAGCGCCCGCGGGTCCAGCCCGGGGGTCCACAGCACCACGGCATGGCCTTCGACGTCGATCCCGCGCCGCCCTGCCCGGCCGGTGAGCTGCGTGTACTCTCCCGGCGTCACATCGGCGTGCGTCTCGCCGTTCCACTTGGTGAGCTTCTCCAGGACGACCGAGCGGGCTGGCATGTTGATGCCCAGCGCCAGCGTCTCGGTCGCGAAGACCGCCTTGACCAGCCCGGCCACGAAGAGCTCCTCGACGACCTCCTTGAAGGTGGGCAGCATCCCGGCGTGATGTGCGGCGACCCCGCGCTCGAGCCCGTCGAGCCACTCCCAGTAACCGAGAACCTGCAGGTCCTCGGCCGGCAGGTCGACCGTACGCCGCTCGACATGCTCGAGCACCGCCGCCCGCTCGGCCGGGGAGGTCAACCGCATCCCCGACCGCAGGCACTGCAGTACGGCGGCATCGCAGCCCACCCGGCTGAAGATGAACGTAATGGCGGGAAGCAGCCCCTCGCCGTCGAGCCGCTCGACCACCTCGGCCCTGCTCGGCACCGCAACCACACCACGGGGCCGCCCACGGCCGGGGCGAGGAGGGCCGAACCGGGCCTCCTCCCTGGCCAGTCGGAGCAGTGCCGGGTTGACCTCCCGGGCGTCCTCCTCCGCCACGAACAGGTCGTAGAGCCGGGTGCCCGCCAGCACGTGCTGCCACAGCGGCACCGGCCGATGTTCCTCCACGATCACCCGGGTGTGGCCGCGGACGGTCACCAGCCAGTCGGCGAACTCCTCGGCGTTGGACACGGTGGCAGACAGCGAGACCAGCCGTACGTCGGCCCGCAGGTGCAGGATCACCTCCTCCCACACCGGGCCGCGGAACCGGTCGGAGAGGTAGTGCACCTCGTCCATCACCACGAATCCGAGGCCACGCAGCGTGTCGGAACCGGCGTAGAGCATGTTGCGCAGCACCTCGGTGGTCATGACGACCACCGGTGCCCCGCCGTTGACCGAGTTGTCCCCGGTCAGCAGCCCGACGCTGCGTGCCCCGTGCCGGGCCACCAGGTCGGCGTACTTCTGGTTCGACAGCGCCTTGATCGGTGTCGTGTAGAAGCACTTGCGGCCCTCGGCAAGGGCGAGGTACACCGCAAACTCGCCCACCACCGTCTTGCCGGCTCCCGTCGGGGCGGCGACCAGGACGCCTTCGCCGTCCTCCAGCGCCTCACCGGCGGTCAGCTGGAAGTCGTCGAGGCCGAAGGAGTAGCCGGCCGCGAAGGCGGCGAGCTGGGGATGACGCGCCCTGGCCCGGCTGGCGGCGTACCGCTCCGCCGGTGAGGACATGCCTCAGAGGCTACGTGCCGGCCTCGTCGTCCCCCGTCATCAGGGAAGCCGTACCGAGCCACCGATATCGGACGGCGTCTCGTCGAGCGGGGACGTCTCGTCGACCCCGAGCCCGGCGTACGGTGACTGCGCCGCCCGCCGCGCCACCCGGCGGTCGTGGGTGCGCGCAACCACCAGTGCGACCTCGTAGAGGAGCCACATCGGTACGGCGAGGCCGAGCATGGAGAACGGGTCCTGGGTGGGGGTGGCCGTCGCGGCGAAGACCGTGACGAGGAAGATCTCCATCCGGCGCCAGCCGCGCAGCTTCTCGTAGCTCACGACGCCGGCCAGGTTGAGCATCACGACGAGCAGCGGGAACTCGAAGGAGATCCCGAAGATCAGCAGCATCGTGCTGACGAAGCCGAGGTAGGAGCTGATGCCGAGCAGCGGCTCCACCCCGCCGCCGGCGATCGTCAGCAGGAAGTCGAGACCGTGCCGCAGGAAGTAGTAGGCGACCGAGGCGCCGGCGGCGAAGAGCAGCACCGAGGCGGCGACGAAGCGGATGGCCCACCGGCGCTCGTTGCGGTGCAGTCCGGGCGTGATGAACGACCACAGCTGGTAGAGCCAGACCGGTGCCGAGAGCAGTGCCCCGGCCAGGATGGCCACCCGCAACCGCACCGTGAACCCCTCGAACACGGTGAACTGGAAGAGGTTGCAGCCGGTCCCGCCGGTGCCGCGGTGGGAGGCCTCTAGTGAGCAGTACGGCGCCTTCAGGACCGCGAAGATGTGCGGATAGAAGATGAAGGCGAGGATCATGCCAAGCAGGAGGCCGATGAACGCCTTGAGCAGCCTGCTGCGGAGCTCGTAGAGGTGGTCGATCAGGCTCATGGAGCCGTCGCCGTTGCCGCGGCGCCGTTGGGTGAACCGGCTCCGGACAACCCCCAGCACGGTCACGACCGGACGGAAAGAATCCGGCTCAGCGGGTGTCGGTGCGCTCGGTCACCACGGTCTCGGACTGGACCGGGGTCGTGGAGTCCGCTGGGAGGGCGCGGGAGACGGTGGTCGTCTCGGTACGCCGTTGCGCCGCGTCGGGGTCCTCACGCAGGCCACGGGTCTCCGCCTTGAAGATCCGCAACGACTGGCCCAGCGAACGGGATGCGTCGGGCAGCTTCTTGGCCCCGAAGAGAACGACGAAGACGATGGCGACGATCAGCAAGTGCCAGGGGCTCAGGTCACCCATCAGGGAGTCCTTTCATAGATGAGCTCATGCTACGCCGGGTGGCTTACCGGAGCCGCCGGGAGCGACAGATCGGGCGCGCCCCCCTAGTTCGTCCAGGGTGGCGGCGGCGGTTCGGATTCGCTCCCCGGCTGCGTGGACCTCCCGGCCCAGCGTCCGCACCTGGCGCCACAGTCGCCAGCCGAGCACCGTGAGGAGAGCGAGCCCGGCAACCGCGAGGGCGACGTCGACCGCGACCCAGGTCACGGCGGCAGCCTACTGCGCTGCGACCACTCAAGAACGCGCCGGTGCGGCTGCCCGAGCTGCCAGCAGGTCATCTGTCCCGAGGTGCAGGACGAAGTCGAGCAGGTCGTCGTAGCTGAGCCGGGGCCCGGACTTGGCTTCGAGCGCCTCGGCGGGAACCTCCCACACCTGGGCCCGCACGCCGCCGGTCATGAGCAGCGAGACGACGTGGTCATCGGCCGGCTTGCGTACCTCGTCCCTGCAGGTGGGGCAGCGGAAGGCGTAATAGGACAGCGGGGCGTGGCTGCACACGCGCAGCTTGACGTCCCTGGGGGTGAGCTCCACCTCACCGCAGGTGGGGCACGACGCCTTGATCGTGGTCACTGCCGGTTCCCTCCGCCTCCCCGCCTTCCTGGCGGGTGATGGAGGTTGGTTCGGCAGACGCCTGCGAGTCCTGAACCACCGTTTCGGCGGATTTCGGGCGGCGTTCGGCGTACGCCGCGAGCGCTCGCTCGGCATCCCGGCGTACCTCACTCGCCAGTTCCGGTGGCCCGGCCACCCGGCCGGCCGGTCCCAGCTGCAGCGCCAGCCGGCGCAGCCACCGGGTGTCCGGCGTGCGCAGCTCCACCCGCAGCCCACCGTCCCGCCGCTCGACGACGGACTGGCACGGGTAGTAGTCCGCGACCCAGCGAGCCGCCGGGCCTAGCTCGAGGGTGACGACCGCATCCGTGGGCGAGGGCTGGAACAGGCCATCCTCCACGGCGCGCGGCTGCGCCGAAGGCGGCACCCGGGCCGGCTCGTCCAGGATCCGCAGGCTCTCGACCCGATCCAGCCGGAACAGCCGGACACCCTCGACCCGCCGGCACCACGCCTCCAGGTAGGAGTGCCCCCCCACGAGGAGCAGCCGCATCGGGTCGACGTCGCGCTCCGTGGTCTCGTCCCGGGCTGGGACGTAGTAGCGCAGATGCAGCGCCCGACCGCGCTCCAGAGCGTCCCGGACGGCGCCGGCCACGCCCGGCTCCACCTCCATCGCCACGGTGACGGAGCCGGCGGCGGCGGCGGCGGCGTCGCCCACGGCCGTCTCCAGCTTGGCCAGGGCCCGGTCGACAGCGTCGGAACCGGTCAGACCCGGTACGTCGGACAGCGCCCGCAGGGCTACCACCAGCGCCAGCGCCTCGTCCGCGGTGAGCCGGAGCGGTCGCGCGATCGTGTCGGCGTTCGACACGGTGACGCGGTCGCCGGCGTACTCGACGTCGATCAGGTCGCCCGGCAGGTGCCCCGGCAGCCCGCACAGCCAGATCAGGTTGAGGTCGGCCCGCAGCTGCTTCTCCGGTACGCCGAAGACCGCACCGACCTCCGCCATCCGCGAGTCGGGGTGCGAGAGCAGGTAGGGCACGAGCGCGAGCAGGCGGGGCAGCCGGTCGGTCGCGCCGGTCATGCCGCTCCCTCCGCTGCCCCGGCCAGCCGTCGCAGCACCGCCTCCCGGGCGTCCGCGGGCTCGAGCACGACAAGGTCGGCACCCAGGCCGGCCACCCGGTCGGCCAGCCGCTCCGGGTCGGCGAACCCGAGCTCCAGCTCGTCCCAGCCGTCACCGAGAGCATGAGAAGCGGCGGCGGACCGGCGCAGGTCGCCGCCGGCGCCGCGGCGTACCAGCAGCCGGGCGGAGCGGGTGGCCGGCTCCTCGGCGTACTTCGCCACAGCGGCGCGCAGGTCGAGGTCCGGTGGAGCCGGGGTGCGGGCGCTGCCCGGGGTGCCGGAACGCACCCCGCCGGCGCCGGCGCCGGTGGAGATCCGGCCCAGCCGGAAGACCCGGGGCGCCTCCCGGTCGAGGTCGTGCCCGAGGACATACCAGCGACCTCGCCAGCTGACGACGCCCCACGGGTCGAGTCGACGGGGTGCCGGCGAAGTCGCGCCGGCGGCGCGGTAGTCGAAGCTGACCCGCCGGGCCGACCTGACGGCGTCCAGCAGCGGTTCGAAGGCCGGTTCGGTGGCCGAGACCCTGGGCTCCAGGCCGGGTGCCGCACCGTCGGTCTCCACCCCGGCCGCGCGCAGCTTGAGCAGCGCTCCGGAGGCCGCGTCGGCGAGCCCCGCCGAGCGCCACAGCCGGGCGGCGAGCCCGATCGCGGCCGCTTCGTCGGGCTCCAGCGAGATGTCGGGCAGCTCGTAGTCCCGCCGGGCGATCCGGTAGCCGGGCTCGTCGTCCCAGACGCTGTCGGTTCCGGTCTCGAGCGGGATCCCGAGGGTGCGCAGCTCCTCCTTGTCCCGCTCGAACATCCGCCGGAAGGCGGAGTCGTCCCCACCGGGGCCGTCGTCGGCGTAGCCGGGTACGGCGTCACGGATCTGGTGGACGCTGAGGTAGCGTCGGGTGGCGAGCAGGCAGATCACGAGGTTGAGCAGCCGCTCCGTCTTGCGTGCGGACATCCGGCGTCACCTCCCCTCGCTGCGCGTCGAAACGCTAGCTCACCGGCCCCGCCGGTGGTTGGGCGCAATGCGCCTGGGGAGGTCCGCGGCGTGACCGATGCGGTGGTGATCGGAGCCGGTCCCAACGGGCTGGTGGCCGCTAACCTGCTGGCCGACGCCGGCTGGGACGTGCTGGTCCTCGAGGCCGCCGACGTCCCGGGTGGGGCGGTCCGCAGCGCTGCCGTGACCGCCCCCGGCTTCGTCTCCGACCTTTACAGCGCCTTCTACCCCCTTGCCTACGTCTCGCCGGTGATATCTCGACTGGGCCTGGAGGACCATGGGCTGCGCTGGCTGCACGCGCCGCTCGTGCTCGCCCATCCGACCGCGGACGGCCGGTGTGCCGTGCTCTCCCGGAACCTGACGGAGACGGCGGCGGCGCTGGAGAGCTGGGCTGCGGGCGACGGCGACGCGTGGCGGCGGATGTACGCCGCCTGGACGCGGATCGAGCCGGCGTTCCTGCAGGCGATCTTCGCGCCGTTCCCACCGGTGCGCGCCGGCCTCGCCCTGGCCGGCGCGATCGGACCGTCGGACCTGCTGCGCTTCGCCCGGTTCGGCCTGCTGCCGGTACGCCGCTACGCCGAGGAGGAGTTCGCCGGCGGCGGCGGCGGGCTCCTGCTGGCGGGGAACACGCTGCACACCGACCTCGGACCGGAGTCGGCCGGCAGCGCCATCTACGGCTGGCTGCTCGCGATGGTCGGCCAGTCCGTCGGCTGGCCGGTCCCCGAGGGCGGCGCCGGCCGGCTCACCGACGCGCTCGTGAGCCGGCTGAGAAGTCGTGGCGGGAGGATCGAGTGCGGCGCGGCCGTCGAGCGGGTCGAGGTGCGCCGTAACCGGGCGGTCGGCGTCCGGACCGCCGACGGCCGGTCGGTCGGCGTACGCCGGGCGGTACTCGCCGACATCGACGCCCCGCGCCTCTACCACTCGCTGGTCGGCAGCGAGCTGCTGCCGGCGCGGTTGCTGGACGACCTGCGCCGCTTCCAGTGGGACAACGCGACGGTCAAGGTCGACTGGGCACTGTCGGCTCCGGTGCCCTGGACGGCCGAGCCGGCCGGGCGGGCCGGCACGGTTCACGTGGGCGGCGGGATGGACGAGCTCTCGGCGTACGCCCACGAGCTCGCGGTCGGGCTCATCCCGGCGCGCCCCTTCGTGCTGTTCGGGCAGATGACGACCGCGGACCCGAGCCGCTCCCCGGCCGGCACCGAGTCGGCCTGGGGCTACACACACGTGCCGCAGCGGGCCCGTGGCGACGCCGGCGGGGAGCTGACCGGAAGCTGGGACGACGCCGAGACGGCGCGGTTCGTCGACCGGCTCGAGGCTCGGGTCGAGGAGTTCGCCCCCGGTTTCCGCGCCCGCATCGTCGGCCGGCACGTGCAGTCCCCCGCCGACCTCGAACGCAGCGACGCCAACCTGCGGGCGGGCGCCCTGAACGGCGGTACGGCGGCCGTGCACCAGCAGCTGGTGCTGCGGCCGACACCCGGGCTCGGCGGACCGAAGACACCCATCGACGGTCTCTACCTGGCCTCCGCCTCCGCCCACCCCGGGGGTGGCGTGCACGGCGCTCCCGGCGCGAACGCCGCGCTGGCGGCGCTGTCGAGCTGGCGGGCAGGACGGCGGTTGCTCGCGGCGGCCGTGGGCCGGGGCGGGGCGCGACTCGGCCGCCCCTCGCGCCACCCGCTTGACCCGCCGTCCGACGGCTAGCCTGCCGTCTCGTGATCGCATGGCGGTCGGGCACCGTGGTCGCCGTACGCCGGGAGTGGGCGGGGGCCGTGGAGCTGTCGGTCCGCGTGGCCGGCGAGGAACTGCCGGCGCTGGCCTATCCGGCCCTGGTCGGCCGGCCCCGACCCGGCGACCGGGTGCTGCTCAACACCTCGGCGTACGCCCTCGGCCTGGGCACCGGTGGCTACGCGATGGTCGTCGCGCTGCCGGACCGGCTGCCCCCGGACCGCGAGACGCCGGGGCACGTGGTCAAGGCGCGGTACACCCAGGCCCAGGTGACCGTGCGGGGGGTGGACGAGCAGGGCTCACCGCACCACGGCGTACTTCGCGAGGCCGACGACCTCGGCGGCATGCCGGTCGTCGTGGCCGACCTGCACTCCGCCCTGCCGGCGGTTCTTGCCGGGCTCGCTCTCGACGCCCCGGCCGCGCGGGTGGCCTACGTCATGACCGACGGCGCGGCCCTGCCGCTGTGGTTCTCGCACACCGTCGCCGGACTGGTGGCCGCCGGGGCCCTGGCCGGGACGGTGACGGTCGGACAAGCCTTCGGCGGCGACCTGGAGGCGGTCACGTTGCACACCGGGCTGCTGGCCGCCCGACTCGTGCTGGGCGCCGACGTGGCCGTGGTCTCCCAGGGACCGGGCAACCTGGGCACCGGCACGCGGTGGGGCTACTCGGGAGTCGCGGTCGGTGAGGCGGTGAACGCGGCCGCCGTCCTGCACGGCCGACCGGTCGGCTGCCTGCGGATCAGCGAGGCCGACGTACGGCCCCGGCACCGCGGCCTGTCGCACCACAGCCGTACGGCGTTGGGCCGGGTGGCACTCGCGCCGGCGGACCTGCCGCTGCCGGACCTGCCCGGTCGGCTGGGCGACGACGTACGCCGCTCGCTCGCCGAGCTGTCCCCCCCGCACCGGGTGGTGTCCGTGTCCTCGGCCGGTCTGCGCGAAGCGCTGGCGGTCGCACCCGTGCCGCTGTCGACGATGGGGCGCGGGCTGGAGGAGGATCCGGCGTACTTCCTCGCCGCGGCGGCCGCGGGGCGGCACGCGGCCTCGCTGCTGGGCTGATGCGCCGGCAGCTACATGCTGGCGATCAGCTTGTCGACCCGTTCGTCCACGGAGCGGAAAGGGTCCTTGCACAGAACCGTGCGCTGTGCCTGATCGTTCAGCTTGAGGTGCACCCAGTCGACGGTGAAGTCGCGCCGCTTTTCCTGCGCCCGGCGGATGAACTCGCCCCGGAGCCGGGCCCGGGTGGTCTGCGGCGGTACCGCCTTGGCCTCGAAGATCTTCAGGTCGGTGCTGACGCGCTCCATCGCGCCCCGCCGCTCCAGGAGGTAGTAGAGGCCCCGGGCGCGGTTGACGTCGTGGTAGGCCAGGTCGAGCTGCGCCACCCGCGGCGAGGACAGCGGCAGGTCGTGCTTGGCTCGGTAGCGCTCGATCAGCTGGTACTTCGCCACCCAGTCGATCTCGCGGGCGACGAGGTCGTGGTCGCCGGTTGAGATCGCCCGCATCGTCCGCTCCCACAGCTCGAGCACCCGGGCGGTGGTGGGATCGGCACCGCGGCGGGCGATGAAGTCCGTCGCCTTCGCGAGGTACTCGGCCTGGATGTCGAGCGCGCTGGCCTCCCGGCCGTTGGCGAGCTTGACCCGGCGCCGGCCGGTGATGTCGTGACTGACCTCACGGATGGCCCGGATCGGGTTCTCCAGGGTGAGGTCGCGCAGCACCGAGCCGGCCTCGATCATGCGCAGGACGAGGTCCGTCGTACCGATCTTGAGCAGCGTGGTGGTCTCGCTCATGTTCGAGTCCCCGACGATCACGTGCAGCCGGCGGAAGCGCTCGGCGTCGGCGTGCGGCTCGTCCCTGGTGTTGATGATCGGTCGGGACCGGGTGGTGGCCGAGGAGACCCCCTCCCAGATGTGCTCGGCGCGCTGGCTGACGCAGTAGACCGAGCCGCGCGGCGTCTGCAGCACCTTGCCCGCGCCGACCAGGATCTGCCGCGTGACGAGAAAGGGGATGAGTACGTCGGCCAGCCGGCTGAACTCGCCGTGCCGCCCGACCAGGTAGTTCTCGTGACAGCCGTAGGAGTTGCCGGCCGAGTCGGTGTTGTTCTTGAACAGGAAGATGTCGCCGGCGATGCCTTCCTCGCGTAGCCGCCGCTCGGCGTCCTTGAGCAGGCCCTCGAGGATCCGCTCGCCGGCCTTGTCGTGGGTGACCAGGTCGACCGCGTTGTCGCATTCGGGCGTCGCGTACTCGGGATGGCTGCCGACGTCGAGGTAGAGCCGGGCCCCGTTGCGCAGGAAGACGTTGCTGGACCGGCCCCAGGACACCACCCGGCGGAAGAGGTAGCGGGCAACCTCGTCCGGGGAGAGCCGGCGCTGCCCGCGGAATGTGCACGTTACGCCGTACTCGTTCTCGAGACCGAAGATCCGCCGCTCCATGTCTCCAACAGTACGGCGGGGTGGTCGCCCTACCCGTTGCGCCTGGCGCGTGCGCTCTCCCGGTCGTTGGCCCTCTGCAGCGCCTCGACCAGCTCGTCCTTGCTCATCTGCGACCGCCCGGGCACGTCGAGGCGCTGGGCCAGCTCGTAGAGATGGGCCTTGCTGGCGTTGGCATCGACGCCGCCGGCAGTCTCGCCGCCGCGCCGCGCCCTGGCTCCACTGCGGGCGGCCTGCGGGTCCGATGGACCCTTCTCCTCTTTGGGCTCCCAGTGGTCCCCGACCTTCTCGTAGCCGTGCTTCACCGCCGCGAACGCGACCCGGTGCGCCGCCTGCTCGTCCCCGTCGTAGGTGTCGCGTGCCGACTCCAGCGTCGACAGGAAGGTCTCCTGCGCCTTGTCCTCGGACCTCTCCAGGGTCGAGGGCAGGCTGTCGCGGGTGGTCTTGCGCTTCCTCGGCATCGGCTGCCTCCTCGATCAGGTGGTCGCGTGCGGGCCGTCGCCGATGTCGCCGCCGCGCTCCGGTGGGGTGGTGTCCGCCGGTGCCCCCATCAGCCGCTCGAGCTGTGCCCCGACGAGGCGGCGGAACTTGCGTCGCGGGCGTGTCCGGTCGAGCACGGCGACCTCGAGCTGGCTGGGCGCCAGTGTGCGGGGCTCCCCGTCCTGCTGGGACAGCGCCTCGACCGCGAGGCGCAGCGCCTCCTCGAGCGGCAGGCCGTCGCGGTGCTTCTCCCGCAGCCAGGCGGTGATCGGCTCGGCCAGCCCACCCATGGCGACGAAGCCCTTCTCGTCGGCGACCGAGCCGTCGTAGGACAGCCGGTAGAGCTGGTCGTCCGCCGGCTCCTTCCCCACCTCCGCGACGACGATCTCGACTTCGTACGGCTTCTCCCCCGGCCCGCTGAAGATCGTGCCCAGCGTCTGCGCGTAGGCGTTGGCCAGGCCGCGGCCGGTCACGTCGCGGCGGTCGTAGGAGTAGCCGCGCAGGTCGGCGAGCCTCACCCCGGCCACCCGCAGGTTCTCGAACTCGTTGTACTTGCCGACCGCGGCGAAGGCGATCTGGTCGTAGATCTCGCTCACCTTGTGCAGCGCGGACGACGGGTTCTCGGCGACGAGGAGGATGCCGTCGGCGTAGGTGAGGACGACCCCGCTGCGCCCCCGGGCGATGCCCTTGCGGGCGTAGTCGGCCCGGTCCTTCATCAGCTGCTCGGGCGAGACGTAGAACGGCATGCTCACGGGCGGAAGGCCTCCGGTCGGTGGGTCGTCATGCGTGTGGGCCGGTCAGCCATGCAACGGCGCCGGTGGCCCGCCGGGGCTGGCCATCCGCTCGTCCAGCACGGTCGCGACCGTCCTCCCGACCTCCTCGTCGGGCAGCCGGCGGAAGCCCTCGTCGGTGACGGCCACGACTACCGGAAAGATCTGCCGGGTCAGGTCGGGCCCACCGGTCGCGGAGTCGTCGTCGGCCGCGTCGTACAGGGCGTGGACACACGCCAGCACGGCGTCGGCCTCCGTCAGGTCGTCGCGGTAGAGCTTCTTCAGCGCCCCGCGGGCGAAGACGGACCCGGAACCGGCGCTGTGGAAGGAGTGCTCCTCGTACCTGCCACCGGTGATGTCGTAGCTGAAGATGCGCCCGCTCTCCGTCTCGAGGTCGAAGCCGGCGAACAGCGGTACGACGGCCAGGCCCTGCATCGCCATCGGCAGGTTGTTGCGGATCATCTGGGAGAGCCGGTTGGCCTTGCCGTCGAGCGATAGCGTCGTGCCCTCGAGCTTCTCGTAGTGCTCGAGCTCGACCTGGAACAGCCGGACGATCTCCACCGCGAAGCCGGCAGAGCCGGCGATCCCCACACAGGAGTACTCGTCGGCCTGGAACACCTTCTCCATGTCCCGCTGGGCGATGACGTTGCCCATCGTGGCGCGCCGGTCCCCGGCCATCACCACGCCGTCCGCGGACGTCACCGCGACGATCGTCGTGCCGTGCGGCACCTCCGTCGTCACCGGGACCCGCGGTAGAGGCCGTCTTCCGGGAAGCAGCTCCGGGGAGTGCGCGCCGAGGAAGTCCACGAACGACGCGACCCCCGGTGTCAGGAACTCAGCCGGTAGACGCCCGGCGCCACCAGGGACTTGCGCCATGGCTTCTCTCCTAGGTAGTCGACGGCAGCGAGCAGTACATCGACGCGATCACGCATCTGCCCCAGGCCACCGTTGCAGTTGAAGCACAGAATGCCGCGGACCTTGCCTGTCCTGTGGTCGTGGTCGACGTGCTCCGGCTTGCCGGTGAGACATATCGCGCAGACGCCGCCCTGCTCCTTGATCAGTCCCTCCACTTTCTCGGCGCTTATGCCGTATCGCCTCTGGAGATGGTAGTGGCGCGTGCCACCGTATAGCCGCGTGTACGTGGCCTTACCCTTGGCGCTGTGACATGGCTTGCAGTATCCGCCACGACCGTCCCGTGCTGAACGGTTCCTGGGGAAGTCCTCAACCACCTTAACCGTCGCGCAGGCAGGGCATCTCTTGTGGCCGGCAGTCACATCGTTAGAAGGCCGCAAGGCAGGTAGGCCCGACTTTCGTCGACGATAGCGCTCCGCGGCTCGACGACTGAGGCAGGCCTTGCAGTAAGAATGCAGCCCATCGCTGGCCCGGCTGTCGCGATAAAATGCTTCTCTGGGCTTTGTCAGTTTGCATTCTGCGCACATCGAAGGCATTCGCTATTCACCACCTTTTTGCACATAGGACCTAACGAACTCCTCGGCGTTCTCCTCCAGCACCTCGTCGATTTCGTCGAGCATGGAGTCGACGTCGTCGGAAAGCTTCTCGTGCCTTTCCTTGACCGCATCGGCGGGCGCGGTCTCGCTTTCGGCCTCGGTCTCTTTGACCTCTTCGGACCTGCGATTAGCGCGCTGCTGACCCCCGCCGCTGTCCTTGTTCGCCATCGCCACTCCCCAGGTCTCGGTTCTCCTTCAACTCTACCTTCGGCTGCCGACAGGATGCGGAGCAGCGGGGTCGACACTGCAAGACTGGCCGCATGGCGCTGCAGGCGGCCGCGGACGAGCTCTACGCGCTGCCGCCGGAGCAGTTCACCGCCGCCCGTGACGACTTCGCCAAGCGGCTGCGCCAGGCCGGCGAGCGTGAGCTCGCCGCGGCGGTTCGCGAGCTGCGCCGGCCGAGCGTTGCGGCCTGGCTGGTCAACGTGCTGGTACGCCACCGCAGCGACAACCTCGACCAGCTGCTCGATCTCGGTGACGAGCTGCGCGCCGCGATGACCGGCGGAACGGGCGAGGACGTACGCCGCCTGACCGAGCTGCGGCGTAAGGCCGTCACGACGATGGTGGCCGCCGTCGCCGCACTGACCGACCGGCCGGTGCCACCGGCGGTCGCAGCGGAGGTGCAGGCCACCCTGGAGGCCGCCACCGCCGACCCGACCGCCGCGGCGGCGGTGCGGTCCGGTCGCCTGGTGCGTTCGCTGCGGTACGCCGGCTTCGGGGAGCTGCCGGATCTGGCCGGTGCGGTGGGCCTGGCACCCGACCGGGGTGCGCCGAGGAAGCGGCCGGTGCGGCGGACGACGGAGTCCGCATCGACGGCCGCGGAACGTCGCGAGGCCGAACGGAAGGCGCACGAGGCGGCCGGGGTGGCCGACGACGCGCAGCGGACCTACGAGCAGCGGCTGGCCGAGCGTGCGGACACCGAGGCAAGCGCGGTGGCGGCCGCCAAGGCGGTGAACGCCGCTACCGACCGGCTGCGGCAGGCGGAGCAGGAGCTGGCCGGCGTACGCCAAGCTGAGCGTCACGCGGCGGACGCCGTGACAACGGCGCGGCGGACGGCGCGGGCGGCGCACCAAGCCGCGGACGCCGCCCGCGAGCGGCTGGCGGCGCTTCGCTCGGACTCGGCGCCCTGACCCGGGGTCAGTGACCGGCGGCGAAGGCGTCCACCAGCTCGGCGGCGGTGGCGCAACGGTCCAGCAGCGCGCCAACGTGCGCCTCTGTGCCGCGCAGCGGTTCCATCGTGGGCACCCGCTGCAGAGAGTCCCGGCCCACGTCGAAGATGACCGAGTCCCACGAGGCCGCAGCGACATCGGCGCCATAGCGGGCCAGGCACCGCCCGCGGAAGTAGGCCCGGGTGTCGCGTGGTGGCTCGCTCATCGCCCGGGTCACCTCATCCTCGGTCACCAGCGTCCGCATCCGCCCGGTCGCCACCAGCCGGTTGTAGAGGCCCTTGTCCGGACGGACGTCGGCGTACTGAAGGTCGACCAGCTGCAGCCGCGGTGAGTTCCACTCCAGGCCGTCCCGGGCCCGGTAACCCTCGAGGATGGCCAGCTTCGCCACCCAGTCCAGCTCGGCAGCGAGCGACATCGGGTCGCGCTCCAGCCCGTCGAGCACCGCCTCCCACCGGTCGAGTACGTCGACGGTCATCTCGTCGGCGTCGGCGCCGTAGCGGTCCTCGACGTACTTGCGCGCCTGCTCGAGATACTCGAGCTGCAGCTGTACGCCGGTCATGCGCCGGCCGTCCCGCAGCACCAGCAGGTGCCGCAGGGCCGGGTCGTGCGACACCGCCCGCAGCGTCGCCACCGGAGACTCCACCGAGAAGTCCTCGGCGAGCCAGCGGTCTTCGATCATCGCGAGCACCAGCGCCGTGGTACCCAGCTTGAGGTAGGTGGAGATCTCACTGAGGTTGGCGTCGCCGATGATGACGTGCAGGCGGCGGTACTTCTCCGGGTCGGCGTGCGGCTCGTCCCTGGTGTTGATGATCGGCCGCTTGAGCGTGGTCTCGAGCCCGACCTCGACCTCGAAGAAGTCCGCCCGCGAGCTGACCTGGAAGCCGCTCCCCCGCCCGTCCGCGCCCATGCCGACCCGACCGGCGCCACAGACGACCTGTCGGGAGACGAAGAACGGCGTGAGGTGACGGACGATCTCGGCGAACGGGGTCGCCCGGGCCATCAGGTAGTTCTCGTGGCAGCCGTAGCTCGCGCCCTTGTTGTCGGTGTTGTTCTTGTACAGCTGGATCGGGGCGGCCCCTGACACCCGGGCGGTCCGGCGTGCCGCCTCGGCCATCACCCGCTCGCCGGCCTTGTCCCAGACCACCGCGTCCCTGGCGTTGGTCACCTCGGGGGTCGAGTACTCCGGATGCGCGTGGTCGACGTAGAGCCGGGCGCCGTTGTGGAGGATGACGTTGGCCAGTCCCAGGTCGTCATCGACCTGGCCGGCAGCCTCTGCGGTGTCGCGGGCGAGGTCGAAGCCGCGGGCGTCCCGCAGCGGGTTCTCCTCCTCGAAGTCCCAGCGCGTACGCCGGTCGCGGGAGACCGCCGCGTTGAGATAGGAGTTGACGATCTGGGAGGACGCCACCATGGCGTTTGCACCAGGAGATCCGGGCACCGAGATGCCGTACTCGGTCTCGGTGCCCATCACCCGGCGGCTGGTCATCGTCCCAGTCTAGGTCGGCCGTTGCTGCCGCCCCGGGCCTAGAGGTACTGGCCGGTGTTCGCCACGGTGTCGATCGCCCGGCCGGCCTCGACACCCTTCGCGCCGGAGACCAGCGTGCGGATGTAGACGATGCGCTCGCCCTTCTTGCCCGAGATCCGGGCCCAGTCGTCCGGGTTGGTCGTGTTCGGCAGGTCCTCGTTCTCCTTGAACTCATCGACACAGGCGGCCATCAGGTGCGCCATCCGCAACCCCTTCTGACCGGAGTCGAGGAAGTCCTTGATGGCCATCTTCTTGGCCCGGTCGACGATGTTCTCGATCATGGCGCCGGAATTGAAGTCCTTGAAGTACAGCACTTCCTTGTCCCCGTTGGCGTAGGTCACCTCGAGGAAGCGGTTGTCCTCGCTCTCGGTGTACATCCGCTCCACCGTGCGCTGGATCATGGCCGCCACCGTGGCTTCCCGGGAGCCGCCGTGCTCGGCGACGTCGTCGGAGTGCAGCGGCAGGGTCGTGAGGAGGTACTTGCTGAAGATGTCGCGGGCGGCCTCGGCGTCCGGACGCTCGATCTTGATCTTGACGTCGAGTCGCCCCGGGCGCAGGATCGCCGGGTCGATCATGTCCTCGCGGTTGGAGGCACCGATGACAATGACGTTCTCGAGCCCCTCCACGCCGTCGATCTCACTGAGCAGCTGCGGGACGATCGTGTTCTCGACGTCCGAGCTCACCCCGCTCCCCCGGGTGCGGAATATGGAGTCCATCTCGTCGAAGAAGACGATGACCGGCGTTCCCTCGGAGGCCTTCTCCCGCGCCCGCTGGAAGACCAGTCGGATGTGCCGCTCGGTCTCGCCGACGTACTTGTTGAGCAGCTCTGGACCCTTGATGTTGAGGAAGAACGAGCGGCCCTCGGGCTTGCCGGTGACCTCGGCCACCTTCTTGGCCAGCGAGTTGGCGACCGCCTTTGCGATCAGGGTCTTGCCGCAGCCCGGTGGGCCGTAGAGCAGGACGCCCTTGGGCGGTCGGAGCTGGTGCTCGCGGAAGAGCTCCTTGTGCAGGAACGGCAGCTCCACGGCGTCGCGGATCGACTCGATCTGGTCCCGAAGGCCCCCGATCTGGGAGTAGTCGAGGTCGGGAACCTCTTCGAGGACCAGCTCCTCGACCTCGGACTTCGGGATGCGCTCGTAGACCCAGCCGGACCGGGGGTCGAGCAGCAGCGAGTCGCCGGCCCGGATCGGCGACTTCCGCAGGGAGTCGGCCAGCATGACCACCCGCTCCTCGTCGGTATGGCCGATGACGAGGGCGCGTTCGGAGTCCTCGAGGATCTCCTTCAGCATGACCACCTCGCCCTGGCGCTCGAACCGCAAGGCGCGTACGACGTTGAGGGCCTCGTTGAGCATGACCTCCTGGCCCTTGCGCAGCTCGTTGGCGTCGACGGCGGGGCTCACGCTCACTCGCAGCTTGCGCCCGCCGGTGAAGACGTCGACGGTGTCGTCGTCGTGGCTGGCCAGGTAGATCCCGTAGCCCGACGGCGGCTGGGCCAGCCGGTCGACCTCCTCCTTCAGGGAGAGGATCTGCTCGCGGGCCTCCTTGAGCGTGCTCACGAGCCGGTCGTTCTGACCCACCAGGCTGGACAGGTTGCGCTGCGCCTCGGTCAGGCGGTCCTCGAGCATCCGGACCTGGCGAGGTGACTCTGTCAGCTTGCGGCGCAGCATGGTGATCTCCTCCTCGAGGAAGGACATCGAGGTCGTGAGGTCGTGGACCTCCTTCTCGTACTGCGCCACCCGCGCCTCGGCATCACCGCGACCTGACACGAAAACTCACCTCCTCCAGGGACTCCGGGCCAGGGGTTCAGCCTAGCGTCGGCCTCCCAGCCGGGTACCTTGAACCGCCGCCTCACGGCCCGCCGGCGGCGGGCGCCGGCGGCGGGTGCTCGATCTCCGGGCGCGAACCCTTGGCCGGCCGGCGGCGACGCGGCGGCGGGGACACCCCGTCGGCGAGGCGGCGCGCGGACACCAGGAAGCCGGTGTGCCCCACCATCCGGTGGTCCGGCCGCACCGCCAGCCCGTCCACGTGCCAGGTCCGCAGCAGGCACTCCGACGCCGCCGGCTCGGCGAAACGACCAGTCTCCCGCAACCCTTCCACCACGCGCGAGAGCTGCGGGGTGGTGGCGACGTAACAGCAGAGTACGGCGCCGGGGGCCAGCGCAGCGGCCACCTCGGAGAGGACCTCCCAGGGCGCCAGCATGTCCAGCACCGCACCGTCCAGGTCCCGCTCGTCCAGCTCGGCCGCCAGGTCGCCGACCACGAGCCGCCAGGCGGGGTGCGGCTCGCCGAAGAAGCGCTCCACGTTGCGCCGGGCCACCTCGGCGAACTCGGCCCGACGCTCGTACGACGTGACGCAGCCGGTGTCACCGACCGCGCGCAGCAGCGAGCAGGTCAACGCGCCGGAGCCGACGCCGGCTTCGACCACCCGTGCGCCCGGAAAGACGTCGGTCATCGCGACGATCTGCCCGGCGTCCTTGGGATAGACCACCGCGGCGCCGCGCGGCATGCTCACCGTATAGTCGGCCAGCAACGGTCGCAGCGCGAGGTAGGTCGCGCCCCCGCTGGTCGTCACGACCACGCCCTCCGGGGAACCGATGAGTTCGTCGTGTTCGAGCAGGCCGCGGTGGCTGTGGAACTGCGCGCCAACGGCCAGCGTGATGGTGCGCCGGCGTCCCTTCGCGTCGGTGAGCTGGACCTGGTCCCCGGGCCGCAGCGGCCCGCGGCGGCGCATGGTGCCGGTCGGCTCCACCATGTCCGCGTCAGCTCGCCGCGGCGACGGCGCTTGCCACGTCGGTCGATGCCAGCACGCCGTAGACATCGCCGGAGCGCTCGACCACCAGATACTCCGACGCCGGCGTACGCCGCATCGCCTCGAGCACCTCCGAACCGGGCAGGTCGGCGTCGAGCACCAGGTCCGGCCCGAGCTGGCGGGCCAGCGTGCCCACCGCGACCCACGGCCGGCGGACCTCCGGCGTCGCCGCCACGGCCGCCTCGGAGACCAGCGCCTCCGGCCGCCCGGTGCCGTCGACCACCACCAGCCCGCGGGCGCCGGCCTCCGTGGCGCGGCGCAGCGCCTCGGCCAGCGGCAGGTCGGCGGGCACCGGCAGCGCCCGCCGCGCCAGCGTCCGCAGCTGGAGCCGCGGCAGCCAGCGCTGCAGCTGCGCGGAACGCAGCGCGGCCGTGGCGCCACCCCAGATGAACGCCGCCAGCAGCGCGAAGTACAAGACGTTGATGAGGCTGGCCGGTGACCCCCGTCCGATCCCGGCGAGCAGCGGCACGGCGATCAGGACCACGGCCACCCCCCGGCCGACCCAGGCAGCCGCCACCGTCCCGGCATGCGGCCGGCCGGAGACCGCCCAGACCGCCGCTCGGAGCACCCGCCCGCCGTCCAGCGGCAGCCCGGGCAGCAGGTTGAAAGCGGCGACCAGGCCGTTGGACAGCGCCAGCTCCCCGGCGAGCACCCGGGCGATCGACCCCTCGTCGAACCTGCCCACGAAGGCGAAGCCCACGCCAGCGAGCAGCAGCGAGACCAACGGGCCGGCCATCGCTATCAGGTACTCCTTGCCGGGCGACTCCGGCTCACGTTCGATCTCCGACACCCCGCCGAGCAGCTGCAGGGTGATTCGTCGTACCGGGAGCCCGAGCGCCTGGGCGACGAGGGTGTGGCTCAGCTCGTGGATGAAGACGGACAGGTAGAGCAGCAGGGCGAACAGCAGCGCCACCGCGTACCGGGCCGACCCGATCCCGGGAACCCGGTTCTCGATCGTGGGAGCGAACAGGACCGTGATCAGTGCGGCAATCAGGAACCACGAGGGCGCCACGTGCACCGGTACACCGAACGCCCGGCCGACCCGGATGCCGTCGCCGCCGACGCGTGGGGTGGCCGGGCTCTGGTGCGGATCGCTCACCCCACGATGCTACGTGCGAGCGGCGGCCCGGGGCGGCTTGGCAGGATGGGGCTCCCGGACGGAAAGAGGATGCAATGACCGCGCCATGGCCGCGCCAGCTCGCTGGTCGCATCGACCAACGGCGGATCACCAGCCGCGCACTGGCCGACAACCCGCTCGGCGATCCGGCCGAGCGGCCGCTGGAGGTCTATCTCCCGCCTGGGTACGACGACGAGCCGGACCGGTGATATCCGAGCGTCTATGTGATCCAGGGCTACACCGGCGCGCTGCCGATGTGGCACAACCGCACGGCGTACCGCCCGACCTTCCCCGAGGCGGCCGACGCGCTCTTCACCGACGGGGATGCCCCAGCGTGCATCGTCGTCTACGTGGACGCCTGGACGTCGTACGGCGGCAGCCAGTTCGTCGACTCCCCCGGCACCGGCCGCTACCACACCTACCTGTGCGAGGAGGTGGTGGCCGAGGTGGACGCCAACTACCGCACGCTCGCGGAGCCCGCCCACCGCGGCATCTCGGGCAAGTCCAGCGGCGGCTTCGGCGCCATGATCACGCCGATGCTCCGCCCGGACCTCTTCGGCGGTCTCGCGACCCACGCCGGCGACAACCTCTACGAGCACAGCTACCTGCCGGAGTTCGCCAAGGCGGTCCGGGCGCTACGGGACTACAAGGGCTCCTACGACGCCTTCTGGGCCGACTTCCGGAAACGGCCGGCGTGGACCAAGACGACGGACCAGACGCTGGTCATGGTCTACGGCTGCGCAGCCTGCTTCTCAGCGCGCGACGACGGCACCGTAGAGCTGCCCTTCGACCTGAAGACCGGGCAGCTGCTCCCGGACGTGTGGGTCCGCTGGCTCGAGTGGGACCCGGTGCGGATGGTCCCGCGGTACGCCGACGCCCTCCGTTCCCAGCGGGCGATCTGGGTCGACGCCGGCACTCGCGACGAGTGGTACCTCGACCTCGGCGCAGAGGCCTTCCGGTCCGAGCTCGGCCGCATCGGGGTAACCGACGTGCACTTCGAGCTCTACGACGCCGCACACGGCGGGATCGACTACCGCTACCCGCTCTCGCTCAAGTACCTGGCCGAGCGCCTCTCCCCCTGACCGGACCGCCTAGCCTCGGCCGGCCAGGCGGTCGCCGACGGCTCTTCGTCGCGGCCTGGGCCGGTAATCGGGTGGCACCGTCGAGCGGTGGAGGTGCAGGGTGCCGGCCATGGCTTGGCGCCTGACGGCGGACCTCGAGGAGTACGCCGGCGCGGTCTTGCCCCTGCTGCAGGGCCGTCCCGACCGGCACACCATCTCGTTGACCGTGATCGAGAACCTGCGCGCCGGCTTCCCCATGCCGGGCCGGGCGCTGTTCGCCTACTGGACGGAGGAGGACGGCACCGTCACCGGCGCCGCCTCGCACTCGCCGCCGTACGAGCTGCTGCTGGCGGACATGCCGACCTCGGCCGTCGGGCCGCTCGTCGACGCGCTGCTCGCGGCGGAACGCGAGCTGCCGGGGGTGAACGGCCCGGAGACGCTCGCCGCGGACTTCGCGGCCCACTGGCAGCAGCGATCGGGACGACGGGCTCGCCTCGCTCACGAGGAGCGGCTGTACCGGCTCGGCCGGCTGGTCCCTCCGGACCCGCCGCCACCGGGACGGCCGCGGGTCGCGACACGCGAGGACTCCGCGCTGCTCGTCGACTGGCTGGACCGGTTCGTCGAGGAGACCGGGACTCGCGGAGGGGACAGCCGGGAGGCCGTCGCCGACCGGCTCTCCTTTGGCGGGCTGACCCTTTGGGTGACGCCCGACGGGGAGCGGGTGTCCCTGGGCGGCCAAACCCGGGCAGCCGCCGGCGCGGTCCGTATCGGCCCGGTCTTCACGCCGCCGGAGGAGCGAGGGCGGGGGTTCGCCGGTGCGGTGACCGCCGCCGTGAGCCGGGCGGCCGAGGAGTCGGGGGCAGAGATGGTGCTGCTGTTCACCGACCTCGCGAACCCCGCGACGAACCGCCTCTACCAGCGGATCGGCTACGCGCCGGTGGAGGACCGGCGAGTGCTGCGGTTCTCGTAGGTAGCGATCAGCCGTCGACCAGGCCCATCCCGCGCGCCCAGGACGTCGTGTACGCCGGGTCTTCCGCCGGCTTGGCGTCCTGCGAGATGCTCAGCGGCCGCACGCACTCGATCATCACGGCGACCTCGTCGGTCATCTCCTTGGTCGCTGCCCGCTCCGCCGCCCCTGGCTGCGGACCGTGTTGGGCGCCCTGCGGATGCAGCGTGATCCACCCCTGCCCGATGCCCTTGCGGGAGAAGAAGTCGCCGCGGCTGTAGAAGATCACCTCGTCGTTGTCCACGTTGGCGTGGAAGAACGGCACCCGCAGCGCCTCGGGATCGGTCTCGAAAGGGCGCGGCACGAAGGTCGCGATGTCGAAGTCGCCGCAGCGGAACGTCGTGTGCACCGACGGCGGCAGGTGGTAGCGCGGCGAGGTCACCGGCCGGATGTCCCGGGTGTGCAAGCGGTACGGCGACAGATCGCCCGCCCAGCCGACCGCCGTGAAGGGGTTGTGGCCGTAGGTGAAGGTGGTCCACTCACCGAGCCGCTTCACCTTGAGCCGCCACCGGCGCTCCGGCCCGCCGTCCCAGTCGGGGGGCGGTTCGGCGTACGGCTCGGGCGTGACGAGCACCTTGGGATCGACCACGGCGTGCCGGCCCATCAGGCCGAAGTCGGGCAGCTGCACGCCAGCCACCGACTCGATCACGTAGCAGAAGGAGTCGGAGCCGTCCGGGACGAACCGGTGGGCGGTTCCCTTCGGGATCACCAGGTAGTCCTCGGCGCCGTAGTCCAGCGGGCCGTAGTCGGACTGAAGGACACCGCCACCCTGGTGGACGTAGACGACCTCGTCGGCGTCGGCGTTGCGGTAGGCGAACGGCATCGGCGTACGCCGGCGCGAGATCGACACCCGCAGGTCGGCGTTGCTGAGCACCTCGAGACGCCAGCCCTCCGGGTCCTCCGCATCGGCGGGGTTGAGCAGGTTCAGGTCGAAGGCGACCGGCCGCAGCGGCCCGTCCACCTCCAGCCACGAGGTCGGAGGGACGCTGCGATAGAGGTGGCTGACGGCGCCGGCGAACGCCGCCCGGCCGTGCTCCTCCTCGACGAGCCCCTCGGGGATGCCGACGTGGGTCTGGTAGGCGACCCGGCCCTTTCGCTCCATCACCATGAGCACCGACCCTACGACGAGAAGGCACGCCGCGGGAGAGGCGCAGGACACGCTGCACAGCCTCGTCGCCGGAACGGCTTCTTGTCGGTGCGCTCCCCTACGTTCGCTCCCATGACCACCACCGACGAGCGACCGACCGTCGCGGCCGACGATGTCGTCGACCTGCCGACGCCGGTGGTCGGCTCGCTGTCCCCGTCGCGAGCGTCGGACTTCCGCACCTGTCCGCTGCTCTACCGGTTCCGCACCATCGACCGGCTGCCCGAGCGACCCAGCCAGGCGAAGACGCGTGGCACGGTCGTGCACGCCGTGCTGGACCGGCTGTTCGACCTGCCGCCGGCCGAGCGCACGCCCGAGGCGACTGCCGCGCTGCTGGCACCGGAGTGGCAGCGGTTGCTGGTGGCCGAGCCCGATCTGGGTCAGCTCTTCAGTGGTGACGACGGCAGCGCCGAGACGGCGTGGCTGGCGTCGGCTCTCGAGCTGCTGCGTGGCTACTTCACGCTCGAGGACCCGCGCCGGCTGCAGCCGGCCGAGCGCGAGAGCCGGGTGGAGGCTGTCCTCGACTCGGGGCTGCGGCTGCGGGGCTACGTCGACCGGCTCGACGCCGCGCCATCTGGTGACCTGCGGGTGGTCGACTACAAGACCGGTTCGTCACCCGGCTCGGAGTTCGAGGAGCGGGCACTGTTCCAGATGAAGTTCTACGCGCTGGTGCTGTGGCGCACGACCGGGCAGGTGCCCCGAGAGCTGAGACTGCTCTATCTCGGGGACCGGATGATGCTGCGCTACGCGCCGGAAGAGGCGGAGCTTCGGGCCTTCCAGCGCAAGCTCGAGGCGTTGTGGCGCGCCATCGAGCGCGCCACGGAGACCAGGGACTGGCGGCCCCGGCCCAGTCGGCTGTGCGAGTGGTGTGATCACCAGGCACTCTGCCCCACCTTCGGCGGCACCCCGCCGCCCGTGCCGGCCGGCCCCCCGCTTGCCGACCCGATGTAAGGCCGACCCGAGTAAGGCCGACCCGGTGTAAGAGGGCCGCGCCGGGCGGGGTTTCCCTGACGGTGCCGGTGTCTCCCCGTTACCCGCCGGTTACCCGAGCCGCCTAGCGTTGTCCCGCCCTCGGCCAGCCAGCCGTCCTTCTCAGCCGGAGGAGTTCCTCCCGTGTCCACGCCGCCCCACCCGGTCGCTGCGCCGCCGCGCGGTCGTCGGGACACTGTTGACCGCGGTCGGCGCCGGCTCGATGGCGACCGGTCTGGCCGGCGCCGGCGGGCAGCCGGCGGCGCCGGTCGGTCTCGGGGCCATGCTGGTCTTCCTCGGGGTCGCGACGCTGAGCCCCTTCGTGAGCCGGCCGGTGGTATGGCTGCTCGGGGCGCCGCTGGCGCGCATCTTCGGCGTACTGGCCGCGGTGCTGCCGGCGCGCCGGGCCGCCCGTCTCGACGTGCTGCGGGCGGTCTCCACGACCTGAACCGTCGAAGCCGTCGGACCGCTCAGGCGGGACGGGCGAAGACGACGACGTTGTCGGCGTAGTGCCGGCTGCGCGGGTCGAAGCGACCACCGCAGGTGATCAGCACCAGTCGGCCGGTCACCTGCTGGTCGAAGACCGATGACGGCAGCGCCGCCTTGGCGAACTGGCGGCGGGCCGCGACGACGTAGCGCGCCGTGTCTCCCCGACCGGTCACCGTGATGGCGTCACCCGGCTCGAGCGAGCGGAGACCGAAAAGCGCCCCCGGCCCGCTGCGCGCGCTGTCCACGTGGCCGTCGATGACCACGCTGCCGACCGGAGATCCCGGCCGGGCGCCGTCCCGCCACCAGCCCAGAACGGCCGGGTCGTCGGGTACGCCGAGCGAGCGGTCCGGCCCGACGGACATCGCCACGATGGAGGCGGTCACGGCCAGCTTCGGGATCGAGATCCGGTCCGGCACGAAGGCCGCTGACACCGGCGTGACGCCTGACGACGGGGACGACCGGGCAACGGGGGCCGGCGCCGGCGGCAACGCCTCGCCAACAGTGGCAAGGACCGGGCCGGCCGCCACGTCAGGTACGACGCCCAGCGCAGTGTCCCCACGGGCATGGAGAACCAGGGCGACGCTCAGCATCAACGAGAGGCCACCGGCAAGACCCAGCATGGCTGCTCCTCGCCCGGATCGGCCCAGGCGCGAGGCCCGGCGAGGGGCCCGGTGCAGGCCCGGTCTCCCGGGTGCGGCATGGCGCCCGGCACGGGGCGGGAGCGACATCGGCCCGCCCCTGTCAGCCGCGGCGCGCCAAGCGCCGACCGCTCGTCGCCGCGAGGGCGAGGCCGGCGACCAGCAGGACCGCCAGGAACACCGGCGGTCGGGGCGCCGCACCACCGCCGCTGCCGGCGTTGACGGCGATCGGCCCCAGCGTGGCTCCTGCCACGCCGGAACTGGCAGCGCTCGGTGTCGGCCCGGCCGTCGGGCTCCCCGCGGAACTCGCACTCGCCGCGGCCGTGGGTGAAACGGTGGGAGAAGCGCTGGGAGACACCGTCGGCGAAGCCGTTGGAGACCCCGTGGGCGAGGTGGTGGGGGTCGGCGACGGGCTCGGAGCGGTGAGCGCGGGGAGCGCCACCTCGCCGTACTGGTCGTCCGGGTGCCGCGTGGGGTGCCAGCCGGCATAGCCGTTCGCCAGGTCGGGCTTGTTCGGCCGCTCCGGCATCCGCACCCGGAACTGGACATGCACGACCGACCCGACGTACTCGGTACCGAGACTCAGCGTGTAGCTGACCTCGGAGGTCTGCTCGATCTTCTGTGGGCAGGTGTCCCAGCTGCGCCGGTGGATGAACGGGTCGTGCGAGAGGCAGATGCTCGACTTGACGCTCGACCGCAGCAGGTGCGCCTGGGCTACCAGCACCTCGGTACCGTCGGCTTGCACGGTTCGTACGAAGGTCGCGGTGCCGCCCAGCGTGCCGGAGTTGCCGACGCGCACGTCTGTCGTCAGCGTCGCCGTCGAGGCGGCCGCCGCCGGACCACCGTGCAGGACCACCGCACCCAGCGCGCACGCGACCACGGCGCGGCCAAGGCTCGAACCGATCGACATGAATGCTCCCCGCGTCGCTGCTGTGGGGGCGCATGCTAGCGGCGCCGTCCGGCGGTTCACAGCCTGGTTGGCCGGCGCGGCGCGAATCGCGGCCGATCGGGTGCGTGGTTTAGCGTCGGGCTCAGCCGAGAGTTCCGCCGATGTAGCCCTCCCGCTCGAGGTGCAGGATGACCTCCTGGGCAGCTTCTTCCGCGCTGAGCTCACCGGTGTCGATGGTCACGTCCGCGTCGGCGGGCGCCTCATAGGGGTCCGAGATCCCGGTGAACTCCTTGAGGATTCCGGCCCGCGCCTTGGCGTAGAGCCCCTTGCGGTCCCGCTCCTCGCACACCTCGATCGGCGTCGCCACGTGCACGAGCAGGAAGCCGCCTCCGGGCTCCACCAACGCTCGCACGTCCTTGCGGGTCGCGTCATAGGGGGCGATGGGCGCGCAGATCGCGATGCCGCCGTTCTTGGTGATCTCGGACGCGACGTAGCCGATGCGCCGGATGTTGATGTCCCGGTGCTCCTTGGAGAAGCCCAGCTCGGAGGAGAGGTTCTTGCGCACCAGGTCGCCGTCGAGCAGGGTGACCGGTCGCCCGCCCATCTCCAGCAGCTTGACGAGCAGCACGTTGGCGATCGTGGACTTGCCGGAGCCCGACAGCCCGCTGAAGAACACCGTGAAGCCCTGCTGCGCCCGCGGCGGGTAGCTGCGCCGAAGCTCGATGGCGACCGTCGGTGGGGTGAACCATTCAGGCAGGTCACGGCCCTCTGCCAGCCGGCGCCGCTGGTCGGTGCCGGAGATGTTCAGCGTGCGCGCGCCCTCGGGTACCTCGTCCACCGGCATGTAGGTGTCGCGGTCCTCGACGTAGACCATCATCTGGAACGGCACCATCTCGACGCCGAGCTCGCCCTGGTGCTCGCGCAGCAGCTCCTGGGCGTCGTACGGGCCGTAGAAGTCGTTGCCGGCGGCGTCCTTGCCAGGGCCCGCGTGGTCGCGGCCCACGATGAAGTGGCTGACGCCGTAGTTCTTCCGGATGATCGCATGCCACACCGCTTCCCGCGGGCCGCCCATGCGCATGGCCAGCGGCAGCAGGGACAGCATGGCGGTGCCGTGTGGGTAGCCAGGCATGATGGCCTGGTAGCACCGCACCCGGGTGTAGTGGTCGACGTCGCCCGGCTTGGTCATGCCGACAACCGGGTGGATGAGCAGGTTCGCCTCCACCTCCTTGGCCGCGCGCAGGGTGAGCTCCTGATGCGCCCGGTGCAGTGGGTTGCGGGTCTGGAAGGCGACGATCTTGCGCCAGCCCTTGCCGGCGAACTCCGCCCGCAGCTCCGCCGGTGTGTGCCGGAGGTCGCGGTAGTCATAGTGAAGGGGCGGCTGCAAGCCCTCGACCCGGCCACCGACGTAGACCGGGTTCGTCCGCTGGAGCAGATGGGCCACGCCGGGGTGGGCAGGATCCGTGCTGCCGTAGACGGACTCCGCCTCGTCCTTCAGGTCCGGCCGGTAGACCTCCTCGACGTGCAGGGCCGCGAGCATCACGCCTTCGGCGTCCCGCAGCGCCACGCTCATGCCCGGCTCCAGCCGAGCGGCGAAGTCCTCGGTGACGTCCAAGATGACTGGAATCGGCCACAACGTTCCGTCTGTCAGCCGCATCGACTTGCAGACCGACGCGTGGTCGGCTGCACTCATGAACCCACGGAGAGGGGAGAACCCGCCGGACACCAGGAGCTCCAGGTCGCAGACCTGGCGGGCCGTGAGGTCCCAGGAGGGCCAGTCGGTGGACTGCTTGGTGAGCTCTTCAGCCCGCTCGGAGTCGACGAGCAGTGAGAGAAGTTCGCCGCCGTGCGGCTCGATCAGGTGGTCTGCCACCGAAGGTCTCCTCGTGCTGGGATACGGATGGGGCGGACGGTAGGACGGGTGCCAGGGCCGCCACCCGCGGTTCATAAGCCGCGCCCGCGATGACGGGCACGCGGGCAACGGCCTGCGTGACCCATGTCGGCACGTCCGGCACCGCTCTTTACGCTCCGGCGCCCTTACCGATGAGGATCGTAGCGGGCGATGCGCCTCCGGCGTACCCCGCATGACCGCCGAGGCGCAGGCGCCGGCCAGCAACCGATCGGCGGATGGCTCGTTGGGCACCGCATTGGGTACTGAGTCACTTTCCGCCCGATCACTGCCCGTCCCCGGCTGGCCGCGGGCAAGTTCGCTGACCGGCTGACAGCACCTCTCCCGGCGCGCCATAGTGCCGAGACTCCCCTACAAGGAAACCCGCATCTCCCGTGAGACGACCCGCAGCGCACTCCACCATGACGTCCGAGCTGTCCACAGAGCCCGCCGCAACCACGGCGGCGAGCGCGCCCCCCGTGCCGGACCGGGTGGTGGACCTGACCGGCCGGGTGGTTCCCGGCCTCTTCCCACTCTGGGAACGGAACGGGCGGCCGCGGGCTGGTGCGTCCGTGCCGCGCCCCAGCCGGTACCGCGTCCGGCTTCCGTGGGAACGCACCTACGTCCGCACGGTCATGACCCTCGACGCGATAGCGGTCGGGTTGGCCGCCCTGGCGGCGCTGTTCCTCCGCTTCGCTGACGCCGGGGCGCACCCTCGCCAGCGTGACTACGTCGTCATCACGGCGCTGATTCCGCTCGCCTGGGTCGCCACCCTGGCCCTCAGCAGGGCGTACGAGATGCGCTTCCTCGGCCTGGGTTCGGAGGAGTTCAAGCGGGTCTCGAACGCCGCCATCCGGCTGACGGCGCTGGTCGCCACGGCGTCGTACGCCGCGCATGCCAGCATCGCCCGCGGCTACCTGCTGGTGGCGCTGCCGGTGGCGACCGTGCTGACCATGCTCGGCCGGTACGGCGCCCGCAAGGCCCTGAGCCGGCTCCGCCAGAACGGCCGCTGCCTGCACCGCCTGGTCGTGGTTGGTCACCAGCAGGCCGTGGTCGACCTGGTGCGCACCGTACGCCGGGAGAAGTACGCCGGCATCGAGGTGATCGGCGCCTGCCTCGACCGTCCCGGCAACACCGCGCTGCTCCAGCGCGAGTCGGTTCCCGTGCTGGGCGGCCTCGACTCGGTGGTGGCCGTCATCACCGAGCACGGTGCCACGGCGGTGGCCGTCACCAGCTGCGACGAGATGAGCGGCCCGGCCCTGCGGCGGATGTCCTGGGAGCTCGAGGGGACCGGCGTGGACATCCTGCTGGCACCCGCGCTGACCGACATCGCCGGACCGAGGATCCACATCCGGCCGATGGCGGGTCTGCCGTTGCTCCACGTCGAGGAGCCGGAGCTCAGCGGCGGCCGACGGCTGCTGAAGACCCTCTTCGACCGCACGATGGCGCTGGCCGCGCTGGTGGTCCTGCTGCCGGTCCTGCTGGCCCTCGCGCTCGCTGTCCGGCTGACCAGCTCGGGACCGGCGTTCTTCCGGCAGACCCGCTGCGGGCGCGCCGGGCAACCGTTCACCATCTACAAGTTCCGCTCGATGCGCGCCGACGCCGAGGCGGGGCTCGAGGTGCTTCTCGCGCACAACGAGCGCGACGACGGGCTGCTGTTCAAGATTCGTAGGGATCCCCGGGTGACGGGCGTCGGCAAGTTCCTTCGCCGGTACTCCTTGGACGAGCTGCCGCAGCTGCTCAACGTGGTCAAGGGCGACATGTCGCTGGTGGGCCCCCGGCCGCCGCTGCCGAGCGAAGTGGCCCAGTACGAGAGCGACGTGCGGCGCCGACTGTTGGTCAAGCCGGGCCTGACCGGCCTCTGGCAGGTAAGCGGACGCTCCGACCTCACCTGGGAGGAGTCGGTTCGGCTCGACCTGCTCTATGTCGAGAACTGGGCGCTGTCGCTCGACTTCATGATCTTGTGGAAGACCGTCTTCGCTGTCGCCCGCGGACGTGGCGCCTACTGATCCGTCCGGAGCCGGCTCAGGTCGTCGCGACCCTTCCCACCAGCCGGCGGTAGAGCGCCTCCGTCGCCGTGGCCACGTCGTCCCAGCGGTAGCCGGCCAGCACGCTTGCCTGCAGCACCTGGGCACCGGCCCGCTCCGCCGCCCCCCCCGCCAGCGATCGGCGTAGGGCATCGGCGAGACCCTCGGCGGAGCCGGACGGGAAGACGCGGTGCCCGGGCCCCTCTGTCCCGACCACCTCGAGATGCGGCGCGATGTCGCTTACCACGACCGGAGTGCCGTACGCCGCCGCCTCGAGCAGCGTCAGTGGCAGCCCTTCGAGCGCCGACGGCAGCACGAACGCCGCCGCGTTGCTGTACAGCTCGTCGAGCACCTCGCCGTAGACATAGCCGGTCAGCAACACCCGGGGGTCGGCCGCCGCGAGGTCATGCAGGCTCTGGACGTAGTCGTCGGTGAACGAGGACCCTCCCGCGATCACGAGTCGGCAGTCCCCCGGGAGGCTGCGGAAGGCACGGATCAGGAGGTCTGGTGCCTTCTCCGGCACCAGCCGACCCAGGAACAGGATGTAGGACCCGGCGGTCAGTCCGAACCGACGCGTGATCTCATCCGCGGTACGCCGGGTCCGTCGGTCCACCCCGTTGGGGATGTAGACCGCGTCCCGGCCGCGGCTGGCGTAGTGGTCGGCCAGAGCGCGAGACACCGCGATGGTGGCATGCGGCACTCGCGCGCTCAGCCAACCCGCCGTCGAGAGGACCGCCTTGGCGGCCCGCCCCCACTTCGCCCGCTCGTCGTCCAGGCCGTGGATCGTCTGCACCACCCGTGCGCCGGACAGGAACCGGGGCAACGGGGAGAGCAGGCCGGGGCCGATCGCGTGGTAGTGCACGACGTCGTGGGGGCGCGCCATCGCAGCAGCGGTGGAGATCGCGCTGTGCGAGATGGCGTCCAGGTGCTTGGTCCCCGCGGTCGGCAGGTGCCGCAGGCTCATCCCCCGGTAGGTCGCGGGCCGCTCCAGGCCGTAGTTCGTGCGGCAGTAGACCGTCACGTGGTGGCCGCGGGCGGCCAGCCGGGCGCCGAGGTTCTCGACGTGGTGCTCGATCCCGCCGAAGGTCGCAGGGACGCCGCGCTGCCCCACCATGGCGATCCGAAGTGGCCGCTCTAGCAGTGTGCTCATCTGGTCGACGATAACTCACAGTGAGCAGTTGTTACCCAAGACGCCCCGGGACTTCGCCCGGTCGGATACGCTGAGCGACGGGAGACGACGTTGCCCGATCTACTGCACCGGCGGCAGCGTCGGCCGGGGCGCTGGCTCGTTGACAACCCGGGAGGACCCGTGGAGGTCTTCGGACCGGCGACGTCGAGGAGCGGTCGGGTGGCAGTCGTGCGGACGGCGGCGCGTGGTGCCACCAGGCTCACGGCGCGGGTAACCACCGGCGTACGGATGCTGCCGACCTTCCTCATCGTCGGAGCCAAGCGGTCCGGGTCCACGTCACTGTTCGAGTACGTGAGCAGCCATCCCGGCGTGTCGCCGTGCCACGTCAAGAAGGGCACGCACTACTTCGACGTCAACTTCGGCCGTGGGTGGCGGTGGTTCCGCTCGAGCTTCCCGGTCGCCGTGCCGAGGAAGATCACCGGCGAGGCCAGCCCGTACTACATGTTCCACCCGCTGGCGGCCACCCGGATCGCGGCGGCGCTGCCAGCGGCCCGGCTGATCGCGGTGCTGCGCGACCCGGTGACCCGGGCGTACTCCCACTACCAGTACGAGCGCCGCCGCGGGTTCGAGGACCTCTCGTTGGACGAGGCGCTCGACCGCGAGGAGGAGCGGCTGGCCGGCGAAGCCGAGCGGATGGTGGCCGATCCCACCTATGCCAGCTTCGAGCATCGCCACCACGCCTACCTCGCCCGCGGCCGGTACGCCGAGCAGCTCGAGGCGATCCGTGCTCTGTTCCCGGCCGACCAGCTGCTCGTGGTGCAGAGCGAGGCGATGTTCGCCGACCCCAACGCCGCCATCGGGCCGGTGTGGGACTTCCTCGGCCTGCCTTCGCACACCCTGGGCAACGTTCAGGCCTTCAAGGCCGGCAGCTATGACGCCATTCCGGAGCGCGTGCGGGGACGGCTCGGTGCCTACTACGCCGAGCCCAATGAACGCCTGTACGCGCTGCCCGGGATCAACTTCCGCTGGCCGCACGTTGCCACCGCGACCCCGTCAACTCTCCCGGCGCAAGCCGGCCTCTCCGAGGAGCCCAGTCTTGCCCGCAACTCTGCCGACGGGTGATGCGGTGGCCGTACCGCAGGCCACTCCCGCGCCGCTTCCCCGCCTGCTGGCGAGAGCCGCAACGTTTCTCGCGGTAGCTGCCGCCGTGGTCTTCGCCGCCGTGTCGGGTCAGGGCTACGCCAGCGGCTCGCGGCTGCTGCTGGCACTGCCGCTGATCGCCGCCGTGGCGGTGGCCCTCGGCGTACTGGCTCTGACCCGCTTCAGTGTCTTCGTCATGGTCATGCTCACCATCCGGGCCAGCCTGGACCTGGCCCGGCTGAGCGGCAAGGCTGCCGGAAACGTGGCGACGAACTCCGCCGCGGTCAAGGGCCTCGACCCGACCAGCCTGTTCGCCGTGCTGTTCCTCCTGGCGGCGGTGATGTGGCTGGCTGCCCAGTACCGTCGGCAGAACGGCCTGCCCGGCTCACGGCTGCGACTCGCCCTCGTTGTCTTCTTCCTGACCGGGTTGGTCAGCGTCTTCGGGGCCAGTAACCACCAGGCGAGCGCCCTGGAGGCGCTGCGAATCCTGGCCGTGGTGGTCATGTTCGTCGTGCTCGAGCAGATGATGGTCGACCGTCCCACCATGAACAGGCTGCTGGCGGCCATCTTCGCCTCGGCCGCCTTCCCGGTCGTCTTCACGCTGCTCGGCGTCCTCACCGGCACCGCCCGGTCGGAGGCGAAGGGTGGCTTCACCCGGCTCACCGGGACGTTCACGCAGGCCAACGACTTCGGCCGTTACCTCATGGTCATCATCATCTTCGGCGTGGCCGTCTACCCGTACGTCGCACCGCGGCTGCGCCGCTGGCTGGCGGTGCTGCTGGCTGGATGCGTCGTCTGCATGATGCTCACCCTCACCATCACGGCGATGATCGGCACCGTCGTCGGCCTGGTGATCGTAGGTCTGGTCCAGAGCAAGCGGCTGCTCGGTGGGCTGGTCCTCGCCTGCCTGTGCGCGCTGCTGTTCGTGCCTCAGCTGCTGAACCGGGTCACCGGAGCCACCGACATCTCGACGATCGAGACGGTCGGTGGCAACTCCAACAGCTCGCTGGCCTGGCGCCTCAGCTACTGGACCGACGTGCTGCCACTCGCGAATGCCAACCCGGTGACTGGTATCGGACTGAACATGACCCAGTACGAGACCGACGCCGCCAAGCAGCCCCACAACGACTTCCTCAGGGCGTACGTCGAGACCGGGTTGCTCGGGTTCGGCGCCTATGTCGCCCTGATGATCGCGATGCTCGGGTTGGGCCGCCGTGCGGTGCAGACGTCGTACGCCGGCACCCTCGACCGCGGCGTCGCGGCCGGCTTCTGGGGAGTGGCGACAGCCTTCGCGCTGGTCAGCGTGGCGGCGAACGTGATCTCCAACGTCGCGCTGCTGTGGTATGTCTTCGCCTTCGGTGCGGCGGCGGCCGCGGTGGTGCGCCGGCAACGGGAGCAAGAACGCGCGCTCATGCCGGCACGGGTTCCGGCCGAATGAGTTGGATGGAAGGCTCGAGAACCGGCGCGGCCACCGACAGCACTGTCCGTCAAACGATCATCACGCAACGCGATAGCGACTCGGAAGGGAACAAGGGGCCTTGGAGATCAGCGAGTACCTGAGGATCATCCGCCGGCGGCTATGGATCCTGATCCTGATCCCCCTGCTGGCCGGCGGCGCCGTCGCGGCCCTGCTGCTGAGCCAGCCGAAGACCTACGCGGCGACGGCCACGGTCGCCGCCCCCGCCTTGGTGGGCGGCTCGCAGACCAACCAGTACAGCGGCGCGAACGGCACCAGAGCCTTCGTCTCCAACTTCGCCGCTGCGCTGACGGCTCCGGTCATCGTGAACCGGGTGGCCGAGGAGACCAACGTGCTTCCCGGCAAGGTGACCGACGGGCTGTCGGTGGCCGCGATCGGTGACAGCAGCCTTCTGCGGGTCACGTACAAGACGCACAACAAGGACAAGGCCGTGCCGGTCTCCCAGGCTGCGGCCAGCGACACGATCAAGTTCCTCTTCCAGACGCAGGTGGAGCTGGCGCAGCGCACGCTCGTCGAGGCTCAGAAGGGCGCCGGCAAGGCCGACCTGGACCTGGCGAGCTTCTACAAGAACAGCGGTGTCCTGCCCGAGAGCCAGTTCAACACCCTGTCCCAGCAGATCGCGTCGCTGCAGAACGCGCAGGCCACTCAGCAGGCCGCCGGCAACACCACCGCCGCGGCGTCGCTCGCGGCGCAGATCGCCACCCTGCAGACGAGGCTGGCCCAGCTCGCCCCCAAGGTCACCGAGTTCCAGAACCTCAGCGACCGCAAGACCCAGGCGACCGCAAGGCTGAGCACCGCCCAGCAGGGCGTCGACCAGGCCAACGCCCAGGCGCTCGCGGCCGACCCGGCGCGGGTGATCTCGGTCAACAAGGTCAAGCCGATCTCACGGGCGTCGCAGTTGATCAAGTCGGTTGTTCCGGCTGTCGGCGCCGGCCTGTTCCTCGCCGTCGGGATCGTGTTCCTGCTCGAGGTCCTCGCCCGGCGACCGCGCTCGTCCGGGTCCACCCGCGCGGTCTCCCGGCCGGCCGACCAGGAGCGGGTGCAAACCGCACGCTGACGGCGTACCACCCCTCGACCGGGGCCGCTCCGCCTCTCGCGGGCGGCCCCGGTGCACGAGACCCCGGAGGAGGAGCATGAGCGCGCTGGCCGAGCAGCTGCGGCAGCACCAGACGCCGGCGGTACGCCGGTTGGTCGCGCAGGCGCGCACCAGCCTGCGCCGTCCCACCCACCGGCTCCGGGGACTGCCCGACTTTCTGATCATCGGCGGTCAGCGCTGTGGGACGACGTCTCTCTACAACTACCTGCTCGGCCACCCGCAGGTGCTGGCGCCGTTGGTCAAGGAGCCCCAGTTCTTTACCTACCAGTGGCCCCGCGGCAGCGGGTGGTACCGCGCCCAGTTCCCGATGGAGCGGCGCAAGCGATCAGCCGGTTCAACGACCGGTCCGGCACTCACCTTCGACGCGACGCCGTACTACCTGTTCCACCCGTGTGCCGCCGAGCGGGCGTCCGGTGTAGTGCCGCAGGCTCGGATTCTCGCGCTGCTGCGGGACCCCGTGGAGCGGGCCTACTCCCACTACCAGCACTCGGTCCGCCAGGGGCTGGAGCCGATGTCCTTCCCGGCGGCGCTGGAGCTCGAGGCGCAACGGCTGGTTGGCGAGGAGGAGCGGCTCCGCTCTGACAGCAGCTACCCGGGGACGAACCACCGCCTGTTCTCCTACGCCAGCCGAGGGCTCTACGCCGAGCAGCTCGAGCGCTGGATGAGCCGCTTTCCCGGGCAGTCGACGCTGGTGCTGCGCAGCGAGGACCTATTCACCGACCCCGCCCGCGAGTTCCAGACGGTGCTCCGTTTCCTCGGGTTGCCGGACTGGGAGCCGGCTGAGTTCGGTGTTCACACGAAGCGGTCGCCCCGGCCACCGGCGCGCATGCCGCCGGAGAGCCGGCGGCTGCTGGAGGAGCGCTTCGCCCCGGCCAACCGGGCGCTGGAGCAACTGCTTGGTAGAGAGATGGCCTGGAGTGCCTGACCGCCGCCCGCTGTCCGCGCCGGACGCGTCGGCGCCCGCGCGTCCCGCCCGGGTCAAGATGCGTGCCCGCCGCGGCTCGCGGGCAGGTGCGGACGACGCCGCCACCCTGCCCGGCCTGGAGGCGGAGGGCGCAGCCGGCGCCGCGGAGAACGACCGGGAGGTTATCGGCATGGCCCGCGGCGGCGGGCTGAACCTCGTCGGAGCGGTGATCAGCCAGCTTTCCCTGCTGGGCGTCACCGTGGTTCTGGTCCGGCAGCTCGGTCGAGCCGACGTCGGGCTCTACGCCCAGGCCTTCGCCTTCCTGGTTCTGCTGGGCCTGCTGTCGTTGAGCGGGTTTCGCGCCGGGCTGACGCGGTTCGTGGCCGTGCACCTGGTCGACGACGACCTTGACGCGGTGCGCGGCACGGTGCGGATCGGCGTGACCATCAGCACCGTGGGCGCGCTGGCGCTGGGCGCCACCCTGTATGCGATCGCGCCCTGGCTGGTCGAGACGGCGTTCCGCGACGACAGGCTGGTCATGCCGCTGCGCTATGTCGCGTTCGCGCTCCCCGTGGCTACCTTCACCGACGCGGCGCTGTCGGCCACCCAGGGGTTCCGCACGATGCGACCCTTCGCATTCGTGGGCCTGATCTTCGAGCCGCTCGTGCGACTCGGGTTGACGGTCGCGCTGGTGGGGGCCGGGTTCGGACTCGAGGGTGCGATGACCGCATTGGTCCTGAGCAACCTCGCGGGCGCCGTGGCGGCCGGGGTCGCGCTGCGTCGGCTGCTCGGACGCGGCGCGGATCGGCCGCGATATCTGGTGCGCGAGCTGCTCGGCTTCTCGATGGTGAGCTGGCTCGCCTCCCTGGCGTCGTCCGGCCTGGTGTGGGCCGACACGATCCTGCTCGGCATCTTCCTGCCCAGCGGGCAGGTCGGGATCTACAACGTCTCCACTCGGCTGGTCATGCTGGCCACGTTCGTGGCGGCGCCGATCAGCGCCTCGTTCGCCCCGCGCATTGCCAACCTCTATCACCGTGGCCGGACCGAGAGCCTGGCGCGCACGTACGGCGTGGCGACCAGCTGGATCGTGCGCCTGGCGTTGCCGGCGTTCGTGGTTCTGCTCGCCTTTCCGCACGACCTGTTACGGCTGTTCGGTCCCGCCTATGTCGTCGGGGCCTCGGTGACGGTGGTGCTGGCGATCGGAAAGCTGGTCGACTCGGCCACCGGCCCCTGTGGGGTGATGCTCAACCAGTCCGGTCGGCCGGGGCTCTCCGCCATCGACAACGTCGGTGCACTGGTCCTCAACATCGGCCTCAACCTCTGGCTGATCCCCACCCACGGCATTCTCGGGTCCGCGGTCGCGTGGGCGATCTCCCTCACGCTCGTCAACGTCCTGCGGGTCTTCCAGGTGTGGGCCATCATGCGGATGCTGCCGTTCGACACCGGGGTGCTCAAGGGGCTGGCGGCCGGGGCCGGGGCGCTGGCTGTCGGCCTCCTGGTGCGCAACTTCACCGCCCCCCCTTGGGAGCTGCTGACCGGCGTACTCGCGTTGTCCGCCAGCTACCTGCTGCTGGTCGCTGCCCTGGGCCTCAGCTCGGAGGATCGGCTGGTAGTCAAGATGCTGGCCGGCCGTGCCGGGCTCGGCCGGGTGCCGCGCCGGGCCTGAGAGGGCACCTCGCCGCGCCGGGCGATCAGCAGACACTCGCGATCTGGTCGGCCTTGGAGCGCAGCGATGCCGCGTCTGCCGCGCCAGCCGCACCGGCTGACTGCGCGGAGGCGGTCGTGGTGGCAACCTGCGCCTGCGCGCTCTTGGCGTTGGTCAGTGTTCCCGAGACGTCCGGCACGCTCAGCGACGGGGGCAGCACCGAGCCGGTCGCCTTGAGCGCCGCGCTCAGCGCGGCGGCCTTGGCAGCTACCAGCGCCCGGTCGGCCTCCACCCGCTGCGACGCGGCGGCGACCGCCGTCGCCCGAGCGGCGATGCGGCCGCGGGCGCCCAGCGCATCGGCGGAGGCGGCACCGACCACGGCGGCGTCCGCGCGCACCCGGGAGCAGTCCGGGCTGGGGTAGCGGGCGGCTCGTTCGGCGGAGAGCCCGTTCCGGGCACGGGCAAGGGCCGCGTTCATGGCGGCCAGGTCGGGCCGGAAGTCGGCGGTACCGGCCATCGCGGGCAGGTCCTTGGCGAGTCCGCCGAGGCTCGCCGACAGGGCCGAGTAGGCCGCGGTGACGGCGGGGCTGACTCCGCTGGGACCGGCGGAGGGCGAGGCGCCAGAGACGCTCGGGCTCGGGGAGGCAGATTCGGTCGGCCCTGCCAGGGAGCCGTCTCCGTTCGTGCAGGCTCCGGCGAGGCACACCGCGAGCGCGGCCACGGCCGTCCTGGTCCTGGCCACCTGCACCGGTGCTCCCTTGGGTGAGCGCGCGTTCACTGTCCGAGTATGGCCATCACGCGGCGGCGTACCCCTTCGACTTGCCCGAACTGCGGCCGATCGGCGGCCACGGATGCCGCCGTACGGGTGCGTCGAGCGCCCTGGCAGTTGCTCCCAACGGGTGAAACCGGGCGGTCGGAGCCCCGATGCGCTCAAGGGCGTCCGGCAGGCCCCGAAGCATCGGGAAAGGCGCGCGTCGCGTCGCACCGGGCCCGGGCCCGCGGGGCAACTCCCGGAACCGTTCAGGGACCCCTCGCCACGCGAGAAGGAGACACCTCCCCATGTCCGCCAGACACTCTTCGCCACGCCGCCCGCCGACCCGACTACCGATCCGCAAGTTCGGTCTCGGCAGCTTGGCCCTGCTGCAGGTGACTCTGATCGCCGTCGCCCTCGGCGCGCACGCCGGCTCGACGTCGGCGCCCCCGGTCAAGCCACCGCTGTCCGGCCTCCTGGACCGGCACCACTTCCCGGCCAAGGGCTACACCGGCGCCATCCGCAACTTCGTCGTGAACACCACCTGGGCGCAGCTGCAGCCCAAACAGAACGGACCGATCGAGCGCCCGAACGAGATCGACCGGGCCATCACCCAGGCCCGGGAGGCCGGCATGCACCTCAAGCTGCGGGTGCGGGCTGGGGTGGACTCGCCGTCCTGGGCCAAGGCGCTCGACGGGCCATCCGTCACGGTCTACAACCCGGACAGCCACCGGGCCATGACGATCGGCAGGTTCTGGACCGCGAACTACGGCGCGGCGTACGCCGATCTCCAGACCAAGCTGGCCGCCCTTTACGACGAGGTGCCGGAGGTCAGCGAGACCGTCGTCACCCGCTGTCAGACGGTGTACTCCGAGACCTACCTGCGGCAGGGCTCCGACGGCAAGAGCATGCCGAACCTGCAAAGCGCCGGTCTGACCCTCGAGGCCGACAAGACCTGCCACGACGAGCAGATGGACGCCCACCGGGTGTGGGTGCACACCCGCTCCGGCATCGCCTTCAGCCCGTATCAGGCGATGCAGTCCGACAGTCGCTCCAAGATCGACGAGGCCTACACCGAGGCACAGATGGACCGGTGCCGAAAGGTTCTGGGCGAGCGCTGCTCGCTGGAGAACAACTCGATTCGGTCCTCCGGGCCCCGGACGTCAGCCGCCGGTGAGATGTTCCGCAAGATGGCCCGGATGGGCGGCGCGATCAGCTTGCAGACCGCGACGTACTCCCGGATCGGCGACTACCGGGCGGCGCTGGACTGGTCGGAATCGATCGGGGCCGCTTCGGTCGAGCTGCCCAACGGCTACACGAACTGGTCGCCGGCCACGCTGACTAACTACGCGAGCGTGCTGGGCCGCAACGGCTGAACCCTCCGGCAATGATCGACCGCACCCTGCGTAGCCAGATGCGCTACGGGGGGTGCGATCTTAACCGGCCGTTCCGCAGGCCCTTACCAAAGGGCGCCCGATCGGGTATTGACGTGGCGCCGGACTTCGCGGAGCCTTCGAGGGACCCCCTTCCCCTGTACGGCATTGCGTGTGAGGGAGCCCTCGTGTCCAAGAGATTGCGCACCGTCTGTGTCGTCGCGGCTGCGGCGATCGGGTTGGCGGCCCCGGCCGCGTACGCCGTCAGCTACACCGGCGGAGTCAATACCCGTGCATCGGTGTCGCCGAGCAACGGCGACCCGAACGGCACCAGCCAGCGGCCGCGGATCAGCGCCAACGGGTGCCACGTGACCTACCAGTCCGCCGCGAACAACCTGGTGCCCAACGACAACAACTTCAAGGGCCTCGACGTCTTCCTGTCCAGTCGGGCGAGCTGCGCCGACCCCACCAGCCGGTGGCTGGTGAAGCGGGTCAGCGTCAAGGCGGGCAAGTCCAGCGGCGACGTCGGCAGCGACCCCAACGGTGAGAGCACCTTTACCGACGTCAGCGGCGATGGCCGCTACGTCACGTTCCAGTCGCTGGCGACCGACCTGGTGGCCGGCACCACGACCGGCAGCGGCAACGTCTTCGTGCGTGACATGTCCACCGGGCTCACCCGGCTGGTGAGCCACGCGGCCGGCGGCGGCCGGGCGGACGGCTACAGCACCCGGCCGACGATCAGCCAGGACGGCCGCTTCGTCACCTACAACTCCAAGGCTGCGAACCTCGCTCCGGGCGTCACCCACCGCGGCGACGTCTACGTCTGGGACCGGGCCGGCGACACCAACCGCCGCGTCACCGTCGCCGACAACGGCGGAAACCCGAACGGGGAGAGCCTGCACGCCGAGATCAGCTACGACGGCACCTACATCGCCTTCCAGTCGCAGGCCTCCAACCTCGTGGCGAGCGACACCAACGGCAAGACGGACGTGTTCCGCGTCGGCAACCCCTTCCTGGGCGTCTCGACCAACATTGTCCGCGCCAGCGTCAGCACGACCGGCGGCAACGCCAACCAGAACAGCACCCGGCCGACCATCAACGGCAACGGCAAGTACGTCGCGTGGGAGTCCACCGCCAACAACCAGGTGACCGGCGACACCAACGGAGTCCTCGACGTCTTCGTCCGCAACATGGCGACCGGCAGGACGACCAGGGTAAGCGTCGACCAGAACGGCGACCAGCTCACCGCGGCCAGCCAGCGGCCCGACCTGGACTACGTCGGTGACACGGTGGTCTTTGCGGCGAACGCCCGCAACGTCGTGGCGGGCGACGGCAACGGGCAGCGTGACGTGTTCGTGCGGGAGTACTGGGAGACGCCGAGCGCGGCGTTCAACAAGCGGGTCAGCGTGGCCTACGGCACCGAGAACGGCGACGCCGGTGGCTGCCCCAGCGGCGCCACCGCCACCAGCCCGACGACCGTGGAGCCGATGGCGCGGGCCGGCGGTGAGGACCTCGGCAGCCGGCCGTTCATGAGTGCCGACGGCCGGGTGGTGGCCTTCCTGGCCGGTTTCTGCAACCTGGTGCCTAATGACAACAATTTCAACACCTCGCTCGACGACATCTTCGTACGCGACTACCGCTGACCGGCTAGCCGAAGCAGCACCGAGGCGCCGGACCGTTCGGGTCCGGCGCCTCGGCATGTTCGCGGCCGGTAAAGCGTGCCGGCCAACGCGCCGAGAATCCTGCGGGTCACCGCTGCACGGTAACTACGGCAGCCGGCGTCGACGTTGGAACGGACAACAGGTGCCCGCGGCTGCGGCGCCCACGGACGAGGCCCCACCTGTGGGCGGAAGCGCGAGGCAGCGAACCGATGAGCGTCCGGGTGACCGGCCTCCCGCCACGGCGTCGGCTGGACCGGCGAGTACTGGCGGCAGTAGCCGCCCTCTGCCTGCTCGGCGCCGGCATCCTGGCGGTCGTGCTGCTGCGGTCCCCCGGCTGCAGAGGAGCCGACTGCCGGGCGACGACCCTGCCCTCTCCCACGGCCAGCCTCTCCCAGGGATCGACACCGCCGCCGCCGGGGGCACTTAAGGCACCCCTGCAGGGCCTGCTCGACCGGGACAGCACTCCCCCGGCCGCCTTTCAGGGCGTGGTCCGCGGGTGGGTGGTCAAGGCGCTGTGGTCGGAGCTGCAGCCGAGCGCCGGTGGCCCGATCGCCCCCGACAACCCGATCGACCGCGCCATCGCGGAGGTCCGCCGGCTCAACACCGCCGGGCCGGACGCGCCGCTGGCCCTCAAGCTCCGGGTCTATGCCGGACCGGAGGCGCCGCAGTGGGCCAAGGAGCTCGGCGGGGCTCCGGTGATGATCACCAACCCGCAGGGCAACCAGGCCGCCCAGGGCGCGACGGTCGGCCGGTTCTGGACGCCGGAGTACGGCCGCGCCTACGCCGACCTGCAGGCGAAGCTGGCCGCCAGGTACGACTCGGTGCCGGAGCTGCGGGAGAACGTCATCTCCCGCTGCGCCCTGGTGTACGCCGAGAGCTTCGTCCGGCTGCGCGGCGACCGGCCATCGATCGACAACCTGCTCGCGGCCGGGTTCACCAAGGACGCCGATCGCACCTGCCTGCAGGAGTCGGTGCAGGCCCACTCGGTGTGGACCTCGACCCGCTCCGACCTGCAGTTCACGCCCTACCAGGACATCGAGCAGCGGGGGCCGAAAGCGACCGACGAGGCCTTCACCGAGGAGCTGATGGGCTACTGCCGCGACACGCTGGGGCTCCGGTGCGTGCTGGAGAACAACTCACTGCGGTTTCCGCCGAACTACCCGGAGCTCAACGCCAAGCTCAAGGAGCTCGGTCCGCCGCTGTCCTACCAGACCGCCACCGCGAGCCGGGTCGGCGACCTGCTGCAGGCGCTGGACTACGGCGTCGCGCAAGGTGCGGACTCCATCGAGCTGCCCGCGTCGTACCGGCAGTTGGCTGCGGACGAGCTTCGCGCCGTGGGCGCCCGGCTCAGCCGGACCACCGGGTGAGCGGCCGGCACCGGCTCGGCACCGTCCTGGCCACCGGCGTGCTCCTCACCGGCGTCACGGCTTGCGCCGACGGGGCCCGAGCCGGCGGCACGCACCCGGTCCCAGCGCATAGCTCCGACCGGGAGGCGCCGGTCCGGGGGACCGTCACGGCGGTGACGGCCGCATCCATCACCGTGCGCGCGCCGGACGGCGCCGTTTACGACTTCCGCTTCGGACTGGCCACCAAGGTGCGCCGCCACGGGTCGGACTCCTCGGTGGCCTCCCTAGCCGTCGGCGACAACGTGTCGGTGTTCGGGGGCACCGGGAGCTCGTCGGTACGCCGCATCGTCGTCCTGGGCTCCGGGGCCGGCGCGGACGGCGGCACGGCGGGCTGAGCGCATCACACACGGGGCCCCGGCGAGAAAGCCGGAGCCCCCGTGGTGGGTGAGGTGCTCAGCGCGAGTAGGCGTCCCCGGTGTAGGGAGCCAGCGTCACCGCAGCCGCGGTGACGCCGTCCAGGCTGCGGTAGGTGTCACCGAGGTCCACCGTCACCGGGTTGGCGGTGGGGTTGACCACGGCCACGCCGTTGGTGAAGTGCCGGACGTAGGCCGCCCCGACCTTGGCGTAGGGCGCCAGCGGCTGGCCGACGTTGACGTGCTCGTACGCCGTGTCCTGTGCGGCCGTGCCGTCGCGGGCGTACCAGGACTCGGGGTACTTGGTGCCCTCGTTCTTCTGGACGTAGGCACCGTTGAGATAGAAGATCATCTTTAGGTCGGGGTTGATCGCGCGCATCTGCTCCAGGTACGGCGCAAAGGGGCGCGGATGACCGGCGATCGTGTCGAAGTTGCGGGCGTTGGCGAGAGCCTGCTCGAGGCTGAGACTCTGGTCACCGCCCATCGTGGCGGCCCAGCGCTTGAGCACGTTCGGCGGCGGGTCGGAGGCCCCGGCGACGTGGGCGCCGTAGGCCGCCATCGCGACGGACGTGGCGACCAGAGAGGCCGTGATGGAGCGGCGTACGGAGATCCTGGACATGGATGCGCACCTGTGAAGTGGAAAGGTGACTTCACAGTTATCGGGACCGCGAGTGGCGTCTGGAACGCTACGGCGGTCGGGCCACGCACCGCGAGCGTGAGACTCACCCCACCCGGCGGAGCGACCGCCACCCGGACGGCGCAGCGCTCGCCGTCAGCCGACCGTGCGCTCCTCGGCCTCGCGGGCGTCGAGCAGCCGGCGCTTCTGCTCGGCCGCGGTGGACTCGAGGCGGCGTCGCAGGTCGTCACAGCGCTCCCGGATCCGGCCGTCGACGTCGAGCGCACTGCGGCCGCCGCCGCCGCGCGGAGCCATGTGCGCGGTCAGCTGCGGCCGCCACGCGAAGCCGAGGAAGCGGCACAGCGCCCGCATGTTCCCCTCGGGGTCGGTGACCATGGCGTCGTACGACGACAGGATCACGTCGTCCCGCTCGTCGAGGCGCATCTCGAAGAACAGCGAGTTGCGGACGTACCAGAACAGGGCGGCGGCCGACGCCGGGGACATCGCGTCGTAGTCGAACTCGCGGATCAGTGCCAGGTTGGACTCCGACAGCCGCTGGGCCTGCCAGCGGTCCCCGGCAGTGCCCGCAGCGACCTGCCGCAGCACCTGGAGGTTGGAGTCTCCGAACTTGGCGAGCGCCGACCGCGCCCGCCCGTCGACGTCGCGGAAGGCCCAGACCGCCCTTCCCGGGGGGGCAACCGGCAGCTCGTCGAGCAGCCGGTCGATCTGGTGGGAGTCGCACAGGGGCTTGAAGAGCACGTACCGGTGCCGGCTCGCGCTCACGATGGCGGCCACCTCGTCGTCGGAACGCAGCCGGAACCGGTGAAACGCACGGCTGTCGTTCTCGTTGTGGACCTCGAACTCCGGAGACGCTTCCAACCCGCGCACCAGCATGTTGGTCCCGGACCGCTGGAGGCCGACCAGGAACACCGGTACGGCGCTCCCCTGCGCGACGCCGTTGGACCGTCGCCACCGCCACTTCGACACGGCGGTAGGAATCCGGGTGAACGGGTTCAGCTCGTCTTCCTCGATCAGCCGGGAGAACCCCTGGGTACGGCCCCATTGCCAGTGCCGCATCAGCCGTCGGCGCAGGTAGCGCCCGGCGGGCTCGTCCTCAGGTGGCCGACGCCCGGGAGAGGTCGAAGTCATCGCGCCCCGGCTCCCGCCCTCGACTCATGGTCCGCCGTCACCTGGACTAGTTCACCATCCTGGTCGCCACGGAGAGAACGCCGGTCACGCTAACAACAAGAGGCAGCGTACCTAACGAAAGGCCGCCGGGGGCACCGGAACGGAATCTCCGGTGACCGTGCGCACCGTGGCGGCCGCTCCCGGCACGGGGTGCAAGCCGCCGCTCGGGCCTCCCCACACGACCAGCACGGTCGACCCGCCCCGACGGAATGCCAGGCCGGAGCCGCCGCCCGCCATCCGCACCGGCTCCCAGCTGGCGCCCGGGCCGCCGCTGCGAGGGCCGCAAAGGCGCGGCCGGCCGGCCGGCCGCCGCCCTTGGGATCGAGCAGCCCGAAGCGCAGCTCGGCCGGCTGGCGCCCGCCGGCGTTGAAGGCCAGGAAGCCAGATCACCCGGCGGATACCGCCGCCGAGCAACAGCGCCACCGACTTCACCATCTCGGCGGTCCGGGCACTCTCGTCGGCCGGACCGTCCGGCCAGAACTGACCCCCCTCCCAGGCCTCGACCGGGAAGCTGGGCGGCAGCCGGGACCGTAGGTAGTCCAGCAGCGCAGGGACGTTGTCCCAGGTCTCGTAGAAGTGCAGCTGGTCGGCGTCGACCACCCGGTCGCGGATCAGGCGGAAGGTCACCTCGAGGTAGTCGAGGTTGCGGCGCGGCTGCTCGCCGCGGAGTGCCGACCCCAGCTCCGCACCGGTGCGCACCCGGGGGAAGTCGGCGGCCCGCGTTCCGAAACGCCGGGCGTAGTAGCGCGAGTACGCCGCGACGGCGGCCGCCGCCTCGCCGCGGGCCAGCAGCCGCGCCGCGATTCCGACGCCGTACGCGGTGCTGCTGATGCCGCCGTCGAGCACCCGCGCCTTGGGATCGGCGGAGCGCAGGGCCGCGGACCCACGGCGTACCAGCTCCTCGTACTGGCTCGGCGTACCCGTCCAGAAGGTCTTGGCGTTGACCTCGTTCTCGATCGTCCACTCGTGCACGCCCATGGGGGCATAGCGGGCGGCGGTCGCGCGCACGAAGTCGGCGTAGGAGTCGAGGGACTTCGGCGGTGCCGAGGCCGTCTTCTGGCGGTCGCCGCGGGCGGTCCCCACCTGGCCACCGGTGGCCCAGCAGGAGCCGACCCTGACCTTGAGGAACAGCGGGTAGCCGAGCCGGCCGCTGGCCCGCACCACCGCGTCCACCGAGCTCCAGTCGCGCCGGCCCGGCCGAGGCTCGACCTCACACCAACTGAACTGGTAGAACGTCGCGCTGCCGGACAGCTGGCGCAGATACGCCCCGTAGGCGTCGACCCGGGGCCAGTCCCACTTCATCCCCAGCGGGGTGGGCGAACCGTGCGCCACCGGTCCCGTGTAGAGGTCTCCGCGCAATGTCGACGGCGACGGGAAGCCGCCCGACTTCCCCGTTCCGGACGTACAGCCGGCCAGTACCACGGCGGCCAGAGCGGCCGCGAGCAGGCGGCAGCCCCGCCGTCCGGCGGACGATCGCGAGACCATGTTCTCTTCGGCGTCAGGTCAGTCGACCCGGCTCGCCGTGCTCCCCTCGGGCGGGCGGACGAACGCCCGCTCGTCGACGGCCAGGACAGCGCGCAGCTCGCTCAGCCGGTACGGCGCGCGCTCGGCGACGTGCGCGAGCAGCGACGGGGCGTCGGCGAAGGTCGAGTCGGCGTAGCCCTTGGACAGGAACCGGTAGTACTCCTCGGGCGAGAGCCGTAGGTCCCGGATCAGGCTGTGGGTGTTGTCGATCACCGTGCGCTGCGGGTCGCGGCGTACCCGGTAGTGGGACGGGGGCAGCGCTTGCTGGCCGGCGCGCACCAGCAACGCCAGGCGGTGGCAGCCGTCCCCGGGGTAGTAGCCGCGGGAGACCAGCTTGCCGGTGCCGGTGGTGGCGCCGGGGACGGCGGTGCGCACCGAGACCGGGTGGCGGGCGTCGAAGCCATCGTTTTCGAAGCTGCGGAGCAGCGAGGTCGAGCGGCGCAGCCGCTCGCGGAACTCCGCCGCCACATGGCTGGGGTCGGTCGCCCGCTGTGGCCGGTAGCGCGTGAGAGCGACCGTCGCGAACCAGGTGAAGTAGCGAGTGTCGGTGGCCGCGGCCACGTAGCGGTCGAAGTCGGCGTCGTAGAGGTCGAGGCGCTCGGTCAGGTAGTCGAAGTACTCCGCCCGTACGATGATGTCGTAGCGCAGCGGGCTGACCAGCTCGTCCAGATCCAGCGACTCGGTGGCGGGCCGGAACGTACGCCGTTCGACGGCGTGAACCACCCGTCGCCGGGCCCGAGACAACTTAGATCGATGCACCGAGATCCTTCCGCGCCCGGTCGGCCGCGCGCCCGGTTTCAGAATTCCCAGCATACCTGTGTGGTCGTCGGCCGAGCCGCGTTTGCAGCGTGCTTACACGGCTCGCGTCGAACTGTGACCAACCGGCCGGACGGCGTAAGGGGCACCGCAGTTCCTGCCGATACTCGGCCGAGGCGGAGCAAGGGGCAGCCGCATCCCCGGCCGGCAGGCGTCGTTGAGAATGCGGGCCGAGTTGGCAAGTGCGGCGGCGGGTGGAAGGGAAGGGAGGCGACATGCGGATCCTGCACGTCAACAAGTACCTCTACCGCCGGGGCGGTGCGGAGGGCTACATGCAGGACGTCGCCGCACTTCAGCGGGCTGCCGGTCACGAGGTCGAGTTCTTCGGCATGACGCACCCGGAGAACCCGCCGCTGCGCTACGCCGAGCACTTCCCGCCGCTGGTGGAGCTGGAGCCGGCCCCCGAAGGTGCCGGCGCCAAGGCGCGCGCGGCCGCCCGGATGCTCTACTCCCCCGCCAGCCGCCGGGGTGTGGCGGCGGTGCTGGCCGACTTCGCCCCTGACGTCGTCCACATGCACAACATCTACCATCAGCTCTCGCCGTCGATCCTGGGCCCGATGCACGCCCACGGCCTGGCGACCGTGATGACGCTGCACGACTACAAGCTCGCCTGTCCGACGTACCAGTTCCTGGCCAACGGCCAGCTCTGCGAGGCCTGCCTGGACGGGCGGTTCCGGCACGCGGTCGAGCGCCGCTGCAAGGGCGGCTCACGTGGGGCCAGTGCCCTGCTCGCACTGGAGACCCGGGTGCACCGCAGCACCGGGGCGTACGAGCCGGTCCGGCTGTTCATCAGCCCGAGCCGGTTCCTGGCCGGGAAGATGGCGGCGGCCGGCGTCTTTCCCGATCGCATGCACGTGCTCAACAACTTCGTGGACGCGGCGGCGTTTCCGGCGAAGTCGACTCCGGGCGGGGGGATCGTCTTCGCCGGCCGGCTCGCCGCAGAGAAGGGCGTCGACACCCTCATCGAGGCGATGGCACTGCTGGCGCCGCCCGCTGCCCTGGACATCGCTGGGGAGGGACCGGACCGGACCGCACTCGAGGCGCTCGCCGCGCGGCTGGCGCCCGGCCGGGTCACCTTCCACGGCCGGCTGGCGAAGGATGCCCTGCTCGGCCTCGTGCGGTCGGCGGCGGTGGCCGTCGTGCCGTCCCGCTGGCACGAGAACCAGCCGATGGCTGTGCTGGAAGCGTTCGCGTGCGGCGTACCGGTGGTGACGACCGACCTGGGCGGCCTGCCCGAGCTGGTCTCCCCCGGTCTGGACGGCGATGTCGTGCCGGCCAACGACCCGGCGGCGCTCGCCGCCGCCGTTGCGGCGTTGCTGGCCGACCCCGCGCGGGCCCGTGCGATGGGAGCGGCAGCCCGGCACAAGGCGACAACCCGGTTCGCGCCGGCCGAGCACCTGGCCACCCTGATGGATCTCTACGATCGGGCCCGACTGCCGGTCCGGCAACCGGCCGGCGTGGGGCGGTTGGCACGATGACGACCAGAGGTAGCGGCGACCGCGGGTGCCGGCGTGTCAGCTGAGGAGTTGGCCCGCGCCGAGGCGGTGCCCGCACCGGCCAGGGCCGGCACCGTCAAGGTGCTCTACATCGGCGGCACCGGCCGCAGCGGCAGCACCATCCTGGACAACATCCTCGGGCAGGTCCCGGGCTTCTTCTCGGTAGGCGAGCTGCGCTACCTCTGGGAGCGCGGGATGGTGGACAACCGACTCTGCGGCTGCGGGCGACCGTTCCGGGAGTGCCCCCTCTGGAGCTCGGTCCTGCAGGAGGCGTTCGGCGGTGCCGACCGGGTCGATCCCCAGGACATGATCCGGCTGCAACAGTCGCGGGTGCGCAGCCGGCACGTCCCCCGTCAGCTGGCGACCCGCGGGTCGTCCGGGCCGCTGCTTCCGGGCGGCTACGAGGCGCGGCTCGAGCGGCTCTACCACGCGCTGCAGCGAGAGACCGGCGCCCATGTGATCGTCGACTCCTCGAAGCTGCCGTCGTACGGGCGGGTCCTGCAGGACATCCCCAGCCTCGAGCTCTACGTCGTGCAGCTCGTCCGCGACCCTCGCGCCACCGCCTACTCGTGGATGCGCAAGCGGGAGCTGCGTGACTACGGCGACCTCCGGCTCATGCAGCGACAGCCGCCGCTCAAGAGCTCGGGGCTCTGGGGCATGTGGAACGCCGTGGCCGAGATGTTCTGGCGGCCACTGAAGGGCCGCTACCTCTGGCTGCGCTACGAGGACTTCGTCGCCGACCCGCAGGCAACGGTCCGGCGGGTGCTGTCCCTGGTGGGCGAGGAGACGGCCGAGCTGCCCTTCACAGGGCCCACCACCGTCCGGCTGGGGCCAACCCACTCGGTGGCCGGCAACCCCAGCCGACTGGCGAACGGAGAGGTGAAGCTGCAGGTGGATGCCGAGTGGGTGGCGGGGATGGCGCCAAAGGACCGGACGCTGGTGACCGCCGTCACCTGGCCGCTGCTGCTGCGCTACGGCTATCCACTCCGCCCCCGCACGCGCGGGCGGGACACGTGAGCCGCCGTCGACAGGGGGCGACGGTTTTCCTGGTCGGGCCGGCCCGGTCGGGCACCAGCTTGCTCTACAAGGCCCTGTGCCTGCATCCGGACGTGGCCTACCTGTCCAACTACCTGCGGCGCTCGCCGCGCGTCCCGCAGCTCGCGGTGCTCGACCGGCTCGCGCGGGCGCTGCCGGAGGCCCGCCGGGCAGTCTGGTTCGGTGCCGACTCCAACGCCTATGTCTTCGGCTCCAAGCGGTCGCCGCTGCGTCGGGCGTTCCCGATGCCCATGGAGGGCGAACCGGTGTTCCGGGCGTGCGGCTTCCCGGAGTACCCCTGGGAGGCCCCGGCCCCGCTGTCCCTGCGGCGGGCCCGGCTGGGTCGGACCTTCGACACGGTGCGGCGGGCCAGTGGCGCGGGCACCGTGGTCAACAAGCGGATTGCGCACAACTGGCGGATCCCGCTGCTGGCGGAGACCCTCCCCGACTCGAGGTTCGTCGCCACGGTGCGTGACGGTCGAGCGGTGGCCAGCTCCCTGTCGAGGGTGGACTGGTGGGAGACGAGCGTGGCGTTCTGGTACGGCGGCACGCCGCGCGAGTGGGAGGCGGAGGGACGCGACCCCTGGGAGATGTGCGCGCGCAACTGGGTGGAGGAGGTCCGCGCCATCGACGAGGGGCTCGCCGGCGTGCCGGCGGACCAGGTGCTGCGGGTGAGCTACGAAGGCTTCGTCGCCGCCCCGCTCGACACTCTGCGCTCGATCGCGGGCTTCGCCGGCCTGCCGGTCGACGCCGACTGGGAGGTGGAGCTCTCGCGTCTGCGCTTCCCGGACAAGAACGACGCCTGGCGCCGCCAGCTCGACCCGACTGCCATCACCACCATCGAGGACGTCCAGCGCGATGCGCTGGCCGGCCACGGCTACTCACTGTGAGGCGCGGCTTCGGCGTATCGGCGTCGGAAGGCGGCGGCTGATGTACGTCTTCGTGCTCGGCACCGGCCGATGCGGCTCCAGCCTGGTCCACGAGGTGCTGGCCCGCCATCCCGATGTCGGCTTCCTGTCCAACCTCGATGACAACTTCGGCGCGCTCGACCTCCGCGGTACGTGGAACAGTGCGATGTTCCGCCGGTTGCCGCCGAGCTTCACGCGCAAGGGCCGGCTGCGGTATGCGCCGTCGGAGGGTTACCGGGTCCTCGACCGCCGGGTCGCCCCCGTCCTGTCCGCACCATTCCGCGACCTGGTCGCGAGTGACGTCACCCCATGGTTGGCCACCCGCACCCGTGACTTCTTCGACCGCCGTGCGGCTGCACAGCGGAGCCCGATCTTCCTGCACAAGTTCACCGGCTGGCCCCGGGCCGGTTACCTGCGGGCGGTCTTCCCCTCCGCTCGCTTCATCCATGTCGTCCGCGACGGCCGGGCGGTGGCCAACTCGTGGCTGCAGATGTCGTGGTGGACCGGCTGGAAGGGCCCGGACCGGTGGAGCTGGGGGCCGCTGACGCCGGCGTACCGACAGGCCTGGGAGGACTCCGGCCGGTCGTTCGTCACCCTGGCCGGGCTGAACTGGCGGCTCCTGCTCGACTCGTTCGAGGCCGCCCGCTCGCAGCTGCCCGACGACGCCTGGCTCGAGGTGCGCTACGAGGACGTGCTGGCCGACCCTCGCAAGCAGCTGGGGGCCATGCTCGACTTCGCCGACCTGTCCTGGTCGCCGGCGTTCGAGGCCGGCTTCGGCCGGTATACCTTCGACCCGGCCCGCAGCGAGGCCTTCCGGCGAGATCTCGATCCCGCCAACCTCGAGCGGCTGGAGACCGTGCTCGCCACGCCGCTCCAGCGCTACGGCTACCCGCTGGGCCCCAGCCACGCAGGCTCCTAGCCGGCCACCCCTGCGATCGCGCTCAGCAGCCGGTCGGCCAACTCCGGCCGGCAGACCACCACATCGGGCAGCAGCGGATTGGGCTGGTTGTACCGCAGCGGTGAGCCGTCCAGCCGGGACGTGTGCAGCCCGGCGGCGCGGGCGACCACCACCGGAGCGGCCGAGTCCCACTCGTACTGGCCGCCGCCGTGCACGTAGGCGTCGGCCTCACCCAGCACTATCGACATCACCTTGGCGCCGGCCGAACCCATCGGCACCAAACGTCCGTCCAGCGTCTTGGCCAGCGCTCCGACCAGCTCGGGCGGCCGGGTGCGGCTGACCACCAGCCGCGGCGACCCGCCGACCGGCGGCGCCAACTCGACGTCCGGCGTACCGAGGGTCAGCTCCTGTGCCGGCAGAGCCACCGCCCCGGCGACCAGCTCGCCGCTCTCCCACAGGGCGACGTGGACCGCCCAGTCCACCCGCCCCAGCTCCGAGAACTCTCTGGTGCCGTCCAGCGGGTCGACGATCCAGACCCGCTCGGCGGAGAGCCGGACGGCGTCGTCAGCGCCCTCTTCGGACAGCACGGCGTCGTCCGGGCGAGCCGCGGCCAGCTCAGCCATGAGGAACTCGTGAGACCGCCGGTCGCCCTGCTTCTTGCGCTCGGCCGGCTCCGCGTCGGCGTAATCGGTGCGTACGCCGAGCAGCAGCCGACCCGCCGCCGTAGCAAGAGCGGCGGCGAGCTGGGAGTCACTGGACCCGGAAGGCATGACCCGACCCTAGGGAACCGCCCTGCCGGCTGGTGTCAGCCGCGCCGGTGTCGGCCGCCCCGGTGTGGCGGTCACGCCAAACCGGCCCGCCCCCCGATGACGGAGGCACGGGCCGGTGGGCGTGCGGTTGTATGCCGGGCAGCCGGACTCAGGATCAGCAGCTCGAGGCGGCCGGTGCAATCGGGTGGACCGGTGGGACGGCCTTCGAGCCGTTCCACGTGTTTCCCTCCGCACCCCAGTACCGCTGCAGGTTGTTGGCCAGCTGCACGGTGCCGAAGTAGTTGGACTTGAACGTGCTCTGGATGAGCGCGCCGGCCTGCATCGCCACGCCGGAGCCCGAGACGTGGTTGCAGGTGACCACAGACTTGTAGGTGCTGGTGTTCATCGAGGGCTTGGCCAGGTTCGCGTCCTTCATCCGGAAGCTGAACCCCGCCGCGCGCGGGTTGTCGACGGCGTTGTTCGACCACTCGTTGCCCCACCCGGACGCCTGGTCGTTGTAGCCGATGGCGACACCGGCTGCGTTGTTGTGGGAGAAGGTGTTCCAGCTGGCGTCGACGTCGGTGTTGAAGGCACGCCCGTCGGAGGCGATGCCGGCGACCCGGTTGAACTCGACCCGGTTGTACGACGAGGCGGAACCAAGCCGGACGCCCTCGTACATGTAGTGGTGGATCGGTGCCGGCGACGGCGTGATGTCGTGGATGTAGTTGTTGGCCACTGCCCAGCCGTCGCTGTAGGTGTTGATCCAAATGCCGGGACCGATGCCGCAGACGGTGTTGTGGATCTCGTTGCCCGAGATAGTGCCGTAGCGGGCGGCGATGGTGTGGATGCCGCGGCTGCTGATGTCGTTGTTCACGATCTTGATTCCGTCGGCCGGATCGATCGAGCTGCCGGTCCGCCGGCTGAGCTCGGCGATCGCGTTCTTGGCGGCCACCGGGTCGTACGACCCGCGACCGGGAATCGAGCGGCGCTCCTGCCAGGTGCCCGCGTCGAAGGACCTGCCGACGTAGTGCTGGGCGCTGCCGCCGTTGCGCGCGCTGACCCAGACGCCCCCGATGATGCGCAGGTTCGAGATGGTCCAGTAGTCGACCCCGTTGTCGAACCGGAACGTGCGGTTGGGGTCCGGCGAGGTGCGCTTGCAGTTGGGCGCCGGGAGGCTGGCGGTCACGGTGACGGCTCCGTCGCCGTAGGGCTCGATGGTGATCGGCGCGCTGGCGGTCCCCGACCTGTGCGCGCTCACCGCGCCGTTGTAGGTGCCGCCGTGGAGCCGCAGGGTGGTGCCCGGACCGGCGGCGTCCATCGCCTTCTGCAGCGTGCCTGAGCCGGGGGACACGACGATCTGGCCGCCGCCGCTGGCGGAGGCCGTGGCCAACAGGGCGCCGCCCGGCGCTGAGACGGCCAGTGCCGTCGCGGCCACCACCGAACCGACAGCGGCCAGCCGGGCTGTCGACCGGCCGAAGAGGCGCGGGGGCGCGCCGAAGAGGTGCTGGAACAACGAGAATCCCTTCCCACACGCCTACGGGGTGAGCTGTCGGGTTCGGGACGAGAAGTGCCCCGGCCACCAAGACGAACGATGGCTTCACCCCGAGGCCGGCCGCCGGTGTTCGGCGTACCGACCGTGGGACCTGTGGGTCCCCCGCTCCTGCCCCGCGAACTGGTCTAGTGGTGGGCACCCGACATAGCCGTGGGGCAGGATTCGGCGTTCGGCTACGGGTGCTTTTGAGGGAAGTCGCCGACGCCGTACTCGGTGTCGCGACAAGCGCAGAACCTAAGGGTGGCCAAGCCACTTGTCCACCAGCCACGCTGGGGTGGACCCGACAATTCGCCGCGCCGGTCTGGCGCCCTGCCGGCCCGGCAACCAGCGAGAACCTGCACGTCACAACCCGTGTCTGATCGCGCCGGCGATCGTTACATCCCGTTGAGACGCCCGTCGCTGTAACGGCGCGCTACAGCGGGATGACGCAGAATAGCCACATAGGTGAGCACGGGAAACATCAGCCTCCAAAATAACTTTGGGTAGTATCGGCCACTCTGGCCAGTCTGTGCGCGCTGATTGACGACCGCACCACGATCGCAGCAGCGAGGGAAACCGAGCGCGGTGGCTAGCCGGCCCGGTGCAGCTCGGCGGGGAGACCCGCCAGCCACTCGAGGTCGACCTCGGCCAGCGAGCCGAGCACCGGACGGCGCGGAGTCGCGGACACGGGTACGACGTCGGGCACCGCGACGCACATGCAGCCGGCCGCCTCTGCCGAGGTGACCCCCGCGGGGGAGTCCTCGAACACCACGCAGGCTGAGGGCTCGACGGCCAGCCGCCGGGCGGCGGTCAGGTAGGGCTCCGGGTCGGGTTTCGGCCGCCGTACCTCGTCGCCGGCAACGGACACCGCGAAGCGCTCCGGGCCGATGACCGCCAGCGCCGCGTGCACCAGGACCCGGTACGACGAGGAGACCAGGCCGCAGGGGACGCCGGCTGCTGCGAGCGCGTTCAGCAAGGTATCGGCACCCGGTTGGAGCGGGAAACCGCTGCGCAGGCCGGCCACCATCCCGGTCAGCAGGCGGCGCTCGATCTCCGCCGTGGGCACTGCCGTGCCGGCCGCCGCCCGCATGTAGGCCGCCGTCCGGGGCAGCGTCCCGCCGACACAAGCTGCCTGGTCCTCGTGCCGCCACGGCGGGCCGCCGATCCCGGCCATCACCCGCTCCTCGTTGCGGAACCAGATGGGCTCTGAGTCGATGAGCAGCCCGTCGAGGTCGAACAGGACCGCGCCCAGCGGCCTCACCTGGCGTTGAAGTACTTGGCCTCGGGGTGGTGCACGACGATCGCCGACGTGGACTGCTCGGGGTGGAGCTGGAACTCCTCGGAGAGCTCGACACCGACCCGCTCGGGGTGCAGCAGCTCGAGCAGCTGCACCTGGTCCTCCAGGTTGGGACAGGCGGGATAGCCAAAGGAGTAGCGCGACCCCCGGTAGCCCTGCCGGAAGATGCCGTCGAGATCCGGCGAGTCCTCCCCCGCGACGCCGAGCTCCTCGCGTACCCGGCGGTGCCAGTACTCCGCCAGTGCCTCCGTCAGCTGCACCGAGAGGCCGTGCAGCTCGAGATACTCGCGATAGGCGTTGCGGGCGAACAGCTCGCCGGTCACCTCGCTGATCCGGCGTCCCATGGTGACGACGTGGAAGGCCACGACGTCGGTCTCGCCGGACTCCTCCCGGCGGAAGAAGTCAGAGATGCACAGGTGCCGGTCGCGGCGCTGCCGGGGGAAGGTGAAGCGGCACCGCTCGCCACCGCGCTCGTCCAGCACGATCAGGTCCTCGCCCTTGCTCACGCAGGGGAAGTAGCCGTAGGCCACCGCCGCCTCGAGCATGTGCTCGGCCTGGATCCGCTCCAGCCACATCCGCAGCCGCGGCCGGCCCTCGGTCTCCACCAGCTCCTCGTACGACGGTCCGCCGCCACCCCGGGAGCCGCGCAGCCCCCACTGGCCCATGAACGTCGCCCGCTCGTCGAGCAGCGCGGCGTAGTCGGCCAGTTGGACGCCCTTGACCACCCGGTCGCCCCAGAACGGCGGCCGGGGCACCGGTACGTCGGTGGCCACATCGGACTGCGCCGGCCCTTCTGCCGGATCGGACTCGAGCGGTGTCCGGACCGGGTGGACGCGCCTCTCGCGCCGCTCCGGCAGCGCCGGCGCGCCGGGGCCCGTCCGGCCCCGCTTGACCGCCACCAGGGCATCCATCAGCCGCAGCCCCTCGAAGGCGTCCCGGGCGTAACGCACCTCGCCCTGGTAGATCTCGGCCAGATCGCGTTCGACGTACGCCCGGGTCAGCGCGGCGCCGCCCAGCAGCACGGGGTAACGGGCGGTGGCACCCCTGGAGTTCATCTCCAGGAGGTTCTCCTTCATGACCACCGTCGACTTCACCAGCAGGCCGGACATGCCCACCACGTCGGCGTCGTGCTCAGCGGCGGCGTCGAGGATCGCCGAGACCGGCTGCTTGATCCCGAGGTTGACCACCGTGTAGCCGTTGTTGCTCAAGATGATGTCCACGAGGTTCTTGCCGATGTCGTGGACATCGCCCCTCACCGTCGCCAGGACGATCGTGCCCTTGCCCGAGGTGTCCGCCTTCTCCATGTGTGGCTCGAGATGGGCGACCGCCGCCTTCATGACCTCGGCGGACTGCAGGACGAAGGGCAGCTGCATCTCCCCGGAGCCGAACAGCTCGCCGACGACCTTCATCCCGGTGAGCAGCGAGTCGTTGATGATCTCCAGCGGTGGCCGGCTCGCCATCGCCTCGTCGAGATCCCCCTCGAGGCCGCCACGCTCACCGTCGACGATCCGTCGTTCCAGCCGCTCCGAGAGCGGCAGCGCGGCCAGCTCGGCGGCGCGGGACTGCCGGGCCGAGGTCACGTCGACGCCCTCGAACAGCTCGAGAAAGCGGTTCAAGGGGTCGTAGCCCTCGCGCCGGCGGTCGTAGACCAGGTCGAGCGCCACCTCGCGCTGCTCGTCGGGAATGCGAGCCATCGGAAGGATCTTCGCCGAGTGCACGATCGCGGAGTCCAGGCCGGCGCGGACGCACTCGTGCAGGAACACCGAGTTGAGCACGATCCGGGCGGCCGGGTTGAGCCCGAAGGAGACGTTGGAGATCCCCAACGTCGTCTGCACGTCCGGATAGCGCGCCTTCAGCTCGCGGATCGCTTCGATGGTCTCGAGCCCGTCGCGCCGGGTCTCCTCCTGGCCGGTGCCGATCGGGAAGGTCAGGCAGTCGACCAGGATGTCGCCCACGGCCATGCCCCACCGGGCGGTGAGGTCCTCGATCAGGCGGCTGGCGACCCGGACCTTCCACTCCGCGGTCCGCGCCTGCCCCTCCTCGTCGATCGTCAACGCGACCACCGCGGCGCCGTGCTCGCGCACGATCGGCATCATCCGGGCGATCCGCGAGGTTGGCCCGTCGCCATCCTCGTAGTTGACCGAGTTGATGACCGAGCGTCCGCCGAGCGTCTCGAGGCCCGCCTCGATCACCTCTGGCTCGGTCGAGTCGAGCACGATCGGCAGCGTCGAGGCGGTGGCGAACCTGCCGGCCAGTGCCTGCATGTCGGCGGCGCCGTCGCGGCCGACGTAGTCGACGTTGAGGTCGAGCAGATGGGCGCCGTCCCGCGTCTGGTCGCGGGCGATCTCGACGCACTCCTCCCACCGCTGCTCGAGCATGGCCTCCCGGAACGCCTTCGACCCGTTGGCGTTGGTGCGCTCACCGATGGACAGGTACGACGTGTCCTGGCGGAACGGCACGCTGGTGTAGAGCGAAGCCGCGGCCGGCTCCGGCCGTGGCCGGCGGGGGGTGACCGCGCGGCCGCCGACGCGGTCGACCACCGAACGGAGGTGGTCGGGCGTCGTACCGCAGCAGCCACCGACCAGGGACAGCCCGTAGTCGCGGGTGAAGACGTCGTGGGCGTCGGCCAGCTCGTCGGGGGTGAGCGGGTAGGACGCCCCGTCCCGGCCGAGCACCGGCAGGCCCGCGTTGGGCATGCACGACAGCCCGACCCGGGCGTTCTTGGCGAGGTAGCGTAGGTGCTCGCTCATCTCCGCCGGTCCGGTCGCGCAGTTGAGCCCGATCAGGTCGATGCCCAGCGGCTCGAGGGCGGTCAGGGCGGCACCGATCTCCGAGCCGAGCAGCATCGTGCCGGTCGTCTCCACGGTGACCTGCACGAACAGGGGCAGCCGTACGCCGGCCGCGGCCATCGCCCGCCGGGCCCCGACCACGGCGGCCTTGCCCTGCAGGAGGTCCTGGGTGGTCTCCACGAGCACTGCATGCACGCCCCCGGCGACCAGGCCGGCCACCTCGGCGGCGTAGGCGTCGCGCAGCTCGGCGTACGTCGCGTGCCCGAGCGTGGGCAGCTTGGTGCCCGGACCGACGGAGCCGATCACCCAGCGTGGACGGTCGGGCGTGGAGTAGCCGTCGGCCACCTCGCGGGCGAGCCGGGCGCCCGCCTCGGCCAGCTCATGGATGCGGTCGGCGATGCCGTACTCACCCAGGTTGGCGAGGTTGGCCCCGAAGGTGTTCGTCTCCACCGCGTCGACGCCGACCGCGAGAAACTCGTCGTGCACCGAGCGCACGATGTCGGGCCGGGTGACGCTCAGGATCTCGTTGCACCCCTCGAGCCCGGCGAAGTCGTCGAGGGAGAGGTCGTGCGCCTGGAGGCTGGTGCCCATGGCGCCGTCTGCGATCACCACCCGCTCCGCCAGTGCCTGGAGCAGGGCCGTGGACGTCGAGCTCATGTGCGGCCATGCTACCGGGCGCGCCCGTCCGGGCCACGTTCCCCATCCGCGGGCGCGCCGTCACGACGTACGCTGTGGCAGCCGGCGTCGACCGCGGGGAGGGCAGTACGTGATCGAGCTCGAGGGCGTCCCCGAGCTTCGCGACCCGGTCATGGTGTCGGCCTTCGAGGGCTGGAACGACGCCGGTGACGCCTCGACCGGTGCGGTCGAGCACCTCGAGAGCGTCTGGTCGGCGCGGCCCGTCGCGGCGATCGACCCCGACGACTACTACGACTTCCAGGTCAACCGGCCGCTCGTGTCGCTGGCCGACGGTCTCACCCGCCACATCTCCTGGCCGACCACCCGGATCTCCCTCGCCTCCCCCCCGGGCGCGTCCCGCGACGTCGTACTGCTCCGCGGCCTCGAGCCCAACATGCGTTGGCGCGGCTTCTGCGAGGAGCTGCTCGGGGTGGCCCGCGACCTCGGCGTCGAGATGGCGGTGACCCTCGGCGCGCTGCTGTCGGACTCGCCGCACACCCGCCCGGTGCCGGTGAGCGGCACGGCGTACGACGCGGCGCTGGCCACCCGGCTCGGCCTGACAACGTCGCGCTACGAGGGACCAACCGGCATCGTCGGGGTGTTCCAGGATGCTTGCACCCGGGCCCTGCTGCCCGCGGTGTCGTTCTGGGCGGCTGTCCCCCACTACGTCGCCCAGCCACCGTGCCCGAAGGCGACCCTCGCGCTGCTGCGCCGGGTCGAGGACCTGCTCGACATCCCGGTGCCGCTCGGCGACCTGCCCGAGCAGGCGCGGGCCTGGGAGCGGGGGGTCGACGAGCTGGCGCGGGAGGACGGCGAGGTGGCCGAGTACGTCCGCCAGCTCGAGGAGCGCGAGGCCGAGACAGACCTGCCGGAGGCGAGCGGCGAGGCCATCGCGAAGGAGTTCGAGCGCTACCTGCGCCGGCGTGGCGACGGCGGCCGCGGCTGAGGCACTGACCGCCCGCCGGCCACCGCGGGGTGCGGGCTGGGTCCAACCGACGAATTCGGGAGCTCGCTCCCGCTCACCATGCAGAGCGGGCACACCTTCCCTTCCAGCGGTTCCTCGCGCTGGCCGGGACCCTGGAGCGAGAGGGCCCACCAGCCGCCGAGCCTGCGCCACCGCGGCCGCCACTGCTCACTCAGGTGCAGCTCAGTTCGCCGCTCGCCCTGCCGACCGCCTGTTTGGTGCTGATCTTCCGGTGCGTCCAGAAGGAGAACTACCCCTACAAGTACGTAACCGTGGAGAGCAGCCTGGTCGCAGCCGACCGGCCGCCGACCCATGAGCAGATGCTGGCCATCGCCCGCCGCTACCTCCCAGAGCCGGCCGCGGCGGCCTTTGTCGCGAGCGGGCTCGACCAACGCACCGGTGAACTCGTGCTCTTCACCGTCCGCCCTGACCGGTGGGCCACCTTCGACTTCGCCGGTGACCTCGACTGAGCCGGCGGCCGCACGGTTGGCAGCTGCCGATGCTGCCAGCCCGTCGCGGACCGCCGCGTCATCCGAGCCGGACGCCGAGCAGGGCGTCGACCAGGTCTCGCACTTCACCTGGCGCCGCTCGATCGTCGCCCTCTCCGGCCGCCCAGCAATCGATCGCCGCCAGCGCGCCCGGGGTGTCGAGGTCGTCGGCGAGCTTACGGCGTACCTCCTCCCGCACTGGCTTCCCCGGCGGGCCGGTCAACCGGGAGACCGCGTGCCGCCAGGCCGCCAGCCGGGCCACCGCGGCGGTCAGCCGGTCGTCGGTCCACTCCCAGTCGTCGCGGTAGTGGGACGCCAGCAGGGCCAGCCGCAGCGCGGCCGGATCGGTGCCCTCCGCCAGCCGCGAGACGAAGACGAGGTTGCCGCGCGACTTGGACATCTTCTCGCCGTCGAGCGCCACCATGCCGGCGTGCACGAAGCTGCTCCCGTACGGCGCACTGCCGGTCACCACCGACGCCGACGCCGCGGTCATCTCGTGGTGCGGGAACACCAGGTCGCGACCGCCCCCCACGACGTCGACGGCGGGGCCGAGCCGGCGCAGAGAGATGGCCGCGCACTCGACGTGCCACCCGGGGCGCCCGCGTCCGAAGGGAGAGTCCCAGGCCGGTTCCCCCGGACGCGCGGCCAGCCACAGCAGGCTGTCCAGGGGATCCTTCTTGCCCGGCCGGGCGGGGTCGCCACCGCGCTCCGCCGACAACGCCAGCATCTGCTCGCGATCGAGCCGCGCCACCGAGCCGAAGTCCGGCGCGGCCGCGAGCGAGAAATAGACGTCGCCGTCGAGGTCGTAGGCCGCACCACGGTCGCGCAGCTCGCCCACCAGCTCGACGATCTCGGGGATGGCCTCCGTCGCGCCGACGTACTCGGTGGGTGGCAGCAGCCGCAGCGCCACCATGTCGCGGTCGTAACGCGCGGTCTCCCTGGCCGCCAGCTCCGCCCAGTCCTCGCCGTCGCGGGCCGCTCGCTCGAGCAGGGGGTCGTCGACGTCGGTGACGTTCTGGCAATGCGCTACCGCCACCCCGGCGTCGCGCCACACCCGGACCACCGTGTCGAAGGCCAGGTAGGTGGCGGCGTGGCCGAGGTGGGTGGCGTCGTACGGTGTGATCCCGCAGACGTAGATGCTCGCCGTGGAGCTGGCGGCGGCCGGGCGCAGCGCCCGCCGTGAGCTGTCCCACAACTGAAGCGGCGGCGGTCCTCCCGGGAGCCTGGGCACCTCCGGCGCGGGCCACGGCTGCATGGTCGTCAGGGTAGCCAGGGTCAGAACGGCGGCCAGGGGATCGCCGGCCAGTCCTCGCTCGGCTGCGGATGGCAGCCGGTGGCCAGCAGCCGTTCCACCCGGCGCACAGTCGCCCGCACCTCACCGGGTGCGAGCAGCTCTGCGAGCGTGCCGCCCAGCTCGCCGGCGAGGCCGTCGCGGAGCCCCGCCAGGACGGTCATCGCCTCCTCGGTCAGCGGCGTGCCACGCCAGCGCCAGAGCAGGGTCCGCAGCTTGTCCTCCACCGAGAAGCAGACGCCGTGGTCGACGCCGTACACGTGCCCCTCGGCAGTGGGGAGCAGGTGGCCCCCCTTGCGATCGGCGTTGTTGACCACCGCGTCGAAGACGGCCATCCGGCGGAGGGCGGGCAGGTTCGACCGCGCCAGCACCGAGAGGTCGACGGAGTCCTCGACGTCGATCCACAGCTGCACCATGCCGGGTCCGAACGGCCCCTCCCGCAGCACCGTCGGCGGCACGACCGCCCAGCCGGTGACCGCACTGACGGCGTACGCCGCAACCTCGCGATAGGCGAGCGTCCCCTCCGGAAAGTCCCAGAGCGGCCGCTCGCCGGCGATCGGCTTGTAAACGCACGCGGCGGTGCGCCCGGCCGCGGCGACGGAGCAGTACAGCGTGACGTTGGAGGCGTCGACCAGGCGCCCCTCGACCGCCATCTCCCCGTCTCGCAGCAGGGTCAGGGTCGCCGCGAGGTCCGGGGTCACCGGAAGCTCGCTCATGCCACGTCCCCGACGCCGATCAGCGCCGGTGGCCGTTCTGGCGCGGGCAGACGTGTCCCTCCGGGTCCAGCGGCTGGCCGCACAGCGGGCACGGCGGCCGGCCGGCTGCCACCACCCGTTGCGCGCGGCGGGCGAATGCCCTGGCGGCGGCCGGTGACATCCGCACCCGCAGGACGTCCCCGGCGTCCTCGTCGTCGTCGCCCGGCGGGTCGCTGCGTTGCTCCTCGTCGGGGCGTACCGCGTGCGCCTCGATCACGATCCGGCCGTCCTCACCGTCCCAGCCGAGGGCCATCGTGCCGGCCCGGAACTCTTCGAACAGCGGGGTCTCCAGCGGCTCCACGTCCTCGACGTCGGGCGCGGCGGCGGCCTCGGCCAGGCTGCCCGAGCGACGGCGTACCTCGTCGAGCAGCTGGTCGAGCCGGTCGGCCAGGACCGCGACCTGCACCTTCTCCAGGGCGACGCTGACCAGCCGGCCGTCGCCCTGGGCCTGCAGGAAGAAGGCCCGCTCCCCCGGCGAGCCCACCGTGCCGGCGACGAAGCGCTCGGGCGGGTCGAACAGGTAGACCTGACTCGGCACGCTGCCTCCGATCGCCAGCAGGGGATAAGACGACCCTATGCCGAGCCGCCGGCACCGCCACCCACGGGCGCATCGGAGGAGGCCTTGCGACGCCGGCCCCGCCGCTTCGGCGGCATGAGGTCCGCGACGCCGCCGCCGGTGTCGTTGAGACGCAGGACGAAGGGCCGCAGCTCGGTGTAACGGATCACGGTCAGCGAGGCCGGGTCGACGGTGATCCGCTGGAAGAGGTCGAGGTGCAGCCCCAGGGCGTCGGCCACGACCGCCTTGATGACGTCCCCGTGGCTGCAGGCGACGTAGGTCGCGTCCGGACCCAGCCGGGCGTTCCAGTCGCGGACCGCGTCGACCGCGCGGGCCGAGGTGGCCCGCAACGGCTCGCCGTCCGGACCCGGGAAGGTGACCGCGCTCGGGTGCACCTGCACCGCGCGCCACAGTGGGTCCTTGGCCAGCTTCTTGATCTCCTGGCCGGTCCAGTCGCCGTAGCGGCACTCCCCCAGTCGGTCGTCGGTGGTAACGGCCAGCCCGGCGCGACCGCCGACCAGCGCGGTGGCGGTCTGCTGGCAGCGCTCCAGCGGGCTGGCGACGACCTCGGCGAGTGGGACCCCCGCCAATCGGGCGGCCAGCGCGGCGACCTGCCCGCGGCCGCGCTCGTCCAGCCCGACCCCGGGCGTCCAGCCGGTGAGCACCGGCCCGGTCGAGGCGGTCAGCCCGTGCCGGACCAGCAGCACGGTGGTCACGAGATGACGTTGGTGGCGACCAGCGCGAGGACGAGTACGCCGAGCGCGATGCGGTAGCCGACGAAGACCAGCGTCGAGTGGTTGACCAGGAACCGCAGCAGGAACGCGATCGACGCGTAACCCACGACGAACGCGAGCACCGTAGCCACTGCCGTCGACACCGCCCCGGGGCCGCTCCCGTCGCCGATGCTGCGCAGCTCGAACAGCCCAGAAAGCACCACCGCCGGCACGGACAGCAAAAAGGAGTAGCGGGCGGCGTCGGCCCGGCGCAGCCCCAGGAAGAGCCCGGCGGTGATCGTCGAGCCGGACCGGGAGACGCCCGGAACGAGCGCCATGGCCTGGGCCACGCCGATCACCAGGCCGTCCCGGAGCTGCAGGCTCTCGACCCCCCGCTCCCGCCTCCCGACGCGTTCGGCGTACGCCAGCACCAACGCCAGCACGATCAGCGCGCCGGCGATCAGCGTCAGGTTGCGGGCCCCGGTCTCGATCGAGTTCTTGAACAGGAGGCCGAAGATTCCGATGGGGATGGTCCCGAGACCGATGTACCAGCCCAGCCGGGCATCGAGCTCGCCGCGCAGCGACGGGTCGCGCAGGCTGCGCAGCCAGGTCCCCACGATCCGGGCCAGGTCGCGCCGGAAGAAGATGAGTACGGCGGTCATCGTGCCGAGCTGGGTGACCGCGGTGAAGGCCGCCCCCGGGTCCTCCCAGCCGAACAGCGCCGGCACGATCCGCAGGTGTGCGGTGCTCGAGATCGGCAGGAACTCGGTGAGGCCCTGCAGCACACCGAGCACGACGACTTCCAGGGCGTTCACCTGGCGACTCCAGCGATGTCCAGGGCCGCCGCAGCGGCGCGGAGGGCGGCGAGCTTCTCCTCCAGTGTGGAGGCGAGGGGGGTCAGAGCGAGGGACGTGACGCCCGACGCGGCGTAGGCCCGCATCCGTTCGACGATCCGGTCCTGGCCGCCGAGCAGCGCGATCTCCTCGAGGAACCGCTGAGGTACGGCGTCCGCCGCCGCGGCGGGCTCGCCGGCCAGGTAGCGCTCTTGGACGACGGCGACCTCCTCCCGGTAGCCACGCCGCCCGGCCAGCGCGTTGTAGAAGTTGCGGCTCGAGCTGCCCATGCCGCCGAGGTAGAGGGCGGCGTACCGGCGTACCGGCTCGGCTGCCGCCGCGACGTCGGGGCCGGTCACGATCGGCACGGTGGCCACCACGTCGAGGGGCTCGCCCGCCCGGCCGGCACGGGACCGGCCGGCGGCGACCCGCGCGCGGTCGTCGGCGGCGTGCTCGGGTGCGTAGAACAGGGCCAGCCAGCCGTCGGCGATCTCGCCGGCCAGCTCGAGGTTGCGAGGTCCGACCGCCGCCAGGTAGAGCGGGATGCGGTCGCGGACCGGCCGGAGGGTCAGCTTGAGGGCCTTGCCCTGCCCGCCGGGGAGCGGCAGCCGGTAGTGGTTCCCGGCGTAGGTCACCGGGCGGCGGGAGAGCGCGAGCCGGACGACGTCGACGTACTCGCGGGTCCGCGCGAGTGGCGGGTCGAACGCGATCCCGTGCCAGCCTTCGGACACCTGGGGTCCGGAGACGCCCAGCCCGAGCCGGAAGCGGCCGCCGGAGAGGGCGTCGAGGGTGGCGGCGGTCATGGCGGTCATCGCCGGCGTACGGGCCGGGATCTGGAGTACGGCGGAACCGACGCCGATCCGCTCGGTGCGGGCCGCCGCCCAGGTCAGCACCGTGACCGCGTCGGAGCCGTAGGCCTCGGCCGCCCAGACGACGCCGAAGCCGAGCCGCTCCGCCTCGTGGACGAGCTCCAGCCAGCCGGGTGGAGCGCCGGAACCCCAGTAGCCGAGCGACAGGTCCAGCCGCATGCATGCCTCCCTGAATCTGCGGGCCTCCCGGAGGCCCCCGCGACGCCCTTTCCGCGACGCCCTCCCCGCGACCACGGCTCGATACCCTGCCCGGCATGCAGCAGCGCCGGCTGGGCCGCAGCGGGTTGGTGGTGTCGGAGCTGGCGCTGGGGACGATGACCTGGGGCCGCGACACCGGCGAGGACGACGCCGCGGCTCAGCTGCGCGAGTTCGTCGACGCCGGCGGCTCGCTGGTGGACACCGCCGACCGCTACGCCGACGGCCAGAGCGAGCGGATGCTCGGCCGGCTGCTGGCCGACGTGGTCGCGCGTGCCGAGGTCGTGATCGCCACCAAGGCCGGCGCCCCGGTCGGGCCCGGCCCCCGCGAACGCGGCGCGTCCCGGGGTCACCTGCTCGGAGCGCTCGACGCCTCGCTCGAGCGGCTGCAGACGTCGTACGTCGACCTCTGGCAGCTGCACACGTGGGACGACGCGACCCCGCTCGAGGAGACCCTCGCGGCACTGGACGCCGCGGTGACCTCCGGTCGGGTCCGCTACGTCGGCGTCTCGAACTTCACCGGCTGGCAGACCGCCAAGGCCGCGACCTGGCAGCTGGCCTGGCCGGGGCGCTCGCCGCTGGTCTCGACCCAGGTCGAGTACTCGATGCTGGCCCGTGGGGTCGAGCGCGAGGTCGTGCCGGCGGCGCTCGACGCCGGCCTCGGCATCCTGCCGTGGTCGCCGCTCGGCCGGGGGGTGCTGACCGGCAAGTATCGCAGCCGGACGCCGCGCGACTCCCGCGGCGCATCCTCGGCACTGGCCGGCTTCGTGGCGCCCTACCTCGACGAGCCCTCGACCCGCGTCGTGCAGGCGGTCGCCACCGCGGCGGACGGCCTCGGCGTGGCGCCGCTGTCCGTGGCGCTGGCCTGGCTGCGCGACCGGCCGGGCGTCGTGGCCCCGGTGGTCGGCGCCCGCACGTCGGCTCAGCTGACGGATTCGCTGGCGTCCTGCGAGGTCACCCTGCCGGCCGAGATCGCGGCCGCGCTGTCAGAGGTCTCCGCGCCGCCGATGGGCTACCCCGAGCGCTGGCCGCCCGCCCGCGGCTGACCGGCGACCGCTGGAAGTGGGGGGCGATCCGGCGCCTACGCTGCGCGGCGAGATGACCGACGTCTTCGCCGCCTTCTGCGCCGCCGGTCTGTGGCCGGGCCTCGGTACGACGCTCGACGGCCGGCTGGCCGAGGGTGGGATCCGCTCGCCGGCGGACGTGACAGCGGCGCGCCTGGCGGCGCTGCCCGGTGTCGGGCCGGCCCGCGCCGACCGGCTGGTCGGCACGTTCGCCGCCGCCGCGCCGGCGTACGCCGTGGTCGAGGTGCTCGTCGCCGCGGACCTGCCGGCACGGCTGGCCGCCAGTGCCGTCGAGTCGCTGGGCGACGATGCGGCGCAGCTGCTACGCGCCGACCCCTGGCGGCTGCTCGAGCTGGCCGACGTCCGGCCTGAGGAGGCCGACGGGCTGGCCCGCACCCTTGTTGGCGCGGGCTCGCGCCGGGACGGCCGGCGCGGGCGGGCGCTGGCCGGCTACGTGCTGGCCCGCGCGGCCCGGGACGGTCACACGGCGCTGCCGACCGGAACCGTGGCCGCCGCCCTCGCCGGCCTCGACGTGACGGACCCGGCCGGCGCCATCGCCGACGCGGCGGCCGTGGAACGGCTGCTGCGGTTCGCCGAGGAGCCCGAGCTGCTGGCGCTGCCGCGCTACGCCGGCGCTGAGCAGGCGGTTGCGGCCGGACTCGCCCGGCTCACCCGCACCGCCGATTCGTTGGCCCCGCCGGACGCGGTGAGCTCGCTCACCGAAGGACTCGACCCGGCGCAGGCGGCGGCGCTGCAGGCTGCCGCGGCGTACGGCGTGAGCGTGCTCACCGGAGGCCCCGGCACCGGCAAGAGTCGGACGGTGGCTGCAGTCGTGGCCCTCGCGAGTGCCCGTGGGCGCCGGCTCGCGCTCGCTGCCCCTACCGGCCGGGCGGCGAAGCGGCTCGAGGAGCTCACCGGCGAGCCCGCCCAGACCGTGCACCGGCTGCTCGGGGCGCAGGGTCCCGGCGGCGGCTTCGCCCGCGGCGGCTCGTGGCCGCTGGACGCCGACGTCGTGGTCGTCGACGAGGCGTCCATGCTCGATGTGGAGCTGGCCGCCGCCGTGGTCGACGCCTGCGCCGACGGCACCCACCTGCTGCTCGTCGGCGACCCTGCCCAGCTGCCCTCCATCGGCGCCGGCCGGGTGCTGGCCGACCTCCTCGACGCCGGTACGGCGCCGGCTACCGAGCTGACGACACTGCACCGGCAGGCGGCCGGTGGTGCCATCGCCCGGCTGGCCACGGCCGTCCGGGGCGGCGACCTGCCGCCGGTCGACGCGCCCGACCGCGAGGTGGTCGTCGTACCGGCCCGAGGTGGTGAGGAGGCCGCCCGCCGGACGGTGCAGCTGGTGACCGACTCGATCCCGCGGGCGCTCGGGATCCCGGCCGAGGAGGTGCAGGTCGTGACGCCCGTGCACCGCGGGCCGGCCGGCACCGTGGCGCTCAACAGCGTCCTCAAGGCCCGGCTCAACCCGGGCGCCGGCACGGTCCGTGGCTTCGACGTCGGCGACCGGGTGGTGGCCACGGCGAACCATCCGGAGGCCGGCTTCGCCAACGGCGAGGTAGGCGCGGTGACTTCGGCGTCCGGTGGCGGGCTGGTCGTCGCCTTCGCGGCCGGGCCGATCCCCGTGCCGCCCAAGGCGGTCGGCGACCTGCGGCACGGCTGGGCGATCACCGTGCACCGGGCGCAGGGCTCGGAGTGGCCGGCGGTCGTCGTCGTCCTGCCCGGAGAGTCGGCCGGGCTGCTCTCCCGGCCGCTGGTCTACACCGCGCTCACCCGCGCACAACGGCACGTCTCGGTCGTCCACGCGGCCGGCCCCGCGCTCGCGCGCGCCGTGCGCGAGGTGGGCGCGCGCCCGCGTCGTACCCGGTTGCGAACGCTGCTGGAACGTGAGTGAAACGCGCGGCAGACTGGGCGGGTGCAGCCGGACTACGAGTACCAGCGGCTCTACCTGCCGCGCGGCACGGACCGGCGTACGGCGCAGGCGGTGCTCACCGCACAGGCTGAGTACGGCCACTGGGAGCTGGCCCGGCTCCGGCTCTACCCGGACGGCACCCGCCGGGTGGTGCTCCGGCGGCGGATCCTGCGTCAGCCGGCGACGGTCAACGCCTGACCCACCGGGAGCCGGAGCCTTGTGATCGTTGTTGCTTGTACTCACAGAATTCACTCAGAACGGCGAGTAGCAGCAACAACGATCAAGGCGGCTACCGCGACTGGCTGCTCAGCGGCCGCCGCCACCGTCGAGTGCGCAGGAACCGTCGGATCCGGGCCGCCAGTGTGACGACGAGCGCGGCTCCAGCCAGAAGCAGGACCAGCGCGATGATGGCCGCGGGCACCGGATGGAAGACCGCGAGAGAGATGACGCCAGCAACCGAGAAGTCCTCCGCGAAGCTGGTGCCGATGTTCGTCACCGGCTCGGGTGAGGTGTTGATCGCCAGCCGGAGCTCGGCCTTCACGGCGTGGCTCGCCAGGGCGGTGACGCCCCCAGTGCCGGCCAGGAAGGCCTGCTGAAGACTGTCGGCGTCGCCCGAGAGCAGTACGCCGAGCGTCGCTCCGGTGGCCGGCCGGATCACCGTGTGGACCGCGTCCCAGAGGCTGTCGACGTACGGGATCTTGTCGGCGACGAACTCGGCGGCGTAGAGGACGCCGGCCGCGATGAGCACGTCGGTGCGGGTCAGCGCGTGCGGCACCGAGCCCACGTCGGCGAAGCGGCCCAGCAGGCCGAGCAGCAGCACGACGGCGTACGCGTTGACCCCGCTTGCCCACCCGCTGGAGAAGACCAGCGGCAGCGCCTCCATGCCGGCGGATTATGCGCGTGCTGCGGGCGAGTGCCACCTCGGCTGGCCGGCGCGGTTGACGTTGGCACTCGTAATCGGCTGGCGACCAACCGCTGGCCGCCGGCGAGCCACCCGCTGTTGCTCCGCTCCCGACACCGCCGCTACAGCGAGGTTCACGTGTGTCGACTCGGCGTGTCGCACACCACAACCTCGCTGAAGCGGTCAGCAGCCGTCGAGGAACCGGTCGAGGACCCGTACGCCGAACGCCAGCGACTCCAGCGGCACCCGCTCGTCCACGCCGTGGAACATGCCGGAGAAGTCCAGATCAGGGGGCAGCCGCAGCGGCGAGAAGCCGAAGCAGCGCATGCCGAGCCGGGAGAAGTGCTTGGCGTCGGTGCCGCCGGACAGGCAGTACGGCACCGGCCGGGCGCCGGCGTCCTCGGCCTTGAGCGCCGCCGCCATCGCGTCGACCAGCGCGCCGTCGAAGTCGGTCTCCAGCGCGATGTCGTGGTTGACGTACTCCCGCGTCACGTCCGGTCCGAGGAGGTCGTCGAGCTCGGTCTCGAACTCCTTCTCGTAGCCGGGGAGGAAACGCCCGTCGACGTACGCCGTCGCGGTCTGCGGGATGACGTTGACCTTGTAGCCGGCCTCGAGCTGGGTCGGGTTGACGGTGTTGCGCAGGGTGGCGCCGATGATCCGCGCGATCGGGCCGAGCTTCGCGACCGTCGCCTCGAGGTCGTCCGGGTCGAGCTCGATCCCGAGCGCGTCGGAGACCTCGTCGAGGAACGCGCGCACGGTCTTCGTCGGCCGGACCTCCAGCTTCGCCCGGCCGACCCGGGCGACCGCCTCGCACAGCGTCGTGACGGCGTTGTCGTCGTTGATCATCGAGCCGTGGCCCGCGCGGCCGCGGGCGGTCAGCCGCATCCAGGCCATGCCCTTCTGGGCCGTCTCGATCAGGTAGAGGCGCAGGTCGTTGCTGACGGTGAAGCTGAACCCGCCGACCTCGCTGATCGCCTCCGTGCAGTCCTCGAACAGCTCGGGGTGGTTCTCGACCAGCCACTTGGCGCCGTACGTGCCGCCGGCCTCCTCGTCGGCCACGAAGGCGAGCACGAGGTCGCGGGGCGGCTTGCGGCCGGAGCGGAGGCGGTCGCGGACGACGGCGAGCGTCATCGCGTCCATGTCCTTCATGTCGACGGCACCGCGCCCCCACAGGCAGCCGTCCCGGATGTCACCGGCGAACGGGTCGACCGCCCAGTCCCGGGCGTCGGCCGGTACGACGTCGAGATGCCCGTGGATCAGCAGCGCAGGGCGACTGCGGTCGGTGCCCTCCACCCGTGTGACCACGCTGGCCCGCCCCGGCGCCGACTCGAAGAGCTGGGTCTGCAGGCCCACCTCCTCGAGCTTGCCGGCGACGTACTCCGCCGCCGCCCGCTCGTTGCTGGTCGGGTTCGACGTGTCGATGCGGATGAGGTCGCGGCAAAGCTCGACAACCTCGGACTCGACTGCTGACTCGGGCACGGGCTCTCCTAGCTCGGTACGGCGTCGCAACGCTACTGCGGCCGCCGTACGCCGGCCGGTTGGCCGCGCGCTCGGTGTTACCCTCGGCAGCGCGTCGACCGGTGCATCGACCCGGTCGGTCGCGCCACGTCGGAGTGGCGGAATAGGCAGACGCGCATGGTTGAGGGCCATGTGCCCCACAAGGGCATGGGGGTTCAAGTCCCCCCTCCGACACCGATCCGGACGCGCATTCTCGCAGTGTTGACCGCGACTTCGTTGCGCTGACGTCCTCGCCTCAGATCAGAGAACCTTGAAGTACTGGGCCAGCGGCATGAGGGAGTACCCGGCCTGCTCATAGATCCGACGCGCCGGAGCGTGGCCGGGGTCGCCACCCGTCCCGATGACCGCCACGCGCATGCCGGCGTCCTGGAGCCAGTCGGTCGCATGGTCGGTCAGCGCTCGCCCGAGCCCCTGGCCCTGGTTGCGAGGATCGACGGCCAGCATGGCGATCTCGCCGATGCGCCGGTCGGGGTCCGCAATCGCGGCGACCACGAAGCCGGTGGTTCGTTCGTCCGCCTCCGTCACCCAGCCGTGGTTCGACGTCGCGGCTAGCGTGTCGTGCACGGACCGCGCCTGGTGCACCTGCCAGTCCTCGCCGTGCAGCCGAGTCGCCAGCTCGGCGCCCAGGACGCCGTTCACTGAGGCGAAGATGGGCGTCCACGCGCGTAACGACAGCTCGACGACTGCGTCGTGGTCCGCCGGGACGTAGCCACGGATGTGCGCTTCCACGCCCGCAAGATGACACCCGCGCCGCCTCACGCCTTGGCGGTCTTCGCCAGCTCTGGCCGTCGCAACCGCCCGGCGGGCCCTTGCTGGACGTCCCGCTGACCTTTTCCAAACGACCAGCCGGACCTACCAGGCCTCGAGCCGCCTCCTGGCCAACTCCAGCACGTCCGCGCGGCTGCGCGCGCCGTGATCGGCGGCGATGAAGTGGTTGCCGATCCAGAGCGAGAAGGCGATCATGCAGCGGACCTCGACGTCGTCCTGGTCGGGGCAGACGGCTCCGAACAGCGAGCGCAGGTAGTCCATTCGCCGGTTGTCGACGCGGCGGAGGCGCTCAGCGACCGTCTGCTCACGCCGGGACCAGTCGCGGACTGCGAGGTCGGTCCTCAGCAGCTCGTCGCTGGAGGAGGCGAGCGCGAACAGTCGCCGCAACCGAGCCATCGCGTCGCCGCCCTCGCCCTCGACGCGCTCGATCACCTCGTCGACGCTAGCCCGCTCCCACGTGTCGAGCATCTCCTCGAGCAGCGCGCGCCGGTCCTCGAAGTGCCAGTAGAAGCCGCCCCGCGTGACGCCCAGCGCCTTCGCCAGCGGCTCGATCCGGACGGCGTCCGGGCCGCCGGCGGCAAGCGCCCGCAGCCCCTCTTCGATCCACCTGCTGCGCGGCGTGCGGGTCGGGGCGGCCATCGCCTATCTCTCTCACGTCCCGCGCAGAATTGACACCGCCGCAGGTGATGCGTACGGTCCAAACATACACTATTGTATAGATAAGGGCCACAATGCGACTCCCGAACACCGAGCACACCTCCCGGCCGTGGCGGATCCACGAGCTCACCCGCGACTTCCGGCTCGAGGACGTGTGGGCATTGCCGACGCCAGGCGGCCCGGACGACCTCCCTCGGCTGGTGCAGCAGATCGCCGCGGGCGACACGTCGACGAACCCCTCCCGCGCCGCCCGCGCGCTCTTCGCGATCCGGTGGAAGGTCGGGGGGCTGCTCGGCTGGGATGACCCGGACGCCGGCCACCGCTCGCAGCGGCCGACGCTCCGCGATCGGTTGCCGATGGACCTGCGCGATGCCCCCGGCCCGGACTTCGAAAAGCTTCCCTTCACCTCGCTCTACCTGCTCCACGACGAGTGGGCGGCGGAGATTGTCAACCGGACCGTTCACGGGGTGATGCACATCGGCTGGGTCCCGGACGGGACCGGCGGCTACCGCGGCCAGATGGCCGTTCTGGTGAAGCCGAACGGGCTGCTCGGGACCGCCTACATGGCCGCGATCATGCCGCTCCGGCACGTGATCGTTTACCCGCCGCTGATGCGAGAGATCGAGCGGGACTGGCGGGCGAGCGCCGGCGAAACTACACCGGCGGACGCTTAGATCGAGATGCGAGGTCAGTCGGGCAACCGCCTGAGCACGGAGCCCTATGCCAGTTCGTTCCTGGCCGCCGGGCGCACCCTCCGCCCCGCGCCCAACGGCGTGATCAGCGCGCTGCCGGCGGACGATGAGGGGGCGCCGTACGACCGCAAGGCGGCGGTCTACGACCGCGTCGTGGGGGCGCGCGCCTACAACCGGGTCGTGTGGGGCACGAGCACCGCCGCCTATCGCGCATTCGCGTCAGAGGCGCTCGCCAGCGGTACGGGCCCGATGCTCGACGCCGGATGTGGGAGCGCCGTGTTCACTGCCGGCGTCTACCGCCGGGCCTCACGGCCTCTGGTGCTCGTCGACCGGTCGGTCGGGATGCTTGCGCGCGCGAGCGGCCGTCTTGACGGGGCGCCGGCGACGCTCGTGCACGCCGACCTGAGCGACCTCCCGTTCGCGGCTGGAAGCTTCACGACCGTCGGCTGCTTCGGGACGCTGCACGTCCTCGAGGACCCGTGGTGTGCGCTCGCCGCACTGTGGCGGCAGGTGGCGCCCGGGGGCCGAATCCTCGCGTCGATGCTCGTCACCGATCGCGCCCTCGGCGGCGCGTACCTGCGGGTCTTGGAACGCGCGGGCGAGGTGGGGCCGCCAAGGAGTCTCGGCGAGCTCACGGCCGCTGCACGGCAGGCGTTCGGGGGTTCGGTCGCGGTCGACCGAACGGGCTCGATGGCGTGGCTGCGAGCGAGGAAATCGGCGGCCTGAGCGACCGGCCCGTCCGTGCCGGCCGACCGGTGCGTCCAAGATCGGTAGCGACTTCAGGTCCCCCTCCGACGCCGTACTGAGAAGCGTCTTGGCAGGTCAGCTGCGTCGTACTCCGCTCGGGAAGGTCGCTCCGGTCACGGCTCGCCACGGAGAGCCGCTTCGATGTCGGCTGTGGCCTTCATGGAGACGACAGCACCGTCGCGGATGGTGTAGACGTCGGCGACCGTGGCTTCAGCCTTACTCCCGTCCGGGAGAGTTCCGGACACCGCATGCACCACGACGATATGCTCGCCCACCCGATGAGCCGTGGGCGTCGATGTCAGCTCGCGCCATGCCGCCCGTGATGCGTGCAAGTACTCAGTCACCGCGGCCCTGCCGACCCGGCGGCCGCCCATCAAGAACTCCTCGGGCTCGAACCACTCCGTCCACTCCGTGAGCGGAGCGACTGCTTCGATGTCTCCACGGGCGAAGGCGGCGTAGCTCGCTAGCACCAGGTCCGCTTCAGGGTCGGATCCCAGCGGCACAGCGCGATCCCTCATCTCGACAGTCAACCCTTCGACGGCAACGAGCGTGCGTAGCCGGTTCCCAGCCTGACCCACTCCGCGAGCTGATCGTTCGTGCGGACGTCCTCGGGCCCGACGCGCAGCCATCCTCGCATCGGTGCACCGCGCATCTCCGTGAACCGAGCCTTCGTCGTCTTGACGAGCGCGTCCGACTCCGCCGGATCCACCCGGACGAGTAAGCCGCCCTGGCCGCTGGCCGCGACCGCCATGTTGCCTCCGACCGCCGAGCCGGTGGACGCCGTGGTGTCCACGACGGCCCTGCACTGGCTCTCCGCCGAGGAGGTGCCCGGCCTCTACGCCGCGGTCTTTGGGTTGCTGAAGCCGGGAGGTCTGCTGCTCAACGGCGACCACCTGGGCCTGCCTGTGGCGGCTCCGGCGCTCACGCAGCTCGCCCACGCTGTGGGCCACCGTCGCTTGGAGCGCCGACGGGCCCGCCGAACGGAGGCCGAGGACTGGCAGGGGTGGTGGGACGCCGTCCTCTGCGAGCCCGCCTTGGCCGAAGCCGCCACCGAGCGCGAACGCCGCAGCACCCCAGCACCCCAGACGTCACAGCGAGCCCACCTTGGACGACCACGTACAGGCGCTTCGAGCCGCCGGCTTCACCGAGGTCGACAGCCTCTGGCAGATCGGGGACGACCGAGTGCTCGCCGCCCAGAAGTACCACCCCCAGCCGGGTACTCCAATAAGTGAGGAGCGCCGATAATGACGCAACCAGAAGTGCACAGCGAGCTCGGTCGAATCAGCAGGGTGACTCGCGAGGACCTCGTCGTACTCAGCCGCGACGTCCCTCTTGACCTACCGACCCTGCAGGCAGCCTGGCCGGAGTTCGAGTCCAGCCTGGACTCGCTCTACCGGCTTGCCACGTCGAAGCTCGAGCGCGACGTCGACAACCGGCTTGGGCTGGACGAGTCGGTGGTACCGGGTGGGGACTACCTGCGGCTCACCCTGGTCGGCGAGCCGCCGGCGATCTACGGACAGATCGCAGCCGCCTTCGACGCCCTGTTCGAGCACGCGGACCACGACGCGGACCGACCGTTGCTCGAGTTCTACCGCCGCGAGGGGGAGGTCGACTGCCTTGTCCCCGTCAGGTGAGCAGGCCCCCCGCCACCTGACAGCTGCAGGAGGTGGCCGCCCTTCGGGCCGTGGTCAGAGGGTCGGCGGCAGGCCGAATGCCGGAAACAGCGCGGGGCCAAACGTCGTGATCTCCGCGATGACGCCCGCCCGAATGCGCAGGACATCGAGCTTGAACGCCCGGTACGCCGAGTCGCCCGGCCGCCGCAGGTAGCTGGCGGCCGTCGGCATCCGGTTGCCCGACGTCGGGACCAGCCGCCAGTCGCCGTCTCTGTCCTCTCCGAAGGCACGCTCCAGCAGCGACGCGATGGCCTCGAGTCCCGCGAAGACGTACGGGTTCGGCGGCATCGTGACCCGGATGTCCTGCGCGGCGATCGCAACGGCCGCCGCTGCGTCGCACCGTTCGTGCGCGTCGATGAACCGCTCCAGCAGCGCCCTTTCCTCGTCGCTCAGCTCCCCAGCGGACCACTCCGCGCGCTGCGCCGGCAGGTGCTCCTGCATAGTGGTACGAGCCCTCTGGAGGGCACTGTTCGCCGCGGCGACGCTCGTCTCGAGCAGGGCCGCCGCTTCGCTGGCCGGCCAGCCGAGCACATCGCGAAGCACGAATGCCGCCCGCTGCCTCGGTGGCAGGACCTGCATGGCGGCGATGAACGCCAGCTCGATCGTCTCCCGGTCGACAGCGACGGCGTCCGGTTGGTCCGCGCTCGGCGCAACCTCGTCCAGCAGCCGGTCCGGGTACGGCTGCAGCCACGCCACCTCGGCGAAGGACTCCATCGCCGTCAGCCGACGCGAGCTGCGCCGGAGCATGTCGAGGCAGACGTTCGTCGCGATGCGGTAGAGCCAGGCACGGTAGAGCGAGCTGCCGTCGAAGCTGTCGCGGCCGCGCCACGCCCGCAGGAAGGTCTCCTGTACGGCGTCCTCCGCCTCGTCGAAGGAGGCGAGCATCCGGTAGCAGTGGACGTGCAGCTCTCGCCGGTGGCGCTCCGCGAGCGTCGCGAACGCGGGCTCCCCACCCGCGTTCGCGACGGCGACGATCTCCTCGGGGGTCGTCCCGATCATGCCTGCGACGCCGTACGCCGGACCTCCTGGACCAGCCAGGTGTTGCCGTCCGGGTCGCTGAAAGGCAGGAACGAGTTGTAGTCGCGGCGCTCGGGATCGGGCCCGGGTGCCTGGCCACCCTCTCCCATGTGGAACATCTCGCCGACGTTCAACCCCCGTTCGACCAGCTCGGCACGCGCTGCGTCGACGTCGGGGACGACCAGGTGCAGGCCCTCGGCCGAGCCGGGCGCCGCCTTCGTGAGCCCGGTTCCGAAACCGATCGAGCACGCCGAGCCCGGCGGCGTCAGCTGTACGACCCGCATCCCGTCGCCGACCGAGGTGTCGATGAGCAGGTCGAAGCCGAGCTTCTCGAGGTAGAAGGCCTTGGCGCGGTCCACGTCCGAGACGGGGATCAGTACGAGTTCGAGCTTGTAATCCAAGGTCCAGCCTCCTGGGTTGGAGCGGTCGGTCACCGCCCTCCTAAGGGATGAAACGTCGGCTCCCACGGAAACTCATCGGTGGTCCGATGAGGAAGCCCGGTGACGGGGTCGCCCCGCCTACACGATCAACGCCTCACCGGGTGACAGGCGGTCGCGGTCGTGCGGTGCGTCCCAGTCGATCGCCGGACCCTTCGGGACGATGCGGGTCGGGTTGATCTGCTCGTGAGTGCCGTAGTAGTGCCGCTTGATGTGGTCGAAGTCGGTCGTCTCCCGGAATGCCGGCCGTGAGTAGAGGTCCCTGGCGTAGCCCCAGAGGTTGGGGTAGTCGACCAGCCGGCGCAGGTTGCACTTGAAATGGGAGTAGTAGACGGCGTCGAAGCGAGCCAGCGTGGTGTAGAGCCGGACGTCGGCCTCTGTCGGCGCGTCCCCGATCAGAAAGCGCTGTCCGGACAGTCGCTCCTCCATCTCGTCCAGAGCGGCGAAGAGCGCGTCGAAGGCCTTCTCGTACGCCGCCTGTGTCGTAGCGAAGCCGGCCGAGTAGACGCCGTTGTTGACGTCCCGGTACACCCGCTCACTGACCGCGTCGATCTCCGCCCGCAGCTCGACCGGGTACAGATCGGGCGCGTCGGCCGAGTGGTACGCCGTCCACTCCGTCTCGAGGTCGAGGGTGATCCGCGGGTAGTCGTTGGTGACCAGCCGCTCAGTGCGCGTGTCCCAGAGCGTGGGCACGGTGCAGCGACCGGCGAAGGACGGGTCGGTGCGCTGGTAGAGGTCGCACAGGTAGCCCACGCCGGTTACCGGGTCCAGGTCGCCCGGGCTGAGAGTGAAACGCCACCCCCGCTCGTCCCGGATCGGGTCGACGACCGTGACACCGATCGCGTCGGTCAGGCCCAGCAGGTGCCGCACGATGAGAGATCGTTGCGCCCAGGGGCAGGCCAGCGACACATAGAGCTGGTATCGGCCCGGCTCGGCCAGGAAGCCACTCGAGCCGTCGGCGGTGATGCGGTCGGTGAAGCGGTTGCCCTGGCGGACGAAGCTGCCGTCGCGGGCGGCCTCGGGCTGGAACTGCGCGGTCAGCGCCATGCCAACTCCCTACGTGGTCGCCGAGCGGCAGCTGGTGGAACCGCGGCGTGACCGGGTACGGACCAGCATGCGACCTCTGGTGTCGACGGTTCTCGCCGCCCTGCTGGCGGCCGGCTGCGGCGGCGCATCGACCGTCGACCAGCCGGTCACCGACCAGTCCACCGGCACCGGAACGGGGAGCTCGATGACCCAGCCGCTGGAGATCCGCCGTACCGGCGGGATCGCCGGGTTCGACGATCGGCTGACGGTCGCGCCCGACGGTTCCGCCGCGCTGGTGACCCGCGGGTTGGCGCGCCGGTCATGTCAGCTGCCTGCCCCTCTCCTGGAGCGCGCCGGGGCGATCCCCTGGGGCACCCTGCCGAATGCACCGGAACCGACCGAACGCAGTGACGCCATGCGGTTCGTGGTCACGGCTGGTGAGCGGACGGCGACGCTCGATGCCGACGTCCCGCCGCCCGGGCAGGAGCACGCCGTCGAGACCGCGGCCGCGCTCTTCGCCGCCGTCGAGAGCTGTCCGCCGGCGCCCTGACCCTCGCTCTCGCGCCCGGCGCTGGCGAAATCGGTCCACCCGAGTGGACGTAGTGAACTTCTACCTGAGAGGGGAAGAACACACATCGCGTCGCCAAGAAGGCCGACGTGACGATGGACGTCCGCGCGCACGGAAAGAACGGGCTCGATCAAGAGCCAGCGCGGTGAAACGCCCATCGGCCCCATAAGGAGAAGAGGTCGACATGACAACAGGCAGCGGTGACAGCGGCGCTCGCAGGGTGGACAGCACCTCGTCGAGCGTCACTCACGACACGGAACCCACCTCGAGCGTCACGCACCACGAGAGCGCTCCGGTCACCCGAGAGGTGCGGCAGGAGCCGCGAGAGGTGCGGCAGGAGACCGTAATTCACGAGCAGGAGCGCCAGCGTCCCGTCAACGTGCCCGAGCGCCCGGTGAACGTATCGGTGCCCCCGGAGCGAAGAGACCAGGTTCGCTGGGGTCCCGTGTGGGCCGGCCTGGTCGTGGCGCTGTCCACGTTCCTGCTGCTCGAACTTCTGTCCTTCGGCCTCCGCTGGCTGACGGTCGGAGCGGACAACGGCAACACGAGAGGCTGGGTCAGCGGCCTGCTCGGGCTGATCGCGTTCTTCCTCGGCGGGCTGGTCGCCGGTGCCACCGCCATGTGGAAGCACCCGGGGACGGGCCTGTTGCACGGCATCATGGTGTGGGCGCTCGGCGTGGTCTCGATCGTCCTGATCGCGACGCTGGGCGGTGGAGCGCTGTTCGGCTCCGTTGCCGACACCCTCGGGCAGGTGTCCAACCTCAACCGGCCCGACCTTTCGAACGTGGATGCGGGACGGGCCCTCGACACGGCTCGTAGCGCCGCCCGCTGGGGCACCCTGGGCCTCCTGCTCTCCCTCGCCGCCGCCGCGCTGGGCGGGCTAACCGGAGCGAAGATGTGGCCCCGCAACAAGGACGCGGACCGCAGCGAGCAGCGGGTCTGACCGCCGCTGCGCCACGCGCTCGGCCAAGCGTGGCGTGAGACAAGAGGACCTCCGGTGAGTGCGACAACCTCGCACCTCACCGGAGGTCCTCTTCACGTCTTGGGTCATCCGCCGCGCACGGCGGCCCGGCCTCCCCCTACGGGAGCGGGATGCTCGACAGCGTGAACGGCGGCTCGCCGGGACCGTTGAACTGCGAGTTGACGACGAGCAGCCGGTCTCCCGCGACCGCCGCCGTGGTCGGGGTCTGGAAGTCCCGGTCGCCGGTGACCGACACCACCCGCCCGCCGCCGTACGACGCCGACAGCCGGACCTCTGCGATCTTCTCGACCGAGTTGCGGACGACGTAGAGCACCCGCGACTCGAGCAGCACCAGCCCGTCGTTGCCGGTCAGCCGCGCGCCGCCGAGGTCCACCGAGGTGACCAGCTTGTCCTGCAGCCGAACCCGGTAGAGCTTGCCGGTGTTGGACTGGCCCACGATGACGAACCGGCCATCTGAGGTCGCGACGATCCCGTTGACGTTGAAGCCGGGCTGGTAGTTCAGCGGCGTACGGGCGAAGGTCCGGAAGACCGGCAGCCGCTGCCGGCCAGCGACCGTGTGCGCCAGCTGGGCCGCCGGTATGCGGTAGAGCACCGGCCGGAAGGAGTCGGTCACGTAGGCGTCGCCGTTGGGCGCGATCGCCACGTCGTTCACGAAGGTCCGGTCGTCCTTGGACGCGTTGTTGGTGAACTGCGCGACCCGCTCCCCGGTCCGCCGGTTGTAGACCGAGACGAGTCCGGTGTCGCCGCCGGCGACCACCAGGCGGGACGCCGTCGCCTTGATGCCGACGGCGACCGTCCGGCCGTTCTGCCCGGCCGGCAGGAACACCTCGGCCCGCCGGTCCCGCAGGTCACCGCGGTAGACGGCACCACCGTTGGTGCTCGTCGCGTAGTAAAAGCCACCCAGGACCGCCACGCCCTCGGGAAAGACGGCCCGGCCCGGCAGCACATAGGTCCGCAGCGTGTCCGGCGCCGCGATCGCGGCCTCCGGTACGCCGACCAGGACGGTGGACCCAGCCACGAGGGCCACGACGGCGCGACGTAGGAACATGCGTTCTCCCTCTATCCGGGGAACCGCGAGACGGCTCGTTGCCTCCGCAGTCGATTCTCCGTGGGACGGCTAGAGCTGTAAAGGGTCGCTTCGGTCCTTCAGGAGGCGGCGACCACGCGGATGTCCGCCGCCGTCTTCTCGCTGCCGAAGGTGAACCCGGCGCTCTCGTAGGCCGCGAGCGTCGCCCGCAGGGCCAGATCCTTGGTGTAGTGCACAAGGAAGTGCTGGTGGGCGTTGACGCGCAGGCGATCGTAGAGGTCTGGATCCGACATCAGCCGCTGCAGTGCGTCGGCGAGGGCGACCGGGTCCCGCTGCGGCACGACCAGCCCGGTGCGCTCGGAGAGCACTATCTCACGGGCGCCGACGGTGTCACAGGTGACGCTGGCCCGACCACTGGCCGCGGCCTCGATCAGCGCCGTAGGGGTGCCCTCGGGGTAGCGCGTCGGCAGACACACGATGTCAGCCTCCGCGTAGACCTCGGCCATGCTCAGCCGATAGCCGATGAACCGGATGTAGGGGTTCTCCCGCTCCGCCTGCTCGATCTCGGCCTGCGAGATGCTGATCCAGGGGTAGGGCTCGACCGCTCCGGTGAAGCGCATCTCGTGCACGACCCCCCGGTCGCGCAGGATGCGGGACGCCTCGATGGCCTCACGGACACCCTTGTCCACGATGAGCCGGCCCGGGACCACCACGACCGGATGTCGGTTGCCAGGATGCTCCGCCCGATAGGGGAAGGCCCGCGGGTCCACGCCGCAGCCGGGAGTGACGAAGCAGGTGTCCGGGTCGACGCCGAGCCTTTCGGCCAGGAACTGCTTGTCCTCGGCGTTGTGGTTGAGGCAACGGCTGTTGCGCCCGGTCAGCAGGTAGCGGTAGACGGCCAGCAGCAGCGTGCGCAGCAGGCGGAAGCGCCGGCCCCGGCTGCCGAGCACCGGACCGAGCCCGGTGACCATGAACAGGCACCGCCGGTTGAGCAGGCGCAGCGGCAGGCCGCAGGCGACGATGACCGGCATGCTCCACAGCTGGAACATCGCATCCGGATGCCGGCGGCCGAGTCGGAGGCCCAGCGCGAGCATCCGTGCCACCTTCCACGGCATCCGCTTGCCGTCTCGGCAGTACGGGAGGTGTTTGACCTGCACCGACGGCGGCAGCCGCCTGCGGTACTCCTCGGTTACCCGGGGGCTGTCGGTACTGAGCTCGATGGTCTCCACGGGGGGGCTGGCGTAGACGGTCACCGTGAAACCGTCTCGATCCAGATAGCGGATCACATGTCACTGAACTGCTACGAGGACCGGGGTCTCGAGCGCCTCGTGGACTTCGGCCACACGTTCAGCGGCCACCTCGAGGAGCTTTCCGACTACCGGCTCCGGCACGGCGAGGCGGTGGCCGTCGACATCGCGGTCACCTGCGCTCTCGGCGTCGAGCTCGGCCTGTTGCCCGCAGGGGACCTCGCGGCGGTGCTGTCGGTGCTCTCGGACCTGGGCCTGCCGGCGCACTCGCCGCTGTGTACGCCGGCGCACCTCGTCGATGCGATGCGGTCCACCGCCGCTCACCGGGACGGCAACCTCAACCTCGTCGTACCCACCGGCATCGGTGCGGCGACCTTCGTCCGGCACATCGACGACGTTCCGCTGGCCGCGTTGGCGGCCGCCCTGCGCAGGCTGTCGACGCCGGCGGGCCGGTGGCGACTCCCGGCAGCGGCGGGCACGTCGCGTTCCGCAGCCGGTCACCCTACGGCGACCTCCACCACGACGAGTCGCAGCGGCGCCGAACCGGTGTTGTCGAGGCCGTGGGTGCGGCCGGGGCGGTTGACGACCACGTCTCCGGCGCCGACTCCGAAGGTCTCGCCGTCGACCTGCATGGTGCCGCGCCCTTCGACGATCACGTAGATCTCCTCGTTGTCGCGGTCGTGCGTGTGGAGCCCGATGCTGTCGCCCGGAGGCACTACGACGAGGTCGACGAAGGTGGCGCCGGCGTACGGCGGTCGCTGGAGCACCGAGGCCCCGCTCCCCGGAAGCTGGCCGGCGTGGTGCCGATCAGGTCACACGTGTGCCGGCCCGGCCCCTGGACTACGGGACCGGGCCGGACCATCAGCCGGCGAACGGTTACGCGGTCGTCAGCGAGAAGTCGTCGGTGAGGAAGCTCGTCGCCAGCGACGAGTCCTCCACCCCGGTGAGCTTGATCGTGACGGTCTTGCCGACGTACGACGAGAGGTTGACCGAGCGCTGCGTGTAGGTCTTCGCGCTCAGGTTCGAGTACGTCGCCAGCGTCGTCGTGGTCGTCCCAGAGATCACCTGCACCTTGAGCGTGTCGTACGACGACGTGGTCGTCGTCTCGCTCGTCGACACCCGCAGCCAGAACGACAGGGTCGCGCTGGTGGCCGACGGGATGGTCACCGATTGGGACAGCGTGTCGGTGTGCGCTGAGCCGTATCCGTCCAGCCACGCCAGCCAGGAGCCCGCGTGCGCCCGGGTGGAGTCCTGGCTGATGACCCCGGAGGTCTGCGACCACGCGGTGGCGCCGCTCTCGAAGCCGGGGTTCTGCAGCAGGTTGCCGCCGGTCGGTGGCGGCGGTGGTGGCGGAGTGGTGCCGCAGGTGGCGCCGGTGACCGAGACCCCGCTGAAGGCCTGCTCGACACCGGCGCACTGGGTGCTGCTCGCGCCGTACAGGTCCTTGGCGGCACTGACGGCGGCCGAGCGGGCGCCGGCGTAGTTGGTGCTCGAGGTCATGTAGACCGACAGGGCGCGGTACCAGATCTTGGCTGCGGCGTCCCGGCCGATGCCGGTGACGGTGCCGCCGTTGCAGGTCGAGCTGTTGTAGGAGACGCCGTTGATCGTCTTGGCGCCACTGCCCTCGGCGAGCAGGTAGAAGACGTGGTTGCCCGGCCCCGAGGAATAGTGCACGTCGAGCGAGCCGATGCCGGAGTACCAGCAGTCCTTGGACGCCCCGTCGCGGCTGGGCCGGTCCATGTAGCGCAGCGGCGTGCCGTTGCCGTTGATGTTGACCTTCTCGCCGATGAGGTAGTCACCCGCGTCGGCGGAGTTGGCGGCGTAGAACTCGACCGAAGTGCCGAAGATGTCGCTGGTCGCCTCGTTGAGGCCGCCAGACTCGCCGGAGTAGGAGAGGTTGGCGGTGTTCTCGGTGACGCCGTGGCTCATCTCGTGGCCGGCGATGTCGAGCTCGACCAGCGGCTTGGCGTTCCCGCTGCCGTCGCCGTAGGTCATCTGGGTGCCGTCCCAGAAGGCGTTGGCGTAGTTGTTGCCGTAGTGCACGCGGGAGCGCACCCCGGTGCCGTTGTTGAAGATGCCGTTACGGCCGAGGACGTTCTTGTAGTAGTCGAACGTCTTCTCCGAGCCGTAGTGCGCGTCGACGCCCGCACTCTGGCGGCTGGACTGCGCGCCGTTGCCCCACACGTCGTCGGAGTCGGTGAACAGCGTGCCGGTGCCACTGGTGGCCTGGTTGAGGTCGGTCGTGTTGTTGTTGCCGCGGGTCGGGTCCTTCATCTCGTACAGGCCCGTGGACGCGTTGCGGCTGGTCCCGATGGAAACCTGACCGGAGTAGATGCTGTTGCCGGTGCCGGTCTCCACCTCGTCGTAGGACCGGGCGACCGCGGCACTGGCCGCATCGACGAGGACGTGCAGCCGGCTCGGCGTCTGGTCGGTCCGGATGCCGGCCACGACGACGTCCCAGGCAAGCCGGGGTGCACCCGCCGCAGCGTCCACGACCAGGCGGGCGCTCGTGCCGGTGACCTTGCCGGCCAGGCGCGGCACCGCGGCCTCGGTGGCGCGGGCGGATGAGATCCGCGGGCTGGTCGCCACCTGGAGGGGACGGGCGAGCGTCTGAGAGACCCCGCGTAGCGCGCCGGTCGAATCGAGGTGCACGACCACATCGCCGCCCAGGACCGGCAGGCCGCCGTAGCTGCGGTCGTACCGGACATGGCTGGCGCCGTTGCGGTCGAGCAGGACGCCGCGGCTGCGGAAGGCGTCAGCGGAGCCGGCGCGCAGGGCGGCCGGATACGCCGCGACGGCAGCGCTGTCACGGGCCAGGGCCACGGCGCTGCTGGTAGCCGCCGGTGCTGCCGGAGCCGCGTCGCGGCCCGTCGCCTTGGCGGGGGCGGTGAAACCGGCGAGGAGGACGCCCGCTACGACGAGGGCTCCTCCGGTGGCAGTGCGCTTCATCGAGCTCCTTTGGCTCGCGGGGTGACCGGAGTTCACCGGCACCCGGACGGAGTGAGCGCGGCCCACCGCCAGGCTCACCGCACGGCTGCGGCGCGACGACACGGAGGGGGTTGGGGCGGAAGCGTGCTGCAGTGACGCGCGAACGTCAAGGCGGCGCGGGCAACGGGGCCGGACGACGCCGGAGGTTCAGCGACGCTCGTGCTCGCCGACATCGGGTTCTGGCAGCTCGCCGGTCGGCGAGCTCGCCGATCTCGCCGCCATGGCCGACTGCGTCCGCAGCGGAATCTCCGGCAGGAACAGCAGGAGGGCAACGGCCAGGACGATCACACCGGCGCCGAGGAGGAACACGAGGTCCATGGCGCTGGAGAAGCCAACCTGGAACGGCCGGGCAAGTCGGGGATCAAGGTGAGAGATGAACGACGTGTCGTCGATGGCGCGTCCGCTGATCGAGCCGCCCGCACGGACGGCCGCCAGGACGGGCGCGTTCGCGGGGTTGTTCGTGACATCCGGGTCATGCAGCGCCACCTGGAAGGCCGGGGTGGGAATGGTGGCCCGGAAGGCTTCCTGGATCTTGGCACCGACGGTGCTGAACAGTACGGAGAGAAAGACGGCGGTGCCGAGCGCACCACCCATCTGCCGGAAGAACGTCGCCGACGACGTCGCTACGCCGATATCGCCGGGCGGCATCGCGTTCTGGACGGCCAAGGTGATCGGCTGCATGACGTTACCCAGGCCGAGGCCGAATATCGTCATGAAGATGCCGGCCTGCCAGAACGGCGTGTCGACGCCGACCCGGGAGAGCAGGAGCATGCCGACGACCATGAGGGCGCTGCCGATGACGGGGAAGACCTTGTAGCGGCCGGTCCTGGAGATGAGCTGGCCGGACACGATCGCGCCGATCATGATCCCCGCGGTCAGCGGGATGAGCAGCAGCCCGGACTTCGTCGGCGAGGCCCCCTTGACGATCTGCAGGTAGAGCGGCAGGGAGGCGACGCCGCCGAACAGGCCCATCCCGACGACGATCCCGACCACCGATGTGAGGCCGAAGGTCCGGTCCCGGAAGAAGCGCAGCGGGATAAGTGCGTCGTCACCCATCCGGGCCTCGGCCGCCACGAAGGCCACCAGCCCGGCCACGCCCAGGACATAGCAGAGCAGGGCGCGCCCCGAGGTCCAGCCCCAGGTCCGCCCCTGTTCAGCGATGATCAGCAGTGGCACCAGGCCGACCGTGAGGGCCAGCGCCCCGGGCCAGTCGATGCGGTGGTCGCGGCGCGTGTGCGGGAGGTTGAGGACCTTGTTCACCACCACCAGCGCCATCAGCCCGATCGGGACGTTGACGAGGAACACCCAGCGCCAGCCCGAGATCGCCAGGATGCTCGGCTGACCGGCGAAGAAGCCGCCGACGACCGGCCCGAGGACGCTCGAGGTGCCGAAGACAGCCAGGAAGTAGCCCTGGTAGCGGGCCCGCTCCCGCGGCGCCACGATGTCACCGATGATCGCCAGCGCCATCGAGAAGAGGCCGCCGGCACCCAGGCCCTGCACCGCGCGGAAGCCGGCGAGCATGTACATCGACGTCGAGAACGCGCAGAGCGCCGACCCGACCAAGAAGATCGAGATCGCGGTGAGGAAGAACGGCTTGCGGCCGTAGAGATCCGAGAGCTTCCCGTACAGCGGCGTGGTGATCGTCGACGTGATCAGGTACGCCGTCGTGACCCACGCCTGCACGCTCAAGCCGTGCAGGTCGTCGCCGATCGTTCGGATCGCCGACGCGACGATGGTCTGGTCGAGGGCGGCGAGGAACATCCCCATCATCAGCCCGGCCAGGATCGTGAGGATCTGCCGGTGGTCCAGCTGCCCGCCGACGGGCGCCGGCGGCTCGGCCCGGCCGGCCAGCCGCGCAGCGCCGCTGCTCACGTCGTTGCTCCCCACGTTGTCGGTCCCGGCCGACGTGCCCCCGAGACGAGCGACGTGCGGACATGTGGCCTGCGGCGTACACCGGCCGCGGCTTATGAACCCGAGCCTAGCCCGACCGTGCCGGCGCGCACGCGCAGGCCGTGGCGAGTCGACCGGGCCGGCTTGTTCGGTCCGTCGGGCCGGTTCGGCAGGAGGATCAGGGGTACGGCGCGGGCATCCGAGTGCTTCCCAAGGAGGACCGCATGCCATCAGTCGCGCGCGTAACCGAGCTCAGCGCCAAGTCAGAGACGAGCTTCGAGGACGCCATCCGGGTCGCCGTGGAGCGGGCGTCGCAGTCGCTGCGAAACGTCACCTCCGCCTGGGTCAAGGAGCAGGAGGTCGAGATCAGCAATGGCTCGATCAGCGCGTACAAGGTGAACCTGCTGGTCACCTTCGTCCTCGAGTAGCGGACCGGCAGCGCCACATGGGTCACTGCAGCCACACCGGGTAGGTCCGAGCTCGACCTACTACGTAGCCGAGGGAGAGTCATGGGTCTCAGGGACGAGCCAGAGCCGGGCCGGGACACCGGCGATCTCGAGATCACCCGGAGCGAGGAACAGCTGCAGGTGGGGTTTGACCGGGTGCCCTACCGCAGGATGCGGATCGTCAAGTACGTCACGACCGAGGAGACCACGCGCACGGTCCAGGTCCGCCGCGAGGAGCTGCGCATCGAGCCCGACGACGTAGTGGACTCCCAGCCGATCGAGCGTTGGGCCGCGCGGCTCACGCCGGACGAGCCGCTGGAGATCACGCTCAGCGAGGAGCAGGTCGTTATCGAGACGCGCGTAGTCCCGATCGAGCGCGTGCGCGTGTGGGTCGAGGATGTCTCGGTCGGCGACCAGCTCATCGAGGGGACCCTGCGGCAGGAGCGCATCGACATCGTGGATCCCACCATGACCGCGCAGCGCGACGGGCTGCCCGGAGACGGCCCCGATGACCTCGACCGCGACCGCGGCGACCGGCTCGGCGGCACTGCCGAGGACGACCGGCCCGTCTACTGACCCCGTCCGCATCCGGAGGCACCATGGCGAAGATCGGGTACTTCCTGTCCAGCGAGGAGCACGGGGCCAAGGCGCTGGTGGATCAGGCCGTCAGTGCCGAGCGGGCTGGCTTCGAGGCGCTGTGGATCTCCGACCACTACCACCCGTGGAACGACGAGCAGGGCCAGAGCGCGTTCGTGTGGTCGGTCCTAGGGGCGATCGCCCAGGCCACCGAACGCATCCCGGTCTACACCGCGGTGACCTGCCCGACGGTGCGCATCCACCCCGCCGTAGTCGCCCAGGCGGCCGCCACCGCCGCGGTGCTCCTCGACGGCCGCTTCGGGCTCGGCGTCGGTACCGGCGAGGCGCTCAATGAGCACATCTTCGGGGACGCCTGGCCGGAGACCGACGTACGGCTGGACATGCTCGAGGAGGCGATCGAGCTGATGCGCCGGCTCTGGGAGGGCGCCAGCACCAGCCACCGGGGCAAGCACTACACGGTCGAGAACGCCCGGATCTACACCCTGCCGGACGCTCCACCGCCGATCCTCGTGTCCGGGTTCGGCCCGAAGTCCATCGAGCTCGCCGGGCGGATCGGTGACGGGTACATGTCCACGATGCCGGATGCCGAGATGGTGCAGCAGTTCCGGGCCGCCGGCGGGGGCGACAAGCCGACGCACGCGGGGCTCAAGGTCTGCTGGGGCGAGGACGAGGCTTCCGCGCTGAAGACGGCGTACCGCCTGTGGCCGAACTCGGGGCTGCCCGGCGAGCTCTCCCAGGTGCTGCCGACACCACGGCACTTCGAGCAGGCATCGTCACTGGTCACCGAGGAGATGATCGGTGAGTCGGTCGTCTGCGGACCCGACCTCGAGCGACACGTGGAGGCCGTGCAGCAGTACGTCGATGCCGGCTACGACGAGGTCTACGTGGGCCAGATCGGGCCGGACCAGGACGGCTTCTTCGCCTTCTACGAGCGTGAGGTCCTCCCCCGGCTCCGTTAGCCGGCCAGCTCCACCACCACCGGGGCGTGGTCCGAGGGTCCTTTGCCCTTGCGCGCCTCGCGGTCGACGTAGGCCGCGTGGACGCCGGTCGCCACCGGGGCCGAGGCCAGGACCAGGTCGATCCGCATGCCCATCCGCCGGTGGAAGGCACCCGCCCGGTAGTCCCAGTAGGTGTAGACGGGCTCCGGCACGGGGTGCTGCTCCCGGACCACGTCACGAAGACCCAGGGCGGCGAGGGCGGCGAGCGCCGACCGCTCGTCGGCGCTGACGTGGGTGGAGCCGACGAACAGGCCCGGGTCCCACACGTCGGCGTCGCTGGGGGCGACGTTGAAGTCACCGCACACGACCAGCCGATCTTCCGGTCGGTAGACGGACAAGGCCGCCCGTAGCGACGCCAGCCAGGCCAGCTTGTACGGGTACTGGGGGTCGTCGAGCGCGCGGCCGTTCGGCACGTAGACGGAGTAGACCCGCAGGCCCCCGCAGGTGGCGGCGATGGCGCGCGGCTCGGCCGCGCTTCCACCCGGGTCGGCCGGCAGACCACGGCGGACGTCGGACAGGCCCGTCCGGCTCAGGATCGCCACGCCGTTCCATCGCCCGTCGCCGTGGTGTGCGACCTGATAGCCCAGATCGGTCAGTGCGGCGGTCGGAAAGGCGGCGTCGGTGGTCTTGGTCTCCTGCAGACAGCACACATCAGGTCGGTTCACGGCGAGCCACTCCGTCAGCCGCGGGAGCCGGGCCTTGACCGAGTTGACGTTCCAGGTGGCCAGCCGCACGGCCGAAGCCTGGCACGCGCTGCGACCTAGCGGATGAGCACCTCGCCGCTGTGCGGCGCCAGCGTGACCGCGGTCACCCGACGGCCGTCCAGGGTGGTGTACGCCGCGCCCAGAGCGACCTTGACCGTCGTACCGCCCGGGTTGGCGAGGACCTTCCCCAGCGCGAAGTCGCGGACGTAGGTGCCGTCACCGCGGGCCGCGTAGGCGCCGCTCGGCGAGCCCAGGACGGTGTTCCACCAGGGGTGATAGGCCGCCGGGTCGAGGGTGATGTCGTAGAGGAAGACGAACCTCGACCGGCCGTTGGCACCCATCAGGAACGACGCCAGGGCGAACTTGTGCCAGGCGTCCTTCTGCGCGGAGGTGCCGGTGTTCCAGACCTTGGTGGTCACCACCAGCGACTTCCCGCGGGCGTCGGCATCGGCGAGCATGTTGACCGAGAGCTTCCAGTCGGACAGCGTCGGGTAGGCGCTCAGCTCGGCCCGGCCGGAGCGCAGGAAGCCCTCCGCCATGCCGATGTCGAGACCGTTGAGGAGCTGGCTGCTCGGGAACCCGGCATACCAGTAGCGGGGCCCGTCACCGACGCCGTTGCCGGCAACCGGGCGACCGGTCCCGCTGCGAACCGTGGCGGCCAGCGCGGTCGTGGCGGTCAGCCACTGCTGGCCCGTCCATGCGGCGCCGGTGCGCGGGTTGACCGGCCTGCCGCTCACGTACGTCATATCGGTCACGGGCGTGGTACCGAGCACGTCGAGCCCGCAGCCGTCGTAGCCGGTGGCCGCGATGGCATGCCGGCACAGGGCGACCCGGTCGTCGACCCACCCGGAGTTGGCCGCGTCCATCATGTACTGACCGAACATCGTCGAGGTGACCTTGGCGCCGTTGGTGTCGCGGATGTACCAGGCGTCCGGAAAGGCCGTTCCTTGCGAGGCCTTGGCGAAGGTGCCGTTGACGTACGCGTACAGCTTCAGCGCCGGGTTGGCTGCCCGCATATCCCGGACGTAGGCGTCGTAATCGCCCGGCTTGGCGATGATCACATCGAAGTGCCGGGCGTCGTCGACGGCCTCCGCCCGGGTGGTCACGCCGCCACGCTCCATGTACTTCGGCGCCCACACCTTCAGCACGTTCGTGCTGCCGGAGGCCGCCGATGCGGCACCGACCGAGGAGACGGTGGACAGGGCCAGGGGCAGGCAGAGCGCGACGGCGCCGGCCAGCCAGCGGGAGGTCGTACGACGAGAGGCACGGGAAGCGGTCAAGGGTCGTCCTCAGGTCGGTCGCGGCGCGGGGTGCGCCCGGCAGACACATTCTCACCCGCCGGCTGCGACTTGAGCAGAACCCGATTGGCCCTTTGTAAGGACTTCGCGGAGCGGGACCGGCTACACCAGCGCGACGGAGAAGTCGTAGCCGCCCGCAGCGGCCTTGACGCCGGTCAGCCCGCTTACCTGCACCGGCATGGTCCGGTTGACCTTGGACCCGTCGCCGAGCTGGCCGTTGACGTTGGAGCCCCAGGCGGCCAGCGTCCCGGTGGAGCGCACCGCCAGGCTGTGGTCCCGTCCGGCGCCGACCCGGGCGACGCCGGTGAGCCCGGTCCGCACCGGCGTCTTGCGGTTGGTCAGCGTGCCGTCACCGACCTGGCCGTAGCGGTTGCGACCCCAGGCCCAGACCGCGCCGGCACCGTCGACCGCCAGGCTGTGCTCGGCGCCGGCCGCCACCGACTTCACCGCGGTCGGCCCACTGACCCGGTACGGCGAGAGCTGGTCGGAGATACCGCCGTTGCCGATCTGGCCGTAGCCGTTCTCGCCCCAGGCGTAGAGCCCGGTGGAGCTGATCGCGAGGGTGTGGTCGCGCCCGGCCGCGAGCGCCGTCACGCCGGATACCCCCGGCACCCGGACCGCCCCGCTCTGGGCAGCGGTGTTCCCGGTGCCGAGCTGACCGGCCGCGTTGCTGCCCCAGGCGTAGACGGTCCCCGAGGCTAGCGCCAGCGAGTGGTTGCGCCCAGCCGCGATCGCGGTCACCCCGCCGGGCAGGCCCTGCACGCGAACCGGGACGTTGCGGCTGATCCTCGAACCGTCGCCGAGCTGGCCGGTGTCGTTGCGGCCCCAGGCCCAGACGGTGCCGTCCGTGCCGAGTGCCATCGTCGAGTAGTGGCCGGTGGTGACGTGGACCGCGTTGCTGAGCACCCGGACCGGAACCGTCCGCTTGAGGTTGGTGCCGTCGCCGATCTGGCCGTACTTGTTCCAGCCCCAAGCCCAGACGGTGTGGTCGCTCAGCAGCGCCACCCCGTGCTCGCGGCCGCCATGAACCTCCACCACGGTGCCGGGAAGGCGGACCGTGCCGGGGGTGACATGGGGGTTCGTCGTACCGTCGCCCAGCTGGCCCAAGTTGTTGTCGCCCCAGGCATAGGCGCCGGCAGTCGAGCCGGTGGCCGGGGCCGCTGTCACGCCCATCGACAAGGTACCGGCGATGAACGCGGCAGCGGCCAGACGGTGGGCACGGCGGATCATGACGTCTCCCCGGGGGATGGCTGTGATGAGGACCAGCATGCCGCCGGACGACGCCGCGCAGCAGCGGCCATCCGGCTACTTTCTCGTTGCGTCCTGTTCTGCCGGCCCGCCAGCGGCACCGGGTGCGACTGTCAGTAGCCTGAACCCATGTTCGACCGTCCCGGCGTGCTGCCGCCCCCTGTCGAGACCCTGCTCGACGCCGCCCTCGTCGGTGAGCTGACCGTCGTGAACGCCGCCGGGCGGCCGGTGACCTACCCGCTGATCCCCCTCTACGACGGTCGGCACATCTACCTCACGTCGGCGGTGCTGTTCTCCCGCAAGCTCGAGCACATCAAGGCCAACCCCAAGGTCTGCTTCAGCCTCACCGACCCCGTCGGCGTCCCGGTGCAGCCGTTCTCGCGCGCCACCATCCAGGGCGAGGCACGGGTGCTCGACGAGGATCCGCACACCAGCTGGGAGCGGGTGCTCCCGATGTGGCGGGCCAAGGAGCCGGTGATCGACACGTTCCTCAAGCGCCGGTTCGGGCTGCCACTGTTCTTCGAGCGCGCCACGATCGAGATCACACCGGTCCGGGTGCTGTTCTGGGAAGGCGGCCGCACCGAGACGCCACCGCAGGTCTTCGACCTGGTCAGTGGCGCGGCATGAGCCGGCTCGAGGTCGAGGACGCCGTACGCCGGGCCGCCGGCTATCCGCACGCGATCGTCTCCTACGTCGACGCCGAGGGCTATCCGCTGAGCGTGGCAGGACAATTCGCCACCGACCCCGCAGCGCGGACCGTTGAGGTGGGGCCGCTAGCCGCCGGCACGCTGCCGACCTCCGGGCAGGAGGTCTGCGTCACGTTCAGCCACATCCGGCCGCAGCCGGGCGTGGGCTACGACGAGCGCCGCTACGTCAACCTGTGGGGCATCGCCACGGTCACCGGCGACCGGCTACGGCTCGCCGTCAACCTGGCCACCGGCTGGGACGAGGCCGAGGTGCCCTTCTTCGAGTACGCCGAGCGCAACGTCCCGGCGGGGCGCAGCTACCTCGACGCGATCGGCTCCGAGCCACGGCTCTCCGCTTTCTGGACGTTCTTCCTGGCCACCCGGCTGCCGTTCCTGACCGCGACCATCGTGCCGGTCGGGCTGGGCGGCATGGTGGCCGCGCGGCACTCCGCGTTCGCCTGGGGTCCGTTCCTGCTCGCACTGCTCGGCGGCGTCGCGGTCCATCTGGGCCTCAACATCGTCAACGACCTGGCCGACGACGCCAGCGGCGCCGATGCCGCCAACGTCACGCCGACGCCGTTCAGTGGCGGCTCCCGCGTGATCCAGTACGGACTGGTCAGTCGCCGCCGGATGCTCGAGCTGTGCCTCGGCTTCTATGCCGTCGCGGCAGCGATCGGGATCTACCTCGCCGCCACCCGCACGTGGGCGCTGCTCATCGTCGGCATCATCGGCTTCGTGCTGAGCGTGGAGTACACGGCGCCGCCGCTGAAGTTCGTCCACCGTGGGCTCGGCGAGCCGGTCACCGCGGCCGGGTTCGGGCCGTTGATGGCGGTGGGCACCTACCTGGCCTGCGCCCGGCACTGGAGCTGGGAGGCGTTCTACGTCTCCCTCCCGGTCGGCATGCTGGTCGCGCTGATCCTCTACGTCAACCAGGTGCCGGACCGGATCGCCGACGGCAAGGTGGGCAAGCGGACGCTCATCGTGCGCTGGCCCCGGGACCAGGCCATCGCGGCCTACCGGGCGACCGTGCTGGCGGCGTACCTGCTCATCGCCCTCGGCGTGATCGCGGGGATCACCCCCGCGTGGACACTGTTGGGGCTGCTGTCCGCGCCGCTGGCCCTGCGCACGTTGCGCGGGCTGCAGGAGCACTACGACTCGCCGTACCAGTTGATGCCGGCGATGGCCACCAACATCGCGCTGCACCTGGCCACCGGCGTGCTGCTGCTGCTCGGCTACGCGGCCGACCTGCTCCTCCGCTAGCTGCCCCCGGGTCGACCGGAGCGGGGCAGGCGGACGCGGCGGGCGCCGTCGGAGGGCACCGCCGGGTAGACCTCGGGCCGGCGCCAGCCGCGGCGATCGAAGGCATCCGCCACCGCCGTAGCCACATCCGGGACGGCCCGGGCAGCGACCAGCGCGATCGCGCTGCCGCCGAAGCCCGCACCGGTCATCCGGGCGCCGAGCGCTCCTGCCCGCAGCGCGGCGTCCACCGCGGCGTCCAGCTCCGGACCGGAGACGTCGAAGTCGTCGCGCAGCGAGGCGTGTGAGGCGGTGAGCAGCCGGCCGAGACCCGCCAGCCGGTGCTGTCGCAGCAGTTCGGCCGCCTCGTGGACGCGGGCGTTCTCAGTGACCACGTGCCGGACCCGCTGGGCCGCTCTCGCCCTCCAGTCCGGTCAGTGCCCGGTCCAACTCGCCGAGGGGCAGGTCCCGGAGGGCGGCCAGGCCGAGCTCGCCGGCTGCGCTCTCGCAGGCCGACCGGCGGTCGGCGTACCAGCCCTCGGCCAGGGAGTGCCGCACCCGAGTGTCGATGATCAGCAGTGCCAGACCGGCCCCGGCCGGGTCCAGCGGCAGGTGCTCGTGCGTCAGCGAGCGGGTGTCCAGGAAGAGAGCGTGGCCGGCCCGGCCCAGGACGCAGGCGAGCTGGTCCATGAGGCCGCACGGCATCCCGACGAAGTCGTTTTCTCCCCGCTGGGCGAGCAGCGCCCGTTCCTGCGGCGCCATGCCCAGGTCGTAGAGGTCGTCGAGGACGAGCGCGGTCCCGCACTCGAGGGCGGCGCTGGACGCCAGCCCGGCGCCCGGCGGTAGGTCCCCGGAGAGCACGAGGTCGGCGCCTGGCACCGGGTGGCCGGCCGCCCGCAACGCCCAGACGACCCCGGCGACGTACGCCGCCCAGCCTGTGACCCGGCCGGGCGACAGCTCGGCGATCGCCACGCTGACGGGGTCGTCCTCCTGCAGCGACCAGACGCGGAGCACGCCGTCGTCGCGGCGGGCCGCCGCCAGGAGGAGGTCGCGGTCGATGGCCAGCGGGAGCACGAAGCCGTCGTTGTAGTCGGTGTGCTCACCGATCAGGTTCACCCGGCCGGGCGCCAGCCACACCCCCTCGGGCTCGGCACCGACCCGGTCATGAAAGGCATCGGCCAGCGCCGCCAGCTGGCCGGGGCGGGTCACGTGGTCGGTTGCCCGTGCTCCCGCAGCCAGGTCCAGGCGTCACCGACCATCGACTCGAGCTCCGCCTTGGCCGGTCTCCAGCCGAGCTCCTCGCGGATCTTCGCGCTGGAGGCGACGAGCACCGCCGGGTCACCGGCCCGCCGCGGCGCGTCCTGTGCGGGGATCGGGTGACCGGTCACGCCACGCGCGACCTCGAGCACCTCCCGGACCGAGAAGCCGGAGCCGTTGCCGAGGTTGTAGATGGCGTGCCGGCTCGGCTCGGCCGCGGCCAACGCCAGCAGGTGCGCCGCGCCCAGGTCCTCGACGTGGATGTAGTCGCGGACCGTCGTACCGTCCGGCGTCGGGTAGTCGTTGCCGTAGATCTGGACGGACTCCCGCTCCCCCGCCGCTACCTGCAGCACGATCGGGATGAGGTGGGTCTCCGTCGTGTGCCGCTCGCCGTAGCGGCCGCTCGCCCCGGCGACGTTGAAGTAGCGCAGGCTGACCGCCGCCAGCCCGTGCGCGGCGGACTCGTCGGCGATCATCCGGTCGATGGCCAGCTTGGAGTTGCCGTAGGGGTTCGTCGGGACGGTCGAGGCCGTCTCCTCGACCGGCGTGCGCTCCGGCTCTCCGTAGACGGAGGCCGTCGAGGAGAAGACCAGCCGGCGTACGCCGCCCGCCCGCATCGCCTCCAGCAAGTTGAGGGTGCCGCAGACGTTGTTGCGGTAGTAGAGCTCCGGCCGGGCCACGGACTCGGCGACCAGCGACTTGGCGGCGAAGTGCAGGACGCCGTCGTAGCCCTCGGCCAGCGTGGTCGCGAGGTCTTCGGCGTCGAGCAGGCTGACCCTGGCCAGCTTCGCGCCCTCGGGCACGGCGTCCTCGTGCCCGGTGGACAGGTCGTCGAGCACGGTGACCTCGTGGCCGCTCTGGAGCAGCTGCGCGGCGACCACGCTGCCGATGTAGCCGGCGCCACCGGTGACGAGCAGTCTCATGCTTCCTCCAGCGCTTCGGTCGGGCCGTTGCGGCCGAGCGGCATCTTTTGCATCGGCAGGTAGCGCCGGGCGGCACACAGCTCCCGCCCATAGTGCCGGCTGTCGACCGGGACCACTTCGACCGTCCGGCCAGTGTCGGGCGCGTGCAGCATGGTTCCGTCGCCGGCGTACATCGCGACATGGTGCACCTCGCCGCGACCGTCGTCATGGGCGAAGAAGAGCAGGTCGCCGGGCTCGACGCCGCCCAGCGGCACCGGCCGGCCAGCGCGAGCCTGGTCGTCGGCGTCGCGTGGAATCGCCAGCCCGTGCCGACGGTGGACCGCATGAACCAGACCGGAGCAGTCGAAGCCGTACGCCGAGACGCCGGCCCACAGGTAGGGCAGGCCGAGAAAGGACGAAGCGGTGGCCAGCAGCTCGGCGCCGGTGGCGTGCCCTGAGCGCAACGGCGCCACGTCGGCTTCCGGCAGCCAGCCGGTGCCGCCGCCGGGCCGGGTGACCTCGACCCAGCCGGCGGTCCGGTCGGCCACCGGAAACGCAGTGCCGAAGCTGAGCTCGAGCAGCGGACCGTTGTCGTTCGCATCGGCGTACAGGTGGGTCAGTCGCGCCGTGGCGACCACGCGGTCGGGCGCCGGCGACGGACACCCCGTCAGCTGACGGGTGGGCAGCCAGCCCGGATAGCCACCTCCCTCCGGCCCGTGCGCCTGGCCCGGCACCCGCACCTGCGACCAGTCGCCGGTCTCCCCCAGCAGCTCCACCGGGTCGCCGTAGAGCACCTGCGTCTCGGCTCGCCCGAGCAGGTCCAGCTTGTCCTCGTGTGACATGGCCGCGATCCAGCCGACCGGATCGGCGGGCGTCGCCAGCGCTGGCGCGTCGACCGGTCGTACCTTCTCCGGCGCGGACCAGACCGTGGCCACCGACTCCGCGACTGCCGCCGTAGACGTCACCGCAGCACGGTAGCCCGGGCGGCGTCACTCGGTGCGCAGCGCGGACGGGTGGGTCACCGCCCGTACGGCGGGGAGAGTGGCCGTCGTCGCCAGCGCGACGGCGACCACTGCGGTCGCGGCGATCCCCAGCAGGGACGGCCACGGCACATGGGTCACCGGGTAGCTCGGATCCTGGCCCGCCGCGCCGATGCCGAGGTAGACGGCGGAGGCGAAGCCGGCGCAGCCGGTCGCAACCGCCACACCGAGGACGAGCGGCAGCACCGTCTGCACCAGCACGCTGCGCCGAAGCACACTGAGGGGCGTCCCGGCAGCGACCAGCGCCGCGAAGCTGCGCCGCCGCTCCCGGACCGCGTCGACGCTGGTCAGCGCCAGTGACGCGGCCGCGACCAGCACCGAGACCAGGACGCCGAGCAGAACCAGCCGCGTGTATACGGCGGCGGGTCGCTCGGCGTCGGCGCTCAGTTCCGCCGGAGTGACCACGTCGACGGGCTTGCCCGCCAGCGCGGTGCGGATCCGCTCCACCGTGTCGGCTCGGCCGTCCGTCGCGATGACCGCCGGCGACCCGTCGCCGGCTGCCAACACCCCGGACGGCAGGGCGGACGGCGGCAGCACCAGCTGGCCGGAGACCCCCAGCTGGCTGAGCCCGTCGTCATGCGCCAGCGGCTGTAGGGCGGCCGGCACCCGAATCGCGGGGCCACTCGGCGCTGTGCCGAGTCCTAGCGGCTGCGGCATCAGCAGCGTCCCCGCCGCCGGCCCCGCCGCGGTGGTGTCGAACACGAACCGGTAACCCGGCACCGTGCCGCACCGCGGCAACGGCTCGCGCAGGCTCGCGTTGAGCGCCGCGCAGTCCAGGACCGTGATGGTGACCTCACTGCCGTCGGCGGACGCACGGGGGGCCTTCGCTGAGATCTGGCGCAGCAAGGTGGCGCCGCGCACGCCCGGCACCCCGCGAATCGTCGCCAGAGCACCGACGTCGGCGCCGTTCTGTACGAGCACCGTTCCGGGGCGGACGGCGGCCGCCATCTGGTGGTAGGGGTTGCTGCTGGCAGCCAGCAATGGGAGGAAGGCCATCAGCCAGCCGGTGACGAACACGACCAGGACCGCGCCGGTGACCACTCGGGCGACCGGGGTCGGGTCGAGCTGCAGCCGGCGGGCGGCCAGCTGCCCGGCCACCCCGCCGCCCGCCCGGGCGAGTGCAGCGGCCGACAGCCGCGCCAGCGCCGGCATCCCGACCGCCAGGCCGAGCAGGACGAACGCGGCCCCGCCCAGCAGGAAGGCCACGCCGTACCAGCGTCCGCTGGTCACCGCGGAGGAGCTGAGCCGGGCGAGGGCGAGCAGAACCAGCCCGGCGGCGAGTGGCAGCAGCCGGGCCGCGCCGGCCCGGCGCACCCTCGACTGCCGGGCGACCCCCAGCGGAGTGGTGACGACATGCCGCAGCGCGGTCAGCGCGGTCGCCACCGCGAGTACGGGTGCGCCGAGCAGCACCAGCACCGCCTGCCAGAGAGGTGGGGACAGGTCGGCGGGAAGGACGCCGGCCGGCACCGGCAAGGACGACGCAACCGCCTGCCGCAGAACCAGGAACAGCACCCCGCCCAGCGCCGCTCCGGCCAATGCGGCGACCCCGGCCTCGGTGGCGGCGAGCAGCCGAGCCTGCTCCGGCGTCGCGCCGACGAGGCGCACCGCGGCAAGCCGCTGCTCCCGCGCCGCGGCGGAGAGCCGGGTGGCGGTGGCGATGAACACCAGCACCGGGACGAGCAGCCCGACCATCCCGAGGAGGACGGCGATCCGCACGTCCTGAGCGGGAGTCTGCTGCTGGTAGCCGCCGGGCAGACCGAAGCCGGCCGAGAGCGGGAGGTCCGCGGGCAGGGTGGAGCGCGGAATGCCGACGTAGGCGAGCAGCTCGTGCGGGCCGACCAGACCCGCGGCGCCGATGGTGGCGACCACGCGGCCGGCGTACCGCTCGCGCAGCACCGCGTTGGCGGGGTCACGGAGCAGGGCTGCGAGCGCCGGCGAGACCGCCACCTCACCGGCGGCCGGTGCCCGGCTCAGGCCGGGCGGTGCCGGCGCCCGGCCCACGGTGGCGATCCGGACGGCGATGATCGGCGCGCCGTGGTAGCGGTCGGGCCGCTGCTCGACCAGGACGCCCTCACGGGCGCCGCTCGTGGTCTCGCCAGGAGTCAGCCCGTAGGGGTTCCGGTCCGCTAGCCGGTCGCTCCGCGCCTGGTACGCCGGGAGCACGCCGAGGCCGCCGAGCAGCAGCGCCACCCCCAGGCCGACACCCGTGGCCATCAGCAGCAGCCGACCAGGGCCACCGGCGACCGCCAGCCGGACGCCGAGCCCTAGCGTTGCGAGCCGCGTCACGCCAGCGCGCCGTCGTACGCGGCGACCCTGCCGTCGCGCAGCACGATCTCGCGGTCGGCGTACGCGGCCACCCGCGGCGCGTGGGTCACCAGCAGCACGGTCGCACCCTGGTCGCGAGCCGCCTCGGTGAGCAGCGTCATGACGTTCTCGCCGTTGAGCGAGTCGAGCGCGCCGGTGGGCTCGTCGGCGAAGACCACCCGCGGGCCGGTGACCAGGGCGCGTGCGACGGCGACCCGCTGCCCCTGGCCGCCGGAGATCTCGCCCGGCCGGTGGTCCGCGACGTCGTCGACCTCCAGCCGCCCCAGCCACGATCGCGCCTGGTCCTCGGCCGGTCGCCGGCGTACCCCCCCGAGCCGCAGTGGCAGGGCGACGTTCTCCAGCGCGGTCAGCTCCGGCACCAGCTGGCCGAACTGGAACACGAAGCCGAAGTCGTCCCGTCGGAGCCGGCTCCGAACGGCGTCCGGCAGCACGTCGAGACGCGAACCGCGGTAGTGCACCTCCCCCGCGCCCGGGACGAGGATCCCGGCGAGGCAGTGCAGCAGCGTGGACTTGCCGGAGCCGCTGGGACCGAGCAGCGCGAGGATCTCGCCGGGACGCACGTCGACGGAGGCGCCGACGAGCGCGGCCGTGCGCCCGAAGCGCACGTGCAGGTCCGCGGCATGCAGCAGCGGGGCGCCGGACTCGGTCATGACAGCTCCTTGGACAGGCGCTCGAGGCGCGCACCGGTCAGCTCGATCCACCGGAGGTCGGCGTCGAGGTGGAAGAGGGCGAAGTCCGCGGCGAGGGCGGTGGGGAGGTCGCTGCCGTGCTTCCTCGCGGTCAGCTGCCGCATGACTGCGAGGTGGGCGGCGCGCTGCCGGTCGAGCACCTCGGCGGCCGGCCGGCCCGACAGCATCGAGAGCACGACCTTGCCGTACAGCACGCTCTGCAGGTAGGGCGCCGGCGGTTCCGGCTCGCGAAGCCACCGCTCCAGCTCCGCGACACCGTCGTCGGTGATCGCGTACGCCGTCCGCTCGGGGCCGTCGGCGACCTCGACACCGGCCACCGACACCCGCCGGTCGCGGTGCAGGCGCCCCAGCGTCGAGTAGACCTGACCGACCGCCACGGGTCGGTCCGTCGCGAAGCGCCGGTCGTACTCCCGCTTCAGGTCGTAGCCGTGCCGCGGCCGCTCCTCGAGCAGTCCTAGCAGGACGTGCGGAACCGACACGAATTCCACTATTCACCGAGTGACTAGTGGGGGGCAAGCACTTTCTCGGAGTTGACGGCCGCTACCGCGAGGTTGCCGTGTGTTCGCTCGGCGTGTCGGACACGCAAACCTCGCCATAGCGGGCCCGGCGATGAAGAGCCATCACTTAGGAGGCGGCAACGTGGCGGTCGGCGTACACCGTCGCGGAGATCTCCCGGATGAGCCCTCGGGACTCGTCGTTGCTCATCCCGCTGGTGCAGACGGCCAGCGCGTACGGCGGCGCGTCCAGGGGCCAGACCAGCGCCGCGTCGTGCAGGGAGTCGGCGACCCAGCCGTTCTTGCTCGCCGTCCGGACCCCGGCCGGGAGCGCAGCGGGGATCTCGTCGCGGTGCCGCTGACGGCCGAGGATGGCCAGCATGCCCTCGCAGGCACCCGGGCTGGCCGCCCGGTGGACAGCGATGGCGCCGAGCAGCCGGGCCAGGTCCGCGGCGCTGACCAGGTTGGTGCGTCCGCCGCGCTCCGCCGCCCGGTCCCCGATGGGACGGGTGACCAGCGCGTCCGTGGCCCCGAGCTCGGCCAGCGTCGCGGCCAGCGAGCCGAGGTCGACCAGGGGGAACAGCAGGTTGGTCGCCTCGTTGCTGGACTCGGTGATCATCCGCTCGACCAGCTCCAGCACGGTCAGCACTCCGCCGACCCGAGCCGCCAGCGAATGGTCGACGTCATCCGGCTCCAGGGCGTACGCCGACCCGTCCTGCACCGAGGCGAACGTCGTGGTCACCCGCACCGGCCGGCGCAGGTCCAGCGCGCCCGCGTCCGCGAGCCGGAACAGCTCGATCATCAACGGCAGCTTCATCGTGCTGGCGGCGTAGTAGCGGCGGTGAGCGTCGACCCCCAGCCGCACGCCGCCGGCGAGGTCGAGGCAGCAGACCGAGACCGCCCTCAAGCGTCCTTCACGGCGTGCACGAGGGCAGACAGCGACTCCTTCGCGTCGCCGAAGAGCATCGTCGTACGCGGGTCGAACAGCAGCTCGTTGTCGATACCGGCGAAGCCCGGCCGCATGCTGCGCTTGAGGAACACCACGTGGCGGGCGGCGTCGACGTCGAGGATCGGCATGCCGTAGATCGGGCTGCCCGGCGAGCTGCGGGCGGCCGGGTTGACCACGTCGTTCGCGCCTACGACGAGCGCCACGTCGGTGCGCGGGAAGTCGGGGTTGGCCTCGTCCATCTCCTTCAGCGACTCGTACGGCACGTTCGCCTCGGCCAGCAGGACGTTCATGTGCCCCGGCATCCGGCCGGCGACGGGGTGGATCGCGTAGGTGACCTCCACCCCGCGGGTCTCCAACAGCTCGGCGAGCTCCTGCACGGTGTGCTGCGCCTGGGCCACGGCCAGGCCGTAGCCGGGCACGATCTGCACGCGCCGCGAGTACGCGAGCAGGACACCGAGGTCCTCCGCCGTACCAGTGCGCACCGACCGGTCGCCGACGGGGCCGGCCGCATCGACGCCGGCCGGCGCGGCGGAGAAGGCACCGAAGAGGATATTGGGCAGCGAGCGCCCCATCGCCGTACTCATCAGCCGGGTGAGCAGGGTGCCCGACGCGCCGACGAGCGTGCCGGCCACGATCAGCAGCACGTTGTCGAGCACGAATCCCGACGCCGCGACCGCCAGCCCGGTGAAGGAGTTGAGCAGCGAGATGACCACGGGGACGTCGGCGCCGCCCACCGGCAGCACGAAGGCGATGCCGAAGACCAGCCCCACCACGGCGAGCGCGACCAGCGCGGGCAGGCTGTGCGCAGCCAGTACGACGGCCGCCAGGGCGACCGCGGCGAGGACGAGCGCGGCGCCGACCAGCCGCTGGCCGCGGTAGAGGACCGGCCGGCCGGTCATCAGCTCCTGCAGCTTGACGAACGTCAGCACGCTGCCGCTGAACGACACCGCGCCCACCGCCGTGCTGAAGACCGCTGCGGCGGTGGCCCCGGCACCCGCGGCCGCGCCGGCCGTGCCGAACTCCACCAGCGACACGAGGGCCGCGGCCGCGCCGCCCACCCCGTTGAAGATCGCCACCATCTGCGGAATGGCGGTCATCTTCACGGTCCGGGCGGCCGGTACGCCGAGCGCCGTGCCGACCGCGATGCCGACGAGGATCAGCGGCACGTGGCCGATACGCCGGTCGAGGAAGGTCATGGCGACGGCGAGCGTCACCCCCGCCGCGCCGAGCGCGTTGCCCAGGCGGGCGGTGCGCGGCGACGAGAGCCCCTTGAGAGCGAGGATGAAGCAGACCGCGGCTACTAGGTAGGCCAGCGCGATGGCGTCGGTGCGGCTCACCCTCCCGGCCCCCGGTCACGCGGCTGCCGGCCCTTGAACATCTCGAGCATCCGGTCGGTGACCACGAACCCCCCCACCACGTTGACGGTGGCCAGGATCACCGCCACCAGCCCCACCGCCTGGCCCAGGCCACTGCGTGCCGTACCGAGCACGATCATGGCGCCGATGAGGATGATCCCGTGGATCGCGTTGGCGCCGGACATCAGCGGGGTGTGCAGCGTGGAGGAGACCTTGGAGATCACCTCGAACCCGACGAAGACCGCCAGCACGAAGATCGTGACCAGAGTGAGCGATCCGGTCACGATCGACCCCGTACGGCGGGGTGCACCACGGCGCCGTCCCGGGTGACGCAGGTGCCGGCCACCACCTCGTCGGCGTAGTTCGGGGCGAGGATGCCGTCGCGCACCATCAGCAGCAGCAGGTTGGCCACGTTGCGGGCGTAGAGCGCGCTGGCATGGGTCGGCATGGAGCTCGCGACGTTGCGCGCGCCGGTCACCATGACGCCGCCAGAGACCACATCCTCCCCCGGCCGTGACAGCTCGCAGTTGCCGCCGCTCTCGGCGGCCAGGTCGATGACGACCGAGCCCGGTCGCATGCTGCGGACCATCGCCTCGGTCACCAGCACCGGGGCCGGCCGGCCGGGGATCAATGCGGTGGTGATGACCACGTCGGAGCCGGCCACGTGCTGCCCGATCAGCTTGCGCTGGTCATTGAGGAACGCCTCGGACTGCTCCCGGGCGTAGCCGCCGGTGCCGTCCTGGACCTCCAGAGCCAGCTCGACGAAGGTCGCCCCCAAGCTCGCCACCTCCTCCTTGGCCGCGGCGCGGACGTCGTAGGCCTCCACCACGGCGCCCAGCCGGCGGGCGGTCGCGATCGCCTGCAGGCCGGCCACGCCGGCGCCGAGCACCAGCACCTTGGCCGGCGGGACCGTGCCGGCGGCGGTCATCGACATCGGGAAGAACTTCGGCAGCCGCTCGGCGGCCATCAGCACCGCCCGGTAGCCGGCCACCATGGACTGCGAGGACAGCGCGTCCATGTTCTGCGCGCGGCTGATCCGTGGCAGCAGCTCCAGCGCGAACGCGGTCACCCCGCGCTCGGCGAGGGCCCGGATCCGGTCCGGATCGCCCACCGGGTTGAGCAGACCGATCAACACCGTGCCGGTCCGCAGCCGGTCGATCTCGCCCTGGGTCGGTGGCGCCACCTTGAGCACCACGTCGGCGGAGCCGAGCAGGCCGGCGCCGTCGGCCTCGATGGCGGCCCCCTTCTCGGCGTACGCCGGGTCGGGGAACGCCGCCCGCTCGCCGGCCCCCGCCTGCACGCAGACGGACAGGCCGGCGGCGGCGAGCCGGCCCACCGTCTCCGGGACGGCGGCCACCCGCCGCTCCCCCTGGGCGACCTCCGTCGGCACGGCAACACGCACGATGAGCGAAACTACCTGCCGGCGCGGGCATCCGTCCGCTGATCACGCCGTGGAGGCCGAAGATGACCAGCGCTACGGAGCAGGTGCCGCCGTCCGGAGAGCAGTACGAGCTGGTCTCCGGCGACCTGCGGGCGACCGTCGTCGAGGTGGGTGGCGCGCTGCGGGAGCTGCACATCGGCGACCGACCGGTGCTCGACGGCTACCCGGTAGACGAGATGTGCGTCGGCGCCAAGGGCCAGTCGTTGCTGCCCTGGCCGAACCGGGTCGACGGCGGCCACTACCGCTTCCAGGGCCAGGACTACCAGCTCACCCTGAGCGAGCCGGCCAGTGGAAACGCGATCCACGGGCTGGTCCGCTGGGTGCCCTGGCGGCGACTGGAGTCCGCGGCGGCGCGGATCGTCATGGCGACGCGTCTGCACCCGCAGCCCGGCTACCCCTGGACCCTCGACTTGGAGATCGCGTACGCCCTCGCCGACGACGGCCTGACGGTCCGCACCAGCGCCGTCAACCGCAGCGACTCCCCCTGCCCCTTCGCCGCCGGAGCCCACCCTTACCTCACCGCCGGTACGCCCACGGTCGACGCCGCCGTGCTGGCGCTGCCGGCTGGCGGCTATCTGCCGACCGATGACCGCGGCATCCCGACCGGCCGAGAGCCGGTGGACGGTACGCCGTACGACTTCCGCACACCGCGGTCGGTCGGCGACACCGGGATCGACTATGCGTTCTCGGACCTGGAGCGCGACGCCGAGGGGCGGGCGACGCTGACGCTGTCCGCACCGGACGGTGGCGGGTCGGTGTCGCTGTGGGCGGATCCGGCGTACCGCTACCTCGAGGTCTTCACCGCCGACACGCTGCCGGCGGGATACCGGCGTACCGGGCTCGGGGTCGAGCCGATGACCGCGCCGCCGAACGCGCTTGTCACCGGGGAGGACCTCGACGTCCTGGAGCCCGGTCAGAGCTGGACCGGCGCGTGGGGGATCACGGCAGGATGAACCGACAACGGTCCTCCGCTTCGAGAAGGGTTACACGTGCCTGAGCCACCATCCACCTCGTCCGCCGTACGCATGACGAAGTACACCCACTCCTGCGTGCGCCTCGAGCGTGGCGGCCGATCGCTGGTCATCGACCCCGGTGTGTGGAGCGAGCCGGCGGCGCTGATGGCCGCCTCGGCGGTGCTGATCACCCACGAGCACGCGGACCACATCGACGCCGATCGGCTGGTCGCGACGCTCGCCGGCGACCCGGCCTGCCGGGTCTTCGCGCCGGCGCCCGTGGCGGAGTCGCTGTCCGACCTCGGGAACCGCTTCGTCGCCGTGGCGCCCGGGGACCGGTTCAGCGCGGCGGGGCTGGACGTGCAGGTGGTCGGTGGCGAGCACGCCGAGACCTACGAGGGCCTGCCGGGTTGCGCCAATGTCGGCTATGTCATCGAGGGCGGCGGCCTCTACCACCCCGGCGACGCGCTGTTCGTGCCAGACGTGGCCGTGGAGACGCTGCTGGTGCCGGCGTGCGCTCCCTGGCTAAAGCTGGCCGAGGCGCTGGACTTCATGCACGCGGTGCGACCGCGGCGGGCTCATCCCATGCACGACGCCATGCTTAGCTCGATCGGCCAGGAGATCATGGACAGGTGGCTCGGGGAGAAGGGCGGCGGCGACTACGCCCGCATGGCCATCGGAGAGTCGGTCACGCTCTGAGGGCGCGGCCGCCGGCCAGTGGGACCTATCCGCCGAACAGGTGCCGGCAGGCATCGAACCCGGTGATGTCAACCGTCGGGAACATGCCGGACGCGAGCCAACGCTCCCGGGTGAGCCGCATGCGGACCATGACGTCGACTCCGTCGCCGTGCGGGTGCAGGGTCTCGCCGTTCGGCAGGTAGCCGACGGCACGAGAGACGCCCAGCGACGCGGCGTTGCCCTGCAGCGCATCGGTCTCCGCGGCCAACGCGCCGAGGTGGTCGAACGCCAGAGCCAGGACGGCTCGGCGCATCGACTTGCCGTAGCCGCAACCGCGGGCCGCCGGCAGCAGGAACGACCACGTCTCCACGGTCTGCCGGCGGGGGAAGTCGCTGCCTTCGAGCGACTGGACGCCGATGACCTCGCCGTCGTACAGGACGGCGAACAGCAGGTCCCACGACTCGACCCGCCAGCTGCCGAGCGCTCGCCAGTAGGTCTGGTGCAAGGCGATCCCCCGAGCCACCGAGACGTCGATGCCGTCGTACGCCGGCAGCGCCGGGTTGAGCTCCACGTCGGCCGGCAGGTGGTCGGCCAGCGGCGCCAGGTCGCCCTCCGTCAAGGGCCGAAGCGTTAGGTCTCCGGCGAGAATGCGCAGGTCGGCCAACGGCCACCAGGTATTGGACGTCCTCACGCCGGCACCACCCGGAGCTCGGTGTGCCGAGCGATGGCCACGAAGTCCTCGAGCCCGGCGACGGGGACCAGCTCGCAGCGGTAGAACAGCCTGATCACTCGGGTGGTGTGCTGGCCGAACGGCCGCAGATCGGTTCGCGCCGCCGACGGCGTACGGCGAACAGCACCGCAGCCAAGCCGACCAGGGCCAGGGCGGGGCCCAGTCGCTTGACCAACGGGCCCCCGGCGGTCGCCAACAGGTCGATCGGGTCGGTCGTCCGACGCCGCTCCGGGGTGCCCGGCGGCCGGTCCGCTGGTGCGCGGATCTCGAGCTCGGGGGCCTGCCCGTGCTCCCCGACCCCCGGTTGCCAGCCCTCCTGCGGTTCGGCCGTCGGGGAGGTGGTCGGCGCGTCCGCCGCCGGCAGCGAAGTGGGCGACTCCGGCGCGGCCAGCTCGTCGGCCAGGCAGCTGGCGAACTGGCCGATCAGCTTGCTGCCGATGTCGGCCATCACCCCGCGGCCAAACTGCGCCGGCTTGCCGGTGATCGCCAGATCGGTCGTCACATCGACCCTGGTGCCGCCGCCTTCAGCAGTGAGGGATGCCTGGACGGTCGCCGCGGCGGTGCCGGTCCCCCGCATCTCCTTGGCCTTGGCCTCGACGGTGGCCCGCAACCCGTCCGCATCCGTTTCGGTGAAGCGCCCGGTGCCGCGGTAGGTCACCGTGATCGGCCCGACCTTGACCTTGACCTTGCCGGCGAACTCGGTCCCGGTAACCGACTCCAGCGTGGCGCCCGGCATGCACGGAGCGACGCGCTCCAGGTCGAGCAGGACCCGCCACGCCTCGGCCGGCGGCACCGGCACGGTGAACGAGTGCTCTAGCTGCATCGCTCCTCCAAGCGCATTCGGTCTTCCTCGGTGTCCAGGTCGTCCGGGAAGCCGGTGTCGTCGCAGGCCACCCGTCGTACCAGATCCGGATGGTCCCGCAGAAAGGGCCGGGCCCCCACATCGCCCACCGCGGTCCGGCTCACCTCTGGCCACGTGCTGCGATCGAGCAGTACGGGGTTGCGCGGCGCCCCACCGTAGGTGGCCACGGCGGCGAGCGCGCCCTCCCGCCATGCCGCCACCAGTCGCCGTACGGCGTTAGGACCCACGAGTGGCTGGTCGACGAGCGCAACCACGGCGGCCGGGACCGAGGGGCCCAGTGCAGCCAGCGCGACCCGCAGCGAGGAGCCCATCCCGGTCACCCAGTCCAGGTTGACCAGGACCTGCGCGCCGTCGAGCTCGGCCACGGCCCGCACCTCATCGGCCGCCGCGCCCAGCACCACCACGACCGGCCCGCAGCCGGCCGAGGACAGCAGGGAATGACCGTGCTCGACAAGGAGCGAGCTGCCGAGCCGGACCAGTGCCTTCGGGCGGCCCAACCGGCTACCGGAGCCGGCCGCCAGCAGCACCCCGGCGACGGTGCCGCGCCGGTCGCTGCCGGACGGGTCGGTCACGCCGATGCCGCCGTTGATGCCGCCGGATCGTGATGGATCCGTCCTTCGGTGCCCGACAGCGGCGAGCCGCTGCCCCCCCACCGGCACTGGACGATCTCAGCCGCGATCGACACCGCGGTCTCTTCCGGCGTCCGCGCGCCCAGGTCCAGTCCGATGGGCGAGCGCAGCCGCGCCAGTTCCGCGTCGGTGAGACCAGCCTGGCGCAGCCTTGTCAACCGGTCCTCATGGGTGCGCCGGCTGCCCATGGCACCGACGTACGCCGCCGGCGTACGCAGCGCGACCTCGAGCAGTGGTACGTCGAACTTCGGGTCGTGGGTCAGGACGCAGATCACGCTTGTCCGGTCGACCGGCGTCCCGGCGAGGTAACGGTGCGGCCACGCCACGACCACCTCGTCGGCCTCCGGGAAACGCTTGCGAGTGGCAAAGACCGGGCGGGCATCGCAGACCGTGACGTGGTACCCGAGCAGCGCGCCCACCCGGGCGACGGCAGCCGCGAAGTCGATCGCGCCGAACACCAGCATTCGCGGCCGGGGGGCGAACGACTCGAGGAAGACGGTCACCTCGTCGACGCGGCGCTCGCCGCGCGGACCGTAGTGCCGCTGCCCGGTCGAGCCCTGGGACAACATGCCCCGCGCGTCGTCGGTGACCGCGGCATCGAGCCCCTCCGTGCCGAGGCTGCCCGTTGCCCGGTCCGCCCAGACGACGAGCTTGGCCCCCAACGATGCCGATCCGCAGATGACGGTCGCCACCGCCACCGGTTCCCCCACCTCGATCGAGGTCAGCGCCGCCCCGAGCCCCGGCACAGCGTGCCTGACAACCGGCTCGACGAACACCGAGATGACTCCGCCGCAGGTCAGGCCGACGGCAAAGGCGTCCTCGTCGCTGATCCCGTAGGTCTGCAAGCTCGGTACGCCGGAGGAGAGCACCTCCTGGGCCAGCTCGAAGACGGCGCCCTCGACGCAGCCACCGGAGACGCTGCCCACGACCTCGCCGTCCGGCCCGACCGCCAAGGTCGCGCCGGGCTGGCGAGGAGCGCTCTTGCTGATGCTGACCACGGTGGCCAACCCCACCGGGGCGCCGAGGTCGTACCACCGGCGCAGCGCCGGCAGGATGTCACGCACGGGGCCTCCGCCGAGCGCCGGCCACGACGGCGGCCAGCTGCTCCAGCGCGGCCAGGCTGTGCCCCTCCACGAACTCGTCAACGTGCGGTAACGCCGCCGCCATCCCCGCCGCCGACGGCGCATAGCCCGGCCGGAACTTTCGCGGGTTGGCCCAGACCACCCGATGTGCCAGCCGGTGCAGCCGGGCCATCGACTCGCCGAGCAGCCTGGCGTCGCCGCGTTCCCACCCGTCGGAGAGCACCACGACCACCGCCCCCCTGGCCAGGCCGCGCTGGCCCCACCGATCCAGGAAGGCCTTGACCAGCTCACCGAGCCGGGTGCCGCCGCTCCAGTCCGGTACGGCTGCGGTCAGTGCCGCCATCGCGGTGTCCGGGTCGCGATGCGAGAGCTCGCGGGTGACGCGGGTCAGCCGGGTGCCGATGGTGAACACCTCCGTGGGTGCGGCGCTGCCGCGGGCCGCGGCGTGGGCGAAGCGCAGCAGCGCGTCGGCGTAGCCGCTCATCGAACCGCTGATGTCGACAAGCAGGACGACCCGGCGGGGCCGGGACGGGTGCGTCCGGCGGGCAAGCCGAGCCGGCTCGCCGCCACGGGCCAGCAGCTGGCGGGTCGTGCGGGCGCGATCGATCGGTCCTCGCGGCGCCGGCCGGTAACGCCGGGACCGGCGCGGCTCCCCGGGGAGCCGGAAGGCGGCCAGCAGCCGGCGTACGGCGTCCCGCTCGGCGGGTCCCAGGGTGGCGAGATCGCGCGAGCGCAGCAGCTCGACGGCGCTCGCCGAGGCGACCACCGCGGCCAGGCCGTCGCCGTCGGCCGGCTCACCCGTCGGCGGCGCCACGCCGGCGAGCCCCGGCACCGGCCGGGCGGCGGCCATGTCGTTGCGACGTCGCCAGGCGACCGGGCGCTCGCCCCCGAAGTAGGCCGCGAAGACTCGCTCGTAGCTGGCCAGGTCGGCCGCGCTGGCGCACAGGCAGAGCCGGCCGGCCCAGTAGACCTGCGCCCGAGAGGTCGCGTCGATGACCTCGAGCGCCTCCACCAGCCGCTGCACCCGGTCGGGCCCGGCCGGCACGCCAGCCGCTCGCAGGGTCCGGGCCAGCCCGACAACCGTGGAGGTGGGGTCGGCCGCAGTGGTGAGCTCTTGGGTCATTGGCATGGCTACCCGCGGACCGCCTCGGCCACCAGGACGCCGATGTCCAGCCGCCGGGCCCGGCTCTGGTCCTCCCGGTACTTGAGCACGGCTCCGAGCGTGGCGGTGGCCAGCTCGGCGGTCAGGGCGTCGGCGCCGAGGGCCACCAGCGCCTCGGTCCAGTCCAGCGTCTCGGCAACCCCGGGAGGCTTGAGCAGGTCCTCGGTCCGTAGCCGCTGCACCACCGCGGTCACCTGCTCCGATAGTGCCCGGGTCGCCGCCGGCAGCCGGAGCCGCACGATCGCGACCTCCCGTTCGAAGTCGGGGTGCTCCAGCCAGTGGTAGAGGCAACGCCGCTTGAGCGCGTCGTGGACCTCCCGGGTCCGGTTGGAGGTGATCACGGCGACCGGCGGCACGGCCGCCCGCAGTGTCCCCAGCTCCGGCACCGAGATGCTGAAGTCCGACAGCACCTCGAGCAGGAAGGCCTCGAACTCGTCGTCGGCCCGGTCGACCTCGTCGACCAGCAGCACGCACGGGCTGGTCTCCAGCGCCGCGAGCAGCGGCCGGGCGATGAGGAACCGCCGGGAGTACAGCTCGGACTCCAACCGCTCCACCGCTGCCTCCCCACCCGCGAGCCCGGCCGACTCGGCCGCCCGCAGGTGCAGCAACTGCCGCGGGAAGTCCCAGTCGTAGAGCGCCTGGGCGGCGTCGATCCCCTCGTAGCACTGCAGTCGGATCAGCGGCGCTTCGAGCAGGGCGGCCAGCGTCTTGGCCAGCTCTGTCTTGCCGACCCCGGCCTCCCCCTCCAGGAACAACGGACGGTGCAGGCGCAGCGCGAGGTAGCAGGCGGTGGCGAGCCCCTCGTCGGTGAGGTAGCCCAGATCGGCCAGCCGAGGCTGCAGGTCCGCGGGCTGGTCGACCCCGGTCGGCAGCAGTCCGCGGGATCTGTCCTGGTTCACGAGCCGCCGTCTACCCAGCCGCGGCAACCGACCCGGCGGCGGTCTCCAGCGCCCGGCGGGTCAGCACCCGGGCGAGGTGGCGGCGGTAGTCGGGCTGGGCGGAGAGGTCGGCGGCCGGGTTGGTGCCCTCCGCGGCGGACTCGGCGGCCGACCGGATGGCGTCGAGGCCGGCTCCGGCGAGGGCGGCCTCCGTCTGGCGGGCTCGGACCGGGGTCGGGCCCATGTTGGTGAGCCCGACCCGCACCTCCCCGACGCTGCCGTTGTCACGCCGTACCGCCGCCGCCACCCCGACGATCGCCCAGGCCTGCGCCACCCGTTGGAACTTCTGGTAGTCATAGCCCCAGCCCGTGAACTTCGGGAACGCGACCTCGACGAGCAGCTCGTCCGGTTGCAGGGCGGTTTCCAAGTAGTCGAGGAAGAACTGCTCGGCCGGGATGCTGCGCCGCCCGGACGCGCCGGCCACCACGAGCTCGGCGTCGAGGGCCAGGGCAACTGCCGGCAGGTCGCCGGCCGGGTCCGCGTGGGCGAGCGAGCCACCGAGCGTCCCGCGGTGCCGGACGGCCGGGTCGGCCACCGTCCCGGTGGCCGCGGCCAGCAGCCCGAGATGCTGGCGGACCAGCGGGTCGCGGAGCACCTCGTAGTGCGTGGTCATCGCCCCGACGACGACCCGGTCACCCTCCTCCCGTACGCCGCGCAGCTCCGCGACCCGGCCGATGTCGACCAGGACCGAGGGGTAGGACAGCCGGAGCCGCAACAACGGCAGCAGACTCTGCCCGCCGGCCAGGACCTTCGCATCCTCGCCGGCGTCGGCGAGCGCGGTGACCGCCCCGTCGAGCGAGTCCGCCCGGACGTAGTCGAAGCGGGCCGGGATCACCGGACCTCTCCTCTCGGGTCGGTGTCGCGAGCAGTCGTGGTGTCTCCGGCCCCACCGGCCGTGGTGGCGGTCGAGGCCCCGCCCCAGGCAACGGTCCCCTCGGCGGCGCGGTGGCCCCCTGTGGAGCCGTCCTGCAGGGCCCGCCAGACGCGCTCCGGCGAGCACGGCATCCGGATGTCGTTGACGCCGAGATGTCGTACGGCGTCGACGATCGCGTTGACCACCGCGGGTGTAGAGGCGATCGTTCCCGCCTCCCCGACGCCCTTGACGCCGAGCGGGTTGGAGGTCGCGGGTGTCTCGGTGCGGTCGACGGTGAAGTCGGGCAGGTCGGCCGCGGAGGGCACCAGGTAGTCGACCATCGTGCCCGTCACGAGGTTGCCCTCGGCGTCGTAGACGGCCTCCTCGAACAGTGCCTGGGCGATGCCCTGTGCCAGGCCGCCGTGCACCTGGCCCTCGACGATCATCGGGTTGATGACCTTGCCTACGTCGTCGACGCAGACGTAGCTGCGAATGGTGGACATCCCGGTCTCGGTGTCGACCTCGACCGCGCACAGGTGGGTGCCGTGCGGGAAGGAGAAGTTCTCGGGGTCGACCACGAAGTCGCTGTTCAGCGTCGGCTCCATGCCGTCCGGGAGGTCGTGTGCCGCGAACACCGCCAGGCTGATGTCCTGGATGGACTTCGCCGCTTCGGGCGAGCCCTTGACCCGGAACGTCCCGCCGTCGAACTCGACGTCGCCCTCGGCTGCCTCCAGCATGTGCGCCGCCACCTTGCGCGCCTTCTCGACCACCTTCTCGGCCGCCTTGTGCACCGCCACCCCGCCCACGACCAGCGAGCGGGAGCCGTAGGTGTCCATCCCCATCGACGCGGAGGCGGTGTCGCCGTGCAGGACGGTGACGTCCTCGAACGGTACGCCGAGCGCGTCGGCGGCGATCTGGCTCCAGCAGGTCACATGGCCCTGCCCGTGTGGCGAGGTGCCGGTGACCACCTCCACCTTGCCGGTGGGCAGCATCCGCACCGAGGCCGCCTCCCAACCGCCGGCGCCGTAGGACAGCGACCCGAGCACGCGGGAGGGGGCCAGGCCGCACATCTCGGTGAAGGTCGAGATGCCGATGCCCAGCTGCACCGGGTCGTTGCGACTGCGGCGCTCCTGCTGCTCGCGGCGTAGCCCGTCGTAGTCGAACATCGTCGTCGCCTTGTCGGTCGCCGCCTCGTAGTTGCCGCTGTCGTAGGTGAGGCCGGCGATCGTGTCGTACGGGAACTCCTCGTGCCGGATCCAGTTGCGGCGGCGCAGCTCCAACGGGTCCATGCCGAGCTCGGCGGCCAGCTCGTCCATCAGGCGCTCGATCGCGAAGGTCGCCTCTGGGCGGCCGGCGCCGCGGTAGGCGTCGGTGGGCGTCTTGTTCGTGAACACCCCTGTGCAGCGAAACCGGTAGGCGTCCATCTTGTAGATGCCCGGGTACATGAATGCCCCGAGAATCGGGATGCCCGGTGTCACCAGCTGCAGATAGGCGCCCATGTCGGCCTTGAGGTCGACCTTGAGCCCGAGTACCCGGCCGTCCCGGGTAGCGGCGACCGCCACGTCCTGGATCTGGTCGCGGCCGTGGATCGTGGCCTGGTAGCCCTCGCTGCGGGACTCCGTCCACTTCACCGGGCGGCCGAGCCGCCGAGCCACCACCAGGGCGAGGACCTCCTCGGCGTAGACGTTGAGCTTGGAGCCGAAACCGCCGCCCACGTCCGGCGCGATGACGCGGATCTTCTGCTCGGGGATGCCGGTGGTCAGCGCGAGCATGATGCGCAGGATGTGCGGGATCTGGGTCGCAGACCAGAGCGTGAACTCCTCGGCCGCCGCGATCGGCGCGACCACGACGGCTCGCGGCTCCATCGCGGTCGGGATCAGCCGCTGCTGGATGTAACGGCGCTCCACGACGACCTCGGCGTCGGCGAAGATCCGGTCGACCTCGCCCGCCTCGAACGGCCAGACAAAACAGCGATTGGTTCCTTTGTCGGAGTGGACCAGCACCTCATCGGTCAGCGCCTTCTCCATGTCGACCACCACCGGCAGCGGCTCGTAGTCGACCTCGATCGCCTCCAGGGCGTCGGCGGCGGCGTACCGGTCGCGAGCCACGACGACCGCGACGGCGTCACCGACGTAGCGGACCTCGTCGGTGGCGAGGGGGTGGTGCTCCGGGCTCACCATCTCCTTGGTCACCGGCCAGGCGCACGGCAGGCTGCCCAGCTCGGCCGCGAGCTCAGCGCCGGCGAAGGCGGCCACCACGCCCGGCATCTCGAGGGCCGGCGCGACGTCGACCCGGGTGATCCGAGCGTGCGCCATCGGGCTGCGCAGCAGCGCCATGTGCAGCAGCCCCGGCAGAGTGATGTTGTCGGTCCAGTTGGTCTGGCCGGTGACGAGCTTGGCGTCCTCCTTGCGCTTGTGCGCCTTGCCGATCGAACGGCTCGGATCTGGGGCGCTCTGCTCGTCGCTCTCCGCGATCTGCTGGGCGACGAGGCCGGCGTCGAGCTGCTCGGTCATTCCTGGCCTCCGCTGCTCTTGTCGCTGCCAGTTGCGCTCATCGACGCGGCGGCGGTGCGGACGGCCCGCACGATGTTCTGGTAGCCGGTGCAGCGGCACAGGTTGCCCTCGAGGCCGTGGCGGATCTCCTCGTCAGAGGGCGTCGGGTTCTCCTGCAGCAGGTCCACGGCCGCCAGGATCATCCCCGGGGTGCAGTATCCGCACTGCAGCGCGTGCTCGGTATGAAAGGCGGTCTGCATGGGGTGCCACTTCCCGTTGGCCAGCCCCGAGATGGTCCTCACCTCCGACCCGTCGGCCTGGACGGCGAGCACCGAGCAGCTCTTCACGCTCAGCCCGTCCATGAGGACGGTGCAGGCGCCGCAGTTGGAGGTGTCGCAGCCGATCGGCGTCCCCACCAGCCCGAGCGAGTCGCGCAGGTAGTGGACCAGCAGCAGCCGGGGTTCGACCTCGTCCTCGTAGTTGGTGCCGTCGACCGTCAACCGGATTCTGGGCATCCACCCTCCTCGGGGCCGGGGGCAGGAGCCGCCGTCGTGGCTGCCCGCGGGTGCTCACCCTAGGCGGACCCCCGCCGGTTGGTAAGACCCCGTGCCAGGTGCCGCTCACGCGCAGAACTCGTTGCCCTCCGGGTCCCGCAGCACGACCCAGTACACGCCGAGGTCCGCCTGCTCACCGACCTCGGTCGCGCCGAGCGAGACCAGCCGGCCCACCTCGTCCTGGACCCGCCGCCGCTGTTCGTCGAGCGGTACGCCGGGCCCGCCGCCGCTCTGCAGGTCGAGGTGCACCCGGTTCTTCGCCGCCTTGGGCTCGGGCACCCGCTGGAAGAAGATCCGCGGGCGTACGCCGTCCGGGTCGATGATCGCCGAAGCGGCTCCCCACTGGTCCCGAGGCACGCCCTGGGACTCCAGCAGCTCCTCCCAGCTGGCGAAGCCGGGCGGCGGCGGCTGCACCTCGTAGCCGAGCGCGGCGGCCCAGAAGGCGGCCAGCCGGGTCGGGTCGGCCGCGTCCATCGTGACCTGGAACGGTCGCGCCATCTCGAGACTCCTCACACCTGGTCGGTGGCCCACGCATCGAGCAGGCCGCGGAAGTGGTCGACGAACCGTTCGTGCTCGTGCGCCGGAAAGGTCGAGATCACCGTAGCGACCAGCAGCCGGTCGGACTCCGCGCTGCCGACGTAGTCCACCATCGCCTCGTCGGCCTCCTTGACGACTGTCTCCGCCACCATCCGGCGGCGGCAGCACCGGCGACCTGGGACGCTCTTCACCGCAAGTGGCAACCTGACCGGTCGGATGCGCGTGCATATGGGTGTGACCGGCGACTCCGACTCCGACGCCGACGGCTTCCGCGACTTCGTTGCGGCCCGGCAGGCATCGCTGCTGCGCAGCGCCTGGCTCCTCACGGGTGACCGGAACCAGGCTGAGGACCTGCTCCAAACGGCCCTAGCGAACGTCTGGCGCCACTGGACCCGCATCAGCCGACACGGCACCCCGGAAGCGTACGTGCGCAAGAGTATGGTCAATGTGCATATTTCCTGGTGGCGCAGAAGGAATCTCGTCGACATCGCGCCGGGCATTCCGATGGCTGACGCGTTGCTCGAAGCGGTCGAGCTGCGTTCGGAACTCATGGCTGCCCTTCGTGGACTCCCGCCGAGGCAACGCGCCGTTATTGTGCTCCGATACTACGAGGATCTGTCTGAGGCAGAAACCGCTGCCGTCCTCGACTGCACCGTTGGAACAGTCAAGAGCCAATGTCACAAGGGTCTGGCGAAGCTCCGGGACCTTTATCTCGAGTCCCAGCCGATGGGAAGTGATCAGACATGAGCCGGTCTCAGCTGGAGCATTGGGTGTCTCGGCAGCTGGAGCTGGCGGTGATCGGAGCTCCGAAGCCGTCCGATGATATGGCGGAGAGGGCCTTCGCGCGCGTACGCCGACACCGAGGACGGGCGGTAGCCCTTTCCGTGGCAGCAGCCGTCGCGCTGGTAATCGGCGGAGTCACGACTTTGGCTGCTCTTCGTTTCAGCCCGGCCGCGCCAACCCCCGTCGTTGGGGCGAGCACGAGGCCAACCAACCCCTCCCCCGCCTTGAGTGAGCCCTGCCCTGTTCTGCGTGGCGGAGCGGAACCAGGCTATAACGGCCTGACAGTAGCGCAGGCGAGGGCGCGTGCCCACGCGCGAGGGCTCGCGGCGTTCCGAATCGTGGGGGTGGATGGCCGCTGCTTCGTGACGACTGCCGACTTGGACTTCAAGCGGTTGAACGTATACGTCGTGAACGGGCGCGTGACGTGGGCTCAGCGCGAATAGAACCCGCCCCCGTCTAGCACCTCGCTCTTCCTCGACTGGTCGGCCACCCAGGCGGCCAGCAGGCCACGGAAGTGGTCGACGAACCGCTCGTGCTCAAGCGCCGGGTACGTCGAGATCACCGTATCGACCAGCAGCCGGTCGAACTCCGGGCTGCGCACGTAGTCCACCATCGCCGCGTCGACGTCGGCGAGATGCTCGGCGCAGAACTCCTCGTAGCGCTCGGTCTCGAAGTACTCGTCGGCGAGGCGCCGGTAAGCCGTCAGCTTGTCGGCGTAGGACAGGTCCTGGTCACCGACGGCGAAGAACCGCCGGGTCTCCGGGTCGATTCGAGCCGCCCGGCCGGTCGCCATGCAGAAGACCGCCCATTTGACCAGGGTCTTGATCGCCCACGGGAAGTAGTAGTGCAGCGAGGTCAGGGCGACGTCGGGGCAGGCGTTGGCGTAGTCGATCGGCACCACCTCCGACCCGCGCACCAGCGTCTCGCAGGAGTTGAACTCCCACTGGAAGAACGCGTTGATGAGCCGAGAGATCGTGACCACCTCGGCCCCGATCTCGGCGCTGAGAAAGGCGTGGTCGACGGCGTACCGGTCGTGCATCGGCAGCTCCGGCCGGAACCGCATCACCATGGTCTCCGCGCCGATCGACAGCGACCGCGCGAAGACGTCGTAGCCCTCGACCGAGGCCTGCAGGTGCATGAGGCGCTCGCCCGACTCGTCGTACGCCGAGTGCAGCTCGGCCGAGTTCTTGACCTGGCTCACTCCGACCCAGGCGCCGCCGTCGTAGGGCTTCATGAACAGCGGGTAGCCGATCCGCTCGGCGACCCCGTCGAGGTCGAACGGCGAGTTGTACTTCGCGGCGGTGTAGGCCCAGCGGGCGTTGTCCAGCGGGTGCTTGTGCGGGACCAGCCACGTGTCCGGCACCTGAAGGCCGAGCCGGATCATCGCGCAGTACGCCGCGTGCTTCTCCATCGACTGAAAGGTGAACGGGTTGTTGAGCAGGTACACGTCGTCCATCAGGGCGGCCTTCTTCAGCCACTCGCGCGGGTGGTAGTACCAGTAGGCCAGCCGGTCGATCACCAGCGACTGCCGCGGCCGCGACCGCAGGTCGAACGGCTCGATCGTCATCCGCTCGGTCGCGAAGCGGTGCGTCGTACCGTCGACGTCGCGAGGCCCGAGCCGGCGGACCATCGCCTCGAACGCGCTCGGCCAGTCCTCCTCGGTGCCTAGCAGCAGGCCGATCAGGTGGGTGGCGGTCGGCATCGGCGCTCCTCCGGTCCGGACCGCTCAGCAGAAGCGGGGCAGGTGGTGGGCGAGCTGAGCCCGCCACGACGGCCAGTCGTGCGGTACGTCGTGTCCCCACAGGTCGAGCTCGTGCGGCACGCCCTTGGCAGCCAGCAGGGCGGCAAAGGCGCGGGTGCCCGCCAGCGACCCGGTGGTGTCCTCCCACATCCCCTGGCCACAGACGAGCAGCAGGAACACCCGCGAGCGCAGCCAGTCGAGGTGGCCCCCGCCGGCGTGCGCCATGTAGTCCATCGGGTTGTTGAAGTACGTAGCGTCACCGCGGTGGCCCCAGCCCGAGCCGGCGATGTCGTAGCCACCCGAGAGGCACAGCGCCTGGGGGACCAGGTCGGCCCGCTTCAGCGCAAGGTTCGCCGCGTGGTAGGCGCCGAGGCTGCAACCGGTGGCGAGGATCCCCGGCGTACCCGCGCAGTCGACGTGGATGAACGGCACCACCACGTCGGTGATCCACGCTTCGTACGCCGCATGCCGGCGGGCCCGCTCCTCCAGCGGCAGCGACCGGTTGGCCCAGCTGCCCTCGTCGTAGGAGTCGACGCAGTAGAGCTTCACCCGGCCGGCGTCGATCAGCCCGGCCACCGTGGCGACCATCCCGTTGCTCTCGTAGTCGTAGCTGCGGCCGGCCTCGGACGGGAACACCAGCACCGGCCGGCCGTAGTGGCCGTAGGCGATCACTTGCCCGGAGCCGCCCAGCGTCGGTGCCGGCAGCTCGACGGCGTCCCGCCTCATCCCCACACCGACCGGGCGAGCTCGGTCAGGCACGGGTCGAAGACGTCCCGCCAGCTCACCCAGTTGTGCGCGTCCGGGTGCACGTGCAGCCGGGCGCCGTAGCCCTGCGCGGCCAGCGCCCGCGCCAGCTGGGTGTTGTTCGCCAGGTTCTCCTCGGCGCAGCCGCAGGTCAGCACGGCCGGTACGGCGTACGGCCGGTCCGGGCCGGCCCGCAGCACTCCGCGTACGAATGCGGTCACCCGTGCGAAGCGCGGGAAGCCCGACTCCATGGCGTCCAGCCGGGGCTGGAAGAAGCTGCCCGACTGTAGGAACAGCCCGCCGAAGCTGTCCGGATAGCGCCGCTGCGCGTGCAGCATGCCCAGCGCGCCCATGCTGGCGCCCATCCCGATCCGACCGCGCCGGCCGACGGGTGTGGGCGCCACCTTCTCCAGTGCCGGCAGCAGCGCGAGGGCCAGCGCGCGGGCGTACGCCGGCGCAGCCGAGTAGTTCTCGTTGCGGTTGCCGGGCGCCAGCAGCGCGGCGCGCATCTCCGGCAGCCGGCCGGCGGCCACCATCGCGTCGAGGAAGTGCAGCAGGCCGGCCAGCTCGGCGTACTCCGGCCCGTCGTGGACGACCAGCAGCGGCAGCGGTACGCCGTCCGGCGCACCGGCGCTCGACCACACCACGGCGCCGATGGGCGCTGGCAGGCCCCGGCTCGGCAGCGCCAGCTCGACCGTCCGGCCGGCCGGCGGATCCGCGTGCAGCCAGTCCGGCGGCGCGTACCCGGGGAACTCGACCACCGACTTGTCCCCGAAGGCGCCGCTCGCCCGCCTTGGGTTGCCGGGGTCGCAGATTCCCGCCGCCCGCCCGTCGGCGTAGCGGAGCTCGAGCCGGTACTCCAGCCGCGCCACCGGTGGCCGGTCCAGCGCCAGCTGCCAGGCGGTGCCGTCCGGCGTACGGGCGAAGCACAGCCGCTCGGCGGGAATCTCGAGGTCCTGCACCAACCGGACGGCCACCAGTGAGGCGGCCGGATCCGGCAGCCGGAACCTCGCGCCGCGGGCGTCGACCTGCGGGGACGCGACGGCGGCGGGGATCATGTTCCCGGCAGCCTAGTTGAGGGCGATGACCGGCGATCCGCCCAGGAGTGGAGAAGGAGCGGCGGCCGCTGGCTAGCGGCGAAGCGGACCGGTCAGGCGTTGCCGAATGAGTACCAGCGGTCCAGCCAGCCGTCGGTCTCCACCAGGTCGCGGTGCTCGGCGAAGACCCGCTGCACCTGCTCCCAGCGTCGGATCGCCATCCGGGCCCACATCGCGAGCAGCGGTGCCGTCAGCCGGCGTACCTCCGCCACGATCTCGAGAAATGCCGCCCGGACCCGCTCGGTCAGCCGCACCAGCAGCTCGCGCACCTGCTCGTCCATGCCTGGCGCCTCCTCAGCACTGTCGGATGCCCCGATTGTCCCACCTGAAGGCCGGGTTAGCGGTGAAACGACCCCAGGGTCCGCCCGCCGCTCACCCCGCTGCCGCAAGGGGAGGCATTGCGACTCCGCCGCCAGAACGCCCGGTTGGGGGCGGGGGGCAACAGTCGAGCGGACAGGTGTCCCAGCCGGTACCGAGTCGGCCGAGTGCCCGCCGCGGCTCGTCGGGCTGCAACCGCTCGCGGACCAGCTCGCGTACCGCAGCGACGAAGTCCGGGTCCGTCCCCACCGTGGCGGCCCGCGCCAGCCGCAGCCCGCACCGGCCGGCTCGCGCCCGGGCCTCCACGTCGAGGTCGTAGATGACCTCCATGTGGTCGGAGACGAAGCCGATCGGCACCGCCACCACATCGGTCACACCGGCCGTCGCGAGGGTCTCGAGGTGGTCCCCGATGTCGGGCTCGAGCCACGGCGTGCTCGGCGACCCGGAGCGGCTGGAGTAGGCCAGCTCCCACGGATGACCACCGCCGACTCCCTCGGCCACCAGCCGGGCCACCTCGGCCAGCTGGGTGACGTAGGCGTTGCCGGCCGGACCGCTGCCCACCGCCATGGCGGTGGGGATGCTGTGCGCCACAAAGGCGAGATGCGCCCGGTCCCGCCCGGCCGCGGGCAGCTCCGACAGGGCCGCCCGGGTCGAGCGGACCATCGCCGAGACGAAGCCCGGATGGTTGTAGTAGTGCCGGAGCTTGTCGATCCGCGGGGCGGACGGTCCGACCGCCGCCCGGGCGGCCGCGATGTCCTCCCGATAGTGCCGGCAGGCGGAGTAGCTGCTGTACGCCGAGGTGACAAGGGCCAGCGCCCGGCGTACGCCGTCCCGGCTCATCGAAGCGACGGTGTCGGTGAGGTAGGGGTGCCAGTTGCGGTTGCCCCAGTACAGCGGCAGGGCCAGCCCGTGCTCGGCGAGATCGGCCTCGACGGTGGCGACCAGCTTGCGGTTCTGCTCGTTGATGGGGCTGACGCCGCCGAAGTGGTGGTAATGGCCGGCGACCTCCGCCAGCCGCTCCTCCGGTACGCCGCGGCCGCGGGTGACGTTGCGCAGGAACGGCAGCACGTCGGCGGGTCCCTCCGGCCCGCCGAAGGAGATCACCAGCAGCGCATCAACGGGCTGCTCAGGCATGCGGTCAGTCTCCCAGCCGCATGCCCGAGCAGCCACCCGAGAGCCGCGGGTCAGCTGCCGAACGCCGCCGCCCAGACCTGGGGTCCGACGATGCCGGAGTCGACATCGAGGCCACGGGCCTTCTCGAACGCGACGCACACCGACGCCGACTGCGGCCCGTACTGCCCGTCGATCGTGAGGTGGTAGCCCAGCTGGGCCATCCGCGCCTGCCAGGCGCGGACATCTGCGCGGGTCTGGTTGATCAGCGCGGTGGTGAAGATCTGGTCGTCGTACGACGAGGACGACGCGACCGGCTGCGCCGTCACGGAAGGCGCCACGTAGGTGGACTGGTGGCTCGGGGCGGGCGAGCCGTAGAGGCCGAGCATGCGCGAGCAGGCCGGCCACTGCCCCCAGCCGCTGCGCGCCAGCAGCCGGGCCGCGGCCTCGTCCTGGGTGGCCGCGGAGGCGCTGGACGGAAGTCCGGAGTAGCCGAGGCTGTACCAGGTGCCGAGAGCAAACTGGTAGGCGCCGTAGTAGCCGTTCCCCGTGTTGATGCTGTAGTTGCCGCCGGACTCGCACTGGCGAAGCCGGGAGAACGCGTCGGAGCCGGCGGCCGAGGCGGGGCCGGCGCCGAGCAGCTCGGCGCCGATCAAGGTGGCGCCGATGACGCCGGCGGCGAGCTTGCGGGTGGTGGCGGTGGGCCGGCGGTGCGAACCGCGGGCACGCAAAACTGCAGGCATGTGAGTTCCTTCCCCACGCCGGCGAGGTCAGCTGTCGGGTTCGGACTGGAAGTAGCCCGGCCGGACGTTGTCCGGCTTCACCCCAGGACGCGCAACTGCCGCGCCCGGAAACCTTGGGTCCCCCGCTCCTGCCCTCGAACGATCGGTCTTCGGCGCGACGGGCAGGATTTGGCGTAGTACGCAACCGGTAGCCCGCCGACGGCAGGCGGCCGTAGCCTAGGCATCGACACCGCGGCGGCGCAAGCTCGCAGTCGGCCCCGGGGGCATCGGCAGAACCGAGCTGGTGCTGAAGTCGTGTCTGACGACCGGTTCCGTCGTTGGACTCGTCGACGTCCTCTCTCCGCAGACCGTAAGGACGGTATGACCCGCACCCCAGTGCTCCGCCGGGCCGGCCTGTACGCCGCCGTGGCCGGCTGCCTGGTGCTGCCCGCCGGTCCCGCGCTGGCCATCGGACCGGCGGAGGACCCGGTCCCGACCATGTCGGCGACGCCCAGCGACCTGCCGACGCCCAGCGACCTGCCCTCGCCGACCGGCCTGCCCTCGCCCAGCGACCTGGCGACGCCGAGCGAGTCCCCTACCGACTTCCCGTCTCCCACGGACTCGCTCACGGACTCGCCGTCGCCGACAGGCAGCCCGACGGACTCGCCGTCGCCGACGGGCAGCCCCACCGACTCGCCGTCACCGACGGACTCGCCGTCGCCGACGGGCAGCCCCACCGACTCGCCGTCACCGACGGACTCGCCGTCGCCGACGGGCAGCCCCACGGACTCGCCGTCGCCGACGGGCAGCCCCACCGACTCGCCGTCCGGGACAGGATCGCCCTCGGCGAGCGACCCGGCGGGCGGATCACCCTCGGCGAGCGACTCTCCCTACCCCGGCTACTCCCCCTCACCCGGCGGGGTCGCGCCCCCGCGTTATCGCGGTGGCGGCCACCTGCCGGCTCCGGACGGATCGAAGACCACTGCCCCCGTCAGCGTCGGCGAGGCCCTGGGCCCGGCGTGGGCCGGCGGCCTGGTCCAGCAGCCGGTGGGCAACGGCGCCCGCGTCGTACCGCCCCGCAGCACGGCGCACAAGACTCGGCCGGCAGTCGCAGCCCAGGTCGTCAAGGCGCTGCCCAAGCTGGCGGAGCGGGCGCTGCGCACACTGCCTGCGGTCGGGCCGGTGAGTCCGGCCGCCCTCAAGCTGCCGCTGTGGGCGATGGTGGTGATGGCGATCGGCCTGATCTGGCTCGCGGCGCTGGTGGGGCATGTGGCTGGTGGGCGTCGGAGCTAGCCCTCAGGCTCCGATCGCGTGCACCCCGCCGTCGACGTGGACGATCTCGCCGGTCGTGGCCGGGAACCACTCGCTGAACAGCGCCACGCACGCGCGCGCCGCCGGCTCGGTGTCTCCGATGTCCCAGCCCAGGGGCGCCCGCTTGTCCCAGAACGACTCGAACTCGGCGAAGCCGGGGATGCTCTTCGCGGCCATCGTGCGCAGCGGACCGGCGGCCACCAGGTTCACCCGTACGCCGCGCGGGCCGAGGTCGCGCGCCAGGTAGCGCGCGGTCGACTCCAGCCCGGCCTTGGCGACCCCCATCCAGTCATAGACCGGCCAGGCCACGGCCGCGTCGAAGTCCAGCCCGACGACCGACGAGCCCGCCGGCATCATCGGCAGCGTGGCCCGGACCAGGGCGGCCAGCGAGTACGTCGAGACCTCCAGCGCGGTCGCGACGTCGCTCCACGGGGCGTCGAGAAAACCGCCGCCCAGGGCGCTCGCCGGCGCGAAGGCGATCGCATGCAGTACGCCGTCGAGGTCGTCCACGTGCTCACCCAACCGGTCCGGTAGCCCGGCGAGGTCCTCCGGGCTGGTCACATCGAGCGTGACCACCGGAGCCGGGTTCGGCAGCCGCTTGGCCACTCGCTGGGTGATTGACAGACCCCGCCCGAACCCGCTGAGCACGACGGTCGCCCCCTCCTGCTGGGCGAGCCGGGCCACCGCGAAGGCGATCGACGCCTCGGTCAGCACGCCGGTCACCAGCAACCGCTTGCCCTCGAGCAGCCCCATCCCCTACCTCCGCCGTACGCCGGGAGAAGTCCGCATCCTGACAGGTCAGTGACCCATGCCGAGACCGCCGTCGACCGGGATCACCGCGCCGGTGATGTACGCCGCCGCGGGACCGGCGAGGAAGGTGACCACCCCGGCCACCTCGTCCGGCGCGGCGTAGCGGCCCAGCGGGATGCCGGTCAGCAGCTCGGCCCGTAGTTCTTCGGGCAGGGCGGCCGTCATGTCGGTCTCGACGAAGCCGGGGGCGACCACGTTGGCGGTGATGCCGCGCGACCCGAGCTCGCGGGCGATCGACCGGGCCAGCCCGACGAGACCCGCCTTGGCGGCGGCGTAGTTGGCCTGGCCGGCCGAACCCGTGAGCCCCACCACGGAGGAAATGAAGATCATGCGACCGGCCCGCGCCCGCAGCATGCCGCCGGCGGCCCGCTTGGCGACCCGGTAGGCCCCGCTGAGGTTGGTGTCGACCACCTCGGCGAAGGCGGCTTCATCCATCCGCAGCAGCAGCGTGTCGCGGGTCATACCGGCGTTGGACACCAGCACCTCGACCTTGCCGTGCTCGGCCTCGACGGCGGTGAACGCCGCGTCCACCTGGGCGGCATCGGTGACGTCACAGCGCACGCCGTACAGCCCGTCCGGCGCCCCGCTGGCCCGGTGGGTGACCGCGACACGGTCCCCCTGGGCGGCGAACGCGCGGGCGACGGCGAGCCCGATGCCCCGGTTGCCGCCCGTCACCAGCACCGACCGGCTCATCGCCACCCCCTCGTCGAGGCGACAACTCTGCCAGCCGAGGCGTCGCCGTATCGTCCCCCCGTGCACCCGGCCCGCCTGGTCAAGGTGAGCAAGTACCTGGCCAGGCATCTCCGGCATTCGCCGGAGCGGATCGGCCTGACCCTCGACGAGGCGGGCTGGGTCGGCGTCGACGAGCTGCTCGCGGCGTGCAACGAACGCGGCTTCCGGCTGACCCGAGCCGAGCTGGACGAGGTGGTACGCCGCAACGACAAGTCGCGCTACGCCTACGACGGGAGCGGCCGGCGAATCCGCGCCAGCCAGGGGCACAGCGTGGTGGTGGACCTGGGCCTGTCGCCGACGGCGCCGCCTCCGGTGTTGTTCCACGGCACCGCCGCGGCCACCGTGCCGACGATCCTGACCGACGGCCTGCGTCCGATGCGGCGGCGCTCGGTGCACCTGTCCCCGGACGTCGCGACCGCCCGCCGGGTCGGCGGCCGCCACGGTTCGCCGGTGGTCCTGACCGTGGATGCCGCCGCCATGGCGCGCGACGGCCACGAGTTCACGGTGAGCGAGAACGGCGTCTGGCTGGTCGACGCCGTACCTCCGGCGTACCTGCGCCGGAAGATCCCCCAGTGAGATCCGGGATGACACTCAGCGGGCCGGGTCCGCCGGCCAGCGGCGTACCAGCTCGGCCACCCGCTCGACCGCCGCCCGCACCGCGTCAGGGCTGCCGCCCGAGGCCCCCGCGGCCAGGCCGACCAGACAGGTGGTCAGCGGCGCCGCGGGGCGGGCGACACCGTGGGCAACCTCCCGGGCGAGGTTGAGCACCAGGTCGCGGTCGGGCTCCGGTACGCCGAGCTCGGCACTCACCTGCCGGACCCACTCCTCGAGGGTGTTCACGCGAGCTCCCTGGCCGCCTGCAGCTCGGCCTCGGTGTCGCAGTCGAGCCAGACCGGCGGCACGCCGGGCTCCGCCGGCCAGGAAAGCCTGGTCACGGCCAGACCGCCCAGCAGCTGTCCTAGCGGCCGGCCGGCCGGCGCCGGCAGCTCGTCCACCGCCGCCTGGAGCGCATCGGTCCGCCAGGCGCTGAGCAGCGGCTGGTCCCGCCCGTCGGCATCGGTGATGAGGACCCCGTCGGCGGTCACCGCGGCGATCAGGCGGCGGACGACCGTGGCGGTGACGAAGGGAAGGTCGGCCGCGAGCAGGACGAGCAGCGGCGCGGTGACCTGGGCCACGCCGGCGGCCAGGCCGGCGACGGGCCCGCCACCCGGCGGCTCCTCGCGCACCCACACCACCGGTCGGGTGACCGGGCGGATCGGCCCCACGACGATCCTCCGACCCGCATCCGGTACGCCCGCCAGCACCCGCTCCAGCAGCGTGACGCCGCCCACCAGCTCGCCCGGTTTGTCCCGGCCCCCCAGCCGCCGGGCCGAGCCGCCGGCCAGCACGACCGCGTCGTACGCCGGTCCGCTCATCCCCCGATGGCCGACATGGGGCGGTCCGGCTGCAGGAAGGCCGGGTCGTCGATGCCGTGGCCGGCGCGCTTGTCGACCACCGCGGCGAGCCAGCGGTCGGCGAGCTCGGTGTCGGTCGCGCCGGCACGCAGCGCGGCGCGCAGGTCGGACTCCTCCCGGGCGAAAAGGCAGTTGCGCACCTGGCCGTCCGCGGTCAGCCGGACCCGGTCGCAGCTGGCGCAGAACGGCCTGGTCACCGAGCCGATGATCCCCACCACGGCCGGCCCGCCGTCGACGAGCCAGGTCTCCGCCGGCGCACTGCCGCGGGACTCGACCGGAGTGAGGGTCCACACCGCGCCGAGGCGCTCGAGGATCTCCTCGGCGGTCATCATCTGCCGCCGGTCCCAGGCGTGCTGAGGATCGAGCGGCATCTGCTCGATGAAGCGCAGCTGGTAGCCCTCGTCCAGGCAGAACCGCAGCAGGTCGACGGCGTCGTCGTCGTTCACCCCGCGCATGAGCACCGCGTTGACCTTCACCGGCACCAGGCCGGCCACCGCGGCGGCCCGCAGGCCGGCCAGCACGTCGGGCAGCCGGTCCCGCCGGGTCAGTGCCGAGTAGCGGGCCCGGTCGACGGTGTCCAGGGAGACGTTGACCCGGTCGAGGCCCGCGTCGCGCAGGGCGCCGGCCACCCGGGCGAGGCCCAGCCCGTTGGTGGTCAGCGACAACGCCGGGCGCGGCCGCAGCCCGGCGAGCCGGCGGACCAGTTCGACGACGCCCGGCCGCACCAGCGGCTCGCCACCGGTGAGGCGTACGTCGGTGACCCCGAGGCCGACCGCCACGCCGACCAGCCGCACCAGCTCGTCGTCGGTCAGCAACTCGGGCTTGGGCAGCCAGGACAGCCCCTCGGCCGGCATGCAGTAGGTGCAGCGCAGGTTGCACCGGTCGGTGAGCGACACTCGAAGATCGGTGGCGATCCGGCCGTACCGGTCTACCAGCATGGCCGCCAGCGTACGCCGGCCGGGTCAGCGCAGCTCCCGTCGTACGGCGTCGACCCGCCGGGTGCGGCCGGCCGCGTCGAGCGCCTCGAGCAGCGGTACGGCGACCCGCCGGGTGGTTCCCAGCGCCTGCCGCGCCTCGCTGAGCGTGAAGGTGGCCGGCAGGGCGGCGAGCCGGCGTACCGCCTCGTCCAGGGCGTCCGGCAGCAGGTAGACGGTGTCGGAGAGCCGCAGCAGCAGGCCCGCTCGGGCGGCCGCCGCGAGCACCGGTGAGGTGAGGCCGAGGGCGGCCAGCTCGGCGGCCTCCGCCGCCGCGAACGGCGCGCCGGCCAGCCGCTCCCGCAGCCGGGCCAGCCCGGCGGTCGCCGCCGGGGGGAAGGCGGGCCTCGCACCGGCGGCCCGGATCCGACCGCCCTCCGCGACGAGTCCGGGGACGGCGCGGGCGAGGGCGTCGAGAAGCCGACGGTCCGGCAGCTGCAGCGCCCGTCGCGCGGCCTCCGCCGGCAGCCCGGACTCGAGCGGGTGGGCGGCCGTGTGCTCCTTGACGACGGCCTCGAGCGCCGTTGCCAGCGCCGCCCATCGCGCCGCCGCCACCAGCCAGTCGCCGACCGCTACCACCCCGGCCGGCGCGGGCGCGTGCAGGGGCAGCAGGCCGGCCGCGGCGAGATCGGCGCGGCGGACCAGCCCACGCCGGAGCACCTCGACGGCCGGGGGCGGAGCGGCGTCGAGGCCGGCCAGCTCGGCGCCGCGTACGCCGGCCGCGCCGCGGCGGCGCAGCGGCGGCGGCGTGACGTCCAGCACTCGCACCCCGGCGGCCACCCGGTGCCGGCCCGGGTCGCGCAGCAGGCCGCGGTCGCCGGGACGCAGCGGCAGCGGCGCGGCCAGCCGCAGCCGGGCAGTGTCGGCGCCCAGCGGGCGGACCCGGACCGCACGCGCCGCCGACCCGAGATGCAGCACCAGCTCCGCCGGCAGGTCGGGCGCCGGCCCGCCGACCAGCCGTACGTCGAGCTCCGCCGACTCCGGCCAGGCGGCCGGCGCGACCAGCGCCGTTCCCCGGCGTACGTCCTCGACCGCGGCGCCGCGCAGGTTGACGGCCACCCGCGACACCGGCCTTACGGAGTCCACCCGCGACCCGGTCACCTGCAGTGCCCGCACCCGCACCGGCCGGTTGCCGGGTACGACGGTCAGCGCGTCGCCCACCCGCAGGGTCCCGGCGCCCAGGGTGCCGGTCACCACCGTCCCGCTGCCGTGGATCGAGAAGGCCCGGTCCACCCAGAGCCGGACATCGGCGCCCGGGTCGGGCGACGGCAGCGTGGCGACGAGCCGGTCCAGCGCCGCACGCAGCTCCGGCAGGCCGGTTCCGGTGGCTGCGCTGACCGCCACCGCCTCGACGGAACCGAGCGAGGTGACGGCCAGCTGCTCCCGGGCCTCGTCGGTCGCGGCGCCCGGATCGGCGAGGTCGCTGCGGGTGATCGCCAGCAGCCCGTGCCGGACGTCGAGCGCGTCGACGGCGGCCAGGTGCTCCGCGGACTGCTGGCGCCACCCCTCGTCGGCGGCGACCACGAACAGCACCGCCGGCACCGGCCCCACCCCGGCCAGCATGTTGGGCACGAAGCGCGCGTGCCCGGGCACGTCGACGAAGGCCAGCCGCTCCCCCGACGGCAGCTCGGTCCAGGCGAACCCGAGGTCGATGGTCATCCCCCGCCGGCGCTCCTCCGTCCAGCGGTCGGGCTCCATCCCGGTCAGCGCCCGGACCAGCGTGGACTTGCCGTGGTCGACGTGGCCGGCGGTGGCGACGACCTGCACGTCGCGGCCTCAGCGGGCGGCAGCGGCCACTGCGAGCACCGCCTCGCAGAGGTCGCCGTCGCGGTCGGCCGGTACGCAGCGCAGGTCCAGCAGGCAGCGACCGCCCTCCACCCGCCCCACCACCGGCGGGGTCCCCGTGCGCAGCGAGGTGGCATAGGACTCCGGCAGGGCGACGGCCGCGCCGGGCAGCTCCAGCCCCGGCGCGCCACCGCCGCCCACCGCGCCGGCGCTGTCCACCGCCTGCGCCGCCACCCCTTCCTTGTCCAGGTCGGCGGCCAGCCCCTCCGCCCGGCGGCGCAACGTCGGCGCGTCGGCGTGCAGGGCGGCGTACGCCGGCGTCGACGGACCGCGCAACGTCGCCTCGAACGCCGCCAGCGTCAGCTTGTCCACTCGTACCGCCCGGGCCAGCGGGTGCCGCCGCAGCCGCTCGACCAGCTCCGCCCGGCCGAGCACCAGCCCGGCCTGCGGACCGCCGAGCAGCTTGTCGCCGCTGGCCGTCACCAGGGCGGCGCCGGCCGAGAGCGCCGAGGCGGCATCGGGCTCCTGCGGCAGCAACGGGTCGGGCGCCAGCAGGCCGGAGCCGATGTCGGCGACCACCGGCACGCCGATCGTCGCCAGCTCGGCGACCGCGACGGCCGCCGTGTAGCCGGTCACCCGGAAGTTCGACGGGTGGACCTTGAGCAGGAAGCCGGTCCGGTCCCCGACCACCCCGGCGTAGTCGTCGAGCGTGGTGCGGTTCGTCGTACCCACCTCGCGGAGCCGGGCGCCGGTGGCGGTGACCAGGTCCGGCAGCCGGAAGCCGTCCCCGATCTCGACCAGCTCGCCGCGGCTGACCACGATCTCCCGGCCGGCCGCGAGCGCGGTGGCGGCCAGCACCAGCGCCGCGGCGCCGTTGTTGACGAGCAGCACGTCCTCGGCGAGCGGTACGGCGGCGCGCAGCGCGGCCAGCGCCCCCCGGCCACGGCTGGCCCGGCGCCCTGTCGGAAGGTCGTACTCGAGGTCGGCGTAGCCCGCCGCGGCGGCCGCCGCGGCCACCGCGGCCGGCGAGAGTGGCGCCCGGCCCAGGTTGGTGTGCAGCACCACCCCGGTGGCGTTGATCACCGGCCGCATGGACCCGGCGCCTCCCGGCAGCGCGGCGACCGCCGCATCCGCCACCTGCTCCGGCGCGAGCTGCCCGGCCCGGACCCGGTCCTGGGCAGCGCCGACGGCGGCCTTGACAGCCGATGGGCCCAGCCGACCCAGCGCCGTGGCCAGCCGGGGGTCGGCCAGCACCGTGTCGGTGCGCGGCACCCGCCGGCGTACGTCGGTCACGACATCGACCCTAAGCCGCCGGCCGCGTACCCCGTCGGCCAGCGGGCAGGACGCCGCCATGAGCGGCGCGGTGGCCGAGGCGCCGGTACGCCGGCCGCTGCTGCTGCAGCGCTGGTCGACCATGACGTTCCTGCACTGGAGCTTCGACCCTGAGGCAGTGCGGCCGCTGGTCCCCGCGGGACTCGGTCTCGACCTCTTCGACGGCGCCGCGTGGGTGAGCATCGCCGCGTTCGAGATGGCCGGCGTCCGGCTGCCCGGGCTGCCGCCGGTACCCCGCCTGTCGCGCTTCCCGGAGACCAACCTGCGCACCTATGTCCGGGCCCCCGACGGCCGGGACGGGGTCTGGTTCCTCTCCCTCGAGGCGGCAAGCCTGCCTCTCGTGCTGGGTGGGCGGGCGGTCCCGGGGGTGCCCTACCACTGGGCCGCGATGTCGATCGAGGGCGGTGCGACCGTGCGCTACCGAAGCCGGCGGCGGCACGGGACCGCCGGCCACGACATCGCCGTGGCACCCGGTCGGGCGTACGCCGAAAGCGAGCCGACCCCGCTCGACCACTACCTCACCGGGCGCTGGCGGGCCTACGGCCGGCAGGCCGGCCGGTTCACCGTCACCAGCGTCGAGCACCCGCACTGGCCACTGCACCGGGCCGCGGTCCACCGGCTGCAGGAGACGCTGACCGCCGCCGCCGGCCTACCGCAACCGCGGCATCCGCCGCTCGTGCACTACTCCCCCGGCGTCGACGTCCGGCTGGCCGCCCCGCGCCTGCTGGGCTGACCCGGAGCGCCGCTCCGTCCGCCGGTCCAGCGCGTCGTAGGTGGCACCGGTGACCAGTGCGTACAGGCCCTTGTGGCCGATGTCGGTGGTGAGCTCCTGCGGGCTCCACTCCCACGGCGGCGGCGCCACGCCGAGCGCCTGGTAGAGCAGCACGTCGCCGGACCACAACCCGGCGAAGTGCGTGCCGGTGGCCGCGGCCGAGCCGGCCACCCGCTGGCCGAGAACCCCGCGCAGCGCGCCCATCGCGATGCCGTGGCCCCAGTGCACCCACGGGTTCAGCGCCCGAACCCGGGTCGAGTCATCCTTGTCGCCACCGAGCAGGGTGACCCCCACCTTGCCGGGCACGGTGCTCGGTGGCCGCCCGGTGATCTTCCCTTCGACCGCCTGGGAGACGGTCATCACCGCCGTACCGACGAGTCCGGCGGTGGCACCGCGTCGCAACGCTGCTCCGGTGCTGCCCATGACTAGCCCTCGACCTTCTGCTGAGTGGCGGCGTAAGCGTACTGCAGGAAGTCGGCCGCGGCGATCGCCGTGAACGTCGACGTGGCCAGCCGGGTGGCCCGCGGCGCGAAGACCATCCCGTAGGTGAAGCCGGTGGCGACCCACTGCGCCAGGCAGAATGGACAGGCGAGGAGCTCACCGATCGCCTGCCGCGGGCCCCTCCCGCGCGGCTCCTCCATCACCTCTCCGAAGCTGATGTCCTCGTCGAACTCCGTGAACGGCACCCGGAGAAAGCTCGTCACCTTGTCCTTGGCCACCAGCCGGGCCAGCTTGTGCGTCGCCACCCCCATCAGCGCGATGTCGCTGAAGGCCAACCGCTCCGGGAGCTTGCGGCCGGTGAGCTTCACGGCCGCGGCGAAGGCGACCACGGTGGCGCCGTACGTGCCCGTCAGAGCGGCGTAGGAGCCGACCGGCTTCTCTTCGGTCCTTCCGTACGCCGCCTTCTCCGATGCCGCGGTGGAGGTCACCGCCTCGGCGGCCTGGGCTGGCGCGCTGCTGCTGTCGTCCGGGGTCACGGGTCCTCCTCTGTCCATGTCCCGCCTGCCGTCGTACTCAACGCTAGTGCCCGCGTCGGCGTAGCGCCGTGGCGCCGGCCACCGCGGCGAGCAGCCCGCCCGCCACCGTCCGCGCCCGGTGCAGGCTCAAGGGCAGCTGCACGCTGCGCGGGTGCGCCCTTTTCGTCGAAGGCGCCGTGCGCCCCGTGGTCACCCGGAACCGGCGACCACAGGTTCGCCGCCGCCGCTTCGGCGGCGCGCGGCTGGTCGGTGAGCTGGGAGGCGTAGCCGGTCCGACCGAGGTAGTGGTCAAGCAGTCCGGGGATCGCGCGGCTGCCGAGAATGGTGGCGACCGTCGAGGCGGCCACCCAGAGCTCGCGACGGCGGTGGTCGGCGGCCCACAGGTCGGCCTGAGCCGCCACTTCCGGCTGGTAGATCGGCGGCACCGGTTGGGCCAGCCGGGGCATCCTGGAGGCGACGATCCGGAACTGCGGCGTGTTCATCGCCGGCAGGTGCACGCTCGTGACCACCACCTTGCTGCCGTCGTGCAGCAGCTCCGTGCGCACCGAGTCGAGGAAACCCTCCAGGGCGTGCTTGGCCCCGCAGTACGCCGACTGAAGCGGGATGCCACGGAAGGCCAGCGCGGAGCCCACTTGGATCACATGGCCGCGGTCCCGCGGCCGCATCCAGCGAAGCGCCGCTCGGGTGCCGTTCACCGAGCCGAGGTAGACCACCTCGGTGATCCGCCGAAACTCCTCCGCTGTCACCTCGAGGAACGGCGCGAAGACGCCCGTCATCGCGTTGTTGACCCAGACGTCGATCGCGCCCCACCGCTCCTCGACTGCCCGGGCGGCGGCCTCGACCTGGTCCGCGCTCGCCACGTCGACCGACAGCGTCAGTGCCTGCCCGCCCAACCCCTCGATGTCGGCCCGGGTGGCGGCCAGACCGTCCTCGCCGCGAGCGAGCACGGCCACCCTGGCACCGGTTCTGCGCGAACGCGCGCGCGGTGGCACGTCCCACCCCGGCGGTGCCACCGGTGATGACCACCACCCGGCCGGGCGCACTCACCATTGGTCCCTTCGCCGTCAGTGCCGGGTGATGCGGATCGCGGGCCCCGACGGGTCGGCGGTCAGCTCGACCTCCCCGCCCACCGGAAAGGTGATCATCGGGCTGGTGTGCCCGAAATCCACGTTCGCGACGACCGGCAGTCCTTGCAGCTCCGACTTGGTCGCGACCAGCTGCTCCAGCAGGTCCGCGCCCATCCCGCTCCACCGCTGGAAGCGGCCGAGCACCACGCCGCGTACGCCGGGAAAGCCGGGCTGCTGAAGCAGCGACACGAGGTTGCGGTCGACATGGTGGGGACTGGACTCGTAGTCGTCCTCGAGGAAGAGGACGGCGCCGTCCAACGACGGGAGGTACGGCGTGCCCTGCAGCAGGTTGAGCGTGCAGAGGTTGCCGCCGAGGATCCGCCCGCTCGCCGCACCCTCCGAGAGAACCAGCCAGCCGTCGTTCGGCTCCGGGTGCCGGTCGTCCTGGTCGGCGTACCACTCGTCGTCCGTCCACTCCGCCGCAGGCGAGACGTCCAGCGCTTCGTTACCGAACAGGCAGTCGCCGAAGGCCCGCAGCGTGTAGTCGAAGTGGCGCTGCATCCCGAAGCTCGACCAGTGCGGTCCGGAGTAGGTGACCAGGCCGGCGCGGGCGAGCATGGCGGTCTGCAGCGCCGTGATGTCCGAGTAGCCGCAGAAGACCTTCGGGTTGGCGGCGATCAGCCCCCAGTCGAGGTGCGGCAGCAGCTGGTTGCTGTTGAACCCGCCGATGACCGTGAGGATGCCGGCGACCTGCGGGTCGGCGAAGGCGGCATGCAGGTCGGCGACCCTCGACTCGACGCTCGAGGAGTCGAGGGCGTCGCGTTCACGCACATGCTCACCGAAGGTGACGGTCAGCCCGAGCTCGGCGAAGCGCCGGCGGATGACGTCTTCGTACGACGTGTCCAGTACGGCGAGCGACAGCGACGGAGCGATCACCCGGATGGTGTCCCCGCGGCGGAGCTTGGGCGGGATGACGGGCTTCATGGTCCGTCACGCTACCCAGCGGCCGCACAGCGGGAAGGCCGACGGTCGAGACTTCTCGGCCTCTAACTCACCGAATGACAAAGGGAACCGCATGCCGACGAAACGACGAACTCTGGTGCTCGTGCTGGCGGGCGGCGCCGGCGAGCGGCTCGAGCTGCTGACCAGGCATCGGGCCAAGCCGGCCGTGCCGTACGGCGGGGTGTACCGCCTGATCGACTTTCCGCTCAGCAACTGCCGGCACGCCGCCATCTCCGACGTGTGGGTGCTGCAGCAGTTCAACCCGGTCTCGCTCAGCGACCACCTGGCCAACGGCCGGCCGTGGGACCTCGACCGGACGTACGGCGGACTGCTGGTCCTGCACCCCCATCCGGGGACCGAGCGCGGCGGCTGGCACCGGGGCACCGCGGATGCGCTGTGGCGACACGCCGATCTGATCCGCCAGTTCGCACCCGAGGTGCTCGTCGTCGTCAGCGCCGACGCCGTCTACAAGCTCGACTACGCCGAGCTGGCCGAGGAGCACCTGGCTACCGCCGCCGACGTCACGATGGTGACCACCCGGGTCGATCCCGAGGACGCGAGCCGGTACGGCGTCGTGGGGACCGACGGCCGTGGCCGCGTCACGGAGTACATCTACAAGCCCGATGCACCGGACGGGGACCTGGTCAGCAACGAGGTGTTCGCCTTCCGGCCGGGGCCGGTGCTCGACGCGCTGGAGGAGCTGGCCCGGGACGTGGACGAGGAGACGGGCCTGGAGAACCTCGGCACCGCGCTGCTGCCCCGGCTGGTCGACGCGGGCGGCGTACGGGAGCACCGCTTCGACGGCTACTGGCGCGACGTCGGGACCGTTCCGAGCTATTGGTCCTCGCACGTCGACCTGCTCGCCGACGAGCCGCCGATGAAGCTCGACGACCCCTCCTGGCCCATCGTCACGCACGGCGGGCTGTGGGCACCGGCGCACGTCTTCCCCGCCGGAGTCGTGGAGAGCAGCCTGCTGTCCCCGGGAAGCCGGGTGTACGGGCGGGTCGAGCGCTCGGTGCTCTCCCCCGGCGTGGTCGTGGAGGAGGGCGCAACCGTGCGCGACGCCGTACTGCTGCACGACGTGGTCGTCCGTTCGGGCTCCACCGTTGACCACGCCGTGGTGGACACCAGCGCGGAGATCGGAGCCGGAGCCCGGGTCGGTGCCGCCGCGAAGCCGGGCTCCGCCGGCGAGAGCATCACCCTCGTGGGCCACGACGCCCGGGTCGGACCCGACACGGAGCTGCCTCCCGGCGCCCGCTTCCCGGAGGACGAGGAGTGACATCGTGCAGGCTGACGGGGTGACCTCCGCCGCCAGCCCGTCATTGGAGTCGGCCCGCGCGCTGCTTCGGCGCGTCCCCCTCGTGGACGGCCACAACGACCTGCCGTGGGAGATGCGCGAGCAGGCCGGCTACGACCTGGACCGGGTCGACCTCAGCCGTCGGGTGCCGACCACCCACACCGACCTCGCGCGCCTCGCCGAGGGCTGCGTGGGTGCCCAGTTCTGGTCGGTCTACGTCCCCGCGGCGCTGCAGGGCGACCGCGCGGTCGCAGCGACGCTGGAGCAGATCGACTTCGTACGCCGCTTCGTCGCCCGCTACGCCGACCGGTTGGAGCTCGCGTCCGGCGCCGATGACGTCGCACGCGTCTTCGCCAGCGGCCGGCTGGCCTCGCTGATGGGGGCGGAGGGCGGCCACTCGATCGCCTGCTCGCTCCCCACGCTGCGGGCACTGTTCGCCCTCGGCGTCCGCTACCTGACGCTCACGCACAACGACAACGTGCCCTGGGCCGACTCGGCCACCGACGAGCCACGCGTGGGCGGGCTGACCCCCTTCGGCCGCGAGGTCGTCCGGGAGATGAACCGGCTCGGGATGCTGGTAGACCTGTCCCACGTCTCCGCCGACACCATGCGCGACGCCCTGAACACGACCGAGTCGCCAGTGATCTTCAGCCATTCCTCCTGCCGGGCGCTGGTCGACCACCCTCGCAACGTCCCCGACGACGTCCTCCGGCGGCTACCGGCCAACGGCGGAGTCTGCATGATCACGTTTGTGCCGGCTTTCGTGTCGGTGCCGTGCTGCGCGTACGACGCCCAGGTGACCGTCGAGATGAGGCGGCGCGGCCGCGACCCGCGGGACTGGCACCAGCGCCTCGTGATGACGGCCGAGTGGGCGCAGGACCACCCGCGCCCGACCGCGACGCTCTCCGAGGTCGCCGACCATGTCGAGCACGCTCGCGCGGTGGCCGGCATCGACCACGTCGGCATCGGCGGAGATTACGACGGCTGCGAGGCCCTGCCGGAGGGGCTCGAGGACGTCTCCCGGTACCCCGCCCTGTTCGCCGCACTGCTGGATCGCGGCTGGAGCGAGGACGACTGCGCCAAGCTGGCCGGAGCCAACGTCCTGCGCGTCCTGCGGGCGGCCGAGGCCGTCGCGGGACGGCTGAGCCAGGAGCGCCCGGCCTCACTGGCTCGGATCGAGAACCTTGACCCGACCCGCTAGACCGCCCCTGAGCCGGCCAGTTCGAGCGACAGAGGACGTAGGGGCGTCGCCCCTACGTCCTCTGTCAGCGAGGTCAATGCCGACGAGTCGGCTCCAGCTCACCTCAGTAGGCGGCCAGACCAGACGCTCCGTCCGCGACCGGAAGTCCGCCTCTGACGAGGCTCAACCGGTCAAGACGGCCATCGTCGGAGATCTTGAAGGCCGCGACCGCGCCGGTGCCCCTGAGTAGCAGGTACAGGTAGCGGCTGTTGTCGCTCAGAGCGAGGTCCACCGGCTGACTGAGTGGCCCCAGGAAAGCCGCCTTGCCATCGGTCAGACGCACTTGGCCGGTGGAGTCGAAGCGGTAGCTGGAGATCGTCCCACTACCGAAGTTCGCCGTAAAAGCGTAGCGCCCGTCCTTGGTGATGACTACCCAGCACGTATCTGTCTGGTGGTTGCGAACCGAGCCACTGATCACACCCAGGCTGCCGTTGGCGGACACCCGGTAGGAGGAGACCGCCGACCTGCCAGGCGCAGCGTTGAAGGACTCGGCAACGAGCAGCTGGTGGTCATTGCGGAAAGCCAGGCTGAACGGTCGGATGCCGTGCGAGCCTTCTCGCTTCGGCATCGCACTGGGCAAGCCGTTGCTGCCGACCCGAAACACGTCGATCGCGCTTTCCGGGGACAGCAGCACATTTGTTGTCTTCTGCGTTACGAGAAGAAGATTGCCGTCGGGGCTGAACTCCACCTGGCCAGGGACCGCGATAGGCGAGCTCAGCAACCGGAAGGAGCCCGCCAGGGGTGCCAGGGTGCCGTTAGCGGCAACCTTGAAGCCGCGGATGCCGTTGCCGGCGACCGACCCGTCGAGGACGTAGAGAAGGTTGCCGCGGATGGTCAGGCTGTTCGGCTCGTCCCCCGCGTAGACCTTTTGCAGAAAGGTGAGACGTGTTCCGTTCACGCGGAACACGGTGACGTCATCGCTACCGGCGTTGGCGGCGTACAGGTAGCGATGGTCCCTGCTGAGCCGCAAGGCGCCCTGCGTGTCCAGGTCGGTGCCGATCCCGTTCCCGCGGGTGGATACCCTGTCGACACGTGTCAGGGCGCCGTTGGCGGCGCGCCGGTAGGTGACGATCTGGTTGCCGGTGCTGCGGTTGGTCATGGCGAACGCGGCGCCCTCGTTCGGGCCGAGTCGGGATGCGGCGATGCTAGCCGCATCGGGGCCCTGAGCCTGCGCCACCGTGGTCACGCCGAGAAGCGTGGTCAGCGACAGAGCACCTACGGCAATCTTCTTGGTACGACTTACCATCTTAGCTCCCTCGAGTTGGTACTTTTCCCGGCCTGCAGCTGCAGCCGTCGATGGGAAGTCTGCCGTAGCTCGGCACGGTTTTCCGAGGTGTAGACCCTTACAAATGCGTGACGGCGACCTGGGGTATCTGCGACGCGTCGGCCGAGCCGAGCGGCGTCCCCCGGCCGAGCGGCAGACCTTACGATTTGCGGACTGTCGGCTTGGTGCTCGCGTCGCTCCCCTCCGTAACCGGCCTAAGGTGCGGCATGGAGGAGCCAGACCCCGACGGCCGGCAGCCGGCCATCGCCGACTACGGCTTCCTGTCCGACTGCCACTCCGCCGCGCTGGTCGACCGGTGTGGGTCCGTCGACTGGTGGTGTGTGCCACGCTTCGACTCGCCGTCGGTGCTCGGTCGTCTGCTCGACCCTGCCGCCGGCCACTGGACGCTGCGGCCGGTCGACGAGTTCACCAGCGAGCGCAGCTACGTCGGCGACACGCTGGTGCTGCGGACGGTCTTTCGCACCTCCACCGGTGCCGCCAGCGTCACCGACGCGCTGCTGCTGGAGCCGGGCGCCCACGGTCACGAGATTGGACGAGGCAGCCCGCACGTGCTGATGCGTCGCGTCGAAGGCCGGCAGGGGACCGTACGGATGAGCACCGACCTGTCGCCCCGCATGGAGTACGGCCGCACCGAGCCCCACCTGCGACACGTCCCCGGTGGAGCCGAGGCCGAGGGCGGCCCGGTGGCCCTCACGTTGAGCACTCGGGTGCCGCTACGCCTTGAGGACGGTTGCGTCCTCGCCGAGTTCGACGTGGCCGCCGGCGAGGTCGTCGACCTGCGGCTGTCCTACGCGCCGACCTTCGGCCGGGCGCCGGACCTGGCAGGTGTTGCGTCCCTGGAGCAGACCCTGGAGGGGTGGACGTCCTGGACGGACCAGCACACCGGTTATGACGGCGACTTCCCGGAGCAGGTGCGGCGCAGCTCGCTGGTGCTGCAGGGTCTGACGTACGGACCGTCGGGTGCGATCGTCGCCGCGGCCACGACGTCGCTCCCCGAGACGATGGGCGGGGAGCTGAACTTCGACTACCGCTACGCCTGGCTGCGCGATCTCAGCCTCACCATCCGCTCGTTGTGGCTGGCTGCGTGCCCCGACGAGCCCACGAGGCTGTTCGCCTGGCTGGCCGGCAGCGCCGGTCATGTCAGGGACGAGCTGGTCCAGATCATGTACGGCGTCGAGGGCGAGCGTGACCTGACCGAGCACGTCCTCGAGCACCTCGGCGGCTACCGCGGCAGCACACCCGTGCGGGTCGGCAACGAGGCGTGGAAGCAGGACCAGCTCGACGTCTTCGGCGAGGTGCTCAACGCTGCCCACCTGCTCCGGGTCCAGCTCGGGGAGCTGGCGCCTCCGACGCAGCAGCTGCTCGTCGCGCTCGCGGACCGCGCCGCCAGCACCTGGGAGCAGCCCGACGCCGGGATGTGGGAGGCAAGGGACAAGCGCCGTCACTACACCTCCTCGAAGGTCATGTGCTGGGTGGCGCTCGACCGGGCCGTCGACCTCGCCCCGCACCTCGGCGGCGGCGCGGACCCGGACGCGTGGACGAAGGCTCGCGACGCCGTACGCGCTGCCGTGCTCGACCAGGCTTGGAGCGAGAAGGCCGGCGCCTACACGGGAGCCTTCGGGTCCGACGACCTCGACGCCTCGGTGCTGGTGTTGCCGCTGGTCGGCTTCCTGCCCGCGGATGACGAGCGGATGCGAGCCACGGTCGAGGCGGTCGAACGCGAGCTGGGCGCGGGCGGTCTGGTGCGTCGCTGGCCCAGTGACCCCAGTGGTTTCCTGATCTGTACGTACTGGCTGGTCGAGTGCCTCTTCCTGGCCGGCCAGCCGGACCGGGCCCGGTCCTGGTTCCACAGCGCCACCGGTCATGCGAACGACCTCGGCCTGCTCGCCGAGGAGGCAGATCCGCAGACGGGAGAGCTGCTGGGCAACTTCCCCCAGGCGTTCTCCCACGTCGGCCTGGTCAACGCCGCCTGGCGCTTGGGCCAGCCCGCGACGGACCACTCATGATCGACGAGAAGGAGCAGCAGATGGCAGCCAACCGGCTCGACGGCAAGGTCGCGCTCATCACCGGATCCGACTCCGGTATCGGTCAGGCGACGGCGGCGGAGTTCGCCAAGGAAGGCGCGGACGTCGTCGTCCACTACCTGGACGACGCAGTCGGCGCCGAGCACACCCGCAAGGTGGTGGAGGCCGAGGGCCGGCGCGCGGTCGTCGTCCAGTGCGACGTCAGCGACGAGACGCAGGTCGAGGCGATGTTCGACTCGGCCATACAGACCTTCGGCACGCTCGACATCCTCATGAACAACGCCGGCGTGGACGCCTCGGGCAAGAAGGTCGCCGAGCTGCCCACCGAGATCTGGGACAAGGCGATACGCACGAACGTCTACGGCTACTTCTTCTGCTGCCGCCGCTTCGCCCAGATCCGTACCGAGGCAGGTGGTGGCGGGAAGGTCATCAACGTCTCTTCCGTGCACGAGGACGTGCCCAACGTGGGCGGCGCGGACTACGACTGCTCCAAGGGAGCCATCCGGATGCTCACCCGGACCCTCGCCCTCGAGCTGGCGCCGCTCAAGGTCAACGTCAACGGACTGGCGCCCGGGATGGTGCTGACGCCCTTCAACCAGGCGGCCATCGACGACCCGAAGCTGCTCGACGAGCAGGTGCAGAGCATTCCGTGGAAGCGCGCCGCCGAGCCCGTGGAGATCGCCCGCCTCGCGGTCTTCCTCGCCTCCGCGGACGCCGACTACGTGACCGGCGCGACCTACGTGATGGACGGCGGCCTGATGCGCAACCTCGGCCAAGGCGCGTGATGAGCGGGGAGACGGCCGCCGTCCTCGATCACCGAGCTGCAGCTACCTCGGTTCGTCGCCAACCGACCCGTCCGCCTGCTCACGCAGCAGGTCGATGTGCCCGAGGTGACGAGACGTCTCCTCGATCAGATGCAGCAGGATCCACCGCAAGGAGAAGCCGCGTCGTACCGACACGGCGTCGAGCGATGCGGCCGCGATGACGGCGTCACAGCGCCTGGACTCCTCGGCGTAGTCCGCCAGCAGCTGCGCCATCGTGATGTCGGGCGGCACGTGGAGCTCGCCGTCGGGGTCCTCGTCCGTCCACGCGTAGGGGAGATCGGTCTCACCGGCGAACACCTCGCGAAACCACGACCGCTCGACGTGCTCGAGGTGCCGTACGGCGCCGTGCAGGGTGAGCCCTGTCGGAGTGCTCACCGCGCGCAGGACCTCGTCCGGGGCGTCGCGGAGCTTCCACGCGACGAGGTCGCGCTGGTGCTGCAGGAAACCCAGCAGGGTCGTGCGCTCGTCCCCCTGATGCGCCGCCTCGGTGATACCACCGCGTAGCCCGTTCGCGCTGCCGCTGCCATCCTCGGTCATCCGTGTCCCTTCTCGTCGATGCGAGCCAGCCTGCCCGCCTCGGCAAGCGGATTAGGGCCTTGGCGACGGCGCGTCAACTGTTCACCGCTCGTACGACGAAAAGCAGCACCAGCGCGATGGCCGCGGCGAGCAGGACGAAGACAGCGCCGAAGACGACGAAAAACGTGTTCAGGCAGCCGCCGGAGAGGACCCCCTCGAGCCGCGCGTTCGTCGGGTCGGCCGGGTCATAGAGGACGGTCACCTGCTGCCCCCGGCGTACCGCCGGCGGCGAGCTGCCCTGTGGAGAGCGGAAGTCCACGAGGCGGCCGTCCGGCAGCCAGTAGCGGACCACCGGGAAGTAGAGCCGACTGCGGTTGCCTCGTGACCCGGCCCAGTCCAGCACGAGGTCGAGCACGACGCCGGACGCGCGCGCCGCCGTACGCCGGAAGCGCCGCAGCCCGGCGGCTGACCGGAGCCCCAGCACGACGAAGATCGAACCGACCACCGCGAACATGACCGGTACGACGACGACGACCAGTGGGACCTTCACGCCGGCGACTCGACCACCCGAACGCCCGGCGCGTAGGCCGACACCGCGGCCACCAGCCGGTCCCGGTCGAGCGTCCACCCCCGCATCGGGCGGGTCACGAGCGGTCCGACGCCGCCCGGCTCCCGGACGAGCGCCCGCACGCCGAATGGCAGCGGGGCGTCCGGACGAAGCCGTACGCCGATCGCACCGACACTCGTTTCGAGGTCCGCTGGCGACAACACCCGCGGTGGCAGTAGGACCACCTCGGTGATCGATCGCCAGGGCACCGCCACGGGGCGCCCGCTGTAGACCGTGGGCGCCTGGCCCATGCGGATGCCCTTCGGTCCCACGTCGAGGGCGATCCGGCCGGTGCGCAGCTGGTTCACGCGCAGGACAACGACCAGGACGGCGAACACCCAGAAGAAGCCCGCCGGCCGGTGCCCACCGATGCGGGGCAACACCACCAACCACCCGATCAGGAAGGCCGGTATCAGCAGCTCTGGCAGCAGGGTCCTGGCAGTCAGCGGCCAGCGGACGACGTACGGCTCGGCGCCGGCGGCGACGGGGGCCATGGTCACTCCGACCCGGCTCGCGACGCCTGCCGCCGCTGTTGTGAGTCCTGCCGATCGAGGGCAGCCGCCACGTGCCGGAGTCTGGCAGCCTCAACGCCGGCCCGGCGACCGATTGCCGTCAAGGTGGTGATCCGCGAGAGTGAGCGCTATGGGGTGGTTCTCTTACGCACAGCCTGGAGCTGCGCCGCACAGCGGCCTTTCCCCGGGGCCGGAGACGATCTCGCTGCTCTCGACCGATGCCGAGCTCCGGCCGGAGCTGGCTGACCTCCGACGTACTGGCCGCCGGTTTGTACGCCGCTTCGTCGCCGCTGCCCGAGCCGACGAGGCACCGACGCTCCCCCGCCTGCTGGCCGACCATCTCGGTCCGAGCGTCGGCGCCCTCCCGGTCGTCAGCGAGAGCTGGCCGCCGTACGAGCATGTCAACGTGCAGCTGGGCCTCGACGCGTGGCTCCAGGGCCCCGGGCGCACGCACGAGCTGATCGGCATGACGGGCTATCAGCACATGATGTTCGGCCTGGCCGACCTGGCTCGGCCGGACACCGCGATGCACGGGCCCTTCATCGGCAGCGTTGCGATGGCCAACCTGCCCAGCGGCCCGGGCGGCGCCGCCCACCCGTGCGTGCAGTGCGGGCTCTACCTGGTCCGCGAGGGACAGCGCTCGTACGTCGTACTGCTACGGGGTAGCGACAGCCGGGGGCCGCAGCAGAACGTCATGCTCGAGGTGCTCACCACCGATCCAGGTGCCGCCGCGGACGTGCTGGCGGACGTCCGGCGGCAGGCGGTCGAGCGCAACGTGTTCCGCGGTCAGGTGCTCTCGTTCGGCGCGGAGATGTTCGGGCCGGAACAGTCGCTGCTGACCTTCCACGAGCGACCGGCGCTGGAGCGTTCCGGGCTGGTGCTCCCCGTCGGGCTGCTCGAAGCCGTCGAGCAGCAGGTCATCGGGGTGGCCAGCCATCGCGACCGCCTGCGTGCGAGCGGTCAGCATCTCAAGCGTGGACTGCTCCTGCACGGGCCACCCGGGACAGGCAAGACCCACACCGTCCGTTACCTGCTCAGCCGGCTGCCGACCGTCACCGTCGTGATGTTGTCGGGCAACGCCCTGCATGCGATCGCCCCTGCGTGCTCGATCGCTCGAACGCTTGCGCCCTCTCTCGTCGTGGTCGAGGACGTCGACCTCATCGCCGAGGACCGCGGGATGCGCCCCGGTCAGAACCCGCTGCTCTTCCAGCTGCTGAACGAGATGGACGGGCTCGGCGAGGACGTCGATGTGACGTTCGTCCTGACGACGAACCGGGCTGATCTGCTGGAGCCGGCTCTCGCCGCGCGTCCTGGGCGGGTTGACTCGGCGATCGAGTTCCGGCTGCCGGACGCGGAGGCCCGTCGCCGGCTCCTGCAGCTCTACAGGGGCCGGCTGCGCCTCGACCTGACCAACGACGTCGACGTCGTGCAGCGCACCGAAGGCGTCACCGCGTCGTTTCTCAAGGAGCTGCTGCGCAAGGCCGCTCTCGTCGCCGCGGACGAAGAGCCGGATGGGGATGGGCCGTTGACCGTTGCCGACTCGCACCTCGCCGCCGCCCTCGACGCGTTGCTCGACGAGCGGAACCAGCTCACGCGCGTGCTGCTGGGGTCACGCGGGTCAGACCGCGACCGCGAACCCTCCCCCACCGCCTGGTTGGGCTAGGCGACAACTAGCGGCCGCGCCGGGTGGCGGAGGCGGACGGGAATCGAACCCGCCTGCCCGAGATCCTCGGCCACACCGGTTTGAAGACCCGAGAACGGCGTTGCACGTGTCCATGCGCGTGCATCTGTGCAGGTTGGGGCCCGCGGCTATCTACGGGATCCGTGGAAGTGCGCCCGCGTGCCACTGCTAGTGGCACGCGGATGGCACGGTGATCGCAGACTAGTGCTTGGTCGGCCGCTTGCGGGCGCAAGCGCCGGCGGGCGCGTCCGGCGGCACAGGCGCGTGCCAACTGCCCGCCCTCCAACCCCTGGGACCCAGCCCGGCCACCGGGGCTGGGGGGGGCATCGATCCCGTCGGTGCCAGGCACCACCTTCGGACTGACCTCTCGGCGCACCGCCCCGTATGGCGGGAGCACGCTCGTGCCGAAGTCGGCCTCTTCAAGCGGTGTCATGGAAATGCGCGTGTGCGCATCGTCTTTCAGGCTCGAGGTCGCGCTGTCGTCCAGGAGAGGCTTCGAGGGCGGGGGCGGCCTTCCGGCTCGCGTCGCGCAAGAGGCACCTGATCGGGCATCTTCACCGGGCGGGTCTTACGGGACGGTGTTGAAGGACGGCCTGAGCGTGTTGCCCCCGGCCGTGTGACTTGCAGCGGTAGTTGGCGCGGTTCTGGCAGCGCTATTTGGCCGCTCGCCCTTCGCGCGGGACGACGGGGCCCGTCCGATAGAGGGTTGTCACCCGGGCCGGTCAAGCTCAGCCGGAACCTCCTCCGGTCCCCTACTGCCGATGATGAAGCGGCGGCCGCACGAGGACAGCCGAGGAGGGCACCGCGCTCGTCGCCCTTGCGCCGCTCCTGGACGAGAAGAGGGATCGAGTCGAAGGTGCAGGTGGCAAGGTCCACTCGCTGACGGTCGCGAGGACCGCGAGTTGCAGGCGTCCCGGTCGCCGATCGTCTCGCGGAACTGCGATCGGTCGTGGACGTAGAGCTGCAAGAGCCGGCCAAGCGTGCTGCGGTCGGCCTCGGCAGCCAGGAGCACGGCGACGTCGAGTGGCCCCGGCTGACGGTAGAGCGCCGCCCTTGTCCCGGAGCGATCCCTCGCGATCGCGGACCTGTCGGTTCAGTCGCGGGTGAACAACGCCGGATCAAAGGACTGGGTACCACCGTCGACGGTCCATAGGGCCGCGAGCGGCATCAGGTCGGCAATCAGCACGCTGCGCACGCCGTGTTCGGTCGGCAGGATGACGCGGATGCCCGGGTAGTAGTCGAAGAGGACCTGTCGGTCGCGTCCGCACGGACTCACCGGGCCGCGGCCGTAGTTGCCGACGGCCACGATGGTCTTGATGTCGCGCGCACCGCCGGCGCGCGCAGCTCCAAGAGCCACGAGTTCGGCGCACGGGCCACCAGTGAAGTGGTAGAGATTCACGCTGGAGAACATGCGGCCGTCTGTAGCGAGGACCGCCGCCCCCATGGTGTGCACCCCATCCCGGTCAGGTTCAGCGTCCGTGTTGGCGTCGATCGTCGACCGTGCCAGCTCCACGAGCTGCCAATCGTCATGGGTCAGCTCGCGGGAAGAAGGAGGCAACGTCATGACCCCACGATGGGGCATGCCAGGTGGCGAACGGCTTTACGGCCTCGTGGGGGTCTGCCCTGGCACGCCGCGATCCCGTAGCCGCATGAGGATTCATCCGCGTACCGGTAGCCGAACGTCTAACGGGAGCCCCGCAGGTCAGCTGGGGTGCGCTGGCGATCTTGTTCCGTTAGACCCCTCCGGTTTGGATTCCCGCTCAGGGGCGTCATGCGGCACATGATCGCCGTCCCACTTCCTTGGTTGTGAGACACCGGGGTTGAGATAGGCCCGGCAGTCGGCGTGTGATCTTCAGGGGGGTTGGCGCGGTTCTCACAGCGATGTGCGGCCGAACCCTCCGGGACATGATCTTGACCCGTAAGGGACCGTCGAGCGGCCGAGCTACCGGTGCTGCATCCAGACGTTGGGCTCGATGTAGGTGCCCTGGTCCCGGCCCCTGTCAACGCGCAGGATGCTGAGGCCGTCGGGAATGATGTAGTCGCCCGAGTCGGGGAACAGCAGGCCGGCCCAGCGTTCCCACTGCGCAACCGCGGCGGTCATCTTCTGGGAGGCCGGCGCCATCGCGACGACCTTGGCGCCGAGGCGCCAGTGGGTTCTCAGCCACGGATCCAGCGGCGCACCGTCCTCCCGGGTCCACGCGGCGAACCGATCGATCGGCGTCAGCGGGTACCGGGCCTTGAGCGTCGGACGTACCGGCGCGACGACACGCGGCCAGCTTCGTTCCTGGGCGAGTTCGCGCATTGCGGTGAGCAGCTCGCCGGCGATGCCCTGCCCCCGCCGGTCGGGGTGCACCTGCGCGGCCATGACGACCATAGTGTCGGCCGTGCCGCCTCGTTTGTGACCTTCCACGGCTTGCACCAGGGAGTCGGTGTAGCCCTGGGGAAGGCGCTCTGGGTCACCGTTCCACCGGATCGGCACTGCCCAACCAGCGGCGACCAGCGTGTCGTCGGGGTCGAGGAGCACCAGCTCAAGGTCAGCGAACAGCGTACGGACCTGACCTATGTACTGCTTGACCACCTGGTCAGCTGTGATGAACGCTGGCCAACCGTCGGCAAAGAGCTGAGCCATCTGATCATCAGGCCGTGGCCGCGCATGAAGGAGTTCGACCGTCGACAGCACGACGCCTGTCTACCGGAGCCGCGAGCGCGAGTCTCCGCCATTCGCTGATCATCCGTGCCGCGGCCCTTGTCGGCTTCCTACAACCGGTCGCAACCTTGGAACTCAGACGCCACCTCGTGAGACACGACGCCGTGTGACTTGCATCGGCAAGGGCGCGGTTCTCGCGGCCGCTATGTGGCCGGTCCACCGGCTACACCGCTGCTGCAGACGCCGACGACGGGCCAACGCGGGCAGGTTCCCCCGGAGGCGGCACAGATGTACGTCGACTACCTGAGTGCGCTGCAGGAGATGGCCCGGGCGCATGTGTGTGCTGCTGGAGTGCGCCCCGTTGGAGGGCGACCTCGCTAGCAACTACGGTCCGAGTCCGCGACGGCCGCAACTGCTGACCGACAGTCCAGCAGCCGAGTTCAAGGAGCAGGCGTTCCCGCTGGCGGAGCCGGGCGGACTGGCCGAGATCGGTCGGCTGATCGGAGGGAGCACGGGAGTCGTATGGGGCGCAAGCCGTCAAGCCAACCCGGCCGCCGGGGCGACGGACGGTGCTCTTCACCCCCGCCACCGCACGTACTCGATCAGCAGGGGGTAGGGCTCGAACTGTGTTCTTGAGGTGACTCCCGTCTGCATCCAACCGCACTTCTCGTAGAACCGTCTCGCCCGCAGGTTCTCAGCGAAGACGCGGAGTCGCACGCGCGTTACGGCAGGTGGGTAGGTCCGGAGCAGCTCGTCGTGCAACCACCTCGCGAGACCGGTACCCCACGTCTCGAGGGCCGTTCCGAAGTGCAGGAGCTCGTCTTGCCTGCGCGCGGCGAAGCCGAGGACGGGCCCACCCGAACCGGTCGCGACATAGACAGCAGTCTCAGCGTCCGCGAACTCCATCCTCCAGCGATCGGCGACCGTGGCGCGCGGAAAGGGGTGCTGATCCTGCGGGAAGATGTGCCCCAAGCCCTTGATGGCGCCCGGCTGCTGCACGTCGAGGATGCGTTCGATATCCGCCTCCGTCGCCCTGCGGAGTGCGATCTCGAAGCCGCCTTCGCCGGGCTCCTGACTCTCGTGCACGCCCCGAAGGTAGTGCCGGTTACGCGCACCGGTGCCGCTACGTAGACGATCCGTCACCGGGAGGGTGATCCGTCGACTCGCTGCTTCAGATCTGGCTGTCAGTGGCTGGGTGAGACTGTCCACTCCAGCCATGTCCCGTGCGGGTCGGTGCGCGCGAGTCGGTGGTGTCCGTCTCGGATGAGTAGGAATCCGTTGCGGTCCAGGGCGCTGTTGTCGCTGTCACCGTGGTCGGGCTCGGGGACGACGCCGGGTGCTTCGTTGGACAGCCACACCGCGTTGAGCTGGGCGACAGCGTCGGCGAACGCGGCGCGTCGAGCTGGCTCGACGTATGCGAGGACGGCGGTGTGGTCAACGACCAGGCACGCGTCTCCCGGCGCGTCCGCGGCGATCTCGGTGAGCTCGTCGAGTAGGTCGCCGCGGTGGATCGGTGGCTGAGTTCGGCGGGCGGTAGCGGCCGCGGCGTCGAGCAGCGCGAGCCGGTGCTCCTCACCGGGCCGGATCAGGCTCCGCAGCCAGTTCAGGTCGGCGTCGTCGGTGACGTCGAGCGGGTTGAGGTCGATGCCGGCGCGCGCCAGACGACGGTGGGGGTCTGCCGCGGCAGCGGTACCGGACTCGACAGGTGGCAGGTGATGGTGGGTGCCCGCGGATCACGACCGGTCACCCGGCGCCCGTCGTAGTCGTAGGAGTACAGGTCGGGCAGCAGCGTCAGCCCGGCCGACGCTCCGACCTCCAGCAGCGCCAGCGGCTGCGGCAGCGCCGCCAACGCCGGGAGCAGGCAGGCGCAGCGGGCTGCTTCGTTGGTCTGGGTCCGCCGCTCGCGCGTGACCTCGGCCAACTCGCCGCCGCGGTCGCGGACCAGTTGGGGCAGCGTGTCCAGGTCGGCCGGCTGGCCGAGAAGGAGGCGGGCCGCGGCGAACAGCAGGTTTGGTTGCCGCTTCTCGACCGGCAACCCGGCCAGGAAGGCGATCACCGTGTCGCTGGTGGCGACAAATTCGGCGAGCTGCTGATAGGCCGGGGACCGGCCAGCGGCTTCTAGCCGGGCGAACCGGCGGTAGTCCTCCGCGATCGACACCCGATCGTCCGCCCCGGCCATGCTCCCAGCCGCGCCACCGCTGCTCACCACGCAGCCATCGTCGAACACTCACCGCGACTGCAACCCACGAGGATCGCAAGACCATCGGCTCGCGGGCACTTGTTCGGACGTCGCGTTCATGCGCTGGTGAGCAGGCGTTGGGCGAGGTGAACCTCCGAACCGGCTAGTCCGACTGAGCAGTGCACCGTGATGTCGTCGCTGCTGCGACGTCCTGGCGCTATGCCGAGCAGGACGTCGGCCAGGGACACAAGGGACGTTGAATCGATGATGAACGGTTCCAGGTAGGCCGCCGCTTGTTCGGGTGAGTCGCAGGTGACACTGCTGCTGCGGTGAGGAGCTGCAAGGGTGCCTCGTGGCCGTCGCGGAACTTGGGGCCGACGGTGGTGACGTGCGCGCCGATCGCGACGTCGGCAGCCTCGATCACGGGCTCGGTGGACCTGGTGGCCAAGACGACGATGTCGGCATCGCGGACAGCAGTGGCCGCGTCGCTGCTCGTGCTCGCCAGGAGACCCAGTTCGGCTCGGGCGCGGGCAGCGAAGTCCTCTCGGTGCTGCTTACTGCGGCTGTAGACGCGAACCTGCTTCAGGTGGCGGACAGCGGCAACAGCCCACAGCTGCGTCCAGGCCTGCCGACCGGTGCCGACCAGCCCGAGCGTGTGCGCGTCGGTGCGGGCCAGAGCGTCTACGGCGACGGCGCCGAGCGCTCCGGTACGACGCGCTCCGAGCTCCTCACCGACCACCACGCCGGTCAGGCAACCGAGCGCGTCCCACACGGCCACCAATTGGTCACCGGCCGGCTGGCCGGCCCGGTAGGCGCGGAAACCGCTGGTGCCGTCGGCGAGGGCGCCCCGCGGTGAACACATAGTCCACGCTGCCCAGCTCGATCCGTGCCCGCGGCGGGGCGACGAGCTCACCGCGGCCGGCCAGCAGCAGAGCCTCTCGAGCCGCGGCCACCACCTTCGACGCCGGCGCAGCGCGGACGTCGTCATCGTTCAAGATCCGCTTGAAGTCACCGTCCCAGACGAGGCGTGCGGAGGCCACCGCCGTACACCAGTCGGCAGTTCCCCCAGGACGATCTCGTCGACGGCAACCAGTACTGGAACAGGCGAGCTACTCCAGCATGTATCGACGGTCTCGACTCCCGACCGCGATGAGCTTTAGCCGGACAGCGCGAAGCGGTACCGATGGAGGAACGGCTTGCGACGAACCGATTCGGGCGCGCACGCGACACCCGGAACCTTGATCAGGTTCTCGCAAGCGGATCCGGTTGCGAGACGGCCAGGCGCCTGTACGTCACGATGCTGGGGTGATCGATCGGAAGCCGGCCGACGCAGGCATGCGACTCGGCGAGGTGCTGGCCGTGTTGGTAGAGCTGCGTCAGGCTGGCTGCCACTTCTGGATCGCGGGCGGTTGGGGAGTCGACGCACTGGTCGGTCGGCAGACGCGGCCGCACCGAGACCTGGATCTCGCCGTAGACGCCGAGCACGAAGCCGCTGCGGTGGGCGCCCTGGGCCTGCTCGGCTACCGGGTAGAGACCGATTGGCGGCCCGTGCGGGTGGAGCTCGTCGCTCCTGGCCGTGGCTGGGTCGACCTGCACCCAGTGGTCTTCGACGGTCGCGGACATGGCCGTCAGGCCGACGTGGACGGCGGCTGCTTCGACTACCCGCCCGAAGCGTTCACCGAGGGTGTGCTCGAGCGGCTCGTCGTACCGTGCCTGTCCCGGGAGCAGCAGATGCAGTTCCACCGTGGCTACGTCCCGCGAGCGGTCGACCTTCACGACCTGCGACTGCTTGAGGAGCTGGCGAGCACCCCCTGACGGGGGCCGGCACCGTGGCAGCACCGCTACGTCATCGGACTACGGCACGAGCTCCTCCGCTCGACGACGCTTCTTGATGAGCTGCACCGCTGCAGCCGTAGGGTCACGTCAGTGACGATCGAGACGACCTGGCGTGGTGCGTTCACCAGCCAGGAGGCGAACCTCCTGCACGCCGAGGCCTTCGGCACCCGCGTTTTCGACGTCTCGGAGTGGGACTGGCGCCATCTTGTCGAAGCGCACAGCCTCGGCTGGGTCACTGCTCGCGCCACCGTGCATGCTCGGGAGACCGCAGAGCTCGTCGGGTTCGTCAACGTTGTCTGGGACGGGCTGGTGCACGCCTGGATCCAGGACGTCATGGTTGCCACGGCTGCCCGGCACCAGGGGGTCGGGCAGCAGGTGGTGCGAGCGGCAGCCGACGGCGCCCTCGAGGCTCGCTGCGAGTGGCTACACGTCGACTTCGAGGACGACCTGAGGTCCTTCTACTTCGACGCCTGCGGCTTCATCTCAACGAACGCGGGCCTTCTGCGCCTTTGACAGCGGGGCCCGATGAGTCCAACGGCGGCCGGCGGTGAGGTCCCGTAGGCCGATCCGCAATCGGCAAGGAAGGTCAGCTCAGTTCTGTACTGCAGCAGCTCTCGGCCGCACCGGCTTGGAGTTCACGCGGCTGCGTGCGGTGAGGATGCGGGGTCCGTTGTCGGTGATGGCGATGGTGTGCTCGACGTGGGCGCCGGGTGAGCCGTCGGCACTGCGCAGGGTCCAGCCGTCGGAATCGATGCGGTAGTCGTCGTTGCCGCCGGCCAGGAACCATGGCTCGATCGCGATGACCAGCCCTGGTCGCAGCCGCATACCCCGTCCTGCTCGTCCTTCATTGGGGACGGACGGGGCTTCGTGCATCGTATGGCCGACGCCGTGTCCGCCGAAGTCGGTGTTGATGCCGCAGCCCGCGGCTCGGCCGATGCGCGCGATCGCGGCGGAGATGTCCCCGATCTGCGCGCCCACCTTGGCCGCGGCGATACCGGCCGCGAGAGCGGCCGCGGCGGTGTCGATGAGTTCCTGATCGGCGGCGCGTGCCCGGCCGACGGCTAAGGAGGTCGAGGCGTCGGCGGCCCAGCCGTCCAGCACGGCACCGCAGTCGATGCTGAGCAGATCTCCGTCCTGGAGCCGGTAACCATCCGGGATGCCGTGCAGGACAGCGTCGTTGACCGAGGTGCAGATCACCGCCGGGAACGGTGACGAGGCGAAGCTGGGCTGGTAGCCGAGAAAGGGAGACGACGCGCCGGCGTCGGCAAGCACGCTGCGCGCCACCTGGTCCAGGCTCGCCAGCCGCACCCCGACGGCAGCTTGGGAGCGCACCGCGGACAACGCGTCGGCCACGACGACGCCGGCGGTGTGCATCGCCTCGATCTCGGTCGGTGTCTTGAGCTCGACCACGAACGCCTCCACAAGACGGTGTCGGTATAACTATCCCGGTATTAGTATCACGCCATGGTTAGGCCGATGCTCACCGCTGAGGAACGAGCACGCGGACAGCGCCTCGGCGCGTTCCTGCGCCAGGCCCGAGCCGGCCGCAGCATGGTCGACGTCGCCGCGCAGGCCGGTGTTCCGGTCGAGACACTGCGCAAAATCGAAGCAGGCCGAATCCCCACGCCAGCCTTCTTCACCGTCGCCGCGCTGGCAGACGCCCTGGGCCTCGAACTCAGTCATCTCGCCGCTGGCGCGGAGGGCTCTGACCGAACCTCGCTCACTGCCTAACCGCCAGCACAAGTCGCGGACGTCGGTCGATCGTTCAGGACGGCACGCCAGCCCGTAGACCGATCGGTAGCTGGGACGCTGTGGAGGTAGCCGGCTTGCCGGGCTCGAACCGGTTGACCGCGGGAGGAGTGCCGGTCACGGTGGGGGCGTGCCCGAACTCGTCATTCCTCGCCTCGCGGCCGCGGCGTCGGTACGCGCAGCGGCGCGCGAACACGGTGACGACCCCCAGCCGGCGTACAGCACGGGAGTCGCCACCCTGCGCGATGACGAGTTGTCCGCTTACGTCGACGGGCTGCTGGCCGACACCCGGGAGGGCACTCCCCGGCCGGAGGGGTACGTACCCTCGACGCACCTGTGGTGGGTGGAGGGCACGGTCTTCCTGGGCCGGATACACATCCGACACCGGCTCACTCCGTTCCTGCGGGAGGCCGGTGGCCATGTGGGCTACCACGTCGTGCCACCCCACCGTCGACGCGGCCACGCCACCGCGATGCTCGCCGCCGCCCTCCCGGTCGCTGAGGCCCTGGGCATCGACTGCCTGCTGCTGACCTGCGACGCCGACAACGGCGCCTCCCGGCGAGTCATCGAGAACAACGGTGGACTGCTCCACGACCAGCGCGACGCGAAGCTCCGCTTCTGGCTGCCGACGGGATAGATCCGGTGGGCAGCACTGGCCCGGCCATCGGGCGGCGCCCGCAGCAGGATCCCCCGTAATACAAGACGGCGGCGATCTGCAGGCGGGCCTTGCCGGCGCGCGTCCGACTGCCGTTGGGCTTGGGGACTCGGCGGCAGGGTGTCTGACCGTGGTCAGGGACCCTGCCGGCCGGCATGGAAGGACTGCCATCGGGTCACCTGCTGGACTGGACTCGTGATGGGCCAAGCCGTCAGCACCGGTGGCGAGGGCCTCGTCCGCTTGGCTGACGGCGCTGCCCTGTGGACCACCGTGTCGGGCATCGGTCCCTCCGGTCGTCTGCTGCCATGGGGGCCCGGGGCTGCGGGACTACCTGGAGCCACTCGCCTCGCTGATCGACGACGTGTTCACCGTCGTGCGCTCCGACCAGCGCGGGTGTGGCAGTCGAGCGGTGAGGGCCCGTTCACGATCGCTCAGGCCGTGGACGATCTCGACCAGCTCCGCGCTGCCATGGCCGTCGACCGCTGGGGTGTCATTGGGCACTCCTGGGGCGCTGAGCTGGCGCTGCGGTACGCCGCACGACCTCCAGCTCGCGCCCACAGGGGTGGTGTATGTCGGCGGCATCGGCGGGCGACGGCTTCCGCGCGGGCTATGCCGCCGAGCGGGACCGCCGCCTGGGCGGCGACCTCGACCGGTGGCGAACTCTCGGCGCTCGTCCAAGGACGCCGGCAGAGGAACGGGAGTGGTGCCTGTTGCAGTGGCGCCCCGACTTCTCGCCAACCCCGGCCGCCGCCGCCCACGCAGCTGCCCTGTGGGCAACTCGGCCACCGAAGATTGCGGTCAACACCCAAGCCAATCGTCAGCTGTGGGCCGACCGGGAGACCGAGGACCTACTGGAACTCGCCGGCACCCTAACGACACCGGTCACGATGCTCCTGGGCGCCGACGATCCTCGTCCCTGGTCGGCGACCGACTCCCTCTACCACGCCCTGCCACAGGTCGAGCGCATCGTGCTTGACGCGGCCGGGCACGCGCCTTGGGTCGAGCGGCCCAAGGAGAGCCGGACGGTCATCCTTCGGGCGCTGGGGAGTACCGCCGTAGATCGGATTTCCCGAAGCGGGTAGCGACTGGGCCACATCGTCGGCACCCGTGCCGGGCAACGGTCCTCGTCGACAAGAACCGAAGCGGCGACCGTGGGCCTTGAAGGGAACCGTAGGGTCGCGGAACCTGTCAACCTGAATGAGGCACCGATCTTCGCCTATTACTGAGCGGCGGCCTCCTCCTGTTCGGGCGGGTTGATCCAGGAGGTGGCTGGCAGATTGGGCGGGGTGGGTGGCTTCCGGACGAA